>Ga0194126_10000136_pt1 | contig 115090 bp, 89 predicted proteins | sample TA2KigC150mmetaG_FD_148641 | JGI IMG/M metagenome (GOLD analysis project Ga0194126, IMG submission 148641) | Freshwater microbial communities from Lake Tanganyika, Tanzania - TA2015035 Kigoma Deep Cast 150m | ecosystem: Environmental > Aquatic > Freshwater > Lake | place: Tanzania: Lake... | reverse complement strand
ATCTTCGTCAAGAATTCGGTGGTGTTCCAACAGATGAAGTATTGCGTGAATATTGTTTCAAGCGTTTGGGTTCAGGGCAAGTCATTCCCGGATATGGTCATGCAGTATTGCGTGTGACAGATCCCCGATTCACAGCATTCCATCAATTTGCGGAACAGCATAATTTGAATGATGATAATGTTCAATTCATGAAGAAGTTGTTTGCCATCGTTCCTGAAGTATTGAAGGAACAAGGTAAGGCAAAGAATCCTTGGCCAAATGTTGATGCGGCTTCCGGCTCGCTGCTTTATTATTATGGCATGACTGAATTTGAATTCTATACTGTGATGTTTGGTGTATCGAGAGCGATGGGAATTTGTTCTCAAATTCTTGTGCACCGCATGTTGGGATCTTCGATCGTTCGACCAAAGTCAGTGACTCTTGCAGAACTTCGTGGAATGATAAAATAATCGTTATGAATATTGATCAAGGCCTCTTCAATTTTGATGAGGCCTTTTTTATTTCTTGCGTGCAATCAAGAATAATTCCACACCCGTGATATGCTCATAGATCCTGCCCAGCTTTTTCTTCAAAGATTGTTTATAACGAAAATTCTTGTACAAGATATTATCAGCCAAGAGTCCGGCTTTGAATGTTTGGGCATTATTCGGTTTTCTGCTCTTGCAATGTATTGATTCAAAACCATGTTGCCGTATCAATGAGAGTAGCGATTTCTTTGAATAATGAACATAATGATTGCGAGGTTGGAACCAGATCCAATATTTACCCAATATCCTGCTCCACAAGGAATCAAAATTGGGTACCCGAATGCATACTATTCCATCCGGTTTGAGTTTTGTATTGCATTCGTTCAATAAGGCATGTGGTTCCGTAAAGTGTTCAAGAACATGCCACATAGTTATGACATCGTATTGTTTTTGAACATCCTTTATATGTGAATATACATTCAATCCCACATTCCGGCAATATGCTCTTGCTGAATTTGATGGTTCCACTCCTGCAGCTTCATATCCGAATCTTCGGCATTGATCCAAAAAATATCCTTTGTCACATCCAATATCAAGAATACTCGAACTCGGAGATACTCCAATCTTTTCCAATTGTGCAATCAACCAGTACATTTCCGGAATTCTAAATAATCTTCTATGCTCCGATGCATGAGTTTCTTTATTGCTCATCACATAAGTATCTGAATAATATGCATCCAAATCATGTTGGCTTGGTACATGTTGAAGGAAGTGTGCATCACAATCTGAGCAGTGCAACAGAGGAATAGAACCTCTTGAAGTTTGGCATACCGCAATTCCATGACAAATAGGACAAATATTCACGCAGATTTCCGATATTGTGAAGTGTGAATTTAAGAAAAAAATCAACTTTCATGATTGAAGTGAAAATATTCACAAGGAGGAATGAGCGATCATGAAGGAAACACATAATAAGAAGTATAATGGGTGATAGATGGCCAACAACAATCAAATTTCAGGTAAACCAAAAACCCTGAAAGTTCTAGCATCAAACATAATCGACTCCATTCGCAATAATCAAGGGGAGAGTTTATCGGATATTGCATTAGAGTTGCAGCAATTGAGTGAAGCTCCGGAGCAGGCGGTTGATGCGATGGTTGAATTTATAAATACATACCAAAACAGAACATCATATTCTCCCGAAGAAATGAAGAGCAGAATTTACAGACAATGCGCTGTATTTTCCAGACATAAACTCTATGAATTGAAGGCAAGGGCAACGCTGCTTCTTGGAAGCCACCATTTGGCTACGTACAAACATTTTGCTGAATCTTTGCGAGAACTCATTGCTGTAGAATTGATTGCTCAAAAACATCTTGGAAACAATAACATGATTCTTTGTGAAGCATTATTCACAAAAGGATCAATCTATTTTTTTCAAGGAAATTATGAAGCATCTACAAAAGCCATTGAGCAAGCCCAATCGCTCGGAACATTTTCTTCCGCCAGTCATGAATTGCAATTCAAGTCACATGTCAATCTTGCCAGAAATTATTCTTTGACTCAAAATGTAGAAAAAATGAAATATCATTTGCAGAAGGCGGAACAAAGTTATGTTCATTATCAAGGGGTATATGACAAAGCGGCTTTATACATCAGAAAAGCCGATCTCTTAAAATATGAACAGGATTGGGAAGGGGCATTTCAAGCTCTGATAGAAGGATTGAATTTTTATAAGACCACCCAATTCAAATTGAGAGTTGCGGAATTTTTAAAGGAAATAGGGAATTTGTTGAGTTCAGAAGATAATCCCCAAAAGAGTTTTGATTCATCCATGCAATACTTTGAGCAAGCATTGGGGATTTCACGAGAATTGAAGATTGAACGTTTGGAGGCAGCGATTCTGCTAAATATATGGCAAACCGCATATGCTCATAAAGAATGGAAACTATGTGCAGAAAGACTGATTGAGCATGGCAATATATTGGAGAATATAAACCAAGAGGAATTGGCTATTCACATAAAAAAGCTCGAACAATTTGAAAGAGAAGAACAATTGAAATTATTGTCTGCGGGTAAGCCCTCATATAATATCGATATGATTGATGAAGTAGTTAAGCTCAGGGAAGAAAATGAATCATTGAAGAAAAAGAATACGAACTTCCAAAAAATTCTGGCTGAATTGGATTCTGTGGTTGGTAAATTATCCAATACAAGTAAAGTTCGTCAAAACACGGTTGAGGAACTCGTCAATATTACAAAGAAAAGCAAGCGAGACATTTCAACTCTTGATGCATACCTTGCCGATTGCGAAGAAATGCATCCGGGATTTTCCAGAACAATGGTAACGTTGATACCATCAATAACACCAATGGAAATGAAGGTGGCAAAGCTTATTCGCATCGGATTGAACACCCAATCGATAGCTAGTGTCTGCGGTGTGACAGTGAAGAGCATTGAAAATCATCGCATCAATTTGAGAAAAAAGTGCAATCTCAAGCCCGATCAATCACTCTCAACCTTCATGTCAACAGTAAAATAAATTTTACAATGGCGTGAAAAAAGTAGGGTTTTTATAGGGTTGGCTTCATCTACAATCCCTTTAAGTTGCAATGTAATCATAGCGATTCGGAATAGGGTGATATTCTGCATCACGGGATGATCGTAACATTGGCTATCAGGGGTCAGGATACTGGCAACAGCTCTCAACGTTATTGAGGGCTGTTGCTATATTTGGCGGGTGCAAAAGAAAAAGCCAATCAATGATTGGCTTTCGTGGTCTCCACAGGATTCGAACCAGTGACCTCTACGATGTCAACGTAGCGCTCTAACCAACTGAGCTAGGAGACCAAATAGAAGGGCAAAAATACTCACTCTGCATGAAATCAGAAAGTGTTGATGAAAAAAGCAATGGGTATCTGCATTAAGCCGGTAAATTGTCCCCAATCCCCTCATGATAAGCGCCTCCTTTCGTATATTTGCAAGCCAAATGTTCCATTCTAGGGAATGAGTTCATTCGGTATAAACCATGACATTGATCATTACTTGTTCCACTTTTCAGACTTATTGTATGACAGTTGGATTGATACTTGCATTGGGCTCTTTGGCCCTTATCGTTGCTCTTTTTTATTCACGCAGAGTGAATGCAATTTCCATTGACACAGGTGCTTCATCTCCTGAAGAGGTGGCAAAATTGACAGAAATATCTTCCGCAATCGCGGAAGGTGCGATGGCTTTTCTCAAAAGAGAATATCGCATTTTGTCTTTATTCATGGGTCTTTTTGCCATTATCATCGTCTTTACGGTTAATGATGACCATGCCGGCATTCCACTCGGTTTATGGTCGGCAATTTGTTTTTTGATTGGTGCCGGCACCTCGGTTGCCTCCGGATACATTGGAATGAAGATTGCAACCAAAGGAAATGTTCGTACTGCTGCTGCAGCAAGAATTTCTTTGCAAAAATCCTTCCGTATAGCATTTGAATCAGGAGCTGTCATGGGTTTTGGTTTGACAGGTCTTGCTGTTGTTGGATTGATGCTTGTCTATTTGGGACTGATAACATTACATCCTTCAGTTGATCAACATTTCATCATGGAAGTTCTTTCCGGTTTTGCATTGGGTGGATCTTCCGTTGCTTTGTTTGGTCGTGTGGGTGGTGGTATTTATACCAAAGCAGCAGATGTGGGTGCAGACCTTGTTGGTAAAGTGGAAGCAGGCATCCCTGAGGATGATCCAAGAAATCCGGCAGTTATTGCTGATAATGTTGGTGATAATGTTGGAGATATAGCAGGTATGGGTGCGGATTTGTTTGGTTCAGTTGCTGAGTCGACCTGTGCTGCAATGGTAATCGGTGCTGCATCATTTGCAATACTGGATGGTGAAGCGAAAACATCAGCTTTGCTTTTCCCATTGTTCGTAAGTGGTGTAGGAATCTTGGCCAGTTTGATTTCACTGTTTTTCGTAAGCCCAAAATCAGAAGATAAAGTTGAATCATCTCTCAAAAATGCATTGATCATTTCTACCATATTAATGTTGATAGCATTATATCCTTTTACTATGAACATGTTGCCGGAATCATTCATGTTGGGTGAACGCATGCACACAAACATGGGAGTATTCATAACGCTTGCAGCAGGATTGATTGCAGGTTTGGCAATAGGATTGATCACCGAATATTATACATCGCACAGATACTCACCCGTTCGTGAAGTAGCAGATGCATCACAAACAGGCGCCGCAACAAATATCATTTACGGATTATCGCTCGGTTATAATTCATCCGTGCTTCCGATGTTGATCATGGCAGTCACCGTAGTGATAGGATTTTCTTATGCAGGTATGTATGGTATTGCGATGGCAGCAATCGGCATGCTTGGAACAATCGCAGTTGGATTGACAATTGATGCATATGGTCCTGTTTCCGACAATGCCGGCGGAATTGCTGAAATGGCAGAAATGGGTAAAGACATTCGTAAGCGTACAGATGCTTTGGATGCAGCCGGAAATACCACGGCTGCCATCGGGAAAGGTTTTGCTATTGGCTCTGCGGCATTGACTTCACTTGCTTTGACTGCGGCATTTTTGACCAGAGCGCAATTGCCTACCATCAATATGCTGGATCCAATCGTCATGGCCGGACTCTTCGTGGGAGCTGCTTTGCCATTTGCATTTTCTGCAATGACAATGCGCTCTGTTGGTAAAGCAGCATTCAGTATGATCGAAGAAGTGCGTCGCCAATTCAGAACCATTCCGGGTCTATTGGAAGGAAAGGCAAGAGCAGAATATGGCACTTGCGTGGACATCTCAACCAAAGCATCCTTGCAGGAAATGATTGCACCTGGACTTCTCGTTATTCTCACACCACTACTTGCCGGTTGGTTATTCGGCGTACACATGGTTGCCGGACTATTGATCGGTGCACTGATTGTAGGTGTGATGTTGGCTATTTCAATGGCAAATTCCGGTGGCGCATGGGATAATGCAAAGAAATACATCGAAACAGGTCAATTGGGTGGTAAAGGTTCAGATACCCATAAGGCAGCAGTTGTAGGTGATACCGTAGGCGATCCATTTAAGGATACATCCGGACCATCTTTGAATATTCTCATCAAATTGATGGCTATCATTTCATTGGTGTTTGTTCCGTTTTTCATAGAAAAAGGCGGTATTTTGTTGTCAATCTTCGGACTCGGACAACGCTGATACAATAAGACATACGTAAAATCGTGTATCGCCGCCCTCAAAGTAATCATTGCTTTGTCGGCGGCGATTGTTGTTCATGCTTCATACCCCAATGCATGAAACTCATTGCATCAATCTTGGGACCCTTGCAATCAATCCATTCGGGGATATTATTCACTAACTATTAGAGGTTATCAATGGATATCTCTCACGTACTTCTGTTCATGTTGCTCATTATGAGCGCTTTTTCATTATGGTTTTCATATCGAAAATCTAAAGGTTCTTCGAATCCCGATAATGATAAACTTATAAAGCTTGATGCAGACATTTCGCGCATGGATCCACTGATTCGCGAGGAATTTTCTCGTAATCGTGAAGAAAATTTGCGTGCATTGCGCGAATCGCGCGAAGAGCAGGAAAATGCTTTGTCAAAATTCGAACGACGTTTTTCAGACAGTGTAAAAGATTTAACTGAAATGCAGCGCGTAAAATTTGATGATCTTGTTCAGAAACAAGAACATATTCGGAAAAACACTGATGATAAATTGGGTGAAATTCGCTTGACTGTCGAGGCCAAGCTCAGAACATTGCAAGAAGATAATGCAAAGCAGCTCGATGAAATGCGAAAAACCGTTGATGAAAAATTGCAAGAAGGTTTGGAGAAAAGGTTTAATGAGTCATTCAATCTGATTAGCGAAAGACTAGAGCAAGTCCATAAAGGATTGGGTGAAATGCAGCATCTGGCCAATGGAGTCGGAGATCTGAAGAAGGTTTTAAGCAATGTGAAAACCAGAGGAATTTTTGGTGAAGTGCAATTGCGAAATCTTCTGGAGGAATTCTTGACAAAATCACAATACGAAGAAAATATTCCCGTGAAAAAAGATTCGCAGGAACGAGTCGAATTCGTCGTGAAGGTGCCAAACAGAGATGAATCAGGCAATGATGTGATGATACCAATCGATTCAAAGTTTCCCATCGAAGTGTATGAGCGATTGATGGAAGCATATAATTCCGTTGGTTCAATCACGCAAAAAGAATTGGACGCTGCCAAAAAAGCTTTTGTTGATGTGGTGAAGGAAAATGCTAAGACGATATCCTCGAAATATCTCAATCCACCGATAACCACGGATTTCGTCATCATGTTTGTTCCTACGGAAGGATTATATGCCGAAATCTTGAATCAACCGGGTTTATCCGATACTCTTCGAAAAGATTATCAAGTTGTTGTCACCGGGCCTACAACACTTGTTGCATATTTGAGTACACTTCAATTGGCTTTCAGACATTTGGCGATTGAACGTCGCTCAAGTGAAGTGTGGCAATTGCTTGGTGCTGTAAAAAATGAATTCGGAAAATTCGGCAATGTGCTAGATGCCACTCGTCGCAAATTGGAATCAGCTGCAAATGAGATCGAAAAAGCCGGTGTTCGCTCTCGTGCAATCGAAAGAAAGCTCAGAGATGTCCAGGAATTACCCGCTTCTGAAACCAAAGGCATATTGGAATTACCTGCTTTTGCCGAAACCGATGAACCGATCGAAGATGCAGATACGGACTTCATGGAAGAAGCTGAGTGAGTTAAATGAAAAAAGGTGGCGAGACTACGGTCTCGCCATTGTTTTTAACGCTGATTTTCTCTTTCAATCTGCGTATCTTGCACTCCCTTAAATCAAAACTGACAATGGAACAACAGAATATTACCATACATCGAGCAAAAACACTCGACTTGCTACACTCTTCTGCTGAAAGGCTGAAGAAAAAGCAGGGGTCTGTGATTTTTGTATCCGGTGAAACAGGTTTCGGAAAAACAACTGCATTGCGCATTTTCGAGCAAGACATGCAATTGCAAGACAAAGCACTTGTTTCCATGGCTTCTTGCCAAGCTCCGGTTGGCACAATGCAAGTAGGGATGTTGCAACCTCTCGGGCCTTTTCTTCGATTGATCGAAGAATTGAAATCCGGTGAAAAGGCTATGACACCCAAAAAGAAACTTGCAATCAATATTGGTATGACATTACTGACATCCGTTCCATATTTTGGTGACCTTGTCGATGCAGTCAAAGAAATAAATCGTGATGTGCAGTTATATAAAAATGAAAAAGAGAAAGCAGAAAGGAAGAATGATGCCAAAGTAGAGAAGAAAGATCTCTACCTCGAATTTTACAAAACCCTTGAACAATGGGCTGCAAAAAATCCTCTAATTCTCATTCTTGATGATATGCATTGGTGCGATGCTGAATCAGCTTTGTTGATTGAAAAAATTGCTGAAAACATTTCGAAACTGCCTATCATGTTGGTGATTGCTTACAGAAAAAGTGTCGCTGAGGAAATACTTTCTCCCTTGTTAAGCGTATTGAGAACAATCAAGGAAGATGTTGCTGCATATCGCTTCTGTGAAATGGAAGCTTTCACCACTGAAGAAGTTCATGAATTATGCATTAGAATGTTGCATGGATATTCCGGAAATAAAGAATTCGAATCTATATTATATGGCAAGACTTCGGGCATACCAAGTGTTGTTTCCGAATATGTGCGCTATTTTTCCAAAGTAACTCCATTCAAGGATGATGGTTCTGTAAAAGAGGAATTCATCAGAGGCGATCTCCTCCCATCCAGTGTTCATGCGGCCTTTTCGAAATTGATTGAAAACCTGAATGAAGAGGAAGTGATGCTGCTTTCATTGTGTGCGGCAGAGGGAATCGAATGTAGTGCATTCATCATTTCAAAGTTGCTGAATACTGATATCGTCACGGCAATACGAAGAATAAAAAGAGTACAATCAAAAACAGGTGTATTGAGAAGTCTTGGACCACATGATAGATATGGAATCAAGACAACACTCTTTGAATTTACACAGACATTTTATCGCGAATACTTCGAACGCTCGCTTGAATATGAAGAGAAAACAGCAATACACTCACAAATGATGCATGTGCTGAAAGAACAAGCGGAAGGATTGGATGAAGTGCAGCGTTCACAAATCACGCCGTATATCGTTGCGCATGCAAATGGTGCAGGCGAACATGATATTGTTCAGAATGGCTTGCTTGAGATTGCACAAACTTCACATAATTTATTGATGCCGAATATCAGTGGTTTTGCTTTGCAGCAATATGATTCGAATATTCGACAACTCACCATGTCGGGAGAAGAAGAGCCAATTGATCTATTACTTCAACGCACGAGAATAGGTGCTGAATTGAGAGAAGAATTCGGCATGAATGTTCCGACTGTACAACAAGCCGAATTACTTGAGCAGATTAGTGAAGATGGTAGTGAAGAGCAATTTTATGATTCAGTAAAACCTGATTCAGCTGCAATGGAAAGAGAAATGATCGCTGCTTGTGATGAAGCATTATATGATCATGCATTGAAGATCGGAAATGAATTTCTTGGTCTGCATGCCGGCTCAATTCCCAAAAGAGATGAAGCCATGCTGTCATTACTGATGGCCAGAATTTCACTTATCATTGGCGACACCGACAAATCATTCATTTTTTTGAAAGACACCAACCAATTGTCACAAAAAATCAATGATCCAATAATCTCTTGCTTATTGGATAATGCCTATGCAACATATCACATGTCCGTCAATGATGCCTTGCCGGCATGGAAACATCTGCAAACAGCCGCTAAATGTAGCGTTGACCTTGGAAAAGAATATCAATTGCTAACAATTGCCAATATCGCTCATCTGCTGTCCGATACAAGGAAATCTGAATCCAATAAGTATAAAAAAGCAGCCAAAACACTTGCAAAAGCCCTCAATATGCCCTCACTTTCACAAGTGATTTCCTCCCTGTAAACCCTTATATCATTACAATCAACATTTGGTCAATCTTGCACATAGCAGAATGATCGGAACTTTCTATTTTCAATAAAGGCGTATAATTCAATTTATCGCCATGATTCTTTTTATTTGGGAAAATTGGTTGACATAATATCTTTATCGTTGCACATTCCGTAAAACTTTTGTTTTTTTGTATAATCTTAGTGGGAGAAAGTGGGGGATGTTTGAAATGTTCAGTACAATCGCATGATCATGGAGGGAAGCCATGTTCTTGCATATAGCCGGAATTCCTTGATTTAAGGCATGCAGCAGCCATGAGGAAGTTCCTTGGGATTACATTCTGGTCAACTGGAAGTCGATATATACTGAACAAAAAGCATCCCCTTTCCCATGTTCATGGCCAATACCCCACCTTTGCAATTCTTTCTAAACGCATCTAAGTACTAAAAATGCATAGACTTAAGTGTATGTATTGCTTTTGAATTCCTTCGCGCATTTTACTAAAAAATAACGGCATCAAAATTCAAGGATAATTCATCACTGATTGATGAAGTGTAAGAAAAACAGAAAAACATGGCATTTCAGCAAAAAACTATTGGTGATGTCCTATTGATTCGTGAGTTTTGTGTGAAAATTGTGGGTGAAAGTGGGGAATGTTTTTCAGGAAGAGCTATTTGCGGGAGAATGTGTGGGGAAGACATATTCTCTTTGCATTACAGACACTTGCAGGCATGCAGCGATTGAGGGAGCCGAAAAAAGTGTGTAGTGTTCAGCTCCTGTTTACATTCAACTCGAATCACCGCTATTCACAAACTTGAATGGTGACATGGCTTTTTACAAAGGACAAGAAACATATTCAGTCGATTCAAAAGGTCGAGTGAATATACCCGCAAAGATGCGCAGGGCTTTGTCTCCGGAGGCACTCAATACTTTTGTGCTGACCAGGGGCTCTGATCGTTGCGTTGCGGCTTATCCTTTGGATGAATGGCGCAGATATGAACTTGAATATGCTAAGCTCAATCAATATGATGAACAAAGCAGATTTTTCCTGCGCACAGTGTTAGCATGGAGTGAAGAGGTGGAGCTTGATGCTCAGCAGCGCATCATTGTTCCGAGAAAATATTTGGACTTTGCCGGGATAGACGGAAAAGTTGTCATTGTGGGAATGATAGATCATATCGAATTGTGGCAACCGGAAGAATTTGATGTATACCTTGGTAAGTTTGAAGCAAGTTATGAGCAAGTTGCTTCGCAGGTGATGCAGCGTCCGAATGGGCAATAAGAAGCAATACTCAGCAAAACGGAGACCTCGCGTATCCGATAATCCCGAGATTCAGGATTATGATTATCATTTGCCGGTGATGCTTCATGAATGTGTGGAAGCATTGATGTCATTCGGTCCTACAGGCACATATATTGACGGTACGCTTGGTGGTGGAGGTCATACGGCTGAGATTCTTTCTCGATTGACCGAAAAGGGAAGAATGATTTCATATGATGCAGATCCGGATGCAATCTTGCATTGCAAAGAACGATTTGCAAGCATCATGGAGGAAAATCCAGAGCGATTGACATTGCGGGAAGCGAATTTCGTATTCATGACGCAAGATGAAATTCTTGATGGAAGTATATCCGGAGTCTTATTGGATCTTGGAGTATCATCAAGACAATTGGACAAAGGGCAGCGAGGAATAAGCTATCGATTCAATACAAAATTGGATATGCGATTTGGTCCGAATGGACAAACAGCAGAAGAATTGCTTAACAGCATTGAGGAGGGTAAACTCCACCATATTCTGCGAGGTTTCGGGGAAGAACCTTTTGCAAGAATAATCGCACGGCGGGTCGTTGAGCGCCGCCGTGCGGCTCCTCTGCAATCAACATATGATTTGCGTCACCTAATCGAAGAATGCGTTCCACCGCATATTGTATCCAAATCGCTTGCCAGAGTGTTTCAAGCAATTCGCATAGCCGTGAATGGAGAATTGGACATACTTGAAAAAACCATCAGAGGAATCATGCCGAAACTCATATCAGGTGGACGAATCGTGATTTTGTCCTATCATTCATTGGAAGATCGGATTGTAAAACATGTCTTCAAGGAATTGGCATCAAACCATGATGACAAAGCCCCTTCACTTCGTATACTAACACCCAAACCCATAGAAGCCGATCAAGGAGAAATTTCACGGAATCCGCGGGCTAGAACCGCAAAACTCAGGATAGCCGAAAAGTGCTGAGCATCCCCTTGAAAGCATATTGATTTGCTATATTGCAACACATTCATCAATCAAAAGAACATCAATGAAAATACAAAGACTCCTTTTCGCATGTTGCGCATTCTTGGCACTGTCAGCAATGATGATTGCTGCAGAACAAAAATCCATTCAAGAACTTGCCATACTTCCACCCGATTCATTATCAATTCCCTCATATTTATCTCCGCATTTTGGAGATACGATCATAGTCCGTGGAAGAGCGGGCGTTTCCGTGCTCATCAATGGATCAGGTGGGGACAGAAGGCCGATCATGCTTATCGGAAAAGGATGGTTGACATATCTGTCTTCTGCAGACTCAAATGCGAATGCAAAAGCGGGCATCGCATTGTTTCAAAGAGACACTATGATTCGCACATCGCTATTCGACAGAATTCGCGTTGGTGATCTTATTGAATGTACGGCCATCGTCACAACTTTGCCTTATGAGTTTGATGCTTTCTCTCAACAAAGAGTTTCACTTCCCGCTTTGGAATTGGTGGCAACCGTTCCTGTGAAAACAATTGCAAGAAATGCCACACTTGATGCCGTTCCCACTTTGGAAATCTCACAGTTTTACAAAGGTACCAGAGGAAGAAATGCACAAGCTGCAGCATCCTTGTATGCAGGAAGAAAAGTTCGCTTTGATTCAGTGATAGTTAGCTCCACTTCGCCCATATTGATGTTTTCCGATGGAGATGGAAATGAAATACCGATGTCTGATCAATCAGGATATTTCACGACAAAAAATCATTTCATCGAAGAATCGCAATTTTCTCCTTATACAATAGGTCAAAAACTGTTCAAAGTAGAAGGATTCATCACAACCAATTTCCTTGCCGGTGGTGGTGGAGGAGGAATGGGTGGCGGATCGCAATTGTATACCTATGCAATTGCTCCTGCAATGCAACAAGATGTGATTGCCGGTCCGAAACCAGCCATCATTAGTCTCATTGCTCAAAGGCCCTCCAAACTCTTTCCATCTTCAAAAGATCAAGTGCAAATCGTGTATGATGTATTAAGTGGAACAAATCTTGTTCCATTCCAAAACATAGCATTGTTTGTTTCTGTGGATGCGGGAAAAACATATACCAAATATCCCGCACAGGATGATCCATCCGGAAGTTGGCTCGGAGTGATTCCGGCTCAACCTGCAGGTACAATCGTTCGATATTATATTAGTGCAATTGATGATGCAAACAATGAATATCGCTTGCCTGTTGCATCGGACTATTTCTATAAAGTTGTTGACACATACCCGAAAATCTCTGATGTGAAAATTCCGGATACAGTCAGCGGTATCAGAAACATGCAAGGCGCATCAGTCACAATCGAAGGAGTTGTGATGTGTGATTCTTCAGATATATTCGGTGATAGATTCCAAAATCTAGCAAGAGCCATTATTCAAGATGGCACTTTGCCTTATTCAGGTGCTGCATTCTATAGACAAGGGAATAATTCAAAAGCAATGTCGCTCAAGAGAGGACAAAAAGTTCGCGTTTCTTCCAGACTACAAGAATTCGGTGGCATTGTATTTTTTGGAAATATAGATTCATTGGAAATTCTCGGGAATGACACTCCATATCAACCCGTGAAATTAAGTACCGCAAATTTCACCACGAATCCAAATGGCATTCAAGGATCCGATCAATGGAGAGACATGCTTGTTGAATTCCCAAATATTGTCATCAGTACAATCGAGCCATCTGCTCCCCAATCAACAGGAGAATTCATCATTGTAGATCAGGCCCTACAACAAGATATGACACAGGGCATTCGTGTTGAAACCGATGAAAGCAAATTGAAGTATACTACAAGAGACAGCATTGTTGCAGTAACAAATCGTGTGAAGCCGACAGTTGGAGAAAAAGTGGATTTTGTTCGTGGAATCATCGGTGCTGATTTCCGTAGTAGAAGATATAAGTTGGTTCCGAGATTCGACAGAGATTTCAGTATCGTTACTTCAATCAATGAACACAGCATAGAGCAATCACCGGTATTTGCATTCCCAAATCCTGCAAGTGAATACATGCAAGTGATCTTTGATGCGAAGAATTCCGAGCCCATTATTATTCAAATCTCGGATATGATTACCGGAAAAATTATCCATGTCTTGGAACAGCCCGGTCATATTGGGAATCATCCCATTCAATTGCATGTGGGTGCTTATCCTTCGGGATTATATTCCGTGTCTGTAAAGACTGGAATGCAGGTTCATATCATTCCATTGACAATACAACATTGATGATTTTGTAAAATGAACCATCCTTTGATCATAGCCCCATCCTTGCTTTCCTCTGATTTCTCTCAATTGAAATCAGAGGTGCAACGCTGTGAAGAAGCAGGAGCGGATATTCTGCATGTTGATGTTATGGATGGACATTTTGTTCCGAATATCACGATAGGACCATTGATTGTGGAGGCTATACGGCCACATACAAAGCTCCCGCTTGATTGTCATTTGATGATAAGCAATCCTGATGCTTATATCTCTGCCTTCGCAAAAGCCGGAGCAGATTGGATTTCTGTTCACGTTGAAGCATGCACGCATTTGCATAGAACAATCGGCATGATCAAAGATCATGGAAAAAAAGCAGGTATTGTTTTGAATCCCTCAACCCCTGTGGAATATGCCCATGAAGCAGCCGGTGAAGTGGATTTCATATTGCTGATGTCGGTCAATCCCGGATTTGGCGGACAAGCATTCATTCCTCATGTGCTGGACAAAGCACGCAGACTTAGAACATATCTTGATGAGAAAGGTCTGGAGCATGTTGAATTGGAGATTGATGGTGGCATCAAACCGGACATGACGCGGCAAGTCATGGATGCCGGAATCTCCATCATCGTCAGCGGTTCGGGTATATTTTCAGGTGATCTCGCAAAGAATATTGCACTCATGAAATCCAATGCATGATCCTCAATCCATGCTTTGATATCCCTTCAACATTCTACTCATGATTGCATGCGGCAATAATATTGTTGACATGCCCATTGGTGAGACTTTCACGAGATATTCAGTGATGGATCCAAATACGGGATGCAATAATGCTCTGATCAACATTGAATGAATTCCTTCCCCCAATATCAGATTCATTTTGAACAATTGAGTGAATGCAGGATGTTTCGCTCTGATATAACGCAAATTTCCAGACCCAAATTCTTCCATTTGATCCAATGCTTCCTTGATTGATTTCTGCATGAATGAACGTGCTATAGCGGACTTGGCATGATAGACCAAGGGATTGAATGCTATATGTAGACGGTATGCAAATTCAGTATCTCCACCTCCATAACCACGCATTGCTGAATCTTGCCCTTGTAATTGGATGAAATATCGAGCAGGCATACCAAGATTTCCTGTCGTGATATACTGAAATGGAATCACTGCCATATGTGCAAATCGCTTTTTTCCTCTTGTATGCAAATACGCTGCCCAGCGATTCTCATCGGCATTCACATAGGTTAAATCACCTGCCGAAATGCAATCACCTTGTTCAAGAATACGAAGGTGTTGTTCCAGAAAATCAGGATCAGGAATTGCATCCGAATCAAGGCAAATCACAAATGTTGCATTCACATGAGGCAGAGCTAGATTTCTTGTTGCATTTCTCCCATGATTTTTTCCATCGGGATGCCGAAGAACTATCATATTCATTGAAGTTTGCGAACAATACTCATCAAGAAATTCAATGGTTCCATCGTTTGATCCATCAACGCAAATCAATAATCGTGCACTCTTTATGGATTGGGATTCAAATCCAAGCAGACATGCATGTAACTCTTCACGATTATTATATGTCGGGAGTATGATGTCGAAAAGTTGATTCATGATCGCTTATGCATCAAAGAATGAACAAAATTCAATGAATCGGGGATAGCCCGAAAGAAGTCTTTCGGTGCAAAGATTCCTTGCTTTATTGCATATATGATGCCGATCATAGAAAATGTGAACGTATAACTCATTGTGCCCAATGCAACCAATTCCGAATGCCCGCTCAAGCCAATCGCTATTGAAACGACTATGCCTATAAGAGAGCTAATTATTGCATTTGCAAGCAATGCCTTCATATGATCCCTGGTGATATAGATGATAGCCGTAATCATCATCGGCAGGATGACTGCACATAACATCAACAAAGAAAAATGTTGATATGCCATTAAGTATTTATTACTTAAAAATGTGGTGACAAGCCATTCTCCGATCCCTAAGCTCAAAGCGACCACGATCAATGTCATGCCGAACATCGTGAATGAAATAATCTTCGAAGTCATTCCATGTTCTGCTGTTCTGTCTCCTCTTGCATGCATGCGAACCAGTGCCGGATAATACAATCCGCTGATGCCATCAATCAATGCTTCGAAAAAGCGATACAGTGTTTTTGCAGATTGAAAAATGCCTACGATTGTCGTACCGAAGAAAAACTGTATGATATACAGATCCAAATGACGCATGATGGTTGCCGGAATATTCCATGCAACTTGATAGGCCCCGAATGTGATGAATTCCTTGAATATTACAGAATCAGGTTTTGAAAACTCCATGTGAGAAAATGCGAGTAGTCCACCTATTAGCGAACCCAAAGCCGTTCCGATGCAGGATATCACGACCATGTTTTCAAGTGACAAAGAACCGAAATTGGATCCATAGTACACTGTTAATCCAATCATCGTGAAGAACCATGTTCCATTTGCAATGAACACCTCGCGCATTTTGGTTTCACGCAGAAGAAATTTTATGAAGAATAATCGGGGGAGAGTCAATATCATCATGATTGGCACATATTCCGCCATTGTGATGATGCCTTGTTCGCTGAATAATTCTGCCAATTGAACTCGAGACAAATAGATGATGCCGGCCAAGATCGATGATATGCCAATGTGTGAAATTGCGATCAATGCATTGAATTTGGCTCTTTCTGTTATACGAGAGCCATATTTGACAATCCCATTGAGGGCAAAACTATCCGTGAGGGTGGAAATAGCGATGATAATTGCATCCAAAAGTGCAAAGAGTCCGAATTCAGAGGGGTCCATCAAGCTGACTTGATAGAGTCGGACCAATCCATATACCATGAATAACCCTTTGTCCATCATGGTCCAGGTGATTTTGCCAATATGATCTTGAATGCGCATGAATTCACTTAAATGTGAGTCTGAATCACTGCAAAAATCATGCATCCTTTAGGGGTTTTGCAAAAAAATTTGCGTATTCGCTTGACAATGCACTATTTAGTGTATTGCTTTTATGCAATTTCCTGAATTTATCGTTATTCATATTCATTTTTCAAGGATTCTCACATGAGCAATGGTGTAACTGGTTCATTGGATCTGAAAAGTGTGGCGGGTTCACTCATCATTGGATTGATTGCCGTTTTCGGTTTGGGATGGATGAGCGGAACAACTTTTGCCGCACTGCCATTTCCGGTTCTTTCTTTATTGTCAGGATTCATCTTGACTGGCATGGTGGCCGGATTGCTCTCCAAAGGAGAGACTATTTCAGAACCTGTCATCTCATCCGTGATTGTGAGCATAGCTCTCTATTTCTTTCTCCCGGGATTGAATCTTCAGGGATTTGCCGACATCCATCCTGAGCATATTTTGCTTATTGGTTTGAATGGCATTATGTTGTCATTTGCCGGTGCATGGGCTGGTGAAATGTTGCAGGGAACAATGGAAACCGCTGAAGAAGTGAAGCATTTGGAATGGGGCTGGGTTTTGGCCGGAACAATTCTAGGTGTCATGGTTTCAATTTTGGTTTCCACTTTGCTGATCATCGTTTTGGGATTTGAATTCACTCCCTTATTGATTGCATTTGTGATCGGACTCTTCCTCACGGGCTTTTTGATTGGGTATCGGTCTGCAGGTGTAACGATCATGGAAGCAGCTTTAGCGGGATTGTTCACTCTTGTAATCAATGTTGACATTTTAACATTGGCACTTGTGCCACCGGGATTTGATGAAATCATGATTGCATTGATTTTGGGTGGAGTGCTTTCCATGATTGGTGCTTGGGTTGGAGAAAAAGTCCAAGGTTGAAAGGTAAACGCTTAAATCTTTTGTTCTCTGCCTGAACCATGGTATTTTCGTAGAACCTCTGTTTGCAGTATGACAGAGCGATCTCCAATTATAGCTAAAAGCATGGTTCGAATATTTGTTACAGGCATGGGAAGATGCCTGCCAATCATACTTTTCATTGTTGTTCTCTTGGCAATCTGTCCTGAAAATGGGATTGCAAAAGACATGAAGGGTTATCAATTTCCGAAGGGTATTGTCCTCAATGCGGGGCAATACCCTTCTACTGTTTATGCTTATGCGCATTTAGGGAAAAGCATCATTTGGTTTGATTCAGAGGGGCTATTATTTGATGCACGATCATCTTCGGGCAGACATACCATTCGCATGAAATTCCCAAGCCAACACTTGAGCATCAATACGGGAGCAATCATTCAAGACAGGAATGTGATTACAGGGAAAGGTGTTTCAAAGGAGGAATTCCTGCAATCATTCACCATGCTTGATGAAGATGGAAAGACTGTATCAACATTTTTGATGAATGATTATGGTCTGCAATGGATCATAGATTCCAATCCGCAAGAAGTTGAATATATGATTGATGGTGCTGATTCCATTTCCATTGATGAACCTCGTGGTTTGCTCTACTTGCATGCGGGGACATCTCACATTGCAATGCATGCACCGCTTTTCAAGAATGCACATGGTGAATTGAAATCATTGGATTTGTTAAAGACAACAAATGAATCATTTGTCTTGCGCATTCCTCAAAAACAACATGAATCTCTACTTGGCGTTCCCATTTTGTTTTCAACATTCATAGGCGGAACCTCATCGGAAACAATCAATGCAATCACTGTAGATCAAAGTGGAAACATCTATGTTCTCGGTGAAACTGATTCACCTGATTATCCGATTTCTACAGGTGCCTATCTCTCTCAAAATGCAATTCCCAAAGATATATTCATTGCAAAATTTGATTCAACCGGAAAAAACATCATCTATTCATCGCGCATAGGCGGTGATCAGGTGGAATTAGGGACATCCATTGCAGTTGATAATCTTGGCCAAGCATGTGCTGCAGGAAGTACAACATCCAAGAATTTTCCAACAACGCAAAATGCATTTCAATCTGAAAAAACATTACCCAATGAAGATGTCTTCGTCATCAAATTGAATGCCGGTGGCAATGCTTTGGTCTATGGAACATTCATGATGGGAATGACAACCGACATTGCTCATTCGATAGGAGTAGATGAAAAAGGGGATATGTATTTAGCTGGAGAGACGCGCATACTCAGCAGAAATCCTCATACTTTTCCCAAGACACCGAATGCTTATGATACATCATATAATGGTGGATCATCGGATGCATTTATCGCAAAGCTGAATCCAGCCGGAAAAGGTATTGATGATTTGCAGTTTTGCACACTGGTCGGAGGTAATGAAAGTGATGTTGCCTTCAAAATTGCATTGGCAAAAAATGGTGACTTGATTGTGGCCGGTGAAACCACGAGTGATTCTTTGTTTCCAATAACAAATGGTGCAATCCAAACTCGGCATCATGGACTGAGTGATGGATTCATAGCTGTGATTTCTCCAAAAGGTGATTCGCTAAAATATGCAACATATTTAGGAGGAAGTGGGGATGAAAGGATAACTGGATTGGTTTTTGATGAGCAATCTCAAAGCATTTTCTTTGCGGGAAATACGAATTCAGGTGGAATACCAAATGCAGGAAATCCAAACCCTATTCTATTTCCTGTTACAAAAGGTGCATATGATACTGTGTACAATGGTGGTAATAATGATGGATTTATTGGCAAGCTGAACCCATATTCAGCAAATGCTTTAAAATTTGCCTCATTCATCGGCGGTAGCGGTGATGATTATGTGATGGGATTGGGTGTTGATGTATGTGCTGCGCCTTATGTGACAGGAACAACAAATTCCAAAGATTTTCCTATCACTGAGGATGCATCCGATTCTACGATTCAAAAAAACGAAGGGTTTGTCACCAAACTGAATGCACTTGCAAATGTATTGGTCTTCTCAAGTTTTATCGGGAATGATGATGATGATCAATTGAATGGAATTTATGTGGACCAATCAGGTGCAATTTATCTTGGAGGATCCGCACAAGTAAACACAACATCTACCAATGGAAGAGATGGATTTCTTGTAAAACTTCAGGTTGGAATTCTACCTTTGAAACCAACCATTGACAATATAGGAAGTCTGTCATTTTGCAAAGGTGATTCGGTTGTTCTGGATGCAAACTCACGCAATTTTGTTTCTTATCAATGGCGTAAGGACAATGTTCCGATAAACGGTGCGAATTCATCAACATTGACAGTTAAATCAACAGGTATGTATTCTGTTGATGTAGCGGATGCAAGTGGATGCACTGGATCGGAGTCCATAAAGGTAACCGCATTTGACAGACCGGGTTTAACAATAGCGAAAGTGCCTGTGATATGTCCCGGAGATTCAGTCAGATTAAGTGCCATCAGTGTGGATTCATTGCAGGAGATAGTATGGAGTCCGGCACTTGGATTGTCATGCACGAATTGTTTGAACCCTATTGCCTCGCCACCAATGAGCATGAATTATATCCTTAAGACTGTCGATACAAATGGCTGTACAAGATTTGATACCGTAAGAGTGAATGTTATTGATTCAAAAGCGGTATCTGCTCAGAGCTTAAAAGATACAGTGGTATTATGTCCGACTGAATCAACCATAATACAAGTACCACTCACAAATGCATCCGATGTCGATGTGACGATTTCTATTGTGTCATTTTCGGACCCTGCATTGCAATCAAAAACAGACAGCATGTTGATTCCTGCTGATTCTACAATCTTGATTCCGATAACATTCAATGGAGTTCAAACGATTGGGGCAAAAGAGTATAGCATAGTGTTTTCGGATCATTGCGGTTCGCTCAAAACTGCTCGCTGCTACATCAATGTTCAATATCCATCATTTGTATATGCACTTGATTCTATAACTGAAATATGTAGAACGGAAATAGCTCGACAAACTATCTCAATCACAAATCAAAATGCATTGAGTGGTACAGTGACCATCAATTCGATTGATCCCGAATTTTCTTCTTCACGCAATTCCATACTCATGAAGCCATATGGTAGGGACTCCATATCCGTGGAATATCTAGGAATGAAGCCTGGTCTGATACCTGTGAAGATCACCATGAAACATGAATGCGGAAGGATTGATACACTCACATGGAATATCCGAGTAATTTCAAATCCATTTGCATTTACATGGAACAAAGACACGAATATACATGCGCTTGATAAGCCAATCATAAAGATGTATGAAATTGACAATCTCTCCAAGCAGCAGTTGCGAACTCCGCAATCATTCAATCTTTCCATTGTACATGACTATAGCACTTTGCAACTCGATTCAATCCTATCTTCCGATTGCGGCATATCATATTCCAGATTGGGTGATACAATCAATGTATTCATGAAGGATTGCAGAGATACATCCAAGGCAAGAGCTTTTTTACATTTCACGGGTTTGGTTGGTGAAACGTTGAAACCATGGCTGAGAATCACCAACTTTTCAAGCGTAAACACATGTATCGATCCAATCTTGAATAATGTGGATGATACCATTTCATTGGATTCTTATGGCTGTGAATTGTCAACAATCAAAGTGAATAGAACCAATGCACAATTGCGAACTGTTCGTTTGAATCCAGATCAATCACAACTTTCCATTCGATATGTGAATGTGGAAAGAACATCAGCTCGATTTATCTGCATCAATGCTGTTGGGCAGGTAATGAGTGCCGTCAATATACCCATGATTGAACCGGGAGAGCATGAATTGTCCATGCAAATTGATATATGTCCAAGTGGATTGTATTCATTGATTTACGAAGCCGGAAATCATATTGAATCTTCATTGTTCATGATAATGGAATAATGTAGATGAAACACGTTCATATCATACTGGCTTTTGTGTATTTGTTTTCAATGTCTATTGCTTCTGCGCAAACAGACGGATTCGTGCTGTATAATCCCGTTCATGTTGGGGGTGGATTTCTCACGGGCTATAATGTGCAATCCACAAATGGCACGCTTCGTTGTTTGGGGGATCCCGCCTGTCCTACTTTTGAACAAGGATCGGGATATCGATTTGGAGTGATGGGTATTGCTGAATGGATGCCTACTTCTTGGGGTTTAAGAACTCAATTGGGTATTGCAAGCAGTACATCGCACATGACGACAATCGATCAAAAAGCGAGAGTAAAAAATGGTAAAGGAGCAATTGTACCTTTGATTCGAGAGCATGCATTGGATGCAACATTGTCTGCATTATTGTTGGACATTGGTTTGCAAACATCATTCGGATCGACACGTTTGTTTTTCGGACCGAGCATTGGTTATTTATTGAATCCAGTTTGGCGAAGCAGTTCCACAATCATTGGGCCTGACAATGTCACATTTCAATCCGGTAGCAGAGACACAGTTTTTGTAGATCAGTCCATTCCAAATGTCAATAGTTTGCAGTTTGGAGTGAATGTCGGGATTGGACATCATATTCCCATCAATACATCGATGGTGGTGGTTCCTGAGATTTCCGTTTCAATTCCATTCAATGCGATTCGTACGGCTTCAGAATGGACCCAAACTTCAATTATGCTCGGTATATCATTGCGATGGGGTTCCGGGGCAGTGAAAGAAGAAGTGATGAGTAAAGTAGAGTTGATTGATACCGTGCAGATTCAGTCAAATGAAAGAATTGGCACTGTGATCATTGAAGGAATGCCGAATATCTCTAGATCAACCCAAGAATTCGAAACGCATAAAATCATAACCGAAACCATGAAAAGAACTGATACAATCAAGATGGGTCTGCCTCCCAAGCAGTCTCCTAAGCCATCGATTGCAGTGTTCTCATCGGTAGATAAACAACAAGGGTCCATAGATCAAGTGACAGTTACCGGTCAATTGGTGACAGAGGCATTCCCGATTCTTCCCATGGTTTTTTTTTCTGAAAGCCAATCAAGTCTCAGTTCAAATTATAAACAACTTCGAACCACTGAGGGTTTTTCGTCTGATCAACTCGAGCCATTGGTCACTGAACAGCATAAAGACATTTTGAACATCATCGGCGAACGATTGAATCGCAATCCAAAAGCAATGATACAATTGAAAGGGTATAGTGATCCTACAACCGAGAAATCAGACTGTTCGCTTGCCGAACAAAGAGTGGAAACAATCAGAGATTATTTGTTCAATGTTTGGAACATCGACAAATCCAGAATGTCTTTTGACATCGATCGAAGGAATTGCATGCCCGAAAATCCCACATTGAGTAGAAATGCTCAGGGTTATGAGGAAAACAGAAGGATTGAGATTGCATCTGATTCAAAAGAGATATTGTCTCCGGTCATCAGAACGCGATATGTGGAATTGACGGATTTTTCCCCAAGGGAACTTCATGTCAACACACAAGGGACAATTGGCGAAGAAATCACATCATGGAATATTGGGGCAACCATCGGAGATTCTGTTTTGCATAAAAAAGACGGATCTTCAATTCCTGAGTGGCTCACATTTCCACTATCAAGAGAACAAGCAAGATTCATTCAACAGACTGCATTTCCTTCCATGAACATATCGATGATCGTGCAAGATGGAGAAGGTGAATTGGGAAGTACGGCAATACATATTCCATTGCAAAGAGACACCACAAATCTTGCAATTCAGCGATTGTCACTCATGCATTTTCCAGTGCAGAAGGCAAGTCTTGATAAACAGGGGAAAAGCGCAATCAATGATTTTCTGAAAGACTTGGAAGATAATGCGTCCATCAGCATCATTGGTTATAGTGACAATTTGGGAAATGCACAATCAAATCTTGAATTATCTAAAGAACGTGCCGAAACAGTTCATCGTTATATCCAAAGCATCAAACCAAAAGCGAATATCATCAACGTTGATGGTGTTGGTTCTACGGCATTGCCGCCGGGTATAAAATCGCATGATCTTCCTGAAAGTAGATTTCTCAGTCGAACTGTACAAATTGAAATCATCAGAACATGGAAAAATGCTCAATGAGTGAAATTCGATTGACTCAATTTAGCCATGGAGCCGGTTGTGGATGCAAGATTTCCCCGGCGATGCTTGATGTGATTCTTCATACAAATGAAGCATTGCCATATACCGACAATCTCATCGTTGGAAATAGTTCAAGAGATGATGCGGCAGTTTATGACCTTGGTGATGGAACTGCTCTCATCAGCACAACAGATTTTTTCATGCCAATAGTTGATGATCCATATTCATTTGGAAAGATAGCATCAGCAAATGCGATAAGCGATGTTTATGCGATGGGAGGGAAGCCGATTCTGGCCATTGCGATTCTTGGCTGGCCTATTGATAAGCTGCCTCCCGAAATAGCCAAGACTGTCATCGAGGGAAGTAGGGCAATGTGTGCCGAAGCGGGTATAACATTGGCCGGCGGACATTCAATAGATTCTCCTGAACCAATATTCGGATTGGCTGTCAATGGCATTGTGCCAATATCACAGCTCAAACAAAATACCGGTGCAAAACCAGGAGATTTGCTTTATCTCACAAAGCCACTTGGAATTGGAATTTTAACGACAGCAGAAAAAAAATCTTTGCTGAATCATGAACATATATCGCTCGCAGCTTCATGGATGATGCGTTTGAATTCGATAGGGCAGGCATTGTCTAAAATTGAAGGAGTGCATGCTTTGACCGATGTCACCGGATTTGGATTATTGGGACATTTGTCGGAAATGTGTGAGGGAAGCAATGTAGATGCTGAATTGCATGTGGAGTCCATTCCAATACTAGATTCAGTGATGGAATATTGTAAACAAGGAGCAATCCCGGGGGGAACCATTCGTAATTGGAACAGCTATGGACATAAAGTAGGAAGCATTGAGGAATCAATGAAGCATATTTTGTCTGATCCACAAACAAGTGGCGGATTATTGATTGCCGTTGATCCGAACAATGCGGTCGAAGTTGAACAATTGATAGCATTACATGCACCCGAATTATCAACCAAGCCAATAGGCAGATGCATGCATCACCAACATGAAACAGTGAGAATTCGCATATCATGAATGAAGAACAGCCATCACCACAAGAACAACATGAATTCTCGATTGACATACAAGATATTGCCTTGGGAATAGTATTGGCAATCATCATGGCATTATGTTTGAGAATCATGGTTGCCGAGATATTATTCGTACCAAGTAAAAGCATGGAACCTGCATTGCTTGTAGGAGATAATATCTTGGTTTCGAAGATTGCCTATGCAATTGGTCCTTCGGGTGATGTTTTTGGTTTGGGGTTTTCAGACAATCTTCGTTTTTGGTTTTCAAAACCAAAGAAGAATGACATCATCGTTTTCCGAGCACCCAAATCGGCAGGAACCGAATCAAAGCAGCATCCATTGTTTGTCAAGCGAATCATTGCCGGTCCGCGTGATGAACATCCAATCACCGGTGATGTGATCCCTGCAAAAGGAATGGTTATTTCTTCGGCTTCCATTCTGGCTTCAATGTTGAAAATGATTGGTGATCCGGGATCGCATTCCGATTCGACATATATCGTCGGCGAGGATTATTATTATGTGCTTGGCGACAATCGCAATCAAAGCTTTGATTCCAAAGATTGGGGATTGGTTCCTTCATCCACGATCATAGGAAAAGCTGTGATGGTACTTTGGTCACAAGAAGTTGATTCAGCAAGTTCTTCATCCTCGCTTCGTTCATCAAGATTTTTGCAATTCTGTAAGTGATATCCCGATGCAAATAGAATTCTATGGAGCTGCAAGAACCGTCACCGGTTCACAACATCTTCTCACATTCGGTGAATACACGATATTGCTCGACTGCGGATTATTCCAAGGAAAAAGAAGTGAAGCACAAGAATTCAATCGAACAATTCATTGGGATGCAGCATCAATTGATGCAGTGATTCTATCTCATGCGCATATTGATCATTCCGGCAATCTTCCTACATTGGTCAAGCATGGATTCAAGGGATCCATATATGCCACACCTGCAACACGTGATCTTTGTGCAGTGATGCTCATGGATAGTGCAATGATTCAAATGAAAGATGCCGAGCATTTGCTGAAACATAGAGGTGAGCATATACAACCATTGTATGACATCGATGATGTTGCCGATACGCTCAATCTTTTTGATCCAATTCCATATCGTCGATCATTTTCTCCTGTTCCCGGTCTGTCTGTCACATTTTATGATGCCGGTCATCTCCTTGGTTCAACTGCAGTGGTATTGGAATGGGAAGAGCAACAGCAAAAAAAGAAACTATTGTTTACCGGTGACATTGGAAGAGCAAATAGACCAATATTAAAAGATCCTGATTACATCGGAGATGTTGATTTCATCATCAGTGAATCAACATATGGTGGGAGACTTCATGAATTTGAGCAAGACTTGGAGAGAAAACTCTTAACCATCATACATGATGTTATCAACAAACATGGAAAACTCTTGATTCCTGCATTCAGTGTTGGAAGAACACAAGAGTTGATTTGGTATCTCAATAATCTTTACAATCGAGGTCTGCTTCCCGCGATTGATGTATATGTGGATTCTCCGCTTGCAATACGAGCCACTGATGTGTTTCGCATGCATCCTGAATGTTTTGATAGCCAAACAAGAAGCATGCTTTATGCAGATGAAGATTTGTTTTCATTTCCGGGTATTGTCTATGTCCGTGATGCAAATGAATCAAAACGCATCAATACATTGAAAAAGCCGGCCATCATCATAGCAGGAAGCGGTATGTGTGAATCGGGAAGGATATTGCATCATTTGGCTCAGTCGATAGAAAAAGAATCAACTACCATCTTGTTCCTTGGGTATAATGCCCCGCATACACTTGGAAGGAAAATACTAGACGGAAATAAAGAAGTACGCATTTTTGGAAATTATTTCACCGTTCGAGCCGATGTTCACGAGCTTCCCGGTTTAAGTGGTCATGCAGATCATGCGGGGATGATTCAATATCTGTCTGACCGAACAATATCTTCCGTAAAAGAAGTATTTTTGGTTCATGGTGAAATACAGGCACAAGAGCTTCTTGCTCAATCACTCAAAGATGCCGGTTTTACATCCATTTCCATACCTGAACGTGGAACCGTCATAACAATCTGATGACTCATCATTCAACTTATTTCTGTACATCCCATGAATGAACTACTCCAATCAGCCGAACAACGCATTCGTAGAATACGCAAGGAAATGCTCGAATCGAAGATGGATGCATTATTAGTAAATCACCTTCCTTCAATTCGATATCTCACGGGATTTTCAGGATCCAGCGCGCTCTTTATTGTCAAGCAAGATGCATTGTACTTTTTTACAAATGACCTCTATGAAATGCAAATACAGCAAGAGGTCTATCAGTTGAAAGGAATGCGTACATTCATTTCCAGAAGTTCAATTGCAGAAATGACAAATCAAAAAGTGTTTGCCAAGGTGAAACAACTTGGAATTTCAGAAGGATCGATGATTCATGCAATGCATAAAGCATTTACATCCACTTTCCCCAAAGTAAAAACCATCTCAGATGCCGGCATAGTACACAAAATCATTATGCAGAAGATGCCTCATGAAGTAGAGCATATCAGAAAAGCGGCAAAGATTGCAAGTAAAGTATTCCAATCAATCATCAAAGAAATCAAACCCGGCATTACCGAAGCTGATGTATCAGCAGAAATTTCATATCAAGGAAGAAAAGCCGGAGCAGAAAAGGAATCATTCGACATCATTGTTGTTTCCGGTGAACGCAGTGCGATGCCTCATGGTAGAGCCACCAATAAGAAGATCAAGAAAGGTGATGCCATTACCATGGATTTTGGATTTTATGTACAGGGCTTTGCTTCGGACATGACAAGAACAGTTTTTGTTGGAAAAGCATCCGAACGTCAAAAATTAGTGTATAACACTGTTTTGGAAGCTGTGTTGACTGCAAATGCTGCCGCAAAAGCCGGCATAGATTGTAAAAAACTTGATGGAATCGCCAGGAATATCATAGAAAAAGCAGGGTTTGGGGAGTTTTTCCGCCATTCATTGGGCCATGGACTCGGTATTGAAGTTCATGAATCTCCAAGAATTTCACGGGATGCAGGCGGAGAAAAGGTGCCAAATGGCTCGGTTATCACAATTGAACCGGGTATTTATCTTCCAGGAGAGTTTGGAGTGCGCATAGAAGATGATCTCCACATTGCAGGAAAAGGCGCAGAAGTGTTAACTTTGGCGTCTAAACAACTCCTTGAATTGTAAAGAGTTTAAGTTTTAGTATGCAATGATGTTCGGCCACATTCGTTTTCTTTGCCCGAATACCATGTTTTTTCGTTTCAATATCGGAGTAGATTCAAACCATGAGAAGATCACTCTCATTGTTGATGTATATGAGTTTCGGACTCCTGTGCATCACACACTACACGCAAGCGCAGAAATCCAAAGCCCCAAAAGGTACTGCAAAAGCACCTGCGCAACAAAATCCAGTAGTCATGCAAATTGGTCCTGAATCAGTTACCCTATCTGATTTGGAACAAGCATATAAACGCAATATGAATCGGAAGAATATCAAACTTTCCGAAGTGAAAAAAGACAGCGTCATGGATTTTGTGCGACTTTATACCAATTATCGCTTGAAAGTCCTTGATGCATTTGGTCGGAAACTCGATCAAGATTCTGCGGTCAAAGCTGACATTGAACAAAACAGAAGATTGCTTGCCGATAATTATTTGTTCGAGAAGAAGCTGGTTGAACCAACCGTTGAGCAATTGCTTCAACGGAGAAAAAGAGAATTGCAAATTGCGATCATCTTTGTTGAACGTCCTGCTGATACTGTGAAGGCCTGGGAAAAAGTTCAAAGGCTTCATGCAATCGTAAAAGCGGGTGCGGATTTTGAGCGTATAGCAAGAGACTCATCTGAAGATCGTGAAACAGGAAATAAAGGCGGACTACTTCCATTCATTACCAGCGGAAGAATACTACGAGCTGTCGAAGATGCTGCATATGCAACACCCGTCGGACAGATTCATCCGAATATCGTCATCGGACGAGGTGGATATTTCATCGTAAAAACCATCAAAAATGATCCAAGAATCAAAGTTAAGGGAAGTCATATTCTTAGTTTTATGACAAATCCTAATGACTCTGCAAATGCAATTGCAAAAGCAGATAGCTTGCTTGGATTGCTTCGGGCAGGCGCATCCTTTGCAACAGTTGCCAAAGCTCATTCCGATGATGCTTCCAGCAAAGAGAAATCCGGATCAATCGGTGGTTGGTATACACGTTCAAAAGGCATGGAAGGCGGTTCCGGCGATGTACTTCATCCTGCTTTTGAAGCCGCATTATATGCATTGAAAGATGGTGAGGTATCCGGGAAAGTTTGGACTGACTATGGACTACACATCATCAAACGTGATTCTACCAAAGAAGTTGATCTAGAAGAAGATCGTGATGGCTTGAAAAGAGAATATAAGCGCATTTATTTTGAAGAAGACAAAAGACGCTATATAGATTCCATCAAAACAGCAAATGGTTGGAAATTGGAAATTCCTGTCTTGAAGCAATTGACTTCATTGACGGATACTGCAAAAATCATGGCCGATACAACCACATTCAAAAAAGTGACAAATGAAATCAAATCTTTGCCACTGTATTCACTGAAAGATCAAGGTGCGATAACCGTCGGCAATTTTCTTGATAGTGTCAAAAAACAAGAATTCAGAACAATCACTGCAAGCACGCTTGGAATTACAAGAGCATTGGATAAAATGATAGATCCAAAGGCATTGCGCATCGCAACGTCATCTCTTGAGAAAGAATATCCTGAATTTGGCACATTGATGCGTGAATTCAGAGATGGTATTCTACTTTTCAAAGTGGAAGAACAAGAAGTGTGGAGTAAATTAAAGTTTGATTCATTGGCAGCCAGATCATTTTGGGATACCACAAAGACCAAATATAGAACTGAAGTAAAATTTGATATCAGTGAAATTTATGTTACTTCCGATTCACTTGCCAAGGCACTGCGTGAGCGTTTGAATGCCGGAGAGAAATTCGAAAGTTTGGCGAAGGAATATACAGAGAGACCCGGTTTTAAAGAAAAGGGTGGAAGATATCCTGCGCAAACAATCAAAGAAAGCAAATTGGCATCAATGATAGAAAAGAAACAATTGATGCCGGGCGATATTCTTGGTCCTGAACAATTCGAGCGCGGATATGTGCTATTGTTCTTGAATGAAATCGTGCAGCCAAGAGAAAAACGTTTTGAAGAAGCAATACCTGATTTTGCTCCATTGTTTCAGGATATGGTCCAGAAACGTTTGACAGAAGAATGGTTGAATCGCATCAAAACACAATATCCCGTCACGGTGCAAACCAAAGTACTCGATTCAATCCTGAAAAAATAATCCAATCAATAAGCCCGGCATTTGCCGGGCTTCTTCTCTTAGGTTATCTCATGTTGAACATTATTGCTTTACTACTCATCCTGCTATCGATTCTTACACTGCCTTCTATTGCTCAGCAATCGCAGGTTTTGGATAAAATCGTTGCAACAGTTGGAAGAGAAATAGTCCTTCAATCAGATATTGAAGGAAGAATCGCAATGTTCATGCAGCAGAATCCCAAAGTAAATCCAAATGACCCTGAATTACGAAAGCAAGTATTGGAAGCATTGATCAATGAACGTTTGATGGTGACAAAAGCTGTTGAGGACAGCATCTTGGTGCAAGATGAAGAAATCAATCAAAGTCTTGATTTCATGATGCAGAACATGATGCAAACCTATGGATCAGAAAAGCGTGTTGAAGATTTATATGGAATGTCTGTTTCGCGCATCAGAAAAAATTATCGCGAGGAAGTTCGCAAGCAATTACTCGTTGAACGTTTGCAACAACAACGTTTCATGAACATCAAATGCTCTAATCGAGAAGTAGAAGACTTTTATCAGCAATATCGCGACTCTATTCGACCCATTCCTGCTTCTGTTGAATTGGCTCATATCGTAAAGCATGTAAAACCCAGTGCAGATGCAAAAGAGGAAGTGAAGAAACTTGCTTTGCGCATCAGAGATTCTTTAGTGAAGGGGATTGACTTTGCGGAGCTTGCGAAAAGGCATAGTGGTGACCCCGGTTCAGCATCTTCCGGCGGAGATTTGGGTTGGGTGGATAAAGGAAAATTAGTTTCTGAATATGAAAGAGCTGCATATGATTTGCAATCAGGCGAAACATCGCAGCCGATTGAGACGCCATTTGGATTTCATATCATTCAAACAATTGAAAAAAGAAAAGATGCCGTTCATACAAGACACATCCTTCTCAAACTTGGTGGTTCATCTGACGATAAAAAGCGTGTGGAAACAATACTTGCAGAATTAAAGGAGCGTAATGCAAAAGGGGAATCCTTCGAAGAACTCGCAAAGCAATATTCCGATGAAAAAGAAACACAAGGATTCGGTGGAGCCATGGGTGTCATAGAACTCAATAGACTTCCAGCCGATTTGAAATCCATTGTAGGGTCATTGCCCGAAGGAGGTGTATCGCAACCATTGCCTTATATGTCCGATCCAACAAAACCTGCAATGCACATCATACTCAAGAAAAAAAGTATTGCAGAACATTCTCCTACACTTGCATCGGATTTCAAAAAAATTGAGCAGATGGCAGTACAGCAAAAACAAGGCAAGACGATGGAGAAATTTCTCAAAGAATTACGATCAATGATTCCGGTGCAGGTGACTGAATGATCAAAATCATCAGTTGGAATGTGAATGGTATTCGTGCTTCTTTGAAGAAGGGTCTTACAGATTATGTTCTTCGCGAACAACCCCATATATTCTGCGTTCAAGAGACAAAAGCAGAACGCGAGCAAGTCCCCACAGATTCATGGCCTCCGCCCGGTTACAGTGATTTCTATCATTCATGCTCAGTTCGTGGTGGTTATAGCGGTGTTGCTACATTCACAACATTAGAGACATTGCATGTGAATCGCGATATCGGCATTGAGCGATTTGATCAAGAAGGCAGAGTGATGCAAACAGATTACGAACAGTTTACTTTGCTCAATGTGTATTTCCCGAATGGTGGGGCAAGAGATGAACGATTGCTCTATAAACTGGATTTCTATGATGCATTCTTCGAATACTGTGAAGAATTACGCAAACAAGGAAAGAAACTGATCATTTGTGGTGATTATAATACCGCACATCATCCAATTGATTTGGCCAGACCAAATGAAAATAAAAAGACTTCCGGATTCATGGACGTTGAAAGGGTGAAGCTTGATCATATACAACAACTTGGATATGTTGATACATTCAGATTGTTCAATGAAGAGCCGGGTCAATATACATGGTGGGATGTAAAAACAAGATCAAGGGAAAGAAATATCGGCTGGCGCATCGACTATCATTGGGTTACCGAAGATCTTGTCCCACATGTAAAGCATGCCTATCATCAGGCAGATCAACAAGGTTCTGATCATTGCCCTGTGGTATTAGAACTTTCCTTCTAAGTGTTCACCATGAACATACTCACATTAGATGCATCTCAATTTTCCGCTCTGGTGCAAACCGTTTCATCTATTCTTGAGAAAACCGGATTTTCCATCACGCCTTCGTTGATCGAAACATTGCGTCATTCCTTCTCTGAATTGGATCGTGAAGAATTATCCGTTCTCATTGACATTGCCATACATACCCGAAAAGCACAGTATCAGGATCAATACAAAGAATTGATCCCTTGGTATTTTACCGAGCAGACATTGATACAATGTAGCGAGCCGTCATTTGCAACATATGCGATGTCCATATTGGATGTGAAAGGGCTTCGAGTGGTTGAATCATGCACAGGTGCAGGTATGCATGCATTGTCTGCATTGAAAGAAGGTGCTGCCGAAGTGATTTCGCATGAGACAAATCCAGTCATTGGGTATATAGCTACAATCAATGCCGGATTGCATGGATATGTTCTTGAGCCGACCATCATGGATGGTGCATTGGCTAATGTAAGCTCTGAAGACATATTTTGGGCTGATCCTTCAAGAAGAAAAGATATGCAGCATCGAAAGGGTTTGACGGGCTATTATTCTCCTGAATTGGAAGTATTGATTTCAAAAGCTCGGATGAGCAAAAGAGGTGGCATCAAGATTGCGCCGGGAGAGCGCATAGAAGGCAATCTTACGCGTGAATTTCTCGGAATAGGTCGCGAATGTCGTGAGCAGATTTTATGGTTTCATACTTCGATTATTGATGGTCAGGTAACATTGATCGACAAACAAAAAACATTCATACCTCAAGGCGCTGAATTGATTCCGGATCTTGTCGGACATGAATCAATAGCGCAATATCAATATATTCTTGAACCACATCCTGCATTGATACGCGGATCACTCAGTGCGAGTTATGCAGAATTCAGCATCGCGGTATTCGACCGCAATATTGCTTATGGATTATCACATGAACAGAAAGATATTGATTGGTATGTGCATTTCAACATATTGCATTGCGAACGATTTTCCCGCAAAAGACTTCAGGAACTATTGCTTGATCTTGATTGGAATGCAAAGACTGAAATAAAGAAAAGGGGATTTCCCATAGAGCCGGATGAAGTAAGAAAGCAGCTGAAATTTTCTGAAAGTGATCAGGCAGGGGTGATAATACTCACACGTTGCAATGATGATCATGTGATGATTTTGTGCAAGAGAATCTGATTAGTCTTTTGGTGCAAACAATTTGTCTTTGTCAACTTTCAATGTGACTGATTCTACTTTTCTTGTATTTGCTTGATCAATCATGCAAATATAAAACGGGGGAAGATTCACGCGCGAGTATCTGCTTGGTATCCGTCCTGAAATATGATTGATCATACCCCCAACTGTTTGGTATTCTTCGGATTCAGGGAAAGGATAAGGAAGAAACTCATTCACATCCGCAATTGAAGCATCGGCGGAGATTGTCCATTCTTCGGCATTTTTAGATTCAACGATGGGTTTTTCTTCATCATATTCATCTTGGATTTCGCCCACCAATTCTTCCATGATGTCTTCCAAGGTGACAAGCCCTGCGGTTCCACCAAATTCATCCAAAACCACAGCCATGTGAAATCGTTGTTTCTGCATCTTTGTGAGCAGAGTATGTATTTTATCGGTCTCCTGAATAAAAGTCACGGGTCTGACTATATCTTGTAGAACGATAAGATCGCTCAATGACATCATCGTGAGTATGTCCTTTGCATAAACGATCCCGATGATATTATCCAATGTTTTTTCATAAACAGGCATGCGTGAATATCCCTGCTCAATCACAGTCTCGACAATCATTTCCGGATTCATGCTAATTTCAAGTCCAATGATTTTACCCCTGGGAATCATGATTTCGGATGCCATCGTCTTTTGAAAGACAAACACATTCTCGATCATTTCCTGCTCATTGAGCTCAATCATTCCGCTCTTTGAACTTTCTTCGATGAGATATCGTAATTCTTCGGCACTATGCAACTCTTGTTCTTTCACTGATTCAAATCCAATCAATGCAAGAAGTAAATTAGCGACGCTGTTCAATGCCCAAATGAATGGTCTGAATAGTATGTAAAATGCCTTAAGCGGAATTGATATTCCAAGCGCTACAGCTTCGGATCTTTGAATTGCAAGAGATTTCGGAGCAAGTTCGCCTAATACGATATGAAGAAATGTGATGATGATGAATGCAATGGGAAGGGCTATACCATGTGCTAATTCAGCATTTGGGGTATATCCGAATGAGGCCATGGCTGTAATGACAAGTTCGGCAACAACACTTTCTCCAATCCATCCTAGAGCCAAACTTGCAAGCGTGATTCCCAATTGAGTCGCTGAGAGATATGCATCAAGATGTTCTATGATGTTTTTGGCAATCTTTGCTAGAAAGCTTCCGGAACGCACACGAATCTCGATCTGTGAAAGACGAACTTTCACAATCGCAAATTCCGCGGCCACAAAAAAGCCATTCAGAAAAACCAGAAACAATGTAATGAGAATATCAAGTATCATAATGTATCAAGGAGTGGTAATCCCCGGAGGATATGTGTTCCAACGATATGACTTATGACTATGATAAGAAAAGTATCGCTGAAATAAGTTGAGCAAGGTAATTTGTTCCTGCAATGGAATATTGAGTGAACATGTTTCAAAGCGTGCATGCTCCATTTCTTGCAAGATACCGACTGCCGATGAATTCAACAAGATGGTTTCTCCGGAAGGGTTACTGATAATATCACTCAATAAACTACCTTTCTCTAAAGAAAAAGCAATTTCACCTTCTTTGCATTGTATAAGCTCGCCTGTTATCGGGCATGACTGCACATGCATTGCAAATCCCATTGTTGCTGCCAATTGCATCAGAAATAACAATGTGATTGCATACGGTGATTCTTGGCAACGAAATGCATTCAAAGCCATCAATGCCTGTATGGCAGATTCAAAGATATCCGGATTGGGTTCCTCGGGTTCTTGGGTAACCGAAAGGATCTCGATGATGCCCATGGCACTCATCAATTTATCATAGTCGGAAATGAGATTATGCAATGGAATGGCAATTTCTGCTGATTTAAGCAGATGTAAATCTTTGTTTGGATATCGATACCACATTATCGAGCTGCACCGTAAAGCTTCAATTGAACTCCCCATTGTATTCTTGGCACTTCGCACACCCTTTGCAACCACGGAAATTTTGCCATGATTCTTTGTATAAGCATGGATGATTTTGCTTGTGTCGCTGTATTTGCGTCCATGCAAAATTATCGCTGTATCAGTGATGATCATATAGAATGGAATGAAATTCCTTGTAAAATACGCCATTAGTCATAAAAAGTCTAATTTTGCCACATGAATATTAGAATGCAATATCTATTCAGTGCCATCATTACCACAGGAATGATGATCATGCTTGCATGCATTGGATTGTTGTTCGTTCAATCTTGTGCGGGCGTGAAAACAACAGGGGAGATCATGGATGCGGAAACTGCATATAATGCAGGTGTTGCAGCCTTTAAGGATGAAGATTATTTTGAGGCACAAAGACTCTTCGATGTTATTCGTTTGCAATTCCCCACTACGCAGTATGCAGATGATGCACAGTTTTATCTGGGTGAGATAAGTTTTGCAAAAAAAGAATATGTGATGGCTGCATTCAATTATGGAATGGTAAGAAGAAGTTACCCTTCAAGTCCTCTCAATAAAACCGCACTCTTCAAAACAGCATTATGCTATTATGAATTATCGCCACCGGCGGATAGAGATCAGGATTACACAAAAAAAGCAATTGCCAGTTTTTCTGAATTTCAGGCAATATTCCCCTTGGATTCCCTCTATGCAGAATCAGGCAAGAAGATTGTAGAATTGAGGAATAGGCTTGCTGAGAGAGAATTGATCACAGCTGAATTATATCGATCATTGTATTCCAATCGATCTGCGATCATTTATTATGATGCAATCATCGATGATTATCCTGATACTGAGCACTATGAAACAGCATTTGCAGGAAAAATTGAATCTTTGATCGCTCTCAGACGTTATGAAGATGCTCGTTCTATGATTGAAATCTATAAGAAACGATTTTCGAATGGAATATTGAAAACTTCCGTCGAATCATCCGAGCGTATGCTTCCTCAATGATTGATAGGAGTCCATGATGCAACAATATGATCAAGCCAAAGGTAAAGCTCCCTCAGAGTCAACAGTCGAAATGACGAATCTGGTTCTTCCTAATGATACCAATCAATTGGGTAATCTATTGGGAGGGCGCTTGATGCATTGGATAGACATCGCCGCAGCATTGGCAGCTATGCGGCATTCAGGAAAGGTATGCGTAACGGCATCGGTTGATGTGATCAACTTTTTTGAGCCAATCAAACTTGGCCATGTCGTACGTGTGCTGGCCAGTGTGAATAGAGCATTCTCAACTTCGATGGAAATCGGTGTAAAGGTATTTAGGGAAGATCCATTGCATGGAGTGCAAGTGCAAACATCCAGTGCATACTTGACATTCGTCGCAATTGATCAATATGGGAAACCACTGCAAGTGCCATCAATCGATCCCGCTACTACAGAAGATAAACGACGCTATGAGGAAGCTACTCTCCGCCGAGAGCAAAGACTTCAAACTAGAGAATTATTGAAACAAGCAAGAAATAAGTAATAAATTATTTTTTACTTTTTAGAATCCATTGCTAATATCTAAACTCCATTGATGAATGGGGTAATATACATTAGATTAATGGGGAATTCCATGGGACTGAGAGGTTTGCCAGATTTTCACAGAAACAAGCTCTCCCAAATACACATTGGTTCGTGGGTTAAACGGTGTTAAAACAGCAAGCATAGCATTATAATCCTTGTCAGGATTGTTCAGCTTCATTCTTTAATCGCAAGAGATGTTCGAATGCCTGAAGGGGAGTGAGTTTATTGAGATCCAAATCCAAGAGTGATCTGCGGAGAGCATCATCGCGAATTTCAAAAATTGACATTTGTCCTGAATGTTGCTCTCTGGGAATATCTTCCTGAGGAATATGCAGATGTTGTTTTTCTCCTTCCATTCCTTTCAGCAAAGCTGATGCCCTTGAAATGATAGAAGGTGGCAATCCTGCCATTTGCGCTACATGTATCCCGAAAGAATGATCGCTTGTACCAGGAACAACTTTGTGGGTAAACAATATTGTATCCTGAACTTCCTTCACTTCCACTTTATAATTCAATGCATGATCAAGATGATCGGTAAGGGATGTTAGTTCATGATAATGTGTGGCAAACAACATTTTTGATCTCGTTATGTCATGAACATGTTCGGCGATTGCCCATGCAATGGAAATGCCATCAAATGTTGCAGTTCCTCTGCCTACTTCGTCCAGCAAGAGCAAACTTCTTGATGTCGCATTGTTCATGATATTTGCCGCTTCTTGCATTTCAACAAGAAAAGTACTTTCTCCTGCAGAGATATTATCCTGAGCTCCAACACGCGTGAAAATCCGATCCACTATTCCTATGTGCGCTGAATCCGCAGGAACAAAGCAACCGATTTGTGCAAGCAATACGATGAGTCCAACCTGACGTAAATAGCAAGACTTACCGGCCATATTGGGTCCGGTTATGATATGCAGTCTTTCTTGCTCATTGAACAATGTATCATTCGGTGTGAAAGGATTGCCTGGAGAAAGATTGCGCTCAACAACGGGATGTCTGCCTGAAACAATTCGTAATTCCGTGTCATCGGCAATTTTGGGTTCAACATAGCGATAAGCAATTGATACAGCAGCAAAACTCTTCAAGCAATCAAGTTCTGCAATTGCTCCTGCTATGGATTGAATTGCTTCGGTATGCTGCATGATGGCATTGCGTAAATCTTGATAAAGCACCTGCTCCAATGATGCAATTTTTTCATCTGCTGAGGTGATGCTGGTTTCAATATCTTTTAATTCCTGCGTGATATATCGCTCTGCATTCGCAAGCGTCTGTCTTCGCTGATACCTATCTTCAGGTACTCTATTTTTGTGAGTATTGCTGATTTCGATATAATAACCAAATACATTGTTTGACGCAATCTTGAGTGAGCTTATTCCGGTTGATTGTCTTTCTCTTTCTTGATAATCACGAATCCAATCCTTGCCGGAATGCAATGCTTCAAGATAGCCATCAAGTTCTACGGAAAATCCATGATTGAAAGCAATTCCTGAACCCAATTGCACGGGAGCATCTTCTCTCAATGCAAGCCCAATCAAATCCGTCAAAGAATGAAGATCATGCAGTCGTTTTGCGATTGATTGGAATAAGTCAATGTGAATCGATTGAACATCTTCGCGAATCACGGGGATTTGCAATAGACCATTTTTTAATGCAATCATATCGCGAGGACCCGCCTTGCCGGCACATACTTTCGTAATCAATCGTTCCAGATCGCCAATAGCTTTAAGATGTTCTCCAATGCCATTGATCAATGATTGATCATTGCATAATGTTCTGACGCAGGCTAATCGTGCATCAATCACCACTTTGTTTCTTAGTGGACGCGCAACCCAACGTTTGAATAATCTACTTCCCATGGGTGTTGATGTATGATCAAGCACCGACAATAATGAACCATGTTTTTGATCATGAATGGAGGAGAGTATTTCGAGATTTCTTCTTGTTGCATGATCCAATAACATGAAATCTCCATGATCAAATATGGAGATTGATTGTATTTGACTGGCTGATTTCTTTTGAGTTTCATTGATGTATTGCAAACATGCTCCTGCAGACATCATGCCTGCAGTCATCTCTTCCAATCCGAAACCTTTCAAAGTGGCAGTATTGAAATGCCTAAGTAATGCATCTTTCGCAAAATCCAATTCGAAAATCCAATCCTCTCGCTTCGTGATTGCCGGCTCAAATGGTAGGTCATGCAATACTTCATCCAATTCTCTTGCAAGTGTTTTTGAAACGATGATCTCAGCAGGAGAAAATAATTCCAATACAGATTCCAGAGAATGTCGAGAAATTTCTGTTGTTTGGAATTCACCCGTGGAGATATCGGCGATGGCAATGCCATATACCAAAAACCCTGATTTATGCGTGTGAACAGAAAGTGATGAGATATAGGTGTTATTCTGAGCATCAAGAAGCTTGTCATATAATCCTATTCCGGGTGTGACAACTTCAATCACATCTCTTTTCACAATTCCTTTTGCAAGCTTGGGGTCCTCCACTTGCTCGCAGACGGCAACGCGATAACCCGCCCTAACCAATTTGGGAAGATATGTATCAAGCTGATGATGCGGAAATCCGGCAAGAGGCACTTCGCCGGCATCACCATTATTTCTCTTTGTAAGGGTTATTCCGCATACACGTGCCGCAATGACGGCATCATCTTCGAATGTCTCAAAGAAATCACCCATTCTGAACAACATCACCGCATCCGGATTCTTTGCCTTCATTTCTTTATACTGACGCATCAAGGGAGTTTCTTTCATTGCTTGTGATGTCTTGTTGTTTAAGGATGATAATTCATGCAAATTGCAAACTGCAAATTCGTGAAAATTCAGATAATCCGTAAAGCAATGGGGAAAACCATCGCAATGAAACCACTGCAAATCCTCTATCATGTTCTCGCAGGGCTGATATTAGCCGCTTTTTCACCATATACCTTGCTTTGTGAAGTTTATGAAGGTTGGATGGATCCGGATAGCACAGGGCCCATCACTCCAATATGGATGGAAATACATGAAATCACCACCGGATCCTATGCCGGTTGGTATGTGAATCGCATGGATGTGGATACAATTCTGTTGAAAGGGGAAAAAACAAAAAATGGAATCAAGTTAAGGGTGATGTCCGGAAAGACAGCAGTCAAAGAACAATTCTCCTTGCAAATAATTGATCAAGGATTGGCGGGTTTTTGGAAACCTTCCAAGGGATATGGAGCCGATATCGTATTATTCCCAACAGACACTTCATATGCCAAGTCAATACAACTACAGATAGATCCGGCCATTTTGCGAAAAGGGAAGGGATTGAAAGACAGTGTTTCAGATATACAATATCTCATGGTGAGAAAAGGCATTGCATCAATCAAAGTGTATAGAGAACGCATCGACAATCATCGACCTTGGATTTCATTTCATGTGATTGATCTCATGAAAAACAAGGAAATACAAATGACTGATTATCTGATTGACCATGCTTTTGCAAAAACCAAGATAGCAGCGGATGCACATGCTGAAGAAGAAGCGCTGAATCAGCTGAAGCAATATGGTGAAGATGAACTTGCAACCATGATGGATTGCGGAATGAACTTGGATGAGGAATTACATCTCGACAATATCGTTCTGTATCCAAATCGTACATCCATAACATTTGATTATTTGAATGTTTTCGGAATGCATGAACAGTGTGAATATCTGATGTATCCCGTTCGATATACATTGCCGATGGAGGAATTCAAGTCATGCATAAGGCCGGGGACTTTTCTTTCACGATTATTGAACTAATCACAAAGTACCAAAAGTACCCGATGAATAATCATGATATGCCTGCATGATTTCTTCTCTAGTGTTCATAACGAATGGTCCTGCCGCAACTATCGATTCCCTTATTGGTTTTCCCACAAGTACCAACAAACGAGCATCATCTTTTGCGTGAATGCGAATGAGTTCTCCGTCATTGGCCAGTACAGCGCAATGATGAACGGGAAAATCATGATTGTCGCTGATGATTGCCTCTCCTTCAATGTTGAGGATGATGGCTGTATATGATGAAGGACATTCATGTTCAAATCTTCCACCGCTTTTGAGCGAAACAATCAGCATGTGGATTTCCGTGAATGTGGAGGCAATCCCCTTTACATTTCCATGAGAACCAGCCACTACTTCCACTTCAGAGTGCGGATCAACATATCGAGGAATACTTTCATGCTTGATTGCTTGATAGTTCGGCTTTGTCATCTTATGCTCTGCAGGAAGATTCACCCACAATTGAGCCATGTGAAACTCTCCTCCGGTTCTTGCAAATTCTTCGGTATGAAATTCTTCATGTAGAACACCGGAACCTGCAGTCATCCATTGAATATCTCCTTCCGAAATGATTCCACCACCACCGGAACTGTCTTTATGAGCAACACTTCCCTTGAAAGCGAAGGTAACGGTTTCAAAACCCCGATGTGGATGCACATCGACTCCTCGTTGATGAGTGGCTGGTTCAAAAAAATGAGGTGAACCATAATCCAATAGTAAAAAAGGATCGGTCTTTGTCATTCCACCTTCTACATGCGAAGGAAAGAAATTATGCACCCGAAAACCATCTCCTACAAAATGAGGCGGAGGTGGTGGAATGATGGAATGAATGGTTCTTATATTCTTCATTGTTTTTGCTCTTTGTTGCTGATCGTGAAAATTCTTTCCTTGAAGTGAATGTCAATCTCGGGAATGTCCTCTTTTGTCAATCGCTTGATTTCTTCTATCACGGAATTCTCTTCATCAATCACAGGGCCGCCTCTTCCGTATTGTCTGGTAGGCGTTACAGTTCCATCAATGAATTCGCCTTTATTTGTCACGCGTATAGTAAAGATTGGAGCCATTCCTGAAATGCCTTTGATATTGAATTTTTCATAGGTGCAGAAATTACCCATTGAGTATGCAATGAATCTTCCTTTGTAAAGATCTATTGCTCTCGTGATATGCGGTCCATGACCCAATACCACATCTGCTCCCGCATCAATTGCTTGACGTGCAAATGCATGGACATCGCCTCGATCTTGTCCCAAAAACATTTCATGTTTGCGCGGTATATGTGTATGTGCCTGACCCTCCGCTCCGCCATGAAATGAAACAATCACTATATCGCAAAATGAATCAAGTTTTTTTACAATCTTTTGTATTTCTTGTTTGTCATTGATGTCGAGACATCCTTTGTTCGGTGCAAATGCGGTCATACCCACGAGTAGTCCTTTTACTCGAAGCGTGTCCCAAGGACATGATGTCTGACCCGCAAACCGTATATCATGTTGTTTAAGAATGGAAACAGTGTTGATTCTTCCGGGTTCTCCCAAATCCCCGACATGATTATTTGCTATCGAGAGCATATTGAAACCTGCTTCTTTCAATTCCCTCACGAAATAAGAAGGTTGTCTGAACACATAGCAAGTGCTTGGATCGCTGCAAGATTTTGGGATTCCTCCACTATCCAAAACAGGGCCTTCAAGATTTCCGAAGATCACATCTCCTTCTTTTAGAGCTTCTGTTACGGGCTTCAGCAAATAAGCATCACGAGGCGGCATGGAAGATTCATTGGGATAATTTGTTCCCATCATTATGTCGCCAACAGCCGTGATGATAATCTCTTCTGTTTTTGGCTCTTGTATTTGTGCCTTCGTGCCTATGGGAATAGGTTGGGGTTTTTCAGCGGTGCAATTCAATGAAGTTGTGAACAGCATTATACTGAGTAGAAAATAAGTGGCAGTGTTCATATCAATAAACTCTAATGCAAAAAGGATGAATAAACTAGATTTCAAGCACATGAACCATTGACTGCAAAATAGTATATTGCCTGTGATTATGGACATTCTCTATGGGTGATGCATGGGTATATGTTTGGGTTTGTTTCTTGCTTTGATGTTTTGGGGCTGTGAAGGCAGCGGAGTGCTTGGTCCCGGGTCAATGCGAATAAAAGGACCGGTGAGCGGAAGCACTTTTTACTATGAAAGTTATGAGATCGATAGATTTGAGAATCGCGTCTCGGGAACCGGCAGAGAGTTCACTAGCGTGGTTTTGAGTGCCGACACGATTCTGTTTGGCAAATCAAATGTCTATGTTGTTAGATCGCAATATCCCGATACCAGCTACATTGAGTATTTTTCAATCAGCAATGATTATGATCTGCTCAAAAGAATCACTCTTGGCTCATCTTCAATTTGGGTAAAGGTGCCAATGACAACGCTTGCGGAGACGAATGATACAATCAAAACAACGATTGACATTGCTCCCGGTAAAAGAGGATCGCTTGAGTACATGTATAAGCATACATATTTTGGTGATCAGTCTTTTATGGTGGATACATTGCAGGTTAGTGGAAGGAAATTCAGATCCACATTGAAATATCAAATTGTTTCAAGTGGGCAGATTTCAAATGCAGGAATGGAAGAAAGCATAGATCATTATGTACCGAGTTTAGGTATGCTTGCTCATTCCATGACATATGCCAGATACGATGAACGGACGGCCCGATGGGTGAATGGCTATGTGACCCGGCTGAAAAGATATATCACTGAATAATATAAAACTCCGCAGATTATCTGCGGAGTTTTTTTATGGATATACATTCTTGCATGTTGAATCGGCGATTAGCTTATTCAAAAAATCTAAAAGTGAGTATTCATGTGATGCTGCTTTTGTCATTGCGCATTCCTTGGCAAGAAGGGTCTTTTTTGATTTATAAAATAAGGGCAAGACTTGAAACTGATGGAAATCCCTGACTTGAATGTCACACTAAAAACAAAAAGTCCTATGTAACTCTATGATTACAAAGGACTTAAGTAGCGGGGGCAGGACTTGAACCTACGACCTTCGGGTTATGAGCCCGACGAGCTACCAACTGCTCTACCCCGCGGTAAGGATTACAAATATAGGGCTTATTTACTGCACCACCAAAAGATTGAATGGTTAGTTCTCGCTATCTTCTTCGCTTGTTGCATCTGTTTCATGATTTGGATCAATGGGACGTAGTACCGAGATACCGATGCTGGTTGAAGATTCTGCCAAATATGATGAAATGCGTTTGTCAAGATAGACGCGTTTTTTTCCTGATGAAGCATGGAGAAACAGAGCCATGCCTTTTGCATTCTTGATGATCATCCCGGTATGGGAATAATCAAGACCTGCTTTGTTTGTGGCAATTGCAATGATATCACCGGTTTGCAATTTGCTCTCTATGTCTTTCACTTGTGCATTCGGGATATACCAATGTTTTTGTGCATTGATTTGTTCTTCGATGCCCTGAATCTTTCTTACAAGGGTTGGTTCTGCAACAAGTTGAGGATAGTATTGAGGATTGGTGCTCATAAATCCAACTTTGACCGGGAATGGCTTTCCTCCTAAATCTTTCGTTAGATCCTTCACAACCCCTTTTTTTACATTGTCAATAATCCACTCTGAGGTATAATGCAATCTGGAGGTATATCCATCCATATTGCCGTCTCTGTATCGAGTAATCTCCAATTGATAAAGCACATCTTTGAATGTCATTGCATTTTGATTGGCAGCCAATTCATGTTCTTTGATTTTTGCTGTTCTGGCAATATTCAATGTGTTTTCAAAAAACGTGACGCAATCCAAACCATTCAGATCAATGATGCATCGTTCAGGTTGGAGTTCAAGGGTACCTCCTACATAACGAGTACCAATAAACATGCTTCCGATTTTCCCCATGCATTCACCGATTGGCAGCGTATGATATTCCCTTTTTATCATTTCTTCTATGACATGATCAAAAATATAAGCGGTGTTCAATTCTTTGTCCACCTGCTTTTGAGTTTTTGGTTTGGCTGTGGTATCCTCAACGCTTATGGTGCTTGAGCTATCAGGAAAGGCAAGTTTCAATGATCTCTGCATGATCAAGCTTGGGGTTATGCCAAACAAAACCAGTGAAACAGAGACCATCCCTGCGGTTATTAAAAGCATATATGACATGGTTTTACGATGCATTTGGTCAATTAGGTGTTTTGATTACTATTCCGTAACATTGCATGGCCATTTAAGTCTTTCGGACCCTTTTTTCATGGGGAATGTATTTCATATAATGTCCTTTTTCCCGGTCTGTGGGTCAAATCAACATAAACATTGAACATGAATTTAGTAAAAAGAACAGGAATTGTCCTCCTTGTGCTTGTTTTCTTTTTCTCGGCATGGATGGCATATCACCTCCTTGAGCAACCAAAAACACAGGAAATCAGTACGGTTCCGGCCATCGATTCTATTGCAACAAAGCAAGACACAGTTGAAACAAATCCAAATGAGGAAGAGTTGTCTGTTGCCGAAAATGAATTTCTCAAGGATTCAACATTCTTGCAACATATGAGTGATGGTGAAGCCGGCTTTCTATATCAAAAAGATACTTTGAAAAAAATACCGGCATCTGCTCGAAGAATCAATATAGCCATCATTGGTGTTGATGCACGGATGGGCACGGTTTCCAGAAGAGCTGATGCAAATCATATTCTTTCAATTGTACCAGACAGCGGTTACATAGAGATTGTTTCGATTCCGAGGGATACGCCGGCTGATGCAGGCATGAAAGATTCAACACAAAACAAACTCACCATCGTCCATGCAATGAAGGGAACAAAAGCATATTTGCGAGAGGCTGGCAAAATCGCAAAAGTAGGCCCGGTGAAGTATTGGATTCAACTTGGTTTTTCTCAAGCAATGGGCATCATCGAATTGCTTGGACAACGTGATAGCAAATCAACATTGCAGGTTTTGAGGTCAAGAAAGGGATTGGGCGGAGATGATTATCAGCGCTGCTTCAATCAAGGACAATACATTCGTCAGATGATATTGCGACATTTCAGCAAGGCTGATGGTTTGATGGGTGAAGTCCTTATCCGTGGAGGGTTGGCATTCATGAATTCCAATTTGAGCGTTGAGGGAATCAAGGGGATTGTCTATGACTTGAATAAGGCAGGATTTCCAAAAGATGCTTCATCCATTATTGTCAGGGTGCGTCCTGAAACAGGCATCAAGTATAAGGTCTATAATTTCAATGATTCTGCATCAATCAAACAATTGAAAAGCAAGATTGAGCGATTCAATGCATTCATGGCAAAGAAGGATTCTTCCTATGCGAAGAAAAGCATAGATCCTGCAGGCAAATTGAATAGAGTATTGAATGCATTGGCTGCAGACACTGCGCAAAAGCCCAAAAAAGTATTGGAACAATTGCATCCCTATTTTGATCAGCATGCCTGGATGCAAGTGCATAATGAAAAAGAACGATTTACAATTCGACAAAGAATGGGCGATTATCTCATTGCTTCATTCAATAAGATTGGCAAGCCGGAGAATGCAAAATGGGTTCAATATGTGATTGACACCGAAACTGAAATGTTTTCGGGGAAGACGCCACCCAAGACACAATCCAAGAAAAGGTGATCTCATGGTTGATGAAGCAAAAGTTCTGATTGATACTATTCATGGCAAAGGAACAGATATTCAAGATGCATTTCGAGCATATCAGGACACACATTTCATCCAAAGAAGCCCTGAGTTCTTTTGTTTGGAATTATGCGGTGAAGCCGGAGAATTGGCCAATCTGGAGAAAAAGCTCTGGAAAGGCAAAGATATATCTCTTGAAGATGTGGAATCCGAAATTGCAGATGTGTACATAGCACTTCATAATTATGCCAATGCAAGAGGTATCTCTCTTGAAAAAGTTGTTCGTGAAAAATTGGCGAAAATTGAACAGAAAAGGTCGAAACATCAGCAAGATGGAACCATCTATTGACTTCTCTCCAGTAGTGACTTTCTCATTCCTTATCTCTCTTTGAAAGGGAAGCTCGGTAAAGTTTGAAGTTTCAGCGCTTTTTTTTGGAAATTCATCCGAACTATGCCAAAAACAAGACATTTTTCTCTATTTTTGGCCTCGCATAGTACCCAAAGTTCATTCCCAAATTGATTATAATTTCCACCAAATAACAATTGAAGGTGTTATCATGAAACACTTGTTTCATTTTGCAATGATTATCGTACTCATGTCAATGTCATTGCCACATGCACAGGCAGACTCACCAAAAAAGTCATTGATTGAGCGTTTTGTCAATACAAATGCAACCTATGCAGAAGACAGAGACGACAATTTCTTGGCCTTTTACGAGACCTCCGGCATAAAGCAAAGTGCCATCGTGCTCACCTATCATACAGGCCAATTTGGTTTGTTGGATGCGATTCACAGAGCAAATCCTGCACTAAACAATGCACGTTACAGATATTATGGATTGCAGGAACAGCCATTGGCACAATTGGTTGTAGATGGACAAGTCCCTGCAAGTTCAGACAATCAATCATACAATAATGGTGATCCATCCGATACTTTGGGTTGGTCAACAGCCATTATTCCCGGTGATTCGCCCATCACATTGACCATTCAGCAACAACAAAGTGGAGCAAATGTCACATTCAAGGTTACGGTCAATTCCAGTGTTGCATTGCAAGGTGAAAAACTCAAATTGGTTATTGGGGAATATTATAGAAGATCAAGTACTGTAGGTACAAATGCTCAATTGGATTTTCGTTATATCGCTCGCCAAATGTCTAATGCGGCAGGTCAGCTCGATACCAATGGCATTGAATTGAACATGAAAGCCGGTGAGACCAAAGAATTCAATTTTACATTCACTCCTGCTTCGAGTGGTGCAAGTGCATTCAAAACAGAATATCTCTATGGCGTTGCTTTTGTGCAAAATGACGAAACAAAAGACGTACTTCAGGCAGAAACATCCGCAAAGTCCGAAGTTCTTGCAGCAGTTAACAGTTCTCAGCCTTTGTATTTCAAAGCCACACCCGGAGAAGTGATTTCAAAGGAAGTGGCAGTTGTGACGAGTCTTGAAGATCAAGAAGCTGTTGTTTCAATTTATGTTGATACGGTTGGAAATCCCATCCCCGCAGGTTGGAGTGTTACCATCGAGCCAAAAGAAGTTACAAAAGTACCCGGTGAAGACATGATGGTTACTGTGAATGTAACTCCGGGTGATCAGTCTGCATATTATTTGCCGTCAATTGCCGCAAAGACAAAAAATACGGATGCATTCAATATCCCGATCTCCAGAAGCATCATAGGCGTTCTTTCATATAACACCAAGAATTTTGTTTCTGGATTTAGCGGATTCACAAGAAAAGGAATTTATACAAAAGGTATTGCCAACAATATCTTGGCAAAAACCTCCACAATGCCTTGGATTGGTGGTTTATTCACTGAATTCCAGGATATTGTTGAACAATCAGATTTGTTCATTGTTCCAATGGGAACCCAGCCTTTATACTTGGACCCACAATTTAATTTCAGTAATCCTGTTGAAAAATTGTCAGAGTTCATTGATCAAGGAAAGAAAATTCTCATTTTCTCCAATGTAGGTCTTAGCTGGGCATTCGATGAAGGATTTCCTCAAAATCAATTTGCCGGCGTTGGCAATGGACCATTGGTTCAGGAATTTTTCGATAAAATCGGTATTGAATTGGGATCAAACAAATCGAGACTCGAAAATCAAGGAGGCGGAGTTGTAATTACACCTTTTACCATGAGAGGAATTGCTAATAATGTTATTGGTAACAGATTGAACAATAATGCTGTAATCAATGCCAATGCATTCACTGCTGCAAATTTCTTTGCGGGTTCTTATGTATCAAGCACTGATATCATCAAAATCACAAATCCGAATATTGCTACGCCTTTCATCTATTATGATTCAGATCAAAAAGATATAGCAGGTATTCATGCAACAATTGGCAATGCACGAGTTGTATATGTTACATTCCCACTTGAGATTTTGAATGTTGCCGCAAATCAACAGGAAATTCTCCGTAAGTCCGTGAACTGGTTGCTCACAGGTTCGGCAGCATCCGTTGATGAAGAATTGGCTGAACAATCAAATGATTTACTGAGTGTCACCATGCAACCCAATCCGGTTTCCGATCGTGGTGTGGTGAATTTTTCAGTGAAAGGAAATGCACCACAATTGCTGACCATTTCATTGTATGATGCTCTTGGAAATGAAGTTGCGAAAGTTTCCCAAGGCACATTTGAACCGGGCAATCATTCTGTAAATATCCCTGTATCAAATTTTGCTTCCGGTGCATATAGATTGGTTGTTCGTTCACTCGAAGGTACAGGAGTTCATATTCCTGTTACTATTGTGAGATAAACTATTTAAGTTAGATATATCAATTGAGTAATTATTGGAGAAACATCATGAATGTTTTCGTACGTGGTCTTGGAGCAATGCTTCTTGCACTTTTTATGGTTACGGGTTCGGCTCAATCACAAGGACCTGTCAAAAGAGTATTTCTCGAGCAATTCACCGGCGCATGGTGCGGTTGGTGCGTTGATGGTTCAGTTGTAATTGACAATCTTCTTGCGCAATATCCCAATCAATTGATTGCGGTGAAAGTGCATCAAGGCGATGGCATGGAAATTCCAAAAGTGATGGCTGATACGCTTCGTTCATTCGTTGCCGGATATCCAAGTGGTTCAATTGATCGTAAGTTGTTTACCGGTCAGCAAACTGTTGGTGTAAGCCGTTCGCTTTGGTCAAATTTCGTTCGTCAACAAATGGCTCTTGATGCGGAAGTTGGCGTAGAAATCACAAATGTCAAATATGATGCAGCAACACGCAAAATCACAGCTGATGTCACTGCAAATTTTGTGAAGTCAGTTTCCGGTGATGTCAGAATCAATATGATCGTTGTTGAAGACAATGTTACAGGTACCGGTGCAACTTATGATCAGAAGAATTTCATTGCAAACAATCCAAGTTTTGTTGGTCATCCTTATTACTCAAAACCGGCTACTATTACCGGATATAAGCATCGTTCGGTTGTGCGAGCATATGTTGGTGGAGTTTGGGGCGTAAAAGGAATCATTCCCGGTGTTGCACAAACAGGAACTCCATACACAGCAAAATTCAGTTATACATTGCCTGCTTCATATAAAGCAGACAATATCACATTGATAGGCACCGTTCAAAAATTTGGTACTGCTGCCAATGCGAAAATCATGCTGAATGCAAATGAAGTAGGTTTGACAAAAGCCATCGTTAAGACTGAATCTTCAATTGAAAAGCCGGCAATGCTTGTTGCTCAAGGTTCAAAAGGCAGCACTGAAATCACAATCAAAAATCTTTCATCCGCTGCTGCATCCGTCACATTAAGCGTAGATGCAGAAAATTCATTGCTTCCTGATGGATGGGATGCCACTGTTGAACCGGCAACAATCTCACTACCTGCAAATGGTACTGCAAAAGCAAATGTCACTTTGAACACAGATGGAAATCAGGGCTATGCTGTTATCGCTGTTGATGCAGTTTCTGAAGATCCAAGCGTGATCGGACGTGTCAGCAGAGGTTATGCATATAATATGACTCCAGGTATGAAGTATGCAGTGTACAATGCTCATCCTCGCATGAATGAAAATTATGCACAACCACTCAGAAATCGCGGTGGTGAATTCGAATCCAAATCAATTGATTTACCATTGAATGCAGGTTTCATGGAAATGTATCCTGCCTCAACATTTGATGCTGCAATCTTTGCGGTGCATCATAATGGTAGAGGTTCCCTTGGGACAAATCCTGCAATTCTTGCACAAATAAGCGGAATGCTTGATGCAGGCAAGAAGGTATTCATAGCAGGTGGCTTAGAAGCTTATTTAGGAATTAAGTCTACATCAGCGACAAATGCCACAAAGTCATTCTTCGAGTCTAGATTGGGTGTGACAGTGACCAATGAACCTGTTCTCCGTCTTCAGACAAGTGCAAATGGTCAAATCACCGGTACAATTCCATTCCAATTACAAGGCGTGAAAGATGATGTGATCGGTAATGGAATCGATTATTTGGCGAATGATGTTACCAACCTTAACGCAGAGCCATTCTTGTATTACACCGATGCACTCTCAGTTAATCCTGATAGCAAGGCAACACCTGTATTGTACATGGATGAAAATGCGGATAATGTTGCAGGAATTCGCTGGCAAGAAGGTAATGCAAAATTGGTGATGTTCACATTTGACATGGATGGCATTTCAGATGAAGAAGTGAAGAATACAATCATGGATAGAACATATACTTGGCTCTTTAGCAATGCTTCTTCTGTTGAAGAAGATTCTGATTTGTCAATGTTGCTACAGCCAAACCCATTCTCTGGTGCAGCCACAGTTCAATTCATGATTTCTGATCCTTCAACACAGTATGTCACGTTCAACCTTGTAGACATGCTCGGAAGAAATGTTCAAACAAGCATGCCTGTTCCGGTATCCACCGGCATGAACAGCTATATGATCAAGAACAATGGTCTCACACCAGGTGCATATCGCTTGGTTGTTACTGGTTCAAATGGCAAAACTCAAACTATGCCTGTCATGATAAACAGATAAATTCGAGTTTATTCGATCAATGGGATTGCATATGATTTGCAATCCCATTTTTTTTTATAGTTTGCCAACCAATGATTAATATTCATATGGAGTTAATATGCGATATAATTTTACTCGTTTTGCCCTTGCACTATGTTTCTGTGTGGGCTTTGTAGTTTCAGTTCAAGCCCAAAAACCGGTAAAGCGCGTTTTGCTTGAACAATACACCGGCGCATGGTGCGGATGGTGCGTTGATGGAAGTGTGGTCATGGATGAAATCATCAAAGAATTTCCGGAAAATGTCATTGGTGTAAAGGTGCATCAAGGAGATGGCATGGAAATTCCAAAAGTGTTTGATTCAATCAAAACTCTTGTCCCTTTTTATCCAAGCGGTAGTATAGACAGAGTAACATTTCCAGGAGAAGCCACTGTTGGCACAAGCCGTGAAAAGTGGAAACAATATGTTTTGTCGCAAATGAACAAAGGAAGTGACATTGATGTGAACATCACCAATGTATCTTTTGACAAGTCGACTCGTTTATTGAAGGCAACTGTTGAAGCCACATTTGTAAAATCAATGAATGGTGACTTGCGCTTAAATCTCATGGTTGTAGAGGACAATGTATCCGGCACAGGATCGGGTTATGATCAAAGCAATTATATCAGTGGAAATGCATCGTTCAAAGGTCATCCTTACTTTAATAAGCCCGCGAAAATCGTAGGTTATGAGCATCGTTCAGTAGTAAGATCTTACCCTGCAGGTGTATGGGGAATCAAAAACAGCATCCCTGCAGTAACAAGTACAGGTGAAAAATATACAGCCAACTTCACATATACCGTTCCGGCGAATTTTGATGAAGGCAATCTGCAGCTTGTGGGTGTGGTTCAAAAACATGGTGCAGCCATCACAGCCAGAGAAGTATTGAATTCCTATCAAATTGGATTACTTAAACCCGTGGCAGTTGAATCAGGAATTGTGGATCAATTTCAGAAACCAACAGCAATGGGGAGCGAATCAAAGATCACAATGAAGAATATCAATGAAGAAGCCGTCAGCATCACATATGAAGTTGATCAAGCAGCATCATTGTTGCCTAAAGGATGGAAAGCCAGTGTTTCCAAAACAACAGAAAATCTTGAACCGGGGGCTTCTTCAGATATAATGGTTACTGTGGCAACCGATGATAATCCGGGCTTTGCAAAAGTAATTGTCAATGCAGTTGTTACAAGTCAAAACTTGGCAAAGAAAACATTCAGATCCAAAGTCTATGCATTGTCTCCATTGGTCAAGCATGTTGTGTATGGTTCACATCCAAAGATGAATGAGTTATATCTCAATGAATTAGAGCAGATAAAACCCAAAGCAACGGCTCAATTGCCTATGGATGAAGAAGTACTTGCGGGATATCCTCCATCAATGTTTGATGTTGCAGTGATTACGGTTGACAATGAGAATGCCGGCTTGATTGCAAAAAATGCATCATTGTTGTCCGGAATTTCCTCTATGCTGCAAAATGGAAAAAAAGTATTCATGGCTTCAGATCAAGAGATTTCAACCTTATTGAAATCCGATAATACTGCTGCAAAAGCATTTCTGAATGAAACAATAGGAGTCTCCGTGAAGGCGGGCTCACCCGTGAAGCGTTTCGAACAAGACAAAAATTCGGGCGACATCCTCATGGCATATCCTGTAGTCCTCAATGGAAAAGCAGGTGATTATATCAGTCGTGATGTAAAAGCCACATTGAATGAATATTTCGAAGATCCACTATTGACCCCATTCACAAGATTCACTGATGTGTTTACATTGAATCAAGGTAGTACAGCTGTTCCCATATTCACCTATGATGATAATGCAACAGATATCGGTGCCATTCGATGGGAAAACAATAATGCTCGTATGGTCTTGTTTGGATTTGGGCTTGATGGATTGTCCAATAAGGCAAAACGCTCCAATATCATGTCAAGAACATTCAATTGGCTGCTTCTTGGTGCATCATCCCTCGATGAACCAATAACAGGTGAAAATCGTATCATGCCCAATCCCGCTTCCGAAGTGGCTATTGTGGAATATATGGTAGCTCAACCTTCTCAATCCATTGTGATATCGGTTCATGATGCTTTTGGAAGACAAGTCCAAGAGTATAAACGTCAGCATGGATCGATTGGCATTCAGTCCATTTCCTTACCTCTTTCAGGACTTCCATTAGGGCAATACCATGTTAAGATTGATGGTGCCAATACAATGCCTTCATTTATGCCATTGGTAATCATACGATAAATTTGCCATATCATTGAAAAGGCCGTCATTTCTTCGGAATTGACGGCCTTTCTTTTTTCATCAGAATTCTGTCCCTAAAAAAGTGCCTAATGTTTTGTATTTTTGCCAAAACTGAAATACTTAGAATAACCTAGAAAACCGTATGTCACAAGAGATTGCATTTACAAAGGAAGAGCTTGCAGAAATCGAACGCCTTAAAGCTCAATATCCTGAGTCAAAAGCAGCCATCATGCCTGTTTTATGGATGGCTCAAAAAAAATTCGGGTGGCTTTCTGAAGATGTCATGCGCATGGTGGGTGATGTGATGAACTTGCCTTTTGCTCATGTGAAAGGTGTTGCCACATTCTATACCATGTACTTTAAAAAGCCTATGGGTAAGTTTCATGTTCAGGTCTGTACAAATGTGTCCTGCATGCTTCGTGGAGGTGAGGAAATATATCATGAGTTGTGTAATAAATATGGCATCGGTCATAATGAGCGGACAGCTGATGGTAAAATCTCACTTGAGGAAGTTGAATGTATGGGCGCATGTGGTGGTGCTCCGATGATTGCCATCAATGAAGACTATCATGAACATGTTTCGATGGCTGATATTGAACGATTGATCGCTTCTTTGGCAGATTGACATGTCTTCAAAGAGTGCGCATAGACCAATTGCATTGATGCTATTGCTCACCGTGATGACGCTGTTCTTTCTTGCACAACTCATCATAGGTGATCTTGCTACTTCATTGACGCTCATTCCCCAAAAAGTGATTCAAGGGAATGAATGGTGGCGCATTGTAACGCATATGATTGCGGTTGATTCATATTGGATTGCTTTCTTGGGAATTCCAATGTATTTCTGGTTGGGGAGAGAAGTTGCACAACTGACGCATGATTCTGTTTTTCTACTCGGATTATTGATTGGCGGAGTTATCATTGGGCTCATATATACATTGATGCCAATTGAGTGTCCACCAATGGGTGCAGGATTGTTTGGCATGTTATATAGCGCTTCAATTGCAATGACCATAGTCCGTTCTCCGGCGATAATCATCTCCGCCTTGACAAAATTGCGCATCAGTATCATTGCAACTTGCATTATCGGATTTGGATTCGTGTTTTTAGGAGCTTCGATGTTTTCCGGAAACATGATGCAGATGTATACATATTCACTTGAGTCGGGAAGTGGAATCATGATCGGACTTCTATCGGGTTTGATATGGTCTCACTTTCGCCTTGCTTCTCGTGAAGAAGATAGATCCAAAACCACTGAATCCGGTTTTCCAATATATGTGCCAATTGCAAGTCAGCCAATACGAAGAGATGAAAAGGCGATGATCAATATCATCATAGATCAAAGAGATGACATACATTCTTCCATTATGGATGAAGATATGGATGAGGAAGAGGCATTGAATGTGATTCTGGAAAAAATCCACGATAATCACATTGAATGTTTATCGGATGAAGAGAAGGCATTTCTTGAGCGCTATTCTCGATCACTGAAATAACAGCATAAAGAGCAAAACAATGTCGATACAAGTTAAAGTCACCATCGGTGGCAAAGAATTTTCCCTTCGTGGCGATGATGAAGAAAAGTTGATTCGTGCCGCGAAGGAAGTTGATGATCAAATCAAAGCGCTTCAATCCGGAATGCTTGATCAATCAACGCAAATGCAGGCCATAGTCGCCGCATTGAATTTGGCAGAACAAAAATTGCAAGCTGAAGAGCAATTGCAAAAGGATACCGTTTTGCTTGCTTCCGAACTTGAGAACATGGCGGTGTTTCTCAGGCAGCAAATGAAAGAACAATAAACAACATCACCGCTTCATACTTTTTTGTCACACGTCATAATAAAGAACTTATAAATGAAATCATAGGGAATCAGGCTCTTGATATAAATTACAGGCCTCAACGGGTAACCGTAATCCTCGCAAGCCATGGGCATGCAACATGGGGGTTCAGTGGACGTAAAATATATGAAGGATGATACCCACCGTGTGTGAAGAGAGTTCTTCTGTCTCGTCTTCGGCAAAGTATCCCCGGATACGGTAAAGTATGAAGCGGCTTTATTTGCAAACAACAATCAATATAGATCGGTTTGGATGCATGCATTCATTCCATTTTTACATGCTCAGGTATTCATAGAAATGTTAAGGTTTAGATAGTCATGAATGAAATAAACATTATCGCATTAAGCATCGTTGGTTTTGCCGTCGGCTTTGTGCTCGCATATTTTGTGGGTAGCAGAGTTGGTAAGGCAAAGATCGGCGAAGCGGAAGAAAGAAAAAAACTGATCATCGAGGAAGCCGGAAAAGAAGCCGCAGCTTTAAAAAAAGAAAAATTACTCGAGGTCAAGGAAGAATGGCATAAGAACAGACAAGAGTTTGAAACTGAAACTCAAGACAGACGCAAGCAAATCAAACAACTCGAGCAGCAATTGTCTCAGCGCGAGGAATCCATTGAGAATAAACTGGAATTGTTTACCCGCAAGGAAAAAACAATTCAGCAAGCAGAACAATCATTCTCTCAAAGAGAAGATGAAGTTCGAAAGAAAGAACAATCAGCACACGACAAGGCAAAGAAGATTGATACATTGCTCGAGGAGCAAACAGTTCGTTTGGAACGCATAACCGGTATGTCCAGGGAAGATGCAAAGAAATTCCTCATGGAAAACATGGTTGACGATGCAAAACTTGAAGCGGCGCAAACGATCAAAGATATTCGTGATGAAGCAAAGATCAATGCTCACAAAGAAGCCCAAAAATTAGTCATTCAAGCAATTCAGCGTACTGCATCAGATCATTGCGTTGAAACAACGGTTTCTGTTGTGAATCTTGCAAGTGATGAAATGAAAGGTCGCATCATTGGTCGTGAAGGAAGAAATATTCGCGCTTTTGAAGCTGCAACCGGTATCGATCTCATCATAGATGACACACCTGAAGCAGTTGTGATATCCGGATTCGATCCATTCAGAAGAGAAGTTGCAAGAGTCGCACTCGAGCGATTGATGTCTGATGGAAGAATTCATCCTGCACGCATCGAAGAAGTTGTGGACAAGGCTCGCAAAGAGTTGGAAGAGGAGATCATACGAGTTGGTGAATCCGCTTTGATGGAACTCAATATTCCGAATATGCATCCCGAATTGATTCGCCATATCGGAAAAATGAAATACCGTTCAAGCTATGGACAAAACCTGTTACATCACTCAATTGAAGTTGGGTATCTTTGTGGAGTGATGGCCGTTGAATTGAATCTTGATGTGCACAAAGCAAAAAGAGCAGGTCTTCTGCATGATGTAGGTAAATGTGTCGATCGTAATATTGAAGGACCTCATGCACTTCTTGGTTTTGATCTTGCAAAGAAATACAAAGAAGACCCTATTGTGTGCAATGCAATCGGTGCCCATCACGAAGACATTGAAATGGAAAGTGCGATTGCCGTCATTGTTCAAGCTGCCGACAGCATCAGTGGCGCTCGTCCCGGTGCACGCCGCGAATCGGTAGAGAATTATGTGAAGCGATTGGAAAAACTCGAAGAATTGGCCACTGCATTCGAAGGTGTCACAAAAACATATGCCATTCAAGCAGGTCGTGAAGTGCGTGTGATTGTCGAACCGGAAAGAGTGGATGATTTGAGAGCAGATCAAATCGCGCATGATCTTGCCGCACAGATTGAAAATGACATGGAATATCCAGGTCAAATCAAAGTGGTTGTCATTCGCGAACGCAGAAGCATGTCAATAGCAAAATAATTTTCACCATTACCGAATTTCATAACATGGCACATTCATATATCATTTCAGCGAAAAGAACTCCAATAGGAGCTTTTCTCGGATCACTCTCCGGATTCAGTGCTCCGCAATTGGGAGCAATCGCAATTAAATCCGCATTGGAAGAAGCCGGCATTCAACCCAATCAAGTAAGTGAAGTGATCATGGGAAATGTCTTGACAGCCGGCGTGGGCCAAGCTCCCGCAAGACAAGCTGCACTCGGTGCAGGTTTACCTGAAAGCGTTCCGTGCATGACAATCAATAAAGTTTGTGGCAGTGGATTGAAATCAGTCATGCTTGGTGATCAAGCCATTCGTTGCGGCGATGCAGAAATTGTAGTTGCCGGCGGACAAGAATCAATGACGAATGCACCCTATCTACTTCCAAAAGGAAGAACAGGTTATCGCTATGGAAATGGACAAGTTATCGACTCGATGGCTTATGACGGACTTACAGATGCATATGCAATTGCCCCCATGGGAAATTTTGCAGAACAATGTGCTAGTGAATGCTCGATTGATCGCTCCATGCAAGATGAATATGCAATCATGAGTTATAATCGAGCAATCGAAGCTCAGAAATCAGGTGCTTTCTCACATGAAATTGTGCCGGTCATCATAGAAGACAAAAAGGGCTCGGTAACAATTGCAGAAGATGAAGAACCGGGCAAAGTTAGATTCGATAAAATCCCTTCTCTCAAACCGGTGTTCACCAAAGATGGAACTGTGACGGCTGCAAATGCAAGTTCAATAGATGATGGAGCCGCTGCCATTGTGTTGGCTTCCGAAGAAGCAGTGAGCAAGCATAATCTGAAGCCAATTGCCAAAGTGATTGCTCATGTATCGTATGCGCATAAACCACAAGACTTCAATACTGCTCCAATTCATGCCATAGAATCAGTCTTGAAAAAAGCCGGCTTGACATTGAATGACATTGATTTGTTTGAAGTGAATGAAGCATTCGCGGTTACCGCACTTGCTGCAAAAAACACACTTGACATTCCCGTCGAAAAAATGAATGTACATGGTGGTGCAATTGCCCTTGGACACCCCATTGGAGCTTCAGGTGCAAGAGTGCTCACAACCCTGCTACATGCATTGAAAAAACATAGTAAGAAATATGGTCTTGCAACCCTTTGCATCGGTGGCGGAGAAGCCAGCGCTGTGATTGTGGAAGCAATCTGATAATCAAGCGGGGTAATGCGATGAGTATTACCCCGCATTGTTTTGGACATTCCATGAAATACAATCTTCATCCTCGTTTCAAAGCATTCGATGCTATGATCGATGACAATGCCGCCATCTCTAAACGATTGGTGCTTGAGTCTATATTGCTTCAAGTATTCAAAGATGTCCCTTACCCACTACTTCGTGAAGCTCGCATTGCATATCTGGAAACCATACCTGATTCCGAGGCGATAATTGAGTATTTGGAGAAAATGATACCAAAGATAGGTATCTATGCAGGGTCTTTCAATCCATTTCACCTAGGACATTTGAACATCGTTCAAAAAGCATCGGCGATATTTGATAAGGTGATTATTGCTAAGGGAATCAATCCGGAAAAAGAACTTGAACATACAACATGGAATGATGAAATATTGCGTAACTATGAAGTCACGGAATTTTCCGGACTCCTCACAAATTTTATTGAAGAGCATGCCAAGTATGCGAATGTGACATTGGTGAAGGGATTGAGAAATGGGGATGACTTGGATTATGAAGTAAATCAATTACGATTCATGGAAACAATGTATCGTAAACTAAAAGTTGTATTTATTCAATGCGATAAAGAATATGAACATATAAGTTCGACCGCACTACGAAATCTCGAGCGCATTGAACCGGGTTTAAGCAAACCATTTCTTCCCTAATTCAAGCACATTGAGATTCCAAAAAGGTAATCTTACCATCATTGGCATCCATTCTGATACGAATACCAAATGGCAGTGTCAATTTCCTCTTGATATGACCATAAGGGAATGTTCCCAGTACAGGGCATTGGATGCGGTCAGCATAATCCGAGATGATTTCTTGATAGGATCTTTGAGGGACGGATGCAACAGGTTGATTAGGCGGTGTAAAATCTCCGATCAATAATCCTTTGATGGAATGCAATATGCCGGATAATTCCAACTGAGAAAGATATCTGTCAATCCGATAAGGTTCTTCCCCAATATCTTCAATCATCAATATCGAATCATTGAATACAGACATGAATGAAGATCCGCATAATGTTGTAAGGAGACAAAGATTTCCGCAGATGAGATTCCCTTCGGCATTTCCTTCTTTATAGATTTCCGAAATATCAACATGAATGTTTGTATCATGTATATCGCTGGTGAGCATTGACCAAAATGATGCTTCGGTGAATGTGTCAATGTCATCAGCAAAATCAACAGAAGGCATTGCTCCGGAATATGTGATCAATCCTGTTTGAGAAAATATTGCTGCTTGCAATGCAGTGGTATCAGAGAAGCCGATGAATGGTTTTGGATTTGCACGAATGATATCATAATTCACATGATTGAGAATTCTTGTGGTTCCATATCCACCTCTGGCGCACATGATCGCATCGATGGTTTCATCTGCAAACATTGTTTCTATGTCTTCAATGCGTTGTTGATCAGTTCCTGCCAAATATCCTGCATGGGAATCAAGAGCATGTCTACCGATAAGCACTTCATATCCTTTGCTTTCCAGATATACTATGCCTCTTTGCAAACGCGCAGGATCCCTTTGCGGCGAAGCCGGTGATATTATGCCAATTCTTGATCCTGGTGCAAGCGAAAGTGGTTTGCATATTGTCATTGCTTCATTCCAAGCGTTTGTACATAAGCTCTGGGAACAGCAAGAAGTTTTTCGATGAATGTCAAATGTGCTCGTTCCACATAAGGATTATACTGCATAGTCTTCAGCTTGTTTAATATTCGTCGATAATTCGTGCTCATGAGTTGCACAGTCAATCTACTGTCCTTGTCAAGATAAGGAATGCCTTTATCAGCACTGTCATAATACGCATTGGCTCTTTCCACTTGAAACTTCATCAATGAGAGAAATTCCGGAGTGGGTTTTTTCTGTAAAATATCTTGTTCGCTTATGCCGAATTGTAGCAACTCGGTTTGGGGAATATAAATTCGACCTCTATCTGCATCTTCTGCAATGTCCCTGCAAATATTCGTGAGCTGCATTGCAATGCCAAGATCAATAGCATGTGGCAAAGCATCAGGGTGAGAATAACGAAAAATTTCGGAAGTCATCAAGCCAACAACCGAAGCAACTTTATAGCAGTATGTGTATAATTCATCAAAGGTATTGAATCGATCCAAATATGTATCCATCAATACGCCTTCGATCAACTCTTCGGGAAGATGAGAGGGAATGGCATAATGTGAAAGTGTATCTCCCCAAGCCATCATCACGAGTGAAGTGCCATGATCCACAGTGGATTGAGCATGTCCTTCATAGACATTTCGAATTGCACTTCTCCATTGCTCCACCAATTGAATTGTATCTTGGATCAAAGATTCTTTAGGAGCATTATCGACCAAGTCATCCACATATCTGCAAAAAGCATAAACTGCATAGCAAGCCTTGCGTTTCTCTTTTTCGAGAAATAAAGAAGCAAAATAGAATGTCTTGGCATGATTGAAAGTAACATTCTTGCAATGTTCATAGGCTTGATCTATTGAAGCTTGCTGTATCATGTTAAAAGCCTGCGGAAAATCCTAGACGTACGGTTCTTCTTGTGAGGTATCGAGCAGGGTTGAATTGATAAGGAGATAGAGGTGCCTGCAAATCGGGATATAATGGATCATTCATTCCAATCGGAGTTGCATCTCCATATTCATATGCTCTGCCTGTTACCGGATTGAGTATCGTGGAATTCTTATTGTCAAAGAGATTGATCACTTCAAGAGTGAATGTGATTGGAGCACCACCGATTCGCAGCGTCTTTTGAATATTGAGTTCAAACCACCACCAAGGATCTCCTATTGCACCAAAGGGTCTTGTTTCATCGATACGGTATACGGGTCTACCATTATCCAATACCTGCTGTTGTCCCGTACTCGGATCGATCACGGGAACCTGAGGCGTATAACGCATTCCTGATTGATAGAAAAATCGAATGAAAGCATTCAATTCGTCCAAACCTTCAATCCCCAAAAATGGTTTGCCTTTACCTGCATTGAAATTTGCCGTGGCATTCATTTGCAAAGGTCTGTCCCAGGGCATGAAGTCTTCTGTGATTCTTTCTGCAGTAAGACCACGATCCACGAGTGCAGCTTGTTCGGCAGAAGATGATTTACCCGTGACAACGGAATATGTGGCAGAGAAAACTCCGGAGAACCAATCGCTAATGCGTTTCTTGTACTCAACTTCCAGACCTCTTGATCGTGCATAATCCCCATTGATATATGTGGTGAATGAACCACCAAGTAAGCGAGGATTCTGATTCTGAATTCTTCTGGAAGTCACATAATCAAAGATGTCTTTATAATATGCCGTGATAGTCAATACATCATTTTCAGTCAATTGATTGCGAATGCCAAGTTCATAGCTGATTGTTGTTTCAAAACTCAAATCAGGATTGCCATAACGCTGAAATGAAGAGCCCGCTGCCTGGGGAGATAATTTTGCATAAACAAATTGCGGACGTGGTAGTTTATTGAAATGACCATAACTGAAAAAGAGCATTTGATTTTCAGTGATAGGATGAGATACACCAAGGCGTGGGCTTAAACGAGCTTTCCATCTTCTTCCAAACATTCCAAATGTGCCTTCATTATACGAAGCTCTTTGATTGTCTGTGATTGTAGGTATATTTTCATTATTGATGGCTTCATCTACAAGCAATCCCGGTGCCCAGATGTCCATTCGCAATCCATAATTCAAAATCAACCCTTTGAATGAGATATTGTTTTGTGCATAGAGGGCTCCGATTGTCGCATTGGTCTTGAAGATGTCATTGTTCAAACCCAAGGGTCCAAGCCATGGAGAAAAGATCTCGGCTTGTTGCAATTCCTGAAAACGAAATTCTGCGCCTGCTTTGATTTTGTTTTTTTCTGACAGATATGTGGTGAGATCTCCACGTACTGTCCATTCATCCATATAATGCTCCCTCCAGATGAAACCATTTCCTGTATCAAAAAAACCATCCCCCGGAATGATGCCAAGTCTATTGCTATCACCGGTGTCAAAGTAATCAGCAGGAATCTGAGGAATATCCTGAGGTTCGGTGTATTGCGAGAATGATCTTCCATTTGCATCCACTTTCAAATGCGTGAAGAAATTACTTACACGGATTTCATACAATGTTGAAGGGCCAAGTGAATGATACATTGTGAATGAATGTAATTTCTGCATGGTGGCATATGATAATGCTCCATCGAAATTACTTTGAAAAGTAAATTGATATCCCGGATCCGGTAGAACATATTCCAAATTTGTCTGAACTGTTCTGGTATTCCGATTCAATGCAAAGTTTCTTGTATGAGTATATGTAAAACGAAGAGAAGGAGAAAAAGTCCATGTCAATTTTCCCATCATATTGATTGCATTGTCTTGCCTGAGAGCAAAATCATGTGAGAATAATGATGACTTCACCGGTGCTCTGGCGAATTCAGGAACCAAATCATCGGAAACATTCCCATAGAAATTTGTGAAAAAGCTGATTTTCCCCGGTAAAGAAATACCCAGAGCGGGAAGAAGTTGAGAAGTGATAGGTTCGGGGCCAGAAAATGTCAATTCCAAAATATCTGTCAAGAATGATGAATTTGTGTCGCGATCCAATGCACTTCGTTCAAACATTCTCCATGCTCTTCTCAATGCTCCTGATCCTTCATATTTGGATGCCCCTTCGCGAGTTTTGATATTGATGACGCCACTTGTGGCCTGACCATATTCGGGATTAAATCCTCCCGTTATCACTTCTACTTCTTGCAATGAATTCGCTGATAATTGAAGTCCGAATCCTGTTCCGGCCAATGGATCCTGAATTGAAACGCCGTCAAGTAGATAGGCCGCTTCATAACCGCGTCCTCCACGAATAAAAATCTCATTGTTTTGTGAAACCAGACCGGTTTGTTGCGTTAGTACATCCGTAACATTTTCGGCAACCATTTGCTGTATGTTCTCTCTGTTCACAGCTCGCATGCTTTGTGTTTCTTCAACATCCACCATTGGTCTTTCGCCGATGACCAAAACATCTTTGTCAAGCGAGACATTTGATTCTTCCATTGAAAAATTCAATATCAATGTGTCTGATTTTGATAGTGAAATCCCTGTTTTTTTTATAGTCCTGTATCCAATGCGCGTGATTTCCAATGTATAGTTTTTTCCACCCGGAATTTTTTTGACCACATAATTTCCATTTGCATCCGAAATCGCACCATAATAGGTTCCCAATACTCGAACGGTTGCAGATGAAATGGGTTTTTTTGAAGATTTGTCCGCAATGGTTCCACGAATCATCGACTGAGCAAATGATGGTGTGGAGCAAAACACAAGGCAAATACAAAGAGTTATAAAAAGTCGCATGAGATAATGTTATGTCTAAAAAAGTATCACAAATGTACGGTATCGCTTGGATTCATTTCACAAGGCATCCTGATTATATCCATATGGACAATGTCTGCAGCGATTTTTACAGCAATAGCCACGTCTCAGATGCTTGGTTTTTGTAAACACCAAATTTCCGGTGAATGGATCTCTGTAGAATTCTTTTCCTTCATTGCAGGTGCGATCATGTATTTCAATGATGATGGTTTTTTCTTTTTCTGTCATGTTTGTTTTTGGCGTATGATGCTTCTGATGATTATTGCCAATAAAACGATTGCGCCACCCATGAATGCTCCTTTGCCGGGTATTTCACCAGCCGCAAGGAAAACCCAAAGAGGATTCAGCAAAGGCTCGAGTACAGGTATCAGTACAGATTCCAAAGCAGTGACATGTTGTATTGCTTTTGCATATAGAATATAAGGTATACCCAATTGCACAATCCCCAGCAGGAATAATCCAATCAAAGAATCACCACTCATGGGCATTGAGTCGATGATCCAATAAGCTCCAAATAATCCTGTGAGTAGATTTCCAAGCAAAATGGACTCAAAAGGTGAGTCATGTTTTTGCATGCGCAATGAAATGGCCAATCCGGCAAATGCAAAGCCTGAGCATATTGAAATGATGTTTCCTGTCAGTCCTGACATCGTTAACTCATCCAGAAAGAACAAACACATACCTATGATGACTGCAATCACGGAAATCCAATCAATGATGGACACGCGTTCTTTGAGGAAGAATCCGGAAAATAATGCAACCCAAATCGGACCTGTATACTGAAGCAGAATTGCATTGGCAGGGCCGGTTAATTTATTTGCAAGCACGAACAATATCACGGTCAATGCATACATAAGCGCGCCAATCATTTGAGCTTTTGAGAAGGTGAATCGAGGTTTTTTCAAAAATACCCAAAGTACAAAGCCTGCAATGATGCTGCGGCCACCTGCAATCGCAAATGGATGTGCTTCTATTGATTTGATCAGAAGCCCACCAGTGCTCCAAAGCAAGGCGGTGATCAAAAGATATAGTATCGAGATTCTATGCGTCACATTCAATTTCCTTGAAGGACAAAGATAGAGACTCTACACTAGATATAGTCGGGATATGCGTTTGATTTCCGTAATTTGCAAACATCCCTTGTCCAATTCTACTCCAAGATCATGTCACAAACTCTTACCATTCTTTTTATTGGCGACATTGTCGGGAATCCCGGCATGAATGCCATACGCATGTTTTTGAAAAGTTTCATCGACAAACACCAGGCAGATATTGTTATTGTCAATGGCGAAAATATTTGCAATGGGAAGGGAGTAACCGAGAAAGAAGCCACTGAATTGTTCAATCTTGGTGCTCATGTGATCACGACCGGGAACCATATATGGGAGAATTGGCAAGCACGACCTTTGCTATCCTCGAATCCAATGGTTCTAAGACCCTATAATTATCCACCCGGCAATGCAGGAAAAGGGATGACGATCATCGAATTGCCTCATATTCCTCCTGTTGGTGTTCTGCAATTGCAAGGTCGGACCTATATGCAGAGCATCGATTGTCCATTTCGAGGAGCGGATCATGCGATAGCAAAGTTGAGTGAGCGCACTCCAATCATCATAATGGATTTTCATGCCGATGCCACTGCTGAGAAGATTTCCATGGGCTGGCATGTGGATGGTAGGGTAAGCGCTGTTTTGGGTACTCACACACATGTGCAAACAGCTGATGCAACCATTTTGCCGAAAGGAACTGCCTATATTTCTGATGTTGGCATGACTGGGCCCTATGACTCCGTTTTGGGAATGAGTAAAGAGATAGCTTTGAAGCGCTTATTGCTTCAAACAGCTCATAAATATGAAATGGCAGAAAATGATGCAAAATTATGCGGTGTTGTTTTGAAAGTGAATAAGAATACCGGTAAATCGGAAAGTATTGAACCATTTATGTATCCAAAAATGCGAACATCGATTCATGAGTGAATTTAGAGAAATCACACCCGGTGACATACCTCATCGCGATATGCATCAGTTGCTTCTAAGCGGAGTTGCTCCAAGACCTATAGCGCTTGTAGCTACATTGTCAAAAGATGGAATTCCCAATCTGGCTCCTTATAGTTTTTTTAATGCTTATGCCTCGAATCCGCCAATTGTTGCAATCGGACCTGCAATTGCAGCTGCAACAGGAAAGGTGAAGGATACATATACCAATATTGTTGAAACAGGTGAATGCACCATTAATGCAGTCACATTTGCAATGACTGAACAAATCAGCTTGGCCTCATGCGATTTTTCCCCGGAAGTGGATGAATTTGTTAAATCCGGATTGAATCCATTGCAGTCTGCGATAGTCAGGCCGGCCAGAGTGCAAGAATCCCCATTCCAAATGGAATGTAAACTCGTCGAAAGCATACCTTTGATGCGTGAACGGGGCGGCAATGGAAATATCATGCTTCTGGAAGTTGTTAAACTTCATGTAAATGAAGCCATGTTTATTAATGATCGTGTAGACCCTCAACGATTGGATTTGGTTGCCAGAATGGGATACGATTATTATTGCAGAGCTCATGAAGATGCGATTTTTGAAGTTTTTAAGCCAAAATGGAATGGAATTGGTTTTGACGCTCTGCCTATATTCATTCGAGAAAGTCCTTTTCTTACAGGTGCACAATTGGCCAAATTGGCCGGCGTGAAAGAAATACCTGAAAAAAATGAAGAACTCAAGGCATCGGCCTTGCTTGAATGCTCTAAAATTTTAGAATTAGGGAAAAATTTTCAAATTCAGCCAAATAGTACTCAATTGGAGAAAATTGTATCAGTTCTTATAGACGCTGATAGAGTAGATTTGGCATGGCGCTTGTTGGTGGAATTTGGAATGTGACATTACTGTAAAAAGAATGTCAGACCTTAATATCACTTCATTCATGTCATGAATATATTCCAACAATGTGGATATTTTTTTTCTTGTTAGAATATACTGTTTTGCCTATTTTAGTTCATTGGAGTGTTACCACTCTCCGTAGAATTGTGCGTCAAAATCGCACTTACACCTTAACTTATTGCTAGTTAATGAGTTAATGTCTGCACAGTGTATTATTCAATGTGGGTTTTTATTGCTTAAGCAATGGAACTACTTGGATAATGCCTTAATAATTAGACAACATATTTTCAATTTTTACTATTTATTACACAATTCATCGGGAGTTCTTATGAACCGCATGAAACGACTTTTAAGACTTATTGGATACACCATTGTATCTCTATTGGTCTTGGCGGACACAGGTTCCAATGTAAAAGCACAACAATATTGTATACCACTGACATCTAATGGTTGCGCAGCTTTTGGTGACTTTATCGCCGGTTTTGCTTTTGCCAACCTTTCCAACTTGAACAGTGGTTGTACAAGTTTGAATGGGAATTCATATTCCTATTTCAATACCTTGGCTCCTGCTCAGGTAATGGCAGGTCAGACATATAGCTTTACCCATGTAAACAATCCAAACTATGCTCACAATGTTGCCATCTGGATTGATTACAATCAAAATGGCACATTTGAAGCCACCGAGCGTGTATGGGGTACCACTGCTGCAGTTGCTGCAGGTTTTACAACCAATGGTACAATAACCATCCCAACTACTGCTTTGCCCGGTGTTACTAGGTTGAGAATCCGTTCCCAAGACGGTGCGGTGATCAATGATCCTTGTGCTTCTTTTACTTGGACAGAAGCTGAAGATTACAATGTTTCCATTCTTAGTGGTTCAGTGACAAATGCATGGCCGGGTGGAACCAATTTCCCGGGCATTACTGCAAATCCTATTGTACTTGAAGTTGGTCAAACATTTGATGGTTCAGGCCCTGCTTTTCCAAAGCCTTCAGTAGAAATTGAACGTTTGAATGTTCCGAACTTCTCACAGCGATTCACATATGAAATTCAAGCTTTGAATGTTGCCGGACTTAATGAGGGTACAGTCATGTATGAAATGCGTGATCCATCGAACCCTTCTTCTAAAATTATTCCTGTTACTCCTGGAACTACCAAATTAGTATATGCGGCGCAAGCAGCTGCAGGTCTTATGGCATCGGGTTCAACCGGTACATTTACGACAGTAGGTGCGGTTGGTGGAACATATAAGGTAGTGATCAAGCATGAATTATTGAATTCAGGTAATGTTATTTCTACTCAGAACCTTGAATATGCATTCAACATTGCGGTTAACCGTGATATCGCAGTGACGAGCATAGAATCACCATTGCCCGCAAAAAGACAGGCATATATTGGTTCTGTTCCTGTTCGTGCAAGATTCACGAATGTTGGTTTGAAGGCTATAATACGCTACAGAGCCTTTTATGAGATACGTAATGCTGTAACGCAAGCAATCATCAAAATAGATAGTGTTGAGCGTAGTACAGACCAAGGTGGCGGTTTGCCTGCCGGTGGTATTGTAACGGCTGCATTTGATGAAGTATTGTTTCCAACAACATTCACTCCTGCAACACCAGACTCATTCTGTATTGTTATCAAAGCTCGTTTGTTGGAAACAGATGATGCTCAGTTCGCTGTGGATCAGCAACCAGGTAATGACAGAATGCCGGCCACAGACTGTGGTTATAAATTCCGTATGTGGTATTTGAACGATTTCGAAGCTCGCTCACTTATCAGTCCTTCCAGTGGAACTGTTTATTATACAGGCCGTCCAATCAAGCCGATTGCAGTTATTGCGAATAATGGTTTGAATGTTGATGAGATTCCTGTTCAAATGACAGCTAGACTTAACGGCAATATCATTGCACAGTCAATAACAAATGTTGAAGTTCCAAGTGGTTCTTACAACATTTTCCCTGCATACTTTGAAGAATTTATACCTGCAACGACAGGTACTCTCGAAATATGTATCGAAACTCTTGCATCCGGTGATCAATATGCACCGAACAATAAGAGCTGTTATACATTTACAATTAATGAGAGATTGAATGGAACGTATACAATTGGTACAGTTCCAAAGCAGGGTATACAAAACTTTACAACAATCAAAGCTGCTGTAGATGCATTGTATGCAAGAGGCGTATCTGGTCCGGTAACATTCTTGTTCACGGACGCTTTCTATTCTGTTAACAGCATTACACCAGGTACATCAGATCCTAATGAACCTGCACTTGATTTAACAACAAATATGATTGGTGTTGGTCCAACAGCGCCTGTTACATTTACTCCTGACCCAACTTCCGTTGGTCTTTTGCGCGCAGGTGTAACAATTCAATTGAACAGCCCCAATGGTGTTGGTATCCAATTCGGACAATCTTCCAATCCTTGGAATCAAAATGCTGTTTACCGCGAATTCCCAACCAAATCAAATGCAAATTATCCCGGTTATATCACATTCGATGGTGGTGCTCAAAAATCACTTCGTTTGAGATTGAAAACACCTGCGAACAGAAAAGCAGTTGCATATTTTGGTAGCAGAACTTACAATACGACAATCAAAAATTGCTTGATTGAAATGGATCCCTCAGCTCCTGAGACAGAATTTTGGTCAACAATTCCAAGAGTTGCAATTGATCAATCAAATATGTTGTTCGCTCGTGACTCAAATGCAACAGTATTCCCTGCACAATTCTTTAGTGCCGGTATTGTTCAACGCAATCTTCCTCCTGCAGATCAATTCGGTTCAAACCGCTTAGGATTGGATACAGTATTGGTCGAAAACAATATCACTTATCGTGGTAATAAAGGCAATAAGATTCAAAACAATGAAATCACAGGATTTGGTATCGGCGTTATGTCTCTCGGTATTGGTGTACTGAAAGAGCGTAACAAGCTTGTACGCTATTACAATACAGGTACAGAGATTTCCGGAAATACAATTTCCAAAGTTGGTCGTACAGGTATCTTTATTGGATACGAAGATGGTGCAAAAATATCTCGCAATAAGATTTACAATGTTGCGGGTACATTCTTTGCTTTAGCTTCACCTACAGCAACTGCGCCATCCATTTTCATATTCAATGAAACATCCGGTATTGAAGCAGGTTTATGGACAGATACAGTATCCACAGCACTTGGCTACAACAATATCAATACAGAAATCAGCTTTAATGAAATAAACGATGTACGTGGATATTACCATTCAAGAGGTATTCTTGTCAATCAAAGTCAAAACAACTTCTCTCAAACAGGAATCCTCGAGAATGTTCTTCAACCGAATGTTCCTGAGCGTACAAAGATTTTCGGAAATGTGATCTTTGATTTGCGTAGAGGTGTTGTGACTGCAGCCGGTTCTATCTTCAGAAACCAAGTAATGCACAGAACAGGTATTCAGTTGACAACAGACAGAAATGATGGATGGAATAATAACTTTGATGCTACAAATCTGAACTCATTGTTGAATCCACGTTTCTCATTCAACTCTACAAAAGATGCTCGAAGATACTTCACACGTGAAGACTTCATTGCTAATAATACTGTATTGATTCAAGATGACTCATTAAGTACACTTGCCTCATTTGTTCGTGGTGCTGCAATTGGTATTTCAGTTATGAATGCAAGCGGTGCAAAGTTGATGAACAATGCGGTTGCAGTAACAGCTCCATTGCATACAGCATCTATTAATGTAGGTTATCCTAATACAGCATTCTTCCATATTGGATTGCTTCCTTCATATTCAGGTGGTCTAACTTCTAACTTCAATGCGGTATGGCCTGCAGCATCAACAGCTCCAAATGTATGGGCACAACAAGGTTCATTCATGAGATTTGTTGAAGTCGATACTTTGAGCCAAATTCTTCTTGCTAGCTGCCAGAATGAATATCAAACAAGAGATCAATGGTATAATTGGACAGGTCAAGACAATCAATCATTTGTTGGCAACTTCTTCAATTCAACCACAGATCAAGTGTTGAGAATTGGTCGTGAGCCTGTTGTTAATTTGCGCCAAGCATCAAGAATTGGTTCAATGCTGAATAATGCAGGTACTAATCTTACAGAAGTATCAACAGATATTGATGGTGATGTAAGAGGTTCTGCAAACAATCGTTATGATATTGGTGCTGATGAATTCAATGCAATTCCATATCTCAATGATGTTGAAGTAATGGCAGTTGTTGCTCCGAGAGCGTATAGAAGTGGAACATGTTCATATCCAGGTGGAATTTTCTCAGATGTTGAATATATCACAGCTGATACAAATTCAATTCCTGTAATGGTGAGAGTGCGCAATAACAGCACACTTAGCCAAACAATCAACTTGTCCGGTTCAATTGCAATGGAAGATGCTGCTACAAGTGGTAATGCAATTCCAACATATGGCATACCTTCAACCATCAATACAACATCAGTAACCATCTCCGGTGGTGAAACACGTGATGTATTGTTGGGAAGAGTAAGTCTTCAAACATTGCGTCAGCTTGGAACAGGTTATACAACTCCAACATGGATGAGACAAGCAGTTGATGCAACAATGCGTCCAAATGTAACCCCACGTTATCTCATCAAAGCTTACGTGGCTACATTTAATAGTGATGAAAACAGATTCAATGATACAACACAAGCTGAATCAAGATTCTATATTCGTCAAGCTTCAACAACACGTTTCATCGTTTCAACTGTTAACAGTGGATATCCTCACACTACAAACGCGCCAACAACTCCAGGTTACTTGAATGCAACTGTTGGTCGTTTGAACTCCGACAGTTTGAGAGTAGCATTGGATACACTTGGATTCTTCAGTGATCCATTGAATAATCCAAATAATCGCCCATTCCGTTATGATATCTTTGATAGATCCGGTTGGGAAGCAAAGACATTTGACTATACACCATATAAGATGGTATTGTGGTCACATGATCAAGCTCCAATGCTCAGAACAGAACGTGATCAAATCCGTAAGTATCTTGCTTCTGGTACAAATCCACTCAAGAAGAACTTCATGGTGTCTTCACAATCAATTGTCACAAACCATATTGGTTTGAATGCAACTAATGATCAATTCTTCGTACGTCAACAGCTCAGAGCTGAAGTTTCCAGAAACAATGCTTTGGCAGTTCAAGCTACACCATTTGCAAGTGGCTACACTCCATCTGTTGTAACAAATGGCCAATCATTCATCGATGGTGTATTCGTACAACGTGGCTTGCCTGAAATCATCAGAGCAACCGGCTTTACAAATGGTACATTTGCAGATCCTAATCCATTGCCATCAATGATGAAGGTCTACACAGATGCTAGCTCAAAAGGATTTGCGCGTCAAGCATTCCGTTATAGAAGCATCGAAGCTACAGTAGCAGTAAAAGATAGTACCATGGGTATTTCAACAACATCACCAACATCAAATGTGTTGTTCTATGGTGTTGATTGGAGACATTATGGTAGCACAGGTCCACGCACTGGTCTTCAAAGAGTTCTTCGTGGTTCATTTGACCATGTTCAATTCAATGATGGTCGCGTAACACCGGTAGAATTGGTAACATTTGATGCACGTCGCACAGGTTCAGCAGTTACTCTTGATTGGGCAACAGCATCAGAACAAAACAGCGGCTGGTATGAAGTTGAAAGAGCTGTAAATACTGGTAATGAACTTGCTTTCGAAAGAATCGAAACAATTCCAGCAGCCGGAAATAGCACAACTCGTCGTGAGTATAATACTGTTGACAATAATGTTCGTAATGGTTCAACATATATATATCGTCTACGCATGGTAGATCGTGATGGTACATTTGACTATAGTGATGAAGTTGCAGTTGTAATTGGTGACAATGGCAATAATGCAGTTTCAATCAGTGAAGCAAGACCAAACCCTGTTTCAGGTGTTGCAAGCTTCGACTATACAATCAATACTACCGGAAATGTACGTGTTGAACTTACAGACATGATTGGACGCACAGTTTCAACGATCTTCGAAGGCAATGTATCAGCAGGTACACATGCATTGGAAGTATCAGCTGAAGCACTTCCGGCAGGTATGTATCAAATCGTTATCAAGTCAGGTGAGACTGTAGCAACACGCTCTTTGCAAGTTGTCAAGTAATCATCAATCATAGATGACATAAGCCCCTCAGAGATATTCTCTGAGGGGCTTTTTTTAGGAATGTGTTAAAGGAACAACCATGGAATTATATATTGATTCAGCCAATCTGTCTGAAATACAAAGCATGGCATCCACGGGGATAATCAGTGGCGTAACTACCAATCCAACACTGTTGGCAAAAGAAGATCCTACACTTGACGTAAAAGAGCTAATAAAGCACATATATGCAACTATTGGTGGCCATGTATCTGTTGAAGTGGTTTCAACTGATACGAAAGGAATGTTAAAGGAAGCCGATGAGATACTTACATGGTTTCCCGAAGCTACTATTAAAATCCCAATGATTCCAAATGGCTTGTCTGCTGTAAAGGAATTGTCAAAGCAACAAATACCTACAAATGTCACATTGATTTTCAGTCCGGGTCAAGCGCTTGCAGCGAATAATGCCGGCGCTACATATGTGAGTGTCTTTCTTGGGAGACTTGATGATATTGGACAAGATGGAGTAGCTGTTGTAAAAGAAACATGTGAGATTTGGGATAGACATGGATTGGAATCTATGATCATCGCTGCTTCAATAAGGCATCCTATTCACGTGTTGGAGTGCGCGAAAGCAGGTGCAGACATTGCCACCACGCCTTATAAGATTCTTCAACAATTGATGAAGCATCCCTTGACAGATGCAGGAGTTGCATCATTTATTGCAGATCATGAAAAAATGATGAGTGCTAAAGGAGGAAAATAACCAGATGTCGTCAACTTTGAGATTCATGTATTTAATAGCAGTGATTGGAATTTGCTCCATGTCACTGTTTGCAGGCGGTTTAGGTCAGAAAATTCCATCATTCATAATGGAAGATCAGTATGCCAAAGAAATTCAGTCAAGTTCTTTCAAAGGGAAGCATGTATTATTGTTCTTGGCAGATCGTTCAGGTAGTAAATTGACTCCAAACTGGACTAAAGTACTTGAACCAAAATATCGCAATAAAGCAGTGTTTGTTGCAGTTGCAAATGTAAGCTCTGTCCCATTTTTTCTGAAAAGCTTCATCCGAGGAAAATTCAAAGAGAATTATTCCTATACTGTACTTATGGATTGGGATGGTCTGCTGTGGGAACATTTTTCTTGTAAGAATGATGTCACTACAGTCGTTCACATTGATCCTCAAGGAATGGCAAAGTATAAAATCTCAGGTATCGGAAACGACAAAGAATTATCACAATTGCAATTACATCTGGATGCACAATTGTAAATGACTTTTATCAAAGAAGATATATTAAAAGCACTTGAACAAGTCTCCGATCCAGAGATTCCATCCGTTTCAATTGTAGATCTGGGAATAATCACTGGTGTTCAGTGCAATGCCGACTCGATTGCAGTTACAATGACTCCAACCTTCGTTGGTTGCCCCGCCATAGATGTCATGAAGCAAGGTGTGGCAGACGTATTGTCTCAGTTTACTTCTTCTTATTCCATAGATGTAAACTACGATATTCCATGGGATTCAAACAGGATCTCAGAGAAGGGAAGACAAGCATTGAAAACATTTGGTTTGGCACCCCCGCCGAAATATGACTTGGTATTGGATTTGGAGATTCTGCATAAGGTTTCATGTCCATATTGCAATAGCGCCAATACTGAAATGCAAACCCCGTTTGGCCCTACTTTGTGTAGATCAATTCATTATTGCCACTCTTGCTTGCAAGCATTTGAACAATTCAAACCTGTATAAAAAAAGGGTCTCCAATTTGGAGACCCTTAATTTTTCACAATCAATCGTGAATATCAATTCTTCTTTGCTTGACTGATCACGCCGGATCCAATCGCTTTCAAAACGATGTCTCCAATTTCTTTTGCCAATTCTCCGCGAATATTCTTTTCATCAGAAAGATATTCACTTACAGCTTGACTTACTTTTTGCTTGATCATTTCGGAATTGCCTTCAACCAAAGCAACTGCAACTTTGTGCATGTCTTTTGAAACATCTTCCAAAGTGTCGAGTTGATTTCTATTTGCATCTTCCATTTTCTTAAGCATACGATCCATGCGCTCTTCTTCTTGAGTATAAAGAAGAGTGAAAGCCATCAATGCAAGCATTGAACCTTCAAGGAAGATAGCTCCAAGAATCAATGAAGGGCGTGTTGCAGGAATAAATTTCAAACCGCGAATACCGATGATGATAATCAAGATAGCAGCACCGAAATAAGCCAAACCTGTCACCGTATTTGCATAAGCTTCAGTGAAGTGATGTGACATGTACAAACGAAGTGCTCTAAAGACTGAGAATTGATTCTTTTCCCACTCTTGACCAGAAATGGTGTCGTGTATTTCTTGGACAACGAAATCTGAGAAGAATTCGCGCATACGCAAGAACAACATTTCATTTCTAAATATGACCACATCTGTGTTTTCATCAAATACAGATGTAAAACGGACGCTTGCAGAACCTTCGTTATTATCAGTCCTATCCCATACTTTCTTGAATACAAGTTCAATTTTTCTTCTGTCATTTTCAGCCATTTCCACAAGGCGAGCATTTGGCAATGAAAGTATTTCAACAATATCATCGGAGAAACCGGTCTGCAAGCGGACTTTTGATTTTGCATGATGAATTTCGCGACGCACCTTGATTGCCATATATCCCAAATGGGGTGGCAATACAACTGATATCAGGATAGATAAAGCAAAACCCAAAATCAATGCTAGGATGGAGAAACCAAGAGCAGGTTCAATAACAATGGCGGCTTCACCAAGTTTTGGCGCCTTCAGAATCCATTCGCCGGATAATTTGGTATATCCGTCTGCTTGCTCTGACCGGCTTGCATCAGTGAGATCAAAAATATATTCATTGTTGATGACACCTTTCAATGGTCTTCCTGCTCCTTCAACAAATTTGTCGGCTTCTGCACCGGCCTCGGAAATAACGCCATCAAAACTCACCAATGCTTCATGCTTAACATGTTCCTTGTTAGCATGGGCTTTGTATTCACTAAAAGATATTGTATGTGTTACGCCGTCCGGCTTGAACAAAAACAATACCGCGCTTTTCACAGCATTGGGTACTACGAATGAATACACAGCGATTGAGATCGAAACAAACATGCCAAGCAATACCAAGTAATGCGTGGATGTTTCTTTGTAATCGTTGTGTCCACCATGCTTTTTGTCTTCTGACATAGCAAAGGCTCCTCTTGGAAACGGTTGTGATTATAAACTCTATTATTTTCAAATAAATGGAACGCAAATTACGCAGCAAATTGCCTTTTTCCAAAGTTATTCACAAAGAAATAACGGCATTAACCACTATTTTGGTGGAAGAACATCATATGAGTAATTTGTGGCCATGAGAAACAGAACATTGGCAGCAAAGACTCTCCTATCGGAGGGCGGTACGATTCGGGGAAATTCCTTCGAATCATGCTTTGCTTTGCGTGATGCTCTTTTGGCTGCCGTATTATACTCTTCCGTTGTTCCCCTTTGATTCAGTAACTCCTTTGTAGCAAAGAGAGTCTCGTTTAATCGTAGGTTGCGGGTCTATGTATTAGACAATTCAATTCACCATATCCTTACTGAGTTTTGAGGAAGATAATCATGTCACATTATACACCTAAATATGCCGTTCAAGCAGAGGAAGTTCTTCAGGAACTTGGCAAATATATCTTGGCAGATGGATTTGAAATCATTTTTGATGAAACCGGAAGTCATGGATCATTTTTGAAGGATGCAAAATCAGGTAGAGAGTATTTGGATTTTTTCACCTGTTTTGCCTCAACGCCGATCGGGATGAATCACCCCAAAATGCTTGATCAAGGATTTATTGATCATTTAGGCAGAATATCTGTTAATAAGCCATCAAATTCAGATTTATATTCTGAGGCGATGGCAAGTTTCGTAAAGACATTTTTTACCATTGCCGTTCCAAATGCCTTCAAATACAGTTTCTTCATTGAAGGTGGTGCAATGGCAATTGAGAATGCATTGAAAATTGCGATGGATTGGAAAGTCAGGAAGAATTTCTTGAAGGGGTATACAGAAGAAAAAGGACATCAGATCCTTCATTTTAGGCAAGCATTTCATGGTCGTTCGGGGTATACGATGTCCCTCACGAATACAGACCCCACGAAAACAGCTTTATATCCCAAGTTTCAATGGCCAAGAGTCTTGAATCCCAAGATGATATTTCCTGTTGCATCACATCTGGATGCCATCATCAAAGCCGAGGAGGAGTCAATTGCACAAATCAAGCAAGCATTTCATGATAATAAAGATGATATAGCTTCAATTATCATTGAGCCTATTCAAGGAGAAGGTGGAGACAATCATTTTAGACCGGAATTTCTCCAAGAACTTCGGAGATTGGCTGATGAGAATGAAGCATTATTGATTTTTGATGAAGTGCAAACGGGCGTTGGGCTTACGGGTTCAATGTGGGTGCATGAACAATTGGGAGTAACTCCCGACATCATGGCTTTTGGAAAGAAAATGCAAGTATGCGGAGTGGTTGCGACAAATCGCATAGATGACATTCCTGATCATGTGTTTAAAGTTTCATCGAGAATCAATTCTACTTGGGGTGGGAGTTTAACTGACATGGTACGTGCTACGCGCTATCTCGAAATCATTGAAGAGGAAGCTCTCATATCAAATGTTCAAACAGTTGGTGGCACTTTGTTAAAAGCGTTGAATGAATGTTCCGTTGAATTTTCTTCCATCATTAGCAATGCCAGAGGTAGAGGATTGTTTTGCGCCTTTGACTTGAAAGATGCAGAAACAAGAAACAAGTTCAGATCACATTGTATGGATGCAGGTTTGATTATTCTTGGTTGTGGTGATCACTCGGTGCGTTTTAGACCTCCTCTGAATTTGTCTCATGATGAATTGCAACAAGGGTTGACAATCATTCATGATTCGCTAAAAAAAATTGCATAAAAAAAGGGTCGCCAAGATTGGCGACCCTTTTTATTATTTGAAGAGATCATTGATTGTAATCAAAAGAAACAGTATCAGCAATAATGCAACTCCGATTTGCTGTACCATCATTTTAATTTTGATTGGAACTTCTCTCCCCATTATTCCTTCGATGATGATGAATACCAGATGTCCACCATCCAAAGCGGGAAGTGGAAGAATATTGATGACAGCTATTGAAACGGATAGGGATGCGATGAGCAACAGAAAACTAGTCCAACCTTGCTCTGCTTGTTTGCCGGCTATTTTTGCGATTTTTATCGGACCGCCAATACTATCAGACACAGACATCGTGCCTTGAAAGATACCGGCGATTGTTTTGAAAAACAATGTAACATTCATCACAGTTTGATCAAGGCCCAAGCCGGCTGATTCAGTCAATGAATAGTCAATATGTGTTGTTGGGCCGGAGTACTCTTGAGTGGTCTGCACTCCAATGCGATGTCTGTTAACTGAGCCATCATATTTCGGAATTATAATATCACTTAACTCATTGGAACCATGTTTCCATGTCACTGCCAAGGGTTTGTCTTTGTTCCATTGAACAAGATTCACAAAATCTTCCACGCCATACAATGCTTTGCCATTGATTGAGAGAATTGTATCTCCCGTCTTAATGCCGGCTTTCTCTGCGGGAGACATAGATTCAATTCCGGCAATCACAACGCGTATGCCCTCAGGAATGATGCCCAATCCCTTCTTTTGAGTTATTGCATCTACTAGCGATGTTCCATCAGCGTACAATGTCACTTTCTGATTTGCTCTTTGCACAATGATAGTTCTGTTTTCTCCAAAGTTGTCAAGAGTCAATGCTTTTGTTACATCTTCCCATGATTGCATCGATGCGCCATTGATGCTTAATATTTTGTCACCGATTTGCATTCCGGATTGTTGAAGGATGGATCCTTTTTGCACAGATGCAATGGTTGTGATTGTGCTGACATCCTTACCTTCTGAAAAATTCACTCCGGAATAAATCATAAAAGACAAAATGAAATTGAACATTACTCCTGCGCTTATGACAGCAGCTTTTTTCCATGCACTCTTTGATCGAAATTCATATGGCTTGGGTTCGCTTTGCATTTGGTCTTTGTCGAAACTTTCATCAATCATGCCTGAAATTTTTACATAACCACCCAATGGCAATAGACAGAATCGATAATCAGTATGATCTCCTCCATCCCAATCTTCCGGCAAATCACCGAATGTAAATCCTGTGATTTTATTCCAACCGAACAATCGCATGCCCATGCCAATAGCAAAAATTTCGGCACGCATTCCGGTTGCTCTTGCAATCAAAAAATGTCCCAATTCATGAATGGTCACAATGATTAAAATGACCTTCGCGAATTGTATCAATAAATTGAGAGATTCCATGTATAATCCTATATGCGTCTGTGAATGCTGCCTAGTGACGCTCAGTGAATGAGTTCAGTGCAATGTGCTCATCAACGCAATGCCAAAGCAAAGTTGATGATGTCCTGTGGTATTCCTTCATGATTGGTCTTGCTATCATCCGCCGCTATATGCAATGGGATGGGTTCAGGTGAATGACCTGTATAAAATGCCGTATAAAAACCACTGTCAACATGATCATATGCATCTTTAACCATGCGATATGCAACCCAACTTGCACGGATGATATCAGACACAGCTGCTTTTCCGCCCCTTTGGAAATAGCTCATGTCCACCGTGCGAATTTCATGAATAACATTTCTTTTCTTGAAAATATCTTCAAGTGTTTTTCTTATGGTATGCAAGTCTTGGTCATAACCTTCGGCTACAATGATTCTTGTATCGCGATCACGTTCTTCAATCATTGTTGCAAGATAATCATAGTCAACATTTTCTCCAGGACAAATCACATATTCAGCTCCGGCGGCAATACCTGAATAAAATGCCAAATATGCAGAATCTCTGCCCATTGATTTTATAAGATATACTCTGCGATGAGAAGATGCGGTGTCTTTGATCCACTCGAGCATTTCATGGCTTTTGTCCAATGCGCTGTAAAATCCAATTGATGAACCATGCTCATTGCATACATCATTATCGATTGAACCGGGTGCGCATAAAATTTTTGTTTTGATATTCTCTGCCTTGATCATCGTATTGATGGAATGAGCGGCCTTTATGCTACCATTACCACCGCATACAAAGAGATAATCGATGCGATTGTCATGTAAATTTCTTGCGGCTGTTTCTTGCAATATGGGATCGGTGGCCAATTCAGGGACACGCACTGTTCCGAGAATGGTGCCACCCGCGGATGCAATTCCTGCAACTGAGCCCTTGTCGAGATTTCGGAAATCATTGTATATCAATCCCTTCCAGCCATCAAGAACGCCCCAGACTGATGTTTCAGGTCGCATATTGAGCGTGGCGCGAACAATTGCACGAATGAAAGCATTCATTCCTGAACTATCTCCACCACCTGTAAGGACTGCAAATTTCATGATTCAATTCCTGCAAAGATGTTCATCGCCCGAGAAATTCGGGAGCTCTTTTTTCGATGAATGCTTTCACGCCCTCGGCATAGTCATGGGATTCTCCCGCCAATTGCTGATACTCAGCTTCCAGTTCGAGCATATGCTCAAGTGTTGTGGACTGGGCATTCTGCAATAACAATTTTACATATCCATAACTTTGCGTAGGACCTTCGGCATATTTCTTGGCCATTGCATTCAATCCTTCTTGTAAGGCGCCGGGATGCAATACCTGATTGACCAATCCCAATGACAATGCTTCATCAGCAGCGATTGGTTTATTCAGAGTTGCGAACTCAAATGCCTTTGCATAACCCAACATTTTCGTATAGAAAAATGTAGCACCTGAATCAGGTAAAAGGGCAATGCCGATAAATGCTTCAACCAATTTTGCAGATGCGCTCATCACTCGAATATCACAAGCAAGTGCAAGTGAAAGACCTGCTCCGGCTGCAACACCATTTATTCCTGCGATAACCGGTTTTGGAAGAGTGGTAATCAAACGAATGATTGGATTATATCTGCGTTCAAGTGAATCCTTCAGAGAGCGCTTTCCACCACCTGATGGAGCATCTTTCAAATCTTGACCTGAACAAAATGCTTTGCCTGCACCGGTAAGAACAACACAACGTACCTCATCGGTGTCATGTGCATATTGGAGCGCTGTTTGCAATTCGGTGGTCAGTTGTTCATTGCAAGCATTATATGAATCAGGTCTATTCAACGTGATGGTGAATATTCCTGCATTCAAAGATGTGAGTATTGATTCGAATGTCATGAGTGCATCCTTTACGTTACGGAGACTGTTTGCCCGGCAGACATCATCTCTATGAATTGCTTGAAAAGATAATCTGAATCATGTGGTCCGGGAGCGGCTTCAGGATGATATTGCACGGAAAACACAGGCAATTCTCGATGTCTGATGCCGGATAACGTGTTGTCATTCAAATTGATATGTGTTGCCTCAAGTTCTCCAGGCAATCCTTGTTGATCAACCGCAAAACCATGATTTTGAGACGTGATTTCTATATCGCCTGTCAAGAGATTCTTCACGGGGTGATTTGCTCCACGATGGCCGAATCTAAGCTTATAGGTTTTTGCTCCAAATACCAAGCCAAGCAATTGATGGCCAAGACAAATCCCGAATGTAGGTATTCCATTTTTCACCAAAAGAGAGATTGTCTCAATTGCATGCACTGCAGCCGCGGGATCTCCGGGACCATTGCTGAGAAATATGCCTTCTGGATTGATGGCAAGGATTTCTTCGGCCTTTGCATGGGCAGGAAAAACAGTTACATGGCAGCCATACTGAGCCAATCTGCGAAGGATATTGCGCTTGATCCCATAATCAATGGCAGCAATACGAAATACTCTATTCTTGGGAATAAGTGGATCTTGAATCAATTCCTCTACTTGAGGTTCGAAAACATACGAAGCATTGCATGTGACGCCAAGAGTCAGATCCAAGCCCTCCATGGAAGGTATTGACCGAGCTTCTTCAATGAGTGTTTTGGGATCTTTGTCCTGTGCGGAAATGATGCCACGCATAACGCCCTCACTTCTGAGAATACGCACCAGTTGACGTGTATCAAGTCCTTGAATCCCAATTCTTCCTTGTTCTTTCATCAAGTCCTGCAAGGAACCGGTAGCCCTGTAATTTGAATAAGTCCGAGAGCATTCTTTTACGATGATTCCCTCCACCTTCAGTGAATCAGATTCGAAATCAGCAGGATTTACTCCATAATTACCGATATGTGGATAGGTGAATGTCATGATCTGACCTTTATAGCTTGGGTCAGACATGACTTCCTGATAACCTGTTATCGATGTATTAAAGACCACTTCTCCCTTTGCCTCGGCATTCACGTCCCCGAATGCCCGACCACGGAAGATCATGCCATTTTCCAAGGCTAAAATTGCATCATTATTCATGATATTGATCAATAGTTCTGTATGAGAAGGAAAGTTTGGCAAAAATATGAAAAATCAAGCAGATAAGGGGGCTTCGCAATGAGTATTTGATAAATGGAATAGCATCAATATGGCGGATATTAACCATGTGATTTTTATGATGCTCTCATGTCTCTGATATGGCTAAGGAATTATGTAACATAAACACGTTCCTCAGGGCTTTTTTTCTTTGTTCAGTCCCTTAATCCCTTGTAAATTGGATGCAAGGGGATGACATAAACGTAGAATGTCAACCACAGTTCATATATGGAGAAATCACATGAGTATTATAAACACTTTTTTGCGCAAGGTCTTGTTCCTCGTGATTTGCATGGGACTTGTCGCGCAAGTTTCACATGCTCAGTCTAAAAGACGTGCATACATTGAAAAGTACACCGGTGCATGGTGTCAATATTGTCCGAATGGAGCAGTTACATTCGATGAATTATCAAAGAAATACACTGATGAAGAAGTCATCATGGTTGCAGTTCATCAAAATGACGGAATGTCTATGACCAATCAGGGTGATTTTCAACCCTATATCAATGGTGTTCCAAGTGGGTCGGTTAATCGTATTTACAATGGAGTAGGTCCTCAGACTTGGGCCGGGTATGTTCCGGGAATCATCAGCCAAGATGCGGCAGTCGAAGTGAACTTGAAGAATGTTTCATTCAATTCAGGTACTCGTCGAATCACATGCCAATTGGAAGCAAAAATCAATCGCGACATTACCGGACCTGTTCGTGTGAATGTTGTCGTTGTTGAGGACAGCGTTATCGGATCCGGTTCTCAGTTTGATCAAGTGAATGCATTCAATACACAATCCGGACACCCATTCTATCAAAGAGGAAATCCTGTAAAGAATTATCCTCATCGACATGTTGCTCGTTTTATGGCCGATGGTACATGGGGCGCAACCGGCGTCATTCCTGATAATCCAAAGGCAGGAGCTGTCTATACCAAAAATTATTCTTTCACTGTAAATGCCGCATGGAAACCGGAGCGTATGTCTCTTGTAGGTCTTGTGCAAAAGTATTCTGGCGATGTTACTTCTAGAGAAATTCTTCAAGCAGTTGAAGAATCTCTTCTTATTCGTTCCACACGCGCAACTTTGGAGCAGACAGAAACTCCATATTTGAAAGTTGCTGCAGGCGGAAAGAAAACGCAAGTCATCAAAGTGACAAATGACAATAATTTTGATTTGACCTTTGATCTTGCCGTAAATGATTCAAAATCAACATTACCTACAGATTGGACCGCAAGTGTAGAGCCGGCAACATTGCAACTTGCAAAAGGCGCATCAGCTGATGCAACTGTCACAATCAATGCTCCTGCTGCAATCGACGTTGCTGAATTGGCAACTGTTGTAATCGAAGCAACACCACAACCTGTGGAAAATACAAATCCAAAAACTTCAAGCACAAGCGTCTATGCATTGCCTGAAATTGCAAAGGCCGCTGTCATTTATGATTTTAATACAAATCAAAATAATGATGCATATGCAAGCGCGATTGGTTCTGAAGCCCGTTTCGGACAAGGTCTTGTGAAATTACCCAATAATGCAACATTGCTTGATGCATATAAGGATCAATTACAAGTGTTTGTCATCAGCGTTTTTGGTGGTGGTCTTCTAAATGGGCAAATCTATAATGGATTGCCGATCGGCACAACAACAGATGCAGCTCCATTGGCTAAGAAAGTGTCTGATATGCTTGCTGCAGGCAAAAGAGTCTATCTCTCAGCACCGCAATCTATGTGGTGGGCATTTGACAAAACAACTGCAACTGCAGCCGGAAAAAGTCAAGATGTCATCAATTTCTTCAGCAATACATTGAAACTTCAATTCCAAAAAACTGAACAACGCTATACTTTGAGTGGCAATACCGTCACATTAAAACAATATGGTGTAAAAGGTTTTGACAATGATTCAATTGGCGATCAATTCAATGGTATGTCAAATCAGAATTTCTCAAGCTATACCTTCTTCACTGATATCTTCAAGCTTGCAACCGGTTCACCATGCGTACCTGTCATTTACTCAGATAATAGCACTGCCAATGTTGTTGGAGTTCGTTACACTTCACCACAAGGCGGAAAATTGGTTTTCGTTACTCAACCAATCGAAGCATATGACAATCTTGTGCCACGTGAAAACTTCATGACTAAATCACTTGAATGGCTTGCCGGCGATATTTTTGTAGCGGCAAAAAAACCAGTCTTGACATTGAACACAGAAGTAAAATTCGGTGCTCTTGAGCTAGGTCAGAAAAAACAAATGAAAACCGAAATCAGCAATACCGGAGATGGCGATTTAAATATTTCAGCGATCGGTGTTAGCGGTTTAAGCGCTTCTGTATTCACAATAGTTGGTAAACCAAGTTTGCCATTTACATTGGCTCCCGGTGAGAAGAAGGAAATCACTGTTGAGTTTACACCGAAAGAAGTGAAGTCTTATCTCGCATCCATGGACTTCACCTCAAATGATGGTGGAGTGGACAATTCAACATCAGGTATTGATCTTGTTGGAGAAGGTATTCAAACTGTACCGGATAAACCCGCACTTACAGGATCTGCCGACCTCAATCTTGGTCAAACAGGTACAACATCAGAAAAATCATTGTCGCTCAATAACAATGTTGATGTGGAAGTAAAAGTTACCGGCGGTACTATCAGTGGCGCGGACAAAGATGCATTTGCTGTGAACATCAAAGAAACCGTAGTTCCTGCAGGGCAAAAATTCCAAACAAAAGTGACATTCAATCCAACACGAGATGGTGTTCATAATGCAGTGTTGACTTTGAATACACTCATTACCTCCACCGGAAAAACAGGAACGTTCATTGTGAATTTGACCGGTGAAAAGCAATCAGTTTCAGGTGTGAAAGAAGATATGTTGCTCACAAGCTCAGTTCAAATCATGCCTAATCCAACTGCTCATGATGCTCAGATTTCATTCACTGTTGCAGAACCCACTGCGCTCACAATCACCGTTACTTCATTGAATGGAGAAGTGCTGTACACTGCAAAAACTCGTTCATATGATCCCGGTGTGCATGCATATCAATTACCTGTTGCAACTCTTGCTGCCGGTAGATATACAGTAACGCTTCGTTCTCAGAGTGGTGCTACAGTATCTCTTCCATTCAGCATCATCAGATGATGTAAAGAATATTTGCTCAAAGCCCCGACTCATTAGAGCCGGGGCTTTTTTTATGTCAATTCTGTAAGCAGAATCATGAGTGCCACTATTGCAATCAGTATTCCAAAAAGCTTTTTGATCATATCCTGTTGAGTAAAACGCGCAATACGCATTCCCACAAAACTACCGCCTACAGAAAAGAGCAACAATTGCAGAAATACATCAAGTTGAAATGTAGAATGCAACATCAATACATCGAATCCAAAAGCCGGGATTGCATTGCACGCGATAAGAATCATCGAAGAGCGAATTGCCTGTTGCATCGTAAGACCACCATGCATGAGCAAAATTGGGACAATCAAAAATCCTCCACCAATCCCTGTGCAACCAGTCAATATTCCCAATAACAAACCACTCGAAATCAAAGAAGGAAATGATGTTGATTGAGATACTGTATCTTGCGAATAATCAAACAACATTCTTCTTGATGCAATAAGCATCAAGAATGCAAGCAATATCATGAAGAGAGAATCAAGTGTATAGTATTGATTATTGATTGAAAATGCTTGAGGCAATAATGGAAGGATTAGTAGTCGCGTACATATAGTTGCAGATATCGATGCAATGCCAAAAGGAAGCAATATTGCTTTCAATTGTGAATTGTTACCGGTTGCGGACCTAATTGCTGTAAAAAGCGATGTTATTCCCACAATCCCCAGGGAGTAAGTGATGGCTTCAGATGCAGGTATTCCAAGTGCATAGACCAATACAGGCATGATCAATATGGATCCGCCTGCACCCAATAATCCAATTATCATGCCGATAAAGGAAGCCGCTATAATGGCTATGGATGCTTCCACCATTCAACCATCATACTGTGACATGCAATTCCTTTTCGATCGCTTCAACAAAGAGCTCTCTGGGTAAAGCACTAGGTGCCATTTTGGGATTTTCACCAACCGGAATGAACAGGAATGATGGAATGCTTTTTATGCCAAACATGGCTGACAATTCTTGTTGTTCGTCCGTGTTCACTTTATAGAACAGCACTTTTCCCTCATAGACATGTGATAATTCTTCGAAGATTGGAGCTACTGCTCTGCAAGGACCGCACCATGGTGCCCAAAAATCGATGATGCATGGAATGTCGGAAGCATAATTCCATTCCTTATTCTTCTCAAAATCAAAAATCAGTTCTTTGAAAGTTTCAAGCGTCATTTCTTGTGTCATGTTGTTGCATCCTTATCCGATAAAGAATCTACTATCGCACTCTTTTGTTGCATATAAACCAGGGCATCGGGTGAAATACGTGTTTTGCCGAGCAAATTTGCAAATGCAACTTTAATCATTGAAGATATGACAAGTGCAAGAATGATTTTATGCATTGCAGTGTAAACCAAATGATTCAATGTTTCGGATTTTAGTATAAAAGCCGAAATGAATATCATCAATATTGCAATGAGTGGTATGATCCCATACACTGTGACAATCTGCTGATTCATCAGTAATGAAAGCCCCTCGACCAAACGAGGTGCAATGCCAAATGCAGCAATGACAAATGAAGATGAAATCAAAATCCATTGAACCCTTTTTGATGAAACAAATCCATGAAACGAACCAATACCATGCAATGCAATGAGGATGAAAGGAGGAAGAATACCAATTGAAAAGCCCATGAATGCATAAGCAAAAAGTAACCAACCACATGTCATTATGAAAGATATACCCTGTTGCTTGTCCTTGATTCTAAATAATGATTGCATTCCTGACATTAACCTCACCACAAAAAACGGCATGAGAGCTGCGTCTATGATGAAGGTTTGAATATCCATTGAAGAAGGCACATAATGCACTTGTTTAAGTGTATCAAGCATTTGAGACAAATACGGAAGATCCATCCTAAGAAACCAAGCATAACCGATAAAGAATCCGATGATGATTGATGGTATGATGAATCTCGCTTGTTGTGCTGAGGGTTTGCTCAATATGCCATATAACACAGCAAAGCACATGAATAACAAGCTATAAGAGAAAGATGACAATATCAAACAGGTACATGCAATGGTCAAACCAATTGATACCAATACCCTTGCAATGAGTGAATGCAGTGAATCTTTGAACAATGGCAATATGCATGCGATGGAAATCAACAGAAATGTGATTCCCCAAATTTCGGGGCTGGCATGCCTTGCAATGTCATTCCAAATCAATGAACCGGCCAGAAATCCTGAAGCATACATTGCATGATTGGATGTTCCTAGATTTCCTGCAATGAAATACATTGCTATAAGTGAGAGCATAGCCAAAATACATGAAAGAAATCGCGATGTTGGAAGTGTTTCACCCATTACTTTAACCCAGGCAACAGTACCCCACATGGGCAATGGTGGATTGACGAATGGAGTTTCACCCAATGAGAGATAAGGGGCTTGGTCTGTGAAAGCTCCCCATGAATCTGATTCCAAAGGAGTTGTTCCAAAGATTGAAAGAATACCCCAATGCAATGAAAAACGCTCCTCGGCTTTTGTCATTCCGGGAATATCAATGCGAAAGAAGCTCAGAAGTGCTGAAATCAGAAGGAAAGCTATGATTGTATGTTGTCTGGATGTCATGTAAAGATCTCATCTCCAAAAATTTCTTTGGAACAGAGGTGGAGTCTTCCTGCAATTTGAATTGAACGGGTTCCACTCTCGGTATTTCATAAATGCCATTATAAGCAAAAGTACTGATAAAGATGATGAATGCAATCCAACCCAATATCTGTCGAATTAATCCTATAGGTTCACCCGGAACCGGAGGATGATCCAAGCGAATAAAAAATCGTGTAAAGAATGCCCAAAACAACCAACCGCTCCATCCGCCATATATCCATGGTGCATGAATTTTTATCCAAAGCAACATAGGGAGAAATGCATGCTGAATCATCGTATAGATTTGATTGGGAGATTCAACCACGATTTGTTCATAGAACCAACCCAAAAAGGAACCCAATCCAAGTAGTATCATGGCATACCAAACAATTCTTGCAATGATTCTTTGTTTATCCCCAAACATGGCATAAGAGATATGTCCGCCATCCAATTGGCCAAGCGGCAAAAGATTGAGAGAAGTCACGAACATCCCGAACCATCCGACACATAAAAAAGGATAATGATACATTTCATTCAATGGTGGAATATATGTTCCCGGTTCAACTAATAATACAATCAACCCTTTGTATATGAGCATGTCGCCAAAATACATTCCCCAATCAGGATAGATGATGACAGCATCTTTATAATCAGGATGAATCGAAAAGAGAGAATCAATGCCGGGGAGATTCAATAGTCCATACATAAATATTCCCAGACATACCAAAAAACCGGCAAGCGGACCACTCGCTCCGATATCAAACAAGGCCTTTCGATTCGGGATCATGCCTCTTGTTTTGATATATGCGCCCAATGTTCCAAACAATGAAACAAACGGTATTGGTAATGGGATGAAATAGGGCAATGTTGCGTCAACACCATGATATTTTGCGGCGAAATAATGCCCGAATTCATGTGTGAGTAGGAATAGCATCAACAGCGATGCATATGTCCAACCATAGATCCAATTGGAAATTTCAACGGGGTTTTTTCCGGCCCATGCTGAACCAGCCATCATTGTAGAAGCAAAAGTAAGCACAAATAGTACCACATGTACAAAAAGCGAGGTTCTCTTCGCACCGGAATCATGCAGGATGGATGTATATGATCTTTCTTCTGAAGATGTATTCATTGTGATGGTGATGAGATCATTGATGTGTTTCTGCTTTTCTTGTACGAATCATCAAGTCGGTGATTGCTTGTGCGGGATCTTTCTGATGAAACAATATCAAATACATTTGTTCCACTATCGGCATGTCAATATGATATTTCTTACTCAATTCCCAAGCAGATTCTGTTGTTGTGACGCCCTCGGCAATCATTGTCATTTCTTCCAAGATTTCCGACAAATGTTTGCCTTTTGCAATTTGCTCGCCCACATATCTATTGCGACTATGCCTGCTCGAGCAAGTCACATATAAATCACCAAGTCCGGAAAGCCCTGCGAATGTTCGTGGATTTGTCCCCATGGCCATACCCAATCGGGCAATCTCTTCAAGACCGCGTGTGATGAGGGCTGCCTTAGTATTATCACCCGTGCCAAGACCATCAATGATTCCTGCAGCAATGGCAATCACATTTTTAAGAGATCCACCAATTTCAGCACCGATTGTGTCACCGGATGTATAAACTCTGAAATATTGATTATTGAATAGAGATTGCACATGTTGCGCCAATTCCGGATTCGCCGATGCAACCATTACCGTGGTTGGTACTTTACGAGCGGTTTCTTCCGCATGACTAGGTCCGGACAAAACCGCATAATGCATAGCATCACATTGCTTCACATCATTGAGAATGGAAGAAACTGTAAGCAAACTTTGACGCTCAATTCCTTTTGAACCATTCACGATATATTTCCCGGAAAGTTCAAAACCATGTTCTGTAAGAACCTGCCGTATGAATTGTGTAGGAACTGTTATGATGATGGTGGAACAATCATTGATGAGATTTGCTTCTGTTGTTGCCACTATGTGATCGGAAAGTACGATGCCAGGAAGAAACACAGAATTCGTGTGCTGAGAATTGATCTCTGTTGCAGTTGAAGTATCTTTTGTCCAAAGCAAGGGAGAATGACCGTTCTCCGCAAGGATAGATGCCAATGCTGTGCCCCAACCACCTGCGCCGATAATGCCTATGCGATTGTCCATTGTCTTCACGACTTATTTTTTACCAAATTTCAGCAATTGAAATTTGCTGAATTTACTTTCATTGCCATGAAATATTCGTGCTATATTCGAACGATGAGCATAGATGACAATCAATGATGTGGCAATTGTAAAGTAAATGATGATATGATAACCGGGGATATCAACGCTGAAGACATTATGACGCAAAAACATTGTCAAGGGAATCGTGATTGCAGCAATCATTGATCCCAAGGATATATATCCGGATAGCATTACAACCAAGAGAAAAAGTCCAAATGCAATGGCAACTTCGGTGGGTGCGATTGCAAGTAAAAACCCACCGCCGGTATTGATGCCTTTACCACCTTTGAATCCGACAAATACAGACCAAATATGACCAATCACCGCAAATACACCGGCTATCATCTTCATGACCGTAATGTCTTCGAATGGTGTGCGATTTGTGAAAGCCATTTGACCATCAAACAATACATTAACCAAAGACACTACCAAAACACCTTTAAGTATGTCCAGGATTTGAACCAGCAATCCCCATTTCCAACCCAGAATCCGCATGGCATTCGTACTGCCCATATTTCCGCTTCCCTTTTTCCGAATATCAAATCCAAAAAAGGTTTTACTGATGATCACGGCACTCGGGAATGATCCTAGCAAGTAGCTTCCAATGATAATCAAGAGTAATCGTATGATGGGGTCCATAAACAAAGCAAATGAGTGTTTAAAGCTAGATCAACTCCTACAAATATAGACAAAAATAAAACCATATTCGTCAACAAGCACAATGAACATATAAGGCATACCCCATGGGGTATTGCAATCAACATTTAACAAGGAGAATGCACCATGAGTGCGGAATCATCGGGTAATGTCACACGAAAGCGTTTGCTTGAGATCGAAAAGGAATTAGCGGATCTCAAAGAAAAGAAAAGTGCTTTGCATCAACGTTGGAAAGCAGAGAAAGAAAGCATCACCCGCATTCGCGAAATGAAAGCGGAAATTGAACAATTGCGAAACAAGGCAGTAGATCATGAACGCAAAGGGGATCTTGCAAAGGTCGCCGAGATACGTTATGGCACAATCATGCAATTGGAGCAACAGGTCGAAACAGAAAATCAACATCTTGCTACTTTGCAATCAACAGGAAAAATGCTCAAAGAAGAAGTTGATGCATCGGACATTGCAGAAATTGTTGGAAAATGGACGGGCATTCCGGTTCAAAAAATGTTGGAAACGGAAAGAACAAAACTCCTCACGATGGAAGATCGCATCCATCAAAGAGTGATTAATCAAGCCGATGCCGTAAAGGCAATCAGCAATGCCATACGTCGATCAAGAGCAGGATTGCAAGATGCAAACAGGCCAATTGGTTCTTTTATTTTTCTTGGTACGACAGGCGTCGGGAAAACGGAGATGGCAAGAGCACTTGCAGAGTTTTTATTTGATGATGAATCGGCAATGATTAGAATAGACATGAGTGAGTATATGGAAAAGCATGCCGTTTCTCGCTTGATTGGAGCTCCTCCGGGATATGTGGGTTATGATGAAGGCGGACAATTGACAGAAGCAGTTAGACAAAGACCATATTCCGTCGTGCTGCTTGATGAAATAGAAAAGGCACATCCAGAAGTATTCAATATTCTGCTGCAAGTGTTGGATGATGGTAGATTGACCGACAGTAAAGGAAGGGAAGTGAATTTCAAAAATACGATCAACATCATGACATCAAATCTTGGAACGGAGATTCTTCAAGATTCACTTTCCGATATCACTGAGAAAAATCGAGAGTCAATTCTCATGGAAGCCAGAACTGGCATAATCAACTTGCTCAAGCAAAGAATGCGTCCGGAATTTCTGAATAGGATTGATGAAATCATCTTATTTAAACCTTTGACCAAATCTGAGATTCGTCAAATCGCAGTACTTCAAATGAAGAAACTACAATTTCGATTGGCCAAGGATGATATCACTCTGAATGTTACGGATGACGCATTCGATGCAATTGTCCGACTTGGTTATGATGTTCAATATGGGGCAAGGCCTTTGAAAAGAGCCATTCAAAAATATGTTGCTGATCAATTATCCATGCATATTCTTGCAGGAGATTTTTCTTCGGGAGATATCATTCAATTGGACGCAGGTGAAACCGGTGCATTTGAATTCAATAAGGTCTAATCATTCCAAATGAATTCAAAAAGAAGTGATGAGGCGGCAATCATGATGCCGGCATAAGAGATAAGAACGATGATTGTTGACAAAGCTTCCGAAACAGGAGCACCATGAAATGCCATCGATAATCCTTCCACCCCGAGCAATGCCGGAGGCAATACCACGGGAAAGGAAAGCACGGGAAAAAGTGCTCCTTTCCCGTTTGCTTTTGCTATGATCGCAGCAATAGCAGTTATGGCTGAAGCCATGCAGATGCTCAACAAGATCACCATGATCCAAAAAAGACTGATATTTCCGACATTGATTGAAGGAAGAAAAAACAAGAATAGACCGGATCCTGTGAATGATAATGCAAGGGATAGAAAACACGTAAACAAGAATTTTCCGAAAAAGACTTCGATCGGTGAGGAACTGAGTTTCAATAATAGGGAAGTGCCACGTTCTTCTTCCATGACAAATGTTCTCGAAAGACCGGTCATGCTTCCAAAAAACAACACAATCCACAATAATGCAGAAGCAACATAATTATTGATTCGCTCTCCGGCTGTGGTGAATGCTATGGTGGAAATGGTTATCACCATAAACAACAATAATGCAGACAATGCAATTCGAGATCGGAACTCAATTGCCATTTCTTTTCGAAACACTGCCATGCTTTTGTATAGAACATTCATGTTGTCAATCTTCTCTGCTTGAACATTGATCACAGCCATGATCTTTTGAAAAATTCGCATCTTCCATTTGCAATGTAATATGTTTTGTTTGATATCGATCAATCAATACAATTCTCGCATCTTCCAATACTTTTGCATGAAAGTGCTGATCAGCAATGATATGGGCACTGATTGACAATTCACCGGGATGCATTTCCCAAATATGAATGTCATGTACGCTTAAAACATTCTGAACTTGCCGGAGAACTTCTTCGATATCATGTGATGTGATTCCTTGTGGAGCACTATCCATGAGAATTACTCCTGCGGACCTAATCAATCGAAATGCATTGCGAATAATATATATGGAAATACCGATTGAAAGTATGGCGTCGACGATATCCCATCCTGTAAAATGTATGATGATTCCACCTAATATCACTGCAATAGATGAAAGTAAGTCGGTAATCACATGCAAATATGCACTGCGCGTGCTGAGGTGATGTGCATCATGGAGCATATATGCACTAATGACATTCGCAATTAAACCAATCACGGAAGTAATCAGCATTGGTTCTGCATGAATATCGGCCGTATGAAACAATACACGCATGAACGATTCATAGATCAAAAATCCACACATGCTAAGCAAAATGATTCCATTGATCATTGCAGCGAGAACTTCAATTCTCTTGAATCCGAATGTGAATCTTTGCAATCGTTCTTTATTTTGATTTGCATTTGCATAAATCGTCAATGCAATCAATGCAATGATCAAAGCACCTGCATCCGAAAGCATGTGTCCTGCATCCGAAAGCAGAGCCAAACTCCCTGACACATAGCTTCCTATCACTTGAGCGATAATGATCGTGAGCGTCATTGCAATCGCAATTTTCAGAGCACGTGTGTCTTTTATCGTATGATGATGGCCATGCGAGTGATCATGATGATGTGTATGCATATTGGTTCAACACAAATGGTATTCATAAAAAAGCCCTCGACCAATGGTGAGGGCTTGTTCAAATCTTTACTTCTTATGCAAATTGCTGATAGTTGTTTTCGAACAAACCGACAAGATGCTTTGCTTTTGCATCATAAGCCGAGGGGTCGGACCATGTGTTTTTAGGATTAAGAATTTCTGCAGGGACATCAGGACATTCTTTTGGTATATGCAATCCAAAATACTCTTCTGTCACGAATTCAACATTATGCAGCGCTCCGGTCAATGCTGCTCTCAATAATGCTCGAGTGTAAGCAATTTTCATTCTTTTGCCAACACCATATTCTCCGCCGCTCCATCCGGTATTAACAAGCCAAACTTGAGCACCATGTGCATTGATTTTGTCTCGGAGAAGTTCGGCATATACTTTTGGATGATGAACCATGAACGGTGCTCCAAAGCAAGTGCTGAATGTTGCGGTTGGTTCTTTTACGCCACGTTCAGTTCCGGCAACCTTTGCAGTATATCCAGATAGAAAATGAAACATTGCTTGTTCAGGAGTAAGTTTCGCTATCGGCGGCATGACGCCAAATGCATCGCAAGTCAAGAAAAAGATGTTTTTGGGATGACCACCTTTATTGTCTGTTACGATATTATTGATGAAGTCTCTTGGATAGGAGGCCCGAGTATTTTCAGTAATGGAATCATCAAAGAGATCAACTTTTCTGCTTTCTGCATCCATCGGTACATTTTCCAAAATGGTTCCGAATGTACGAGTCATTTCATAGATGATGGGTTCTGCTTCTTGCGAGAGATTGATCACTTTTGCATAACAACCACCTTCATAATTGAAAGTGCCTTTATCTGACCATCCATGCTCATCATCACCAATGAGTGCGCGTTCAGGATCGGTGGAAAGTGTTGTTTTACCAGTTCCGGAAAGTCCGAAGAACAATGCTGTATCACCTTGATTGCCAATATTTGCAGAGCAGTGCATGCTCATCACGCCACGCAAGGGCATCAAATAATTCAATGCGGTGAAAATTGATTTCTTGATTTCGCCGGCATAATGTGTTCCGCCTATCAATACCAATTTTTGTGAGAAATCCATCAGAATGAATGTTTCTGAGCGAGTGCCATCAATTTCCGGATTCGCTTTGAAATCGGGACAATGCAAAATGGTAAACCCGGGTTCAAATGATTCTAGTTGTGTTTCATTGGCTTGAATGAACATGTTCTGTGCAAAGAGATTATGCCATGCATATTGATTGACAACTCGCACGGGTAATGCATATTCAGCATCTGCACCTGCAAAGCAATCCTGCACATAAACATCGGAACCTTGAAGATAGGCGGTCATGCGAGCTTTGAGGGCATTAAATCGCTCTTGTGGAAATGGTTTGTTTACTTTGCCCCACCACACATGTTCTTTGCTAGTGGATTCTTCCACCAAGAATTTATCATTCGCACTTCTACCGGTATGTGGAACCGTGATGGCAAGTAAAGCACCATGCTCGGTGAGTTCTGCCTCGGCATTGCTTATGGCATGTTCATACAATTCGGCTCGTGAAAGATTGTAAAAGACTTCATTCAAATGAGAAATGCCCTGACCATTAAGGGATTCTTTGATCTCTTCATTCGTTTTCATGAGTTATGTCGCTGTCCGTGAAACAAGGGTATCGGATGGTAAGGCATGAATTTAACACGAAATCATGCACATCCAAAGTTACGGAATTTGCACGCAGAAATGTGCAAAAATGGAGGTGGTTTTTGAAGAATAAAGGTAGTTATCCACTTCAAGTCAAAATGGACAATTTATACCCCGTGCCGTGAATATTCATGATATGTATATCCTTATCCAATTGCAGGTATTTACGAAGCTTTGCGATATACACATCCATGCTTCTGCCATTGTGATATGAATCTTCCCCCCAAATGCGAATCAAAGCATCGTGCTTGCTCAATGGAAGATTCATGGATTCAGCCAACAAATTGAGTAACTCGGCTTCTTTGGTGGTCAGGATGCGATGTTCACCCGCAAATGATAATACTCTACGTTCATAGTCAAAATCATAGGACCCTATTCTCCTGATGCCGGAATGTAGATGTGTTTTGGACAATCTCTTTTGGTATGTTCTTAATCTAAGCTGTAATTCTTCATTGCTGATTGATTCATCCAAGATATCATCCACGCCGTTTTGAAGCATGGCAATTCTGTTTGTTTCATCGCATGCGGAAGTGAGAATTATCAAGAACTGAATGCTGATATTTGTGGTCAATGGCCCAATAGAGAATGGATTTGGGGATTGTGTATGCCATATGGCAATATCAAATGATTTGCCTTTCAATGATGATGATTGAATTTCATCTTCTGAGCATGGAGTCAATTCCCATCCTTTTGAAACTATTCCGGAGGGAAATTCTTTATCATCTTGGGATATTAAAAGAATTCGTATCATTGAACATCGGGAGTTGATATTCTTGTTTGGGCATACTCGAATGAGACCCATTCGCTTCCAACAACACCACAATTCAATAATTGTTACAGGCAGAACATCATGAGCGCATTTTCTTTGGCGGAGCAAGCAGCTTCCCAGCAATTGGCTGCATATAATGAAAGAGATATCGAAGCATTTCTTCTTTGTTATGTTGATGATGTTGAATTATGCGATCTGATTTCAGGAGAAGTGTTTTGCAAGGGTATCTTTGAAATGCGTGCCATCTACGGAGCAATGTTCAATAGATGTCCTGATTTGCATTGTAAACTTGTGAAGCGTATCATTTGTGGATATATCGCAATTGATGAAGAGCATGTGACGGGTCAAGTGCCCGGCAAGATCACGCATGCAACCGCTATTTACGAAGTGAATGATGCAGGATTGATCAAGAAAGCATGGTTTGTGAGAGGGTCATAAAAAAAGCCGTCAATGGAAATATTGACGGCTTTGATGTATTCAAGAGGGAACAATTATTTCTGTTCGCCTTCAGTTGCTTTTCTTCTAGGGGCTGAAATTGCAACGATTGTTGCATCACCACTTACATTGATTTTAATGCCGGGATAAGAAATGTCGCGAACATGCATGGATTGACCAATCTTCAATTCGGTGATGTCAACATCCAAATGTTGAGGAAGATCTTTTGGCAGACATGTCACATTCAATTTGTGGAGAATGTGCTCCAATACACCACCCTCACGAATGCCGACACTTTGCCCGACGATTTTGACAGGTACATTGAAATCAACTGCTTTTTCATTTGAAACGCCGAAGAGATCAAAATGAACGATTGCATCTGTCACGGGGTCGAATGTAATGTCCTTGAGCATGCATGACAAAGGAGCATCAGAACCTTCCAATTCAAGATTGATGATTTTTGCATCCGCTGTATAAACTATCGGACGCATATTTAAAGGGTGCACAGCGATTGGAATCGGCTCGGCACCATTGCGATAATATACACCTGTAACCATTCCGCTATTGCGAACGGCTTTTGCGGCTTTTTTACCGGTGCCTCTTGTTTGGGCTTTGAGAGCGATTTCACTCATTTGATATTCTCCGGTGAATTCTAATTTATTTTTATCGTATGATATCGAATAATGAACTGATCGAGGCATTGTTATGTGTTCTCTCGATCGCTTCGCCGAATAACTCGGCAACTGAAACTGTTACGATTTTGTCTGATACCCAATGATTGGGAAATGTATCAGTGACATAAACCGTTCTGATTGCATCACTTTGATTGATTTTCTCAATTGCTGAACCGGAAAATACGCCATGCGTGCAAACTCCGGTGATGCTTTTCGCTCCTGCATTGACCAATGCTTCAGAGCATTTGACGAACGTTGTTCCGGTATCTATCAAATCATCTATAACAATGATGTCTTTGCCCGAAACTTCTCCGATAATATTCATGACTTCCGCAACATTGTGCGAAGGCCTACGCTTATCGACAACAACCAAATCCGCATTGAGCACTTTTGCATATGTTCTTGCGGTTTTGATACCACCCACATCCGGAGATGCAATGGCCAATTGATCGGAGCGCAATTCAAAGAGCTTTTTGACAAGCACTGTTGAACCATATAAATGATCAAGTGGTATGTCAAAGAATCCTTGTATCTGTGGCGTGTGCAAGTCCATCGTAATCACACGATCAGCGCCGGCTTCTGATAACAAATTCGCAATCAATTTTGCCGTGATTGAAACGCGAGGTTGATCCTTTCTATCTTGCCTTGCATATGCAAAGTAAGGAATCACGGCAGTAATGCGCTTTGCAGAAGCACGCTTCGCTGCATCAATCATGATCAGCAGTTCCATCAGATGCTCAGAAGGTGCATTCGTTGATTGTATGATGAATAAATCGTTTCCACGAATATTCTCTTCATACTTCACCCAAATTTCACCATCACTGAAATTTCTGATCGTCACAGGCGACAACTCTCTTCCCAGGGAGCGAGCAATGTTCTCCGCAAGGGTTTGATTGGATCTGCCGGAAACGATCATCAGATCAGACATGTCTTATGCCGAGATCATCAATGGTACAAGTGACAGGCGATAACGCCTTTAATGAGTATGCCGTTAGAAAAAGCCATCAACAATGAGGTAGTGGCTTTACGGACTGAAGCTGGGGCGGTAGGATTCGAACCTACGAATGGCGGCTCCAAAAACCGCTGCCTTACCACTTGGCGACACCCCAGTTTGTTCTGCGTAAACAAAACAGAACACAAAGATAGGGTGTTTCGGGATTTCTGGCAAAGAAAAAGTCTGCTCGATGGAACCTATTTAAGCTCAATCATTCGACTCTGATGGCAGTTTCGCCATGTTCGCGAATCAATGTAAGGGCTTCTCCCTGAATCAAGATATCATCTGCAGACAATATGCTTTGATCCCGTTGCAAAAGAGCAAAGCCTTTTTTCAATGGGGAATATGGGTGCAAAGCCATGCATTGCATTTCTAAGGACTGCACATTCTTTTGGCTAATTTGAATATATCTTGCCAAAGATTGATGCATTCGATTCTCTAATTCATCTCTTCTTTGGGCGGCATTCCGTATATGCTCTGGTAATCTTCTAAATCCTGAATGTTGCTCCATTCTTTGAAGATGGTCTTTCATCTTTGACACGGCATAGTCCATCGACTTACGAAGTGAATCTTTTTTGAGGGCCACATGTTGAATAAGATCCTCCATTGTAATGGGGCTCACCAGTTCCGCTGCAGCCGTTGGCGTTGCTGCTCGAACATCGGCCACGAAGTCTGCAATGGTGATGTCTGTTTCATGACCAACACCGGAAATGATTGGAATGGTGCAATCTGCAATGGCATAGGCAACGCCTTCATCATTGAAAGCCCAGAGATCTTCCATTGATCCACCGCCTCTTGCGATGATGATCACTTCGCATGCAGACTGTTCCAATTCTTTGATTGCATTGATGATGTCTGTGGGGGCTGTGTCACCTTGTACGATGGTTGGCCTTAAGATGACATGCGCCATTGGATTTCTTCTTTTCAGGGTGGACAACATGTCTTGGACGGCAGCGCCCGTAGCTGATGTGCAGATTCCTATGGTCAGAGGGAAGTCAGGTAATTCAGCTTTTCTCTCTTGATCAAACAATCCCTTTGCAGCCAATGATTTTTTTAATTCTTCGAAAGCCATATAGAGATCGCCGGTACCGAGTGGCATGATGCTATGGCAATCAAGTTGATATCGTCCCTGGGGAGGATAGACAGTTATATTCCCGCGTGCTATCACTTTCATGCCATCCGTCAATGGAATTTGCAGAGGTTTGCCTTTCCACATGACAGCACTTATTTGAGCATATTCATCTTTCAGTGAAAAGTACCGATGCCCTGATCCATGTAATTTAAAGTTGGAGATTTCTCCTATGACAATCACAGTGCCGATTCCCTGTTCAAGAAGAGTGCGAATCTGCATTGTTATCTGAGAAACGGAGAGTGATCCATCCATGATACTTGATCCAAGGCAATAGTGTGAAAGCAAGAATTCCAATAGTCAAATTAGATAATTTCACATCATCTTCAAGAATGAGATTTATGCGTGTCACGTCATGCCAAGGTGTTAATTTATCCGATATGTCTCCACATGTAGCATACTCTTTCAGGTGAATCAGTGAGTTTGGATCTATCAAAGCGCGTAGAATCTGCACTTGAAGCTCAGACACTGGCTATTTCAAACACTGCAAAAAAAATGAAAGCCGCCGGTATTGATGTTGTTTCATTATCGGTTGGGGAACCGGATTTTGACACACCGCTTTGTGCGAAGGAAGCTGCTATTCGAGCAATCAATGAGAATTTCACGCACTATACAGATTCCAATGGAATTGCTGAATTACGTGAAACCATCGCAAAAAAATTTCGTGAAGAAAATGGAATACAGCATGCCATAGCATCAAATGTGATTGTCTCCGGCGGTGCAAAACAATGTATTTACAATACATTGATGGCATTGTGCAATGAGGGTGATGAAGTCATTATTCTTGCACCTTATTGGGTGAGCTATCCGGCGATGGCGGTCATGTGTGGGGCACGTCCTATAATTTTGTGCGGCGATTATGAACATGCGTATAAAGTAAGGCCGGAAGATTTACGAAAAGCAATCACCCCGAAAACCAAGTGCGTGATTTTGAATAGTCCTTCAAATCCAACGGGAATGATGTACACAGAGGAAGAGATTCGTGCTTTCGGAGTAGTGATTGCCGAACATGATTGTTATCTTCTCAGCGATGAGATTTATGAAAAACTCACATATGGAGAAATCAAACATTTCTCTCCCGGAGCTATTAGTGAACTTTCTTCGAAAGTGATCACAGTCAATGGAGTATCAAAAGCATATGCCATGACCGGCTGGCGGATTGGTTATCTGCATGCTCCTGATCATGTTTTCAGAGAAATTTCAAAAGTTCAAGGTCAAAGCACATCACATCCAAGCTCAATTGCACAAAAAGCCGCGCTTGCCGCATTGCAATTTGGTTCGGAAGATGTGATTGCAATGCATGCTGCCTTTTCCGCAAGGAAATCGCTTGTCTGTTCATTGCTTTCAGAGATACCCGGTTTGAAATTTCATATACCCGATGGTGCATTTTATGTATTCATCTCATTTGATGATATTCAGGATGATGTTGATTTTTGCGCCTATTTATTGGAAGAATTTCATGTTGCCCTTGTACCGGGTGATGCATTCGGTTGCCAAGGTGCATTGAGGATTTCATTTGCCGCCTCTGAAGAGACGCTGAGAACAGGCATTGATCGCCTTGCTCGCGGACTCATAGCATATGGAACAATCAAATGATCGGCTCACATAAATATCTCACTCCCGCAGCGGTGGCTCAATTAAGCTCCATTGAAATGAAAGCCCGTTTGATTGTAGAAGGGTTTATGTCGGGCATGCACAAATCACCATATCATGGTTTCAGTGTCGAATTTGCGGAACATCGTCAATATCATCCCGGGGATGATTTACGTTATCTGGATTGGAAAATTCTCGGCAAAACAAACAGACATTATATCAAACAATTTGAAGAAGAAACCAATTTACGATGCACGGTCATCATTGATACCAGCGCATCAATGAAATATGCTTCAAAAGGAAATGTGTCCAAATTTGATTATGCTGCCTGTTTGGGAGCAGCATTCACATATCTAATGATGAAACAGCAAGATGCTGCTGGTTTGGCTTTATACAATGATTCCATAGTCTCTTATCTTCCCGCAAAAAAGAAAACTTCTTATTTGGGAGAGATATTGCGTGTATTGGGGAATGCCGTTCCATCAAATATTACCGGAACAGCAAAAGCGCTTCATGAATTGGTTGAGCGATTGCCAAAAAGAGGAATGGTGATCATCATCAGTGATTTTTTTGATGAAATGTCTTCGATTGTACAAGCACTCAAACATTTCAGACATGATGGTCATGAAGTGATAGCCATACAAGTGCTCGACCCAAGAGAAAAAGATTTTTCCTTTGGTATAGATGCAAATTTTCGTGATATCGAAACCGGCGAGGAATTGATAACGCAACCGTATCACATAAAGAAAGCATATGCTGAGGGATTTTTGAAATTCATGACTCAATTGAAGCATGAATGCAGGGTGAGGGGAGTAGAATATCTACAGATGGATACAAATCAGCCCTATGAAATTGCATTGCGGGAATATCTGTACAAAAGATCAAATACATGAAAAAAGTCCCGCATGTGCGGGTCTTGAATTCATTTTCTTTTCAATGATCGAAGTATTGCCGCCCTAAAATCTTCCTTTGATCTTGCCCCGACGATTTTTTCATTAACCGTGCCATCGGCATTCACAATGAATGTTGTTGGAATGGCTCCTATGCCATCATAGGCTTCAGCAACTTTGTCATTTCCAATGATAATCGGATAGGGGATATTTTTCAAACGAGCAAATTTGCTAACTGTATTGAATGCTTGATCATCCCTATCCATCGAAATCCCGATCACAATTAATTCGTCCTCTGTGAATTCTTTGGACAATTCGATGATATCAGGGATTTCTTTTCTGCATGGTGGACACCACGTAGCCCAAAAATTCAAAAACATTACTTTGCCTGTTCCATGTTGAAGCAGATTCACTTGTTTTGAACCGTCTTTCCATGAAAGATCAGCTGCTTTCCCCGGACCTGATTTAGTGACTGATTCTACTATGAACACTTTGTTCACAGGTGATTGCTGGGCAAATGTATTCACTCCCAACAAACAAATTGATGCTAAAAAGGCATAAGTAATGCCAAGCAATTGAGTCATTATGTTTCCTCAACATGTATAAGTGCCGACAATTGTTCAGTTTTCAGATCGGAAACCATTACACAAAGATTGTTCCCTAATTTCCACAAAACCATTGTATTAGAAGCACCATTTTCTTTTTCCCAGTACCAGTCGGTTTTTTTGACTATTTCCATTGCTCTGGGATTCACACTAAGAGTTTGATTATCAATCAAACTCTCCGGTACTTCATAAGCATAAATGAGATGATCGCCAACTTTGTAAATGAACTGAGCAAATTTAGTGCCTTTCTCTTGTGAAACAATACCACCGACGAGTTCAGCGTCGATTTTAGGGAAATGTACGGGGTAATTTACGCCATTATCAGCAAAAAATGTTGATAGGGTTTGCTGATTATTTGAAAATTTCTGCAGAGACATTTTGCCGTCTTCATATGCATGAAAAGCGGAATATGCTTGTAAGCAGATATTGTTCTGTCCTGCATGAACCACAGAAAAATCATCAATGTTCGCCGAAATTTGTTGAGTATTGTTTGTTGAATTGGATACATATACATATCCTCCCAAAACAATAATCAAGCTGATTGGAATAGCAAATCTCGGGCTTAGAACCGAAATGATCGGATCAAGTGCATTCCAACAAGCTTCGATGAATGAAACTTTTCTTTGGGGTTGCTTTGCCACAGAATTTTCTGTTCTAATTCCTTTCAGAATCGAAGCACGCAAATCTGCGGGGGCTTCTATGTGTAGTGCTTCTTGTTTTGTTTGAAGCACGGATTTCATTGCCGTTTGAATGTAAAGTGCTACGGATAACTCGGAATCATTCTCAAGACGGCTCTGAAGTTCTTGCTTGGTATTTGGATCGATATATTCTCCATCCACCATTGATGCAAGATACTCTTCGAGTTCTTTTGGTGTGTTTTTCACGAGTTGTCGTTATAAGTGAATAATAAGTAATTATAAGTTATTCGAAATCAGATGTGTCATATCCGCGCTTCTTTGCATATGCCAACAATTGCGATGCCAACATTTTTCGAGCACGATGCAAGCGTGAGCGTACCGTGCCAATTGGACACTCGATGATTTCTGCTATTTCTTCATATGTCATGCCTTCAAGATCGCAAAGGATGATTGCTGTTCTGAATGTTTCAGGCAGTGACTCGAGAGCGGTAGAAACTTCATCGTCTAAAAGATTATCAAAAATCTTCTTCTGTAAATCGGTTGATTCAGATGATTCGCTGCGTATGAGATCATAAAATTCTTCTATGACATCATATTCAACAATGTCCGGCTCTCTTTTGTCTTTTCTATACTGATTGATGTATGTGTTTTTGAGAATTCTGAACAACCATGCTTTGCAATTTGTCCCTCTTTCAAATTTGTCAAAGAAACGAAAACCTTTCATATAGGTTTCTTGCACAAGGTCGTGAGCATCTTCTCTATTGCGGCACAGCCGCAAAGCAAAACTGTATAGTGCGCTTATGTGAGGAAGGGCTTCGCGTTCAAAGTCCGATTGCTTGGCGGCAATTGTATTCATAGGTACTTCTTTTGTTGCCGATGTATATGTGCCAAAATTATCGAACTTTCGCGCTTCCGCAAAGCTCTTATCAATTATTGTTGCAGCTTCAATCATGATTTGATTCCAAATTGATTCGCGAACTCAACATGCAAGGAGTTTTTCTCCAAGTTGTTCAACCGAAGAGACAGCCAGATGAGCCTGTCCAAGGGATATTATTGAAACGAACGCCCATCATAGGTCCGCGTCCGGTTCTCGCAAGTGACATCACTGGTTTGGGATCAATCTGATCTTCAGGCCAAATGAGCATGATTCGAATCTCTACTTTATTTGATCCATGCGGAGTGTCTATACATTCGGCATATCGAATCTTCTCTTGAAGTAAAAAGTTTGACCTATGTTTAGGAGCGATTGCCTCTATGTCTGAATGATCGGGACTGATGATAACTCCCTTACCGGCAAATGCAAACAGAGGTTTTAGGACAAATGGTTCCAATGAATCCGGGATTTGTTTCAAATCGGAAAGTACATGTGATGCAGGTATTGAATCATGACTTAAAAATGGTAGAATGTATTTACTCATCTTGAAATACCAATTTGGATGCCCGGCCCACTCCACATCAATGTCATCATACCAGTTAAATGGCAATTTTACTGAATTATCGTCTAATTCATCAGCTATCGCTCTATTGAAGATCCTGCGAATTCGAATCCATTTGCCATTTCTCTGATGGAACAAAGCATTTCCTTCTTTTTTGACAGATTGAATATCGGTTGTTTTCATTCCGGTCAATTGTTCAATCACCGAGAAATCGGGTCGAGTTTTTTGCTCTTCAGGTTTGAATTCAAGCAGGCACGTCTCATCAGGATCATGATTGCCAATCAATGCTGATGTGAGTAAAGAGGAGTATTCAAGCTCATCAAATGTATTCGGAAATGGAGTGAAATCATGCAAATCATAGACATGTTTCATGGATTGAGCAAATCGCAACTGATACCCAAACAATGAGGGAAAACCCTGCAATTCAACGACTTTAGGGGTCAGTGAGCCATCTTCATTCATGGCAATGGCAAAGTCTATGACACAAAAAAGTGGCTTTTCGGACTCATTTGGAACATTGTATGCTGGCGGTATTGGATTCCCGATCATTGTATGTTGTTGATGGTCACGGCACATCTTTGCTATGGCAATCGCAGATTGACACAACTCCGCACGCATGGTTTCATTCACGAAAATTGGCATCTCGGCCACTCTGAATTCTATGGATGTGCCACAGAAAATTGCCAATTCTCGCAGGAATTGATCATGTTTTTCTTCGGAGAACAGGGATTTACTGAAATATGTTTGCATGTGAGAGTTCATTACCCAACTTAGCGAATCCTCATGATTTTACCATTCAATAGACTTAGCATGCATTTCGTAGATTTGCATTATCATTTGGAAGCAGAACATGATACTAGGTGTAGGAACAGACATTGTTGACATCGCAAGAATAGAATCAGCCATCGCGGAATATGGCGATGCTTTTCTTCGTAGGATATTTACACCTGTTGAGCAGGCATACTGTGAATCATATGCTCATGGCAAGATGTCTCATTATGCTGCGAGATTCGCCGTGAAAGAAGCATTCAGCAAAGCTATAGGTACAGGCATTACGAAGGGTTTTGCATTCAAGGATGTTGGAGTTGTCAATGAAAAGGGTGGAAGGCCTCGTATCGTTCTTTCCAATTTGATGCTTGAAACATGGGGTTCTTATACGATTCATGTATCGATTTCTCATACCGACACCGTAGCAATGGCTGTTGTGATCATTGAATCTGACAAAGAACGTGATATTGATATCCGCTTGACGGAGGCTGCAACATGATAGTCATGAAATTCGGTGGGACTTCAGTCCAGGATTCTTCTGCGATATTGCATGTTGCATCGATTGCCGAACAATTCGGAAGCGAGCAACTATTGATTGTTTCATCGGCTTGTTCAGGCATGACAAGTGATCTTCTGAAATTGTCAACCGATTCAGTGCATATCAGTGATGAAGAAAGAAGTCTAAGAATTGATGGAATTGAAGATAGACATAATTCGATTGCTCAATCTTTGGGGATTGAGAAACAAGTAGGTGTCCGCATTCATGAGCTTTGTGATGGCTTGCGTAAAACATGTGAAGGAGTGGCTTTACTTGGGGAGTGTACACCACGTTCAAGCGATGCCATTGCATCATTCGGAGAATTGCTTTCAACTGTTATCATTCAAGGGTTATTACAGTTGCATCATACTGCAATATGGTATGATGCAAGAGAGATAATCAAAACTGATTCGGCTTATCGGCGGGCACATGTTGATTTTGATTTGACGCAATCCAAGGCATTGGAAAAACTCAAACCTTTGTTTGATTCACACCGTATAATTGTAACACAAGGGTTTATTGGATCCGATTCCGAAGGCAATACAACCACATTAGGCAGAGGTGGTTCCGATTTTTCCGCAGCATTGCTTGGTGCTGCATTGCATGCCGATGATATCATCATTTGGACAGATGTCAGTGGAATAGCGAGTGCGGATCCACGCATCATACCGGAAGCACGATTCATGGAAACGATGAGTTTCGATGAAGCAAGAATGTTGTCATATTTTGGTGCGAAAGTATTACATCCCGAAACCATAATACCGGCATTGAGCAAAAATATACCGGTGCATGTCCGCAATACATTCAAAAGTGAGGACAAGGGGACGACTATCACCCAACATGGTGATAAGGATGCAAACGGTTTCCGTTCTGTCATTGGTAAACACAAAGTTACCTGCCTGAATATTAGCGGGATTCCCGGCATGGATTATCACACCAATACACAAGAACTCCTCCATCAGATTACCCAACTATCTGGTCAGCAACCATTGATTCATGCAAGAGTTGGCGAATCCGAAACATATGTCTATGATGCCCCTTTGCACAATCTTTCTCAGTGTATTAACAAAGAGCATAATTTGATGAACATAACATTAGAGGAGTATTCGCTTATTAGTGCCATTGGCCCCAACTTACGATCCGAACATTCAAGCAAAGCAGTTGGCAAATTTTATGAAACAGTCTTGCAAGCTGATTCGCGTCCTGTTTTCATAAGCGGTATTCAGCCACAAACGGTTTCCGCACTTGTTGCTCCTGAATGTGCTATTGATATTCTCAAAGCATTACATCACCACTGCTCATGAATCGCTTCATAAGTCTGTTCTTACTGAATATTTTCTCCATGTCTTTATTTGTTCTTTATGCAGATGAGCAAATCGACTCGGTATTCATTTCTGACGTAAAAGCGAGCATGCAGGATATCCAACATGTTGGTGATGAGATCCTCCATTCTTCTGACCAATCACTGTTAAAAGCGGGAATGATCATTGGGTCATCATTGCTTGCAATGCCTTTTGATGAGGGAGCGAGGCGTATTTCTCAAAGAAATGCAATCACACTTGATGGTGAGATGATGTCATTTGCAAACGGTTATGGAGATTTGTTGTATCCTGCTATTGGAATCATCGGGGCATATGGTTTGGGATTGGCATTTTCTGATGAGAGATTGCGACTATTTTCAAGAAAGACATGTACTTCACTATTAGTGGCGGGAGCATTCACAACGCTCATAAAGTCCATTGTTGGCAGAAGCAGGCCATTCACCAATCAAGGAAGCCAATCATTTACGCCATTTACCATGAATGATGCTGGATTGTCTTATCCATCCGGACATACAACCGTAGCTTTTGTTATGAGCGCTTCTCTCAGTAGATATATCGATCGTTGGTGGGCTGATGTGATTCTCTATGGCTTGGCTAGTGGGACCGCTTATGCTCGCATGCACAATGACAGACATTGGCTTTCGGATACAATCTTGGGGGGTGCAATAGGGTATTTTGCGACCCAATGGGTTTTTGATGCACATAAACAATCCACTTTATCAACCTCGGAAGCTCGGATTTTACCCATTTTCACGCCGGTATCGATGGGTATTGCCATTCAATTTTAAAGTTGTTTCCAAAAGCACAACTTAAGGGTTGCATTTGCCATTAATTATTTAGTATTTTACATTATCTCTATATTATTACATGATCATTGAAATCATGCTCCGATAACACCATCGGATATAGTCCGACCACAACAAATGAGTATCGAACGAGGGTATTCGACACTTTGACATAACAAATGCCATGTGCAATGGTTGTTTCCATGGGCACGCGGAATGTTTGTTCTTACCATAAATAAACGCATTATTCAGAGATAGTCCACATTATTCTATCATTATTACTCATGGAGTATGTATGAAAAAACTGTTTTACTCTTCTCTCATTCTTGGCTTGATGCTTACTGTACAGTTTGCATTTGCACAAGAGAGGGTGGTTTCGGGTAAAGTGACAAATTCCAAGGGAGCGCCCTTGCCCGGTGCCACGGTTTTAGTTAAAGGTACCACTTCCGGTGCCTTTGCGAAGTCAGACGGAAAATACAAAGTGACAGTTCCCGCAAATGGGAAAGTGTTGGTTTTTAAAATGGTTGGTATGAAAACCAAGGAAGTTACCTTAGGTAATTCAGACAATGTAGACATCAGTTTACAAGATGATGCAACCCGCAGCGAGGACGTGGTTGTAACAGCGATTGGTATTGAACAGCAAAAACGTTCTCTTACCTATGCAACACAGGAAGTAAAAGGGAGTGCTCTTTCCCAATCCAAAGAAGCCAATATTGTTGGTGGATTGGCAGGAAAGATTGCCGGTGTTCAGGTAACGAATTCAACTGGTGCAGCCGGTGGATCTTCGTATATCCGCATCAGAGGTGCATCCTCCATCACCGGCGACAATCAGCCACTGTTTGTCATCGACGGTATTCCCATTGACAATTCACAATTGAATACAGAAAGTGGATTGGCAGGTGTTGCATATTCAAATCGCGCTGTTGACATCAATCCAGATGACATCGAATCAGTGAATGTATTGAAAGGTGCTGCAGCAACTTCATTGTATGGTATTCGTGCTGCTTCAGGCGCAATTATCATTACGACCAAAAAAGGATTGAGCAGTTCAAATGTTGGAAGAATGAGCGCAACATTTTCAACTTCTTTGGGCATTGACCAAGTCAATAAATTACCTGAATTGCAAACAAAATTCGCTCAAGGACTAAATGGTCAAATTGGTTCTCCTGTAGCTACGGCCGCAAATCAGCGTCCACGTTCTTGGGGAGCTGCATTGGATACAATCAGATGGGTTGCAGACCCGAACTGGATTTGGGACAAAAATGGCCGTATCTTTGGCCAAAGTGATCCTTCAGCAGCGAATGGCAAGCAAGTCACTCCATATGACAATCTTGGTGATTTCTTCCGTACAGGATATACAACAACAAATTCATTCTCATTGTCCGGTGGAAATACCTCATCAAACTTTTTCTTATCTCTATCAAACATGAGCCAGTCCGGTGTCACTCCTAAAAACACATTTGAGAGAACAACTCTTCGTTTGTCTGGTGATCATGCATTCTCCAATGAATTGAAAGTTTCTGGATCTGTGAATTATACCAAATCCGGTGGAACAAGAATTCAACAAGGTTCAAATATCTCCGGTGTTATGCTTGGTTTGCTTCGTACACCAATTACATTCGACAATGCAAATGGCGTAGATGGTGCTGAGAATTCTGAAGCATATCAATTTGCAGATGGCAGACAAAGAACATATCGTGGATTTGCAGGATTTGACAATCCATATTGGGTAGTTAATAATACACCATTCACCGATGATGTGAATCGTATTGTTGCCTATGCACAAGCTGATTATACTCCTGCTGACTGGATTAGTGTTATGTATCGCGTGGGTCAAGATTTTTATTCTGATCGCAGAAAACAGATTTATGCTGTGAATTCAAATTCATATGTGGCAGGCCGCATCATTGAAGATCAATATTTCAACAGTGATATCACAAGCGATCTTATTGTGACGATGCGCAAAGAATTCGATCAGGACTTGAAAGGAAGTTTGATTCTTGGTCAAAATATGTATTCGAAGAGCTTGGAAAACTTATATGCTACTGGTGATGCTCTAGTGATTCCGGGATTCTATAATATGTCCAATGCTAGCACATTGAATCCGGGCCAATCATTGACTCAAAAGCGTACATCGGCTTTGTATGCTGATGGTAGATTGGAGTACAAAAACTACTTGTATCTCAATGCCACATTGAGAAATGAGTGGTCAACAACATTGCCTGAAGGAAATAATTCATTCATGTTTGGTTCAGGAAGTTTAGGACTTGTGCTAAGCGAACTCATGGGCCCAAGCGAAGAAATCAACTTCTTGAAACTTCGTGCATCCTATGCTTTGGTTGGAAAAGATGCTCCTATTTATGCAACACAAACATTGTTCACAAAAGCCGGTGTAGCAGATGGCTGGACAAATGGTATCACATTCCCATTCAATGGCAATGCAGGATTCCAAATGTCAAGTTCACTTGGCGCAGCCGATTTGAAGCCTGAGATGAAATCAGAAGTAGAGATTGGTTTGGAAGGTAGATTGTTCAATAATACCGTGACATTCGATGTCAACTACTATGACAATACATCCACAGATCAAATCTTTGCTGTACCAACTGCTGCATCAAGCGGATATACAAGCAAGTTGATGAATGCAGGAAGCATCAAGAACAGCGGTATCGAGATTCAATTGGGTGCTCGTTTGTTTGACATGGATGGTTTCACAGCAGATCTCAATGTAAACTGGGCCAAAAACACCAGTGAAGTAGTTTCACTCGCAGAAGGCGTTGAAAATATCTATATCAATGGCTTTACCGGATCACAAATCCGCGCTGTAGCCGGTAAACCATATGGTACTGTCTACGGTGGAAAGTGGGCGAGAGATTCTGTTTCAGGAAAACGCATCATCGGTGCTAATGGCTATCCTGTGGTAAGTAGCGAAGAAGGTGAACTCGGAAATATCAATCCTGATTGGATTGCAGGTTCCAGACTTACTTTGGGCTACAATGGCTTGACCGTTTCTGCATTGCTTGACATCAAATCTGGTGGTGTTATGTGGAATGGTACAAGAGGAGCTTTGGTGAACTATGGAATGGCAAAAGAAACAGAGAACCGTGGCACACTTCAAGTGTTTGATGGTGTTCGTCAGGTTAATGGTGCTTGGGTAACCAATGACACAGCAGTACCTTTAAGCCAAGCATGGTATTTGGGTAATGGCGGTGGATTCGGTGCTCAGTCCGAGGACTTCGTTGAAGATGCCAGCTATGTTCGCTTGCGTGAATTAACAGTGGCTTATGATCTTCCATCTGCAATGCTTGAAGGTTCAATGCTTTCAAGAATAGGTTTATCTTTTACTGCTCGTAACCTTTGGTTGAGCACGGATTATAAAGGAATTGATCCCGAGACAAGTTTGATTGGAAATGGAAACGGACAAGGCATGGATTATTTCCAATTCCCGAATACTAAGAGTTATGTATTCAGTTTAAGTCTCGGATTCTAATTTCTCAATTCAATTCAACTATAATAGATAGGTACATTAATTATGAAAAAATATCTTGTCATATTCATCTTAGGATTTACGGCGCTGACTTTTTCAGCTTGTGATTCTTGGGTTGACAATAATGTCAATGTCGATCCCAATAATCCGGTCGATGCGCCAATAAATCTCGTTCTTCCTTCTGCTGAAGTATCCCTCGCATATGTCGTTGGGGGAGATCTCAGCAGATTCACAGGCGTTTGGATGCAACATTTCCAAGGGGTTGATCGCCAATTTGAACCAATCAATAGATATCAGCAAACCGAATCTGATATCGACAATACCTGGCAAACTCTGTATCAAACAACATTAAACAGTTTGCGTATTGTTGAAACAAAAGCGACAGAGTCCAATTCTCCGCATTACAGAGGTGTTGCACGCATCCTCATGGCTGCTGCATATGGACATATCGTTGATGTTTGGGGTGATGCTCCTTTTAGCGAAGCAATCGGAGGAAATTCCAATTTGAAGCCGAAATATGATAAAGCGCAAGACATCTATGCCGGCATTCAAAAAATGCTTGATGATGGGATCGCTGATTGTTCTTCAGCAACAAGTACTTTGAAGCCAACAGCTGCCTCAGACATCATCTACGCTGGTAATATGGCCAAGTGGATCAAAGCAGCTCATGCTTTGAAAGCACGTTATCACTGGAGACTTGGTAATGGTGCGAGTGCATTGACATCTATTGCAAATGCAATTGGAGCTCAGGCTGATGACGCAATGGTTAATTTTTCCGAAGATCCAACAGGCGAAAATCCTTTGTCACAATTTATGTCTCAACGAAGTGGATATATGACAGTAGGTGTGAAGCTTGTAGAACTCATGAATGCTACAGAAGATCCGCGCAGAGATGCTTATATCGAAGCTGACAAAGATGGCAAGTTCACAATAGATTGCAATCCCGGTCCGCTCTTTGCAAGTTCTAGTTCTCCGGTACCTCTTGTGACCTATGCTGAAATGATGTTCATCAGAGCTGAAATCAAAGTTGGTCAAAGTGAAGACGCAGATGCTAAGCAATCCTATACAAATGCTATCAAGGCATCTATGGCTCTTGCAGGCGCGAGTGATGGCGAGGCAACTACATATCTCGGAAGAGCAGATGTGATGCCTTCCTCAGCTCTCACTTTGAAACATGTCATGGAGCAAAAATTCCTTGCCATGTATACTCAGCCGGAAACGTTTTCTGACTGGAGACGCACAGGAATTCCCACATTGGCTCAACCCAAAGATGCTGTTGGGCCAACCCCACGCAGATTCGTATATCCTCTCAGTGAGCGTTTATATAATTCCGCAAACATGCCAACCGGCATTACAACGGCAAATAGGTTGTTTTGGGACAATAAATAATCCTCGAACTCCATCGGTGATAAAAACTCGGATATATAACATATCCGAGTTTTTTTTTACATATTTTGAAATGGGGAACCTCGTATTTACTTGGTATGTTGCCCTTTAATACTCAGTGATGCAATTGTGTATAAATGTCCTTTTGGCATAACCATGATTCTGTTTATATTTACGATTACTTAAACCCCTCCAAAGCTCATGAAGACGTAATTTATTATTCATTTTATCCAATATATGTTATGAAAAAACTGCTTCTCATTGTACTCCTCCTTGTGTCAACAGTCACAGCTTCCCATGCAGATGGTATTAACAAAAAGAAATTGCCTTCTCTGCTTGCGGGATCAAATGCAGGTAATGAATTTTACATCTCCTTTCCCCCCGCTTATGAAGAAGTTCCAGGTGGCGATAATTCCTTGAGGATTTTTGTTGCTTCCGGTGTTCGTCAAGAAGTGACCGTTGAAGTAAAAGGAAAAGGTGTGAAATACACGAAGGTAACCGTCCCCAATGATGTTATTGAATTTCGCATCAGTCCGGGTGATGGTTTCCCATATTCCAAGTCGATAACTTCTGCTGCTCCACCTGAGAAAGTATATCAGCAATCGGCTATTTATGTTAAATCTCGTGCGCCAATCGTTGTGTATGGCGTTGCTCGCTATCAATATACATCCGATGGTTTTCTTGCAATCCCTGTAAGTGCATTTGGAACGGAATATGTGATTGCTGCTTATCCTCAATATACAGCGGCTGGTTCTATTTATGATTTGCCATCAGTTTCGAACATCGTTGCTGCTTATGATGATACCGAAGTAACATTCACGATGGGTGGAACGAATGGCTCCCGCACAACGGGTGGTCTTAGGAAAGGACAAAAAGCAACAGTCAATATGATGAAAGGCGATGTATGGTGTTTTGCCGATGCAGGTGATGCTCAGGATATTTCCGGTTCACTTGTCAAATCAAACAAACCAATAGGTGTCGTTTCCGGAAATCAATGTGCAAATGTGCCTTCAGGTGTCTATGCATGCGATGTTATCAATGAGATGGAACTTCCCACCTTTACATGGGGTAAAGAATATCATGTGACCCCGATTGTTGGCCGGCAAAAAGCGCCCGTCATTCGCGTCTTTGCAAAAGAAAAAGATACAAAAGTCACTCGCGATGGTCAGGACTGGATGCGTCTTACCTTGAACTCGCGCGGCGAAGGCGATGCATTCATTGAGCGTCGTGCTTTTGATGGGGAATTGAACTCTTTGGTGAATGGTGGCGGCACTCCATGTAAAGTTATTGCTGCAGATAAACCCATTTATGTCATGCTTTATAACCCCGGTCAAACTGATGATAATATAGTGAGCGATCCATTCCAGATGGTGCTCACTCCGCTTGAGCAATATCAAAAAGAAATCGTGTTTGCCACGCCGAATGCAAAAGGCGGCTCACTTCCATTTACAAGACAGTTCGTCAATCTTGTGTATGAAAACACACCCGATGGAGCAGTTCCGGATGACTTGGAATTTGCAACGGTCGTCAATGGAAAATTCACATGGAAACGAGTGAATGTTCAATTCGGACCAAGTCCTGGATTTAAATTCGCTGTACCTATTCGCGGCAAGAACTATTCCATGAAGCGTTTGCAGCTCAATGGTGATGGCGTATTCCGCATTCGTTCAAGCTCACCATTTGCTGCTTATGCATATGGCTTTGCTTCCTTTGATTCTTATGGATTCCCCACTTCCGTTGCATTGGGAGATTTGGAGAAGAAAGATACCGTTAAACCAAATCCTGAGTGGAAAGTCTTATGTGATGGATCTGTCGTTGGTAAAGATGGAACCGGAACC
>Ga0194126_10000133_pt1 | contig 115948 bp, 127 predicted proteins | sample TA2KigC150mmetaG_FD_148641 | JGI IMG/M metagenome (GOLD analysis project Ga0194126, IMG submission 148641) | Freshwater microbial communities from Lake Tanganyika, Tanzania - TA2015035 Kigoma Deep Cast 150m | ecosystem: Environmental > Aquatic > Freshwater > Lake | place: Tanzania: Lake... | reverse complement strand
GCCGGCGCTTGAGCTCGGCGTACTCCTCCAGGTTCTCGCTCTCGGCGGCGAAGCCGACGCAGAAGGGCGGCTTGGGCCGGCTGCTGATGTTGGCGAGGATGTCCGGGTTGGGCGCCAGTTCCAGGGTGAGGATGTGGGCGTCCTTCTTGATCTTCTGCTCGCTGCGGTTGAGCACGTAGTAGTCGGCCACGGCGGCGACGCCGATGAAGATGTCGGCTGCATCGGCGGCGGCTTCCACTGCCGCGAGCATGTCCTGGGCGCTGGTCACCGGCAGGGTCTTCGCCTCGCGGGGTGGTTTCAGGCAGGTGGGGCCGGACACCAGGGTGACTTCCGCGCCCGCCTCCAGGGCGGCGCGGGCCACGGCGTAGCCCATCTTGCCGGAGCTGGAATTGGTGATGCCGCGCACCGCGTCGATGGGCTCGAAGGTGGGGCCGGCGGTGATGAGCACCTTCAGCCCGCTGAGCCGCTTGGGCTGGAAGCGGGCGTCCAGGGCCTCCAGCAGAATCTCGGGTTCTAGCATGCGGCCGAAGCCCACTTCGCCGCAGGCCTGCTCGCCGCTATCGGGGCCCAGCAGGCTGACGCCGTCGGCCTTGAGTTGCGCGGCGTTGCGTTGCGTCGGGGGCGCCTCCCACATCTGCCGGTTCATCGCCGGCGCCAGCAGCAACGGGCAGTCGCGCGCCAGGCAGAGGGTGGAGAGCAGGTCGTCGGCGCGGCCCTGCGCCAGCTTGGCCAGGAAATCGGCGGAGGCGGGCGCCACCAGGATGGCGTCGCTGCCGCGGGTCAGGTCGATGTGGGCCATGCCGTTGTCCACCCGCTCGTCCCACAGGTCGGTGAACACCGGGTGGCCGGTGATGGCCTGGAAGGTGGCAGCGCCGACGAAATGCCGTGCCGCCTCGGTCATCACCACCTGCACGTCGAGGCCGTCCTTCACCATCAGCCGCGCCAGTTCCGCCGCCTTGTAGGCGGCGACACCGCCGGTCACGCCGAGCACGATGCGTTTGAGTTCCATGTCTTGTCCCGTCAGGCGTCTTCGAACACCGCATCCAGGCCGGCGCTGAAATCCAGGCTCTTGAGGATCAGTTTCCTGTCACTCTCGCTCGCGGCCAGCAGCCAGTCACCGTTGTCCATGCGCCGGAACACCTCCACACGGCGGTGTTCCGGGTCGATCAGGGCGTATTCCGCAAGGCTGTCCAGTTGCCGGTAGGCGGCGAATTTCTCGCCCCGGTCGTAGGCGGCGGTGCTGTCCGAGAGGACTTCGACGATCACCTTGGGATGATGCATGGCCAGCTCGGCCTTCAGGTCGTCCGGGTGGCAGGTGACCAGCACGTCCGGGTAGAAGACGGCGTCGGCGGCTTCGACTTCCAGTTTCATGGATAGCGCTAGGGCATGGCACTGGCTTTGTCGAAGATGCAACTTGAGGAGTGCGGCGCAATTTCCAGCAACCGTCACATGGGTGCGTCTTGCCCCCACCATGGCGAACACCTCGCCGGCGACGAACTCGTGCTTGTCCGGCTGCTGGTTTTCCCAGGCGATGAACTCCGCGCGGGTGAGACGGTGTTGCGGTTGTGGCAGTCCCATGGCCGGGCCTCCCGGATGCCTTGAACGGTCGGATTGTAGGCCACCGCCGCTAGCCGGCGTAGCCCAGTCGCGCCGAGATGCGCTGCGCCGCTTCCCGCACCAGCGGCACCCACTCCGGCCGGCGTCGCTCCATCGGCGCGGATACCGACAGGCCGGCCACCGCCGCGCCGCTGGCGTCGCGCACCAGGGCGCCGATGCAGCCGACGCCCAGTTCCGCCTCTTCGTCGTCGAGGGCGTAGCCGCGGGCGGCGCTGGCGCCCACGTCCTCCAGCAGGGTTTGCAGGTCGGCGCGGGTATTCGGGGTGTAGGACGGAAGCCGGGTGCGTTTGGCGTAGTCGCGAATGGCGGCGGCGCCGATCTCTCCGAGCATGAGCTTGCCCACGGCGGTGACGTGCAGGGGGGCGCGGCTGCCCACCACCTGTTCCACCCGCATCATGCGGTTGGGGGTGACCCGCTCCACGTAGACCACTTCGTCGCCCTGGCGCACGGTGAGGTTCACCGTCTCGCCGACCTGGTCGCGCAGCCATTCCATCTCCGGCCGCGCGGCCGCGCGGATGTCGACGCCAACCCGGGCCTTGGCGGCGAGACGCAGCAGATGGGGGCCGAGGCGGTAGTGGCCCTGCCCGTCGCGCGCCACGAAGTCATGCTCGATGAGGGCGGCGAGGATGCGGAAGGCGGTGGAGGGGTGCAGGCCGGTCTCCGCCGCCAGCACTTTCAGGGAGGCGCCGCCGTCCTCGGCGGCCAGCACGTCGAGCAGGGCGGTCATGCGGTCGATGACCTGGATGGAGGAGGTTTTGGCTGTATCCATGTTTTACATTATGAAATCAAAACTGCATTGTGAATAGTTGAACGATTAAGTAGAGTATTCCCACCGCCATCGACCCATCGGAGTCCCGCCATGATCGCAGCTACCCAACCCGACGAAATCGCGCCCGCCTTCTGCCAGGGCATTCAATACTACGGACCGTCCTGGCCCGGATTCGCCGAGCACGGCGCCCAGCCGGCCATCACCGAGGGCGGCAAGGCCATCGCCGGCGCCAACGCTCCCGGCGCCGCCTACCAGACCCTGCTGGCCGCCGACGCCCTGCGCTACCTGACCCTGCAGGTCTGCGGCGCCAAGGCTTCCGGCCATCCCGGCGGCTTCGCCTCCAGCGCCGAGGCCTATGCCTCCCTGGTCATGCTGGGCCATACCAACATCGTCACGGAAGTCGGTCACCACGCCCCCGGCTTCTACTCCGCCATGTTCCTGGACAGCTCGCTGGAGGACATGGGCATCCATACCGTGCAGCAGATGCGCGACCGCTTCCGCGAGAAGCACGGCCTGCTGGGCCACCTTTCCGGGGCGATCCCCGGCCTGCTGGCCCCCGCCGGCCCCCTGGGCCAGGGCCAGCACTTCGCCATGGCCGGCGCCCTGCTGCATCCCGGCGTGCTGTTCCCGGTGACCATCGGCGACGGCGGCATGGGCGAGCCCTATGTGCTGAATGCCATGATGCACTTCAACACCGCCTATCCCCAGGTCACCAACTACCTGCCGGTGCTGATTTGGAACGGCTTCAGCCAGGAGCACCACGCCATGTGCGCCACCTGGAGCAACGAACAGATGACCGCCTACTGGAAGGGCCACGGCTTCGAGAACGTGTTCCTGGTGGACGCGAAGCAGTTCGACGACCAGGACCAGGTGGGCGCCTACGTGGACAGCACCGCCTTCTCCTTCGACCGGCGCCTCGCCTTCGCCGGGGCCGTCCTGCAGGCCGCGGACAGCGCCGCGAAGCAGGCCCTGTCCGGCCGCCGCACGGTGCTCATCATCAAACAGCTGAAGGGCGCCGGCGTGCACAAGGTGGGGGCCAAGGCCCACAACCTGTATCCCGCCGACACCCTGGACGCGGAGCACATCAGCGAGGGCCTCAAGCGCCGCGCCCTGAGCCCGGACGCCTGGCAGCTGGTGCGGGACAACTTCTCCCGGGCCGGCGGCGGCCCCGCCGCGAAGACCGCCGTCACCGAGCGCGAACTGGACATCGTGCCCCTGCCGGAGCTGCCCATCCGGGAATTCGCCCTGGGCGACAAGCAGGTGCCCGCCACCGCCTTCGGCACCCTGGTGGCGGCCGTGGGCCAGTCGGATCCCTATTTCGTGGTCGCCAATGCGGACGGCAACGAGGCCTCCGCCATGGCCAACATCAACCAGGCCCTGAAGATCCGCCACCCGGTGGAGGACGCCCTCTACAACCAGACGCCCACGGGCCAGGTCTACGAACCCCTCAACGAGGACGCCTGCGCCGGCCTGGCGGCGGGCCTGGCCCTGTTCGGCGCCCGCTCGGTGTGGCTGTCCTACGAGAGCTTCGCCATCAACGGCTGGCCCATCGTGCAGACCGTCACCCAGGCCATGGCGGAACTGCGCCGCAAGACCCCGTCCTTCGTCTGCATGTTCACCGCCGGCGCCCTGGAGCAGGGCCGCAACGGCTGGACGCACCAGCGCCCGGAGATCGAGAACTACTTCGCCGCCCAGATGAGGAACGGCAACGTCTATCCGCTCTTCCCCTGCGACGCCAACCAGATCCAGGCGGCCTACGAATGGGCCTTGAACACCCATAACAAGGGCATCGCCATCATCGCCTCGAAGAGCCCGCTGCCGGTCCACACGACCATGGAACAGGCCCGGGAGGGGATCGAAAAAGGCGCGACGAGCCTGTACGAATCGGCGTCCGGCGACAGGACCGTGGTGTTCGCCGTCACCGGCGACATGGCCCTGCTGCCCGTGTTCGAGGCCAAGGACAGGCTGGAGGCGGCGGGGCGCAAGGTGCGCATCGTTTCCGTGGCCAACCCCCGTCGCCTGTACCGGCCCACGGACGTGGCCTGGGACACGGTCTCTGAGCCGGACGGCAACTTCATGTCCGACGCCGAGTTCGACGCCCTGTTCGACGGCGACGTGCTGATCGGCGTCACCGGCGGCCCCTCCGGTCCCCTGGAGCCGGTTCTGCTGCGCAGCCGGGCGGCCCGCCGCGACGTGTTCGCCTGGAAGCGGGGAGAAACCACCGCCAGCGCGGGGGAGATCATGGCCTTCAATGGCATCACGGCGGAGGCGATGGCGGCGCGGGCCGAGGCCCTGATTGGTTGAACGAAGGGTTCCCCCCTTTCATAAAGGGGGGACAGGGGGGATTTGCCGACTTGACCTTACGTCGAACGTTGCTAAATCCCCCCCAGCCCCCCTTTGAGAAAGGGGGGGATCACCACCATCCGCGAGGTTCCAAGCCCATGACCGACACCAAGATCATCGTCCTCGACGACGACCCCACCGGCTCCCAGACGGTCCATTCCTGTCTGCTGCTGACCCGCTGGGACGCGGCCACCCTGCAAGAGGCCCTGCTGGACGACGCGCCCCTCTTCTTCGTGCTCACCAACACCCGGGGCATGGACGCGGCGCGGGCCGCCGCCGTCACCGGCGAGGTCTGCGACAACCTGAAGCTGGCCCTGGCGGACCTGGCGGCGGGCGGGCGGCGCATCCAGCCCATCCTGGTGAGCCGCTCGGATTCCACCCTGCGCGGCCACTACCCGGTGGAGACCGACGTCATCGCCGAGAAGCTGGGGCCTTTCGACGCCCACTTCCTGGTACCCGCCTTCTTCGAGGGCGGCCGCTACACCCGGGATGGCGTGCACTACCTGATGGTGGACGGCAAGCCGACGCCGGTGCACGAAACCGAGTTCGCGCGGGATTCCGTGTTCGGCTACCGCCACAGCTACCTGCCGGCCTACGTCGAGGAGAAGACCCGTGGCCGGATCAAGTCTGGCGACGTGGAACGTTTCCGCCTGGAAGACGTGCGCGGTGACGTCACGGCACGGTTGCTCGGATTGACCGGCAACCGCTGCTGCGTGGTGGACGCGGAAACCCAGGCGGACCTGGACCATTTCGCCGCCCAGGTGGAGGCCGCCGCCGGCCAGGGCAAGCGCTTCCTGTTCCGCTCCGCCGCCAGCCTGCTTACCGCCCTGGCCGGGCTGCCGCCGCAGCCGGTGGCGGCGGAAGGCATGCGCGTCTACACGCGGGAAGGCCGGCCCGGCGCGGTCATCGTCGGCTCCCACGTGAAGAAGACCACGGCGCAACTGGAGCGTCTGCTCGCCGAGCCCGGCGTGACGGCCCTGGAGGTGGACGTGGACCGCATCCAGCCGGAGCGGGCGCGCCTGCTGGCCGACATCCTGGCCCGGGCCGCCGCCGCCCACGCCGCCGGCCTCACCCCGGTGGTCTTCACCAGCCGGGTGGAGCGGCAGTTTCCCGATCAGGCCGAACGCCTGGCCTTCGGCGAGGCGGTCTCCGCCTTCCTCATGGACGTGGTGCGCGGCCTGCCGCCGACCCTGGGCTTCCTGGTGAGCAAGGGCGGCATCACCTCCAACGACGTGCTTTCCGACGGCCTCGCCCTGAGGACGGCGCGGGTGCTGGGCCAGGTGCTGGCCGGCTGCTCGGTGGTGCGCTGCCCGGCGGACCATCCCCGCTTCCCGGATCTGCCGGTGGTGATCTTCCCCGGCAACGTGGGCGACGACGCCGCCCTGGCGACGGTGGTCCGACGTTTTGCGGAGAAAGTCTCCCCCGGCGGTTCCGCCCGGCATAATCCGCGGCATGAAGCCTGCCTTTCTCTCTGAGCTGCGCGCCGCCCTGCCCGCCCACGCCCTGCTGGTGGAGGCGGAGGCCCTGCGTCCCTACGAGTGCGACGGCCTGTCCGCCTATCGCCAGGTGCCCCTGGCCGTGTGCCTGCCGGACAGCCTGGAGCAGGCCCGTGCCGTGCTGCGCGCCTGCAAGACCCACGGCGTGCCGGTGGTGGCGCGGGGCGCCGGCACCGGCCTGTCCGGCGGCGCCCTGCCCCTGGCGGACGGGGTGATCCTGTCCCTGGCCCGCTTCAACCGGATCTTGGAGATCGACCCGGCCAACCGCCTGGCCCGGGTGCAGCCGGGGGTGCGCAACCTGGCCATTTCCGAGGCCGCCGCCCCCCATGGCCTCTATTACGCCCCGGACCCCTCCTCCCAGATCGCCTGTTCCATCGGCGGCAACGTGGCGGAGAACTCCGGCGGCGTGCACTGCCTGAAGTACGGCCTCACGGTCCACAACGTCCTCGCGGTGAAGATGCTGACCCTGGACGGGGAACTCATCGAGCTGGGCCTGGCCGCCCTGGACAGCCCGGGCTACGACCTGCTGGCCCTGATGAACGGCTCCGAGGGCTTGCTGGGCGTGGTGGTGGAAGTCACCGTCAAGCTGCTGGTGAAGCCGGAACGGGCCCAGGTGGTGCTGGCCGCCTTCGCCTCGGTGGAAGCCGCCGGGGCGGCGGTGGCGGACATCATTGCCGCCGGCATCCTGCCCGCCGGCCTGGAGATGATGGACAACCTGTCCATCAGCGCCGCCGAGGATTTCGTCCACGCCGGCTATCCCACGGACGCCGCCGCCATCCTGCTGTGCGAGCTGGACGGCGCCAACGCGGAAGTGTCGGAACAGATCATGGCGGTGCGGGAGGTGCTGCTCAAGGCCGGCGCCAGCGAAGTGCGCACCGCCGCCGACGAGGCCCAGCGCCTGAAGTTCTGGGCCGGCCGCAAGGGCGCCTTCCCGGCGGTGGGCCGCATCAGCCCGGACTACTACTGCATGGACGGCACCATTCCCAGGAAGCACCTGGCCTTCGTGCTGCGGCGCATCGCCGAGCTCTCGGAACAGTACGGTTTGCGGGTCGCCAACGTCTTCCACGCCGGCGACGGCAACCTGCATCCCCTCATCCTGTTCGACGCCAACCAGCCCGGCGAACTGAAGAAGGCCGAGGACTTCGGCACCGACATCCTCACGCTCTGCGTGGAAGTGGGCGGCACCGTCACCGGCGAGCACGGCGTCGGCGTGGAGAAGCTGGACGCCACGTGCAGCCAGTTTGCTCCGGCGGAACTGGCCCAGTTCCACGCCGTCAAGGCCGCTTTCGATCCGGACGGCCTGCTCAATCCGGGCAAGGCCGTGCCTACCCTGCACCGCTGCGCCGAGCTGGGGCGGATGCACGTCAGCGGCGGCCAGTTGCCGTTTCCGGAATTGCCGAGGTTCTAGGGATGGCCGCCCGATTCCACCCCCACCCCCACCCCAACCCCTCCCCCGTCAAGGGGGAGGGGCTCGGTATGGCCGGGCAAGCCGACTCTCCCTCCCCCTTGACGGGGGAGGGCAGGGGTGGGGGTGAACAAGTTCACGCACAACCCGCGACGAGACTGGTCCGCTCATTGCGCAAAAACATGACCGATGCCGAACGCCACCTCTGGGGCGGCTTGCGCATGCTCCAACTGGATGGGCACAAGTTCCGCCGTCAGTTCCCCCTCGGCCCCTATATCGTCGACTTCGTCTGCCTGTCCGCCCGGCTGATCGTGGAAGTGGACGGCGGCCAGCACCTCAACAACTCCAAGGATCAAGCGCGCGATGCCTGGCTGGCCGACCAGGGTTTCCGGGTCCTTCGTTTCTGGAACAACGATGTCCTGGCGCGGACCGGCCCGGTTCTCGACGCCATCCTGGCCGCGCTTGCCACCCCCACCCCGGCCCTCCCCCGTCAAGAAGGAGGGAGTCTCCATGGATAAGCAGGCGGAACTCCTGGATCGGGTCCGGCAGGCCGCCGCGGCAGGTACGCCCCTGTGCATCCGGGGCGGCGGCGGCAAGACGTTCTACGGGCGCCATTGCGAGGGTGAGCCGCTGGAGGTTTCCGGCCATCGCGGCATCGTCAGCTACGAGCCCTCGGAACTGGTGGTTACCGCCCGCGCCGGCACGCCTCTGGCGGAGATCGAAACGGCCCTGGCGGACAACGGCCAGCTGTTCCCCTTCGAGCCGCCCCACTTCGGCCCGGCGGCCACACTTGGCGGCATGGTGGCCGCGGGCCTGTCCGGCCCGCGCCGGCCCTGGGGCGGGTCCGTGCGCGACGCGGTGTTGGGGGTGAAGCTCCTCAACGGGAAGGGCGAAGTACTGCGCTTCGGCGGCCAGGTCATGAAGAACGTGGCGGGCTACGATCTCTCACGCCTCATGGCCGGCGCCCTGGGCACCCTGGGGGTGCTGCTGGAAGTCTCCGTCAAGGTCCTGCCGCGCCCGGCGGAGGAACGCACCCGGGCGTTCGAACTGGATGCCGGGGCCGCCGCAGCCCGCCAGATCGAGTGGGGGCGTCTGCCCCTGTCCCTGAGCGGCACCCTCTACGACGGCGAGCGGCTTTACGTCCGCCTGTGCGGCAGTGCCCAGGGGGTCGCGGCGGGGCTGGAGTCCCTGGGCGGCGAGGAAGTCAGCGACGGACCCTGGCGGGAGGCGCGGGAGCAGACCCTGCCCTTCTTCCAGGGTGAGGCTCCGCTCTGGCGCATCTCCCTGCCCGCCGCTGCGCCCGCCCTGAACCTGCCCGGCGCAAGCCTCACCGAGTGGGGGGGCGCCCTGCGCTGGCTGCGCACGGACCTGCCCGCCGAGCTGGTGCGCCAGCGGGCCGCCGCCCTCGGTGGCCACGCCACCCTGTTCCGGGGCCACGACGGCCGGGGCGAGGTGTTCCAGCCCCTGGCCCCGGCCCTGCGGGTCTTACACATGCAGGTGAAGCGGGCTCTGGACCCCCTGGGCCTCTTCAACCCCGGGCGGATGTACGCGGGGCTCTGATGCAGACCAAGCTGGCCGACTTCGTCCGCGACACGCCCCAGGGCCGGGAGGCCGACGCCATCCTGCGTTCCTGCGTGCATTGCGGCTTCTGCAACGCCACCTGCCCCACCTATCAGTTGCTGGGCGACGAGTTGGACGGTCCGCGCGGCCGCATCTACCTGATGAAACAGATGCTGGAGGGCAACCCGGTGTCGAGTGTGACCCGGGACCACCTGGACCGCTGCCTGACCTGCCGCAACTGCGAGACCACCTGCCCCTCGGGGGTGCAATACGGCCGGCTCATCGATATCGGCCGGGAACTGGTGGACAAGCTGCATCCGCGGCCGGCCAGCCAGCAACTGCTGCGCGCCGGCCTGCGCAAGACCCTGGCCAATGGGAAGGTGTTCGGCACCCTGCTGAAGGTGGGTAGAGGCGTGCGTTGGGCGCTGCCCGCAAACTTGCAGGGCCATCTCCCCCCTTTGCAAAAGGGGGGCAGGGGGGATTTCGCAACGGGCTACCCTTCTCAAACTGCTCAAAAATCCCCCCCCGCCCCCCTTTGCAAATGGGGGGAGTCCCAACGGCGCATGTTGGTCCTGGAAGGCTGCGTGCAGCCCACCCTGGCGCCGGAAACCAATGCCGCCGCCGCACGGGTGCTGGCCCGGCTGGGCATTCGCCTGATCGCCGCGCCTGAGGCCGGTTGCTGCGGCGCCGTCGACCAGCACCTGGCGGCGCCGGAAGCGGCTCGCGCGGCCATGCGCCGCAACATCGACGCCTGGTGGCCCCACATCGAGGCCGGGGTGGACGCTATCGTCATGACCGCCAGCGGCTGTGGCAGCCAGGTGAAGGAATACGGCCACCTGCTGCGCGACGATCCGGCCTACGCGGACAAGGCGGCGAAGGTTTCCGCGCTGACCCGCGATCTGTCCGAGGTGCTGGCGGCGGAAGACCTTTCCGCCTTCAAGGCGACACAAGCCCGCCGCATCGCCTTCCACCCGCCTTGCAGCCTGCAACACGGCCAGAAGGTGCGCGGCGTCATCGAGGCCATGCTCATCGGCCTGGGCCATGAACTGGTGCCGGTGGACGAGGCCCACCTGTGCTGCGGCTCCGCCGGCACCTATTCCCTGTTGCAGCCGGAGATCGCCGGCCGGTTGCGGGCGCGCAAGCTGTCCAACTTGCAGGCGCGCGGGCCGGAGCTCATCGCCACCGCCAACATCGGCTGCCAGAACCATCTCGCCGCCGCCAGTGGCGTCCCCGTGGTGCACTGGATCAGCTTGATTGAAGCAGCTGGTAGCTCGTAGCTGGTAGCCTTGAATTTCCGCGCCAAAGGCGCGCAAGACAAGCTACAAGCTACCGGCTACGAGCTACCAGCTAAAGGGAGGATTCATGGCCATCACCGACTGGCCCGAGGGCGACCGGCCCCGGGAGAAATTGCTGGAACGGGGGGCGGCGTCCCTGTCGGACGCGGAGTTGCTGGCCATCTTCCTGCGCGTCGGCGTACCCGGGAAAAGCGCGGTGGATCTGGCCCGCGACCTGCTCAGCCATTTCGGCGGCCTGACCCGGCTGTTCGCGGCGGAGCGGGCGGCGTTCAGCGCATTTCCCGGCATGGGGCCGGCGAAATTCGCCCAATTGCAGGCGGTGCTGGAAATGTCGCGGCGGGCGCTCTCCGAGCAAATGCGGGTCGGCGACGCCCTGAATTCCCCCGGCGCGGTGCGGGATTGGCTGCGGCTGAAACTTTCCGGATTGCCCCATGAGGTGTTCCTCGCGGTGTTCCTGGACGCCCAGAACCGGGTGATCGAAGCCGAGGAACTGTTTCGCGGCACCCTGACGCAAACCTCGGTATACCCGAGAGAAATCGTCAAGCGCGCCCTGGCCCAAAACGCCGCCGGGGTGATCCTGGCGCACAACCATCCCTCCGGCGTGGCCGAACCCAGCCAGGCCGACCGCTGGCTGACCGATCAGCTTAAAACCGCGCTGGGCCTGGTGGACGTGAAGGTGCTGGACCATTTCATCGTCGCCGGCGGGACAGGGTGCTCGTTCGCCGAACGCGGTTGGCTTTGACCAATCGACCGGCTTCCTGTATAAAGGCCGACTTTCCGTTTCAGTATCGTTCTGGGGTATTCATCATGGCCCGTGTATGTCAGATCACCGGCAAGAAGCCGATGGTGGGGAACAACGTCTCCCACGCCAACAACAAGACCAAGCGCCGTTTCCTGCCCAACCTGCAGTACCGCCGGTTCTGGGTCGAGAGCGAGAACCGCTGGGTTCGTCTGCGTGTTTCCAATGCCGCCCTGCGTCTGATCGACAAGAAGGGCATCGATGTCGTCCTGGCCGATCTACGCGCCAGCGGCGCCGCTTGATAGGAGTCCATCATGGCTAAAGGCGGACGCGAAAAGATCAAGCTGGAGTCCACCGCGGGCACCGGCCATTTCTACACCACCACCAAGAACAAGAAGACCATGCCCGGCAAGATGGAGATCAGCAAGTTCGATCCCGTCGCCCGCAAGCACGTGGCTTACAAGGAAACCAAGCTGAAGTAAGCGCTGATTTCAGCGATTTCCTCACACCCACAAAAAACCCCGCCTCGGCGGGGTTTTTTGTTGGGCCTGCCGCTCAGGCGTAACTGCGCAGGCGCAGGGAAAAGCGCGCAAGCGCCTCGATGCCGCTGGCTTCGGCGCGCTGGCACCAATCCTGCAACTGGCGCACCAGCTGTTCGCTGCTGGCGGTGGAACGACCCCACAGGGCGGTGAGTTCCTGGCGCATCTGGTAGAGGGTCTTGAGCCGCTCGTTTTGCGCGAGCACAGAGAGCAGTTCAGCCTTTTCCAGCGGCTTGAGGGCGTTCTGGTCGAGGTTGAGCCAGCGTTTGACGCGGGCCAGGTCGGGCAGCGCGCCGCGCATGTTCTGTAATTCCTGCGCGTAGGCCCGCTTCATGCCGCGACTGTAGCGGGTGAGCACGTCGTAGCGGTGGGTGATGATGGCGTGCAGCAGGTCGGCATCGCAGAAGTGCTTGATCTCGCCCCAGCGCACCTTGGGCGCCACCTTCTTGACGCTGGCGAGGCCGAGGATTTCCAGGATGCGGATATAGGCCCAGCCGATGTCGAACTCGTACCAGCGGTTGGACAGCCTGGCGGAACTGCCGTAGGCGTGGTGGTTGTTGTGCAGTTCCTCGCCGCCGATGAGGATGCCCCAGGGCAGGATGTTGGTGCTGGCGTCCTCGCAGGCGAAGTTGCGGTATCCCCAGTAGTGGCCGAGGCCATTGATGACGCCGGCGGCGAAGAGGGGAATCCACAGCATCTGCACGGCCCAGATGCTGAGGCCGATGGGGCCGAACAGGACCACGTCTATGACCAGCATGAGGGCGATGCCAAGACTGGAATGGGGGGTATAGACATGGCGCTCCAGCCAGTCGTCGGGGGTGCCGCGACCGTAGCGCTCGAGGGTGTCCTGGTTTTTCGCCTCCGCCCGGTACAGTTCCGCGCCTTCCAGCAAGACCTTGCGGATGCCAAGAACCTGGGGACTGTGAGGGTCTTCCGCGGTCTCGCACTTGGCGTGGTGCTTGCGATGGATGCTGGCCCATTCCTTGGTGACGATGCCCGTGGTCAGCCACAGCCAGAAACGGAAGAAGTGGCTGACCACGGGATGCAGGTCCAGGGCCCGGTGGGCCTGGGCGCGATGCAGGTAGAGGGTGACGCCGGCGATGGTGACGTGGGTGAGGGCTAGGGTGAGCAGCACATAGCCCCACCAGGGCAGTTCGATCAGGCCGTTCAGATAGGCAGGCATTCAGGGACGCTCGCGCGGGAGGAATGCGTTCATTCTACGCCTCACGATGTCGGCGCATCGGATCTTGCGGCCAGGTGTACAACCCTTTGCGGGAAGGGGATTTCGATGTTTTCCCGCTTGAATGCGGCCCAGATCGTCCAGTTCAGGTCGGAGCGCAGGTTGAGTTCTCCTTCTTCCGGGTCGCTGATCCAGACCACCAGTTCCAGGTTGATGCCGTTGTCACCAAAGGACTGTAGCCGGACCCTCGGCGCCGGAGATTTGAGCACCCGGTCATTGTCGGACGCGATATCCAACAACAGGGCACGGATCTTCTCCAGGTCGGAACCGTAGGCTACCTGCACGGGCAGCTGGATCTGATTGTCCTTGTCGGAAAGGCTCCGGTTGATCACCGGATTGATGATCATGGTTTCGTTGGGAATGATGCTTTCACTGCCGTTGAGGGCGCGCAGCACCGTGTAGCGGGTGGCGATCTCCTTCACCTCGCCATAGTGCTCGTTGACCTGCACCATGTCGCCGATGCGGATGGACTGGTCCAGCAGCAGGGTGAAGCCGGACACGTAATTGGCGGCGATCTTCTGCAGGCCGAGGCCGAGGCCGACGCCCAGGGCGCCGCCGAACACCGACAGCACGGTGATGTCGATGCCCACCAGGGGCAGGGCGATGAGGACAGCGAGGACGATGAACAGGCTGCGCGCGAGCTTGCTGAAGGCCAGGCGCAGATTGGGCGTGAGGGGCATGGCGCCGATCAGGCGGCTTTCCAGCAGATGCGCCAGCCACAGCGCGACCATCAACGTCAGCGTGACCGACAGCAGCCCCACCAGCAGCGTGTACAGGGACAGATGCTGCTTGCCGGCGTTGAAGCCGACGGCATCGAGGGCGGCCACCGCCTCGTCGAGGTAGCCGGTGAGGTGCAGGGCGAACACGATCCACACCAGCCAGGACACCGTCTTCTCCACCACCTGCAGGGCGCGGCTGGGCCGCAGGATGCGCCGCAGCAGGAAGAAGCAGCCCTGAATGGCGATGAAGGACAGCAGCAAAGGCATGACCAGGTTGAAGACGTGCACGCTCTGCCAGTGGCCCAGGATGGCACGGCCGATCAGCACCGCGGGCAGCAGGGCGGCGGGCAGGATCAGGCGATTCCAGTCGGAGTGGGTCAGGTGGCCGCGCAGGCCGTCCTGGGTCTCCGTCCACTGGCGCAGCCGGTACACGGCGAAACCGATAACCAGGGCGATGGCCGCCAGCACGGCGGCCTCCGTCCACATGGCGGCGTTGCCGAGGGTGTCGATCAGGGGGGCGATCAGGTTGCTGGGCGTTTCGGAGAGATTCACGGGCTATCCTGTCGTGCGCGCAGGGGCAGAGAGTGGATTTTGTGCCGCCGCCAGTTGGCCGCATAGGCCTCGGCGAGCGGGGCATTGCCGCGCAGCAGCAGCAGATTCTCCGCGTTGCGGTATTGCGCGGCATGGGTGAAGTTGAACGAGCCGGTGATGACCGCGGCGTCGGCCGTGCCGTTGTCGATCACCATGACCTTGTTGTGGGCGGCGGCATGGTCCGCGTCGATCCAGACCGGCACGCCCTGCTCCGCCAGCCAGACCACCCGGCTGGTGGCCACGCTTTCCATCTGCTGGCGATCGGCGATCACCTGCACGTCGACGCCGCGCCGCTTGGCATCCACCAGGGCCTGGGCGATGTCCTTGTGGGTGAAGCTGTAGGCCTGCACCAGGATTTGTTTGCGGGCCTTGCGGAGTGCCTCCACCACCAGGGCGCCGGCATCGTCGCCGGGCGTGAAGGCCACTTGCACCGAGCCGCGCGCGTCCAGGCGCAGCGGCTCGCCGGCACCGGCGACAAGGCTGGCCAGGGCCAGGACGATCAGGACTACGGCACGACTCATGCCCGGTGTTCGAGCACGGCCGCGAAAAACCCGTCGGCGCCGTGGGTCGCCGGCTCCAGGCGGAAATAGGCGCCCATTTCCAAAGGGATTTTCTGGGCGGCGAGCACCTCGCCCGCCGGCAACACGCGAAATTCGGGATGCGCCGCCAGGAACGCCTCGACGATGGCCTCGTTTTCTTCGGCGAGCAGGCTGCACGTGGCGTAGACCAGGCGGCCGCCGGCCTTCACCAGGCTGGCCGCCGAGGCCAGGATGGCGGCCTGCTTGGCGTTCAGCTCCGTCACCGACTGCGGGCTCTGCCGCCATTTCAGGTCCGGGTTGCGGCGCAGGGTGCCGAGGCCCGAGCAGGGGGCGTCCACCAGCACCCGGTCGAATTTGCCGGCCAGGCGCTTCACCTTGGCGTCCCGTTCGTGGGCGATGAGCAGGCCCTGCACGTTGGAGAGGCCGGAGCGGGCCAGGCGGGGCTTGAGCTTGGCCAGGCGCTTTTCCGAAACGTCGAAGGCGTACAGGCGACCGGCGCTGTGCATCAGGGCGCCCAGCAGCAGGGTCTTGCCGCCGGCGCCGGCGCAGAAGTCGCACACCATCTCGCCCCGGCGCGGCGCCAGCAGGAGTCCCAGCAACTGGCTGCCCTCATCCTGCACTTCGAAGCTGCCGTCGAGGTAACGTCCGTGTTTTTGCAGGGCCGGCTTGCCTTGAAGGCGGATGCCCAGGGGCGAGTAGGGCGTGGGCGCGGCGGCCAGGCCTTCGCCGGCCAGTTCCGCGAGTAAAGTGTCGCGCCCGGCCTTCAGGCTGTTGACGCGCAGGTCCAGCGGCGCCGGGCTGTTGAGGGCGGCCATCAGGCCAGGCAATCGTTCGCCATACTGGGCCAGCAGGCGCTCGTGCAGCCAGTCCGGCAGGTCGAGACGTACCGCCTCCGGCTGCTCGTCCAGACTCGCGCCCTTCAGTCCGCGCAGCCATTCCAGGTCGTCCTTGTCCACCAGGGATTCAAACTCGCGCAGGTTGCGGCCGCCATGGCGGGCCAGCCAGGCCAGCAGCAGGCGGCGTGGGGTGGCACCCGCAAGGGGTACGCCGATTCCGGAAGGCGGCAAAGCCGCCAACGGCTTCACTGGGGGAGCGGCCAGCACTTGCAGGCTGCGCAGGTGGCGCAAGACACCATAGACCGCCTCGGCGATGAAGGCCCGGTCGCGCGCGCCCAGCTTGGGGTCGGCGCGGAAGCAGGCGGACAGGCGGACGTCGGCGGGTCGGTCCAGTTCCAGCACTTCCGCCAGGGCGTCGATGGCGGCGGTCAAATCCTGGCCGGGCGGTTCAACCCGGCGCTCGGCCGCGCGCCGGCCGGACATGGACTTAGGCGCGGGCATGGTTCTCCGGGCCGCGATCGGCCAGCAGGAAGTCGAGGAACGCGCGGGCCACGGTGGAAATCTGGCGACCGGCGGGATAGACCGCGTACCAGTGCCGCTGGATCGGGAAGCCCTCGGCATCGAGCACGGCGAACTGGCCGGGCTGATGCAGCACCAGGGTATGACCGGACAGGGCGGACAGGCCAAGGCCGGACAGGATGGCCTGCTTGATCGCTTCGTTGCTGCCCAGTTCCAGGCGCGGCCGAATCTCCAGGCCGCGTCCCAGGAACAGGCGTTCGATGGCCTTGCGCGTACCGGAACCGGCCTCACGCATGATCCACGGTTCCTGGGCCAGGCGTTCCAGGCTGATGCGCCTGGCTTCGGCCAGCGGGTGATCCGGCGGCGCCAGGACAACAATGGGATTGTCCATGATGGGCATGGCGACGACGTCGACCTCGTCGGGTGGCGTACCCAGCAGGTAGAGGTCGTCCAGATTGTCGGTCATGCTCGCCAGCACCTGCTCCTTGTTGGTGACGCGCAGGGAGACCTCGATGCCCGGATGCCGCTTGCTGAAGGCTCCCAGCAAACGGGGCGCGAAATAGGAGGCGGTGGTGATGGCCATCAGCCGCAGGCGGCCCTTGCGCAGGCCCTGGCGTTCGGCCACCGACATGGCATAGCGGTCGAGGATGGCGAAGATGTCGCGGCTGGCCTGGGCCAGTTCGCGGCCGTCCTCGGTGAGCAGCACCTTCTTGCCTACCTGCTCGACCAGCGCGGTGCCCACCGCGTCGCACAGTTTCTTCATCTGCATGGACACCGTCGGCTGCGTCAGATGCAGTTCCTCGGCGGCGCGGGTAAAGCTGCCAAGCCGGGCGATGGCCTCGAAGATCTCAAGTTGTCTGAACGTGCTGTGCCGCATGGTCTATGCTTGCCTTCTCGGCCACCGCGCGGTGGCGAGGGAGAGGGTAACAGAATAGATTTAAATCTATCACGTCAATAGAAAATCGTGACTGTTATTTATGGTTTGATGTGCGCATTATCCGCAGACCTCCAAATCGACAAATCGGTCGATGAGGTTCAAAGCAATCCCGAAATTAAGGAGCTTACTCATGGCTGTGAAGACGTATAGCGCTGGCGTGAAGGAATACCGCCACACTTACTGGATGCCGGACTACACCCCGCTGGACACCGACCTCCTGGCTTGCTTCAAGATTACCCCCCAGCCTGGCGTCGACCGTGAAGAGGCCGCCGCCGCCGTGTGTGCGGAGTCTTCCACCGGCACCTGGACCACGGTGTGGACCGACCTCTTGACCGACATGGATTACTACAAGGGTCGCGCCTATCGCATCGAGGACGTGCCCGGCGACGACACCGCCTTCTACGCCTTCATCGCCTACCCGATCGACCTGTTCGAAGAGGGCTCCGTGGTGAACGTGTTCACCTCCCTGGTCGGCAACGTGTTCGGCTTCAAGGCGGTGCGCGCCCTGCGTCTGGAAGACATCCGCTTCCCCATCGCCTACGTCAAGACCTGCGGCGGCCCGCCCCTGGGCATCCAGGTCGAGCGCGACATCATGAACAAGTACGGCCGTCCGATGCTCGGCTGCACCATCAAGCCGAAGCTGGGTCTGTCCGCCAAGAACTACGGCCGCGCCGTGTACGAGTGCCTGCGCGGCGGTCTGGACTTCACCAAGGACGACGAGAACGTCAACAGCCAGCCCTTCATGCGTTGGCGTCAGCGTTTCGACTTCGTCATGGAAGCCATCCACAAGGCCGAAGCCGAGACCGGCGAGCGCAAGGGTCACTACCTGAACGTGACCGCTCCCACCCCGGAAGAGATGTACAAGCGTGCCGAGTACGCCAAGGAAATCGGCGCCCCCATCATCATGCACGACTACATCACCGGCGGCTTCTGCGCCAACACGGGTCTGGCCAACTGGTGTCGTGACAACGGCATCCTCCTGCACCTGCACCGCGCCATGCACGCCGTGGTCGACCGCAACCCGCACCACGGCATCCACTTCCGCGTGCTGACCAAGATCGCCCGTCTGTCCGGCGGCGACCACCTGCACACCGGCACCGTCGTCGGCAAGCTGGAAGGCGACCGCGCCTCCACCCTGGGCTGGATCGACCTGCTGCGTGAATCCTTTGTGCCGGAAGACCGCAGCCGCGGCATCTTCTTCGACCAGGATTGGGGCTCCATGCCCGGCGCCTTCGCCGTCGCTTCCGGTGGTATCCACGTCTGGCACATGCCCGCCCTGGTCACCATCTTCGGTGACGACTCCGTGCTGCAGTTCGGTGGCGGCACCCTGGGCCACCCCTGGGGCAACGCCGCCGGCGCCGCCGCCAACCGCGTCGCGCTGGAAGCCTGCGTGCAGGCCCGCAACGAAGGCCGTCAGCTGGAGAAGGAAGGCAAGGAGATCCTCACCGCCGCCGCCCAGAACAGTCCCGAACTGAAGATCGCCATGGAAACCTGGAAGGAAATCAAGTTCGAGTTCGACACCGTCGACAAGCTGGATATCGCCAACAAGTGACGCCGTGCCGAAGGCGCGACGTCATCCCGGACGGGTCGTAAGCCCGGTCCGGGATCCAGATCACACGAGTTGAAAGGAATCCTGAAATGGCTGTACAAGCTTATCGTTCGACCAAGAAGTTCGAGACTTTCTCCTACCTGCCGCAGATGACCCCGGATCAGGTGCGTCGGCAAATCGCCTACTGCATCAGCCAGGGCTGGAACCCCGCCGTTGAGCATACCGAGAAGGGCACCACCGCGCGTGTCAACTTCTGGTACATGTGGAAGCTGCCGCTGTTCGGCGAGCAGTCCATTGATGCTGTGCTGGCCGAAATCGAGGCTTGCCATCGCGAATTCCCGGACCAGATGGTTCGCTTTGTTGCGTATGACAACTATGCCCAGAGCCAGGGCATGGCCTTCGTGGTCTATCGCTGATGTTCGGCGGGGGCGGCGGCACGGCTTGTCCGTCCGTCGCCCATGATTCTTCCCGCATGCGGTTTGGTGCGGAGGCGGGCCGCGCAGGTCCGCGTCCGCAGCAAGCCTTAACACAGTTCGAGGTAAGTGATGACACAAGCCGCAGATAGCTCGGCCAGCGCCACCCTGTCCGGGCGCGAGTTGGCCCTGAAGCGTCGCAAGGCCATGGCCTTGCACGGCAAGACCGCCGCCGTCAAAGGCGCGGATGCGCGTCAGGCATCGACCCGGCGCGTCGCCCCGGCCGCCATGCCGGCGGCCCCGACCGCACCCGGCGTCGCGGTCGCGTCCCAGGTTGACGCCGCCGCCCTGCCGGACTCCGCGCTGATTGCCCAACTCCGGGCCGCCAGCGCGCCCAAGGCCAGTCGCGCCCGTCGCGAGGCGCTGAGCCTCGCCGGCAAGGCCGCCTTGCAGCCCACCGCCAGCCGTCCTTCGGGTCACGTGCGTCCCACGCGCCAGACCGTGGCCGCCGCCGAACCCGCCACCACCTGTGGTTGCGGTTGCAACGGCGCGCCGGGCGGATGCGGCGCCGCGCAAACGCAAGCGGCCGCCGAGGTGCGCGAGGCCGCGGTGGCCAGTTTCGCCACGCAGGTCGTCGTCGCTAGGACCAATGTCGAGCCCACCGGTCGCGCCCTGGCGCGTGCCCGTCGCGCGGCGCTGGCCCAGGATGGCAAGGCCGGCCTCAAGCGCGTCGCCCAGGCCACCAAGATCGCCGCCACCATGCCCGAGCAGGATTGGCAGGCCGCCATTGCCAAAGGCGCCACCGGCCGCCAGGTCGCCATGCAGCGCCGCCTGGTGCAGTCCCTGGCCGGCCGCGTCGGCGCCAGCGGCGAGTCGCGCCCGAGCGGACGCATGAAGGCGCGCCAGACCACCCCGGCCCCGGCCAAGGTGGAAGAGGGCCACACCCTCTCCGGCCAGTCCGTCACCGGCACCCAGGTGGAGCGCAGCAAGAAGGTGACCGGCAACGAGCCCGGTTCCTGCCGCGCCATCACCGGCACCGAATACATCGGCAACGAGCAGTACACCGCTCTCTGCGACACCCGTCCCGCTCCGGCTCCGGCGAAGGTGGGCGTGGGCAGCACGCTGAGCAGCCGCACCGTCACCGGTACCGAGGTGGGACGTTCCACCAAGGTCACGGGCGACGAGGTGGGCGCCTGCCGCGGCATCACGGGTACCGAATACCTGTCCGCCGAGCGTTTCGACGAGTTCTGCGCGACTCGTCCGGCGTCGGCCCCCGCGAAGGTCGGCGTGACCCAGAGCGAGAAGGGCAAGGCCGTCTCGGGCACGCTGGTGGGCCGCTCGGGCAAGGTGACGGGCGACGAGCCCGGCGCCGACCGCGCCATCACCGGCACGCGCTACGCGCAGCCGGCCGCCGACACCGCTCCGGACAAGGTCGTGGTCTCGCATACCGCGCAGGGCAAGCCGGTCACCGGCACCGCCGTCGGCCACACCGCCAAGATCACCGGCGACGAGCCGGGCGCCTGTCGTGGCATCACCGGCACCCAGTATCTGGCCGCCGAGCAGTATCAGGAACTGTGCCAGAGCACGCCGCCGGCCACGCCGCGCAAGGTCAGCGTGATGTCCTCCAGCGGCAGCCAGGCCGTGTCCGGCACCGAGGTCGGCCGCTCCGGCAAGGTCACCGGCGACGAGCCGGGTTCCTGCCGGCCCATCACCGGCAGCCAGTATTACAACAGCGGCGACTTCGCCGAACTGTGCAAGACCCCGAGCCCGCGCAAGGTGGGGGCCATGCAGACCCTGGCCGGACGCACGGTGACCGGTACGGAGGTGAACACCAGCCCAAAAATGTCCGGTGACGTGAGCGACGGGTGCATTCCCGTCACCGGTATGGACTATGTCGGCGCCGCGCGCGTCGACGGCACCCAAGCGCAACCCGTGGCCAAGGTTGCGGTGGATCAGACCTGGCGCGGCCAGCCCGTCACCGGCAGCCTGCCTGGTCGTTCGGGCAAGGTCACCGGTGACGAGTACGGCAGTTGCGCGCCCATCAGCGGCACGCCCTATATCGGCCGTGGCCAGTACGGCGGTTTCTGCGCCGCGCCCGAAGTGGCGGCGCAGGCGGCCCGCGTCCGCGACAGCGCGGTGATTCCCGCCACCGCCGTGACCGGTGACCGGCCCGGCGCCGGTGGTTCCGTGGTCACCGGCGACGAGCGCGGCGCCTGCGGCCCGGTCAGCGGCACTCCTTACATGGGGCCGGACAACGGCGCCGGCCAGTGCGCCGCCAGCGGCCGCTTCGTGTCCCGCGCGCGGGCTTGGGAAGAACCCGCGCGGCCGCCCGCGCCCATCGATTTCAGCATCGTCTCCCCGGCGCGTCAGGCCTGGCAGCGCGGTAGCCAGGCGGTGACCGGTACCGGCTACAGCGGCGAGCGCATCACCGGTCCGGTCAACAAGGCCGGCGGCCTGATCACCGGCACGCCGGAGTTCCGCCACATGGGTGCCGCAGCGTCCCAGGCCGAACAGACGGAAGTCGTCGCCGCGGCCCTGCGCCTCACCGGCGAGGGTAGCCAGGCCGGCACGCGCATCACCGGCGACGCCTGGCATGCGCAAAGCCGCGTCACCGGGACCGAGGGGGCATCGAGTCTGTCGCGCAACATGTCGATGCGCGGCAACCCGCGCGGCGCCGGGGCGAATGCCCAGGTGTTCCGCGAAGTCGAGCGCCCCGAAGTGCCGGAAAGCCGCATTACCGGTTCTGCCGGCAACAGCCCGAAGGGCGCAGTGGTGACCGTCTCCGGCGGAGCGCGCGCTTAAGCAGCGGATCATGAACACGCGCAAACGACTTGCCGCCATGCGCCAGGCCGGGGTGGTCACCCCGGTGGAGGCGCCCGCCAATCCGGCCTGCGTCATCGGCCCGGGGCAGCGTTGCGAGCACACCCTGGTGGATCAGGAGCTCAACCGGCGCCTGTATGCCTACGAGTCGCGGGTGCGCGGCCGTTTCGCGGCCATCGCCGACACCCTCAAGGTGTTGTCCTCGCTCCAGCACGAGCTGGATTTCGTGGCGCGGGCGCAGAACCTGGCGCGCGAGTGCCTGGGCTACGAACTGCCCGACGCGCTGCTGCAAGATGCCTGGGTGACCGGCCTCGACCTGCGCGCCCTGCACGCCCACTGCATCTTCAAGAGCTTCAAGGCCTGCGTCGAGCAGGTCGATGCGGATCAGGCGCCGTGGCGCGAACGCATGAAGCTGGATGAGACCTTCTTCCAGTCCTGCGGCTATCACACCCTCGATATCAGCCCCTGCGCGGACGGCCGCCTGCAGGGCCTGCTACCCTTCGTGCTGCGGCTGGCGCCCAACGACGCGGTGCGGGTCAAGGCCTACGCCGGCGCGATGTTCGACGTCGAAGGCGACGTCGCGGACTGGACGCAACGGGAACTGGACCGGCTCACCGGCGGCATTCCTGGTGGCGAACAGGGCAATTACCTGAAGGTCGCGGTCTATCACCTCAGCACCTCGCATCCCTGCCAGCAGGGCTGCGCCGCGCACGGCAGCAACGACGCCGCGGCCATGGATGCCGCGCTCGGCCGGCTGGTCGAACTGCGCGCCGCGGTGGAGAACACCTTTGGTCTGGGCGCGGCCCCCGACATCCTGCTGATCGGCATGGACACCGATCTGGACGCCATCCGCATCCACGTGCCGGACGCCGACGGCAACATCAATCTGGCGCGTTACGTCTGCAACGCCACCCTCTATCGGGAAACCCTGGGCATGCTGCCGGAAACGGCGCGCGGCCACGTCGAAGCCACGCTGGCGCGCGTCGAAGGCGCTTCGCCCTGCGCGCCGGGCATGCGTCGCCTGATCCTCGCCCTGCTGGAGGCCAACCTCTCGCAGATCGAGTACGTCATCCAGCACCACGCCGGACGCTACGCCGTGATCGGCCACAACGAGCGCTTCATCTGCGCCGGCGAGGCGATGAGCGAACTGCAGTTGCGCAACAAGTTCTACTTCGCCCACCTCGACACGGTGGAGGAGGGTGCCGCCGACATGGACGTGGGCATCAAGATCTTTAGCGGCCTGAACGTCAAGCACGGCATGGCCATCCCTGTCCTCGTGCACTTCCATTATTCCTCGCGCGTGCCCGGCGCCCGCGAACGCGCGCTGCTGCGCTGCCGGCGGGTGAAGGCCGCGATCGAGTCGCGCTACGCCGATCTGCACACGCAGGGACTGCTGCGTTGCCAGATGGCGGTGAGCGATCTGCAAGGCGGCGAGCGCGCCAGCTTCGTCGAGGACGAGGTCGAAGATCATGGACATTGAGAGAAAGGCTGGCTTGGGGTCCTTACGATGAAGATCATGCGCGTGGAAAAAACCCTGGTGTCGACCAATCGCATCGATACCTTCGGCCATCGCCCCCTGCTGGTGGTGCAGGAGAAAGCGGGCGGCGCCCGCAGCGTGGCGGTCGACGCGGTGGGCTGCGTGCCCGGGGACTGGGTGATCTGCGTCGGCTCCTCGGCCGCGCGCGAGGCCGCCGGCAGCAAGGAGTTTCCCTCCGACCTGACCATCGTCGGCATCATCGATCACTGGAACCCGGAGGCGGCCTGATGGAAATCATGCGCGTGGTCGACGAGCTGGTCTGCACCCGCCGGGTGCCGGGCCTGATGGCGTCGTCGCTGCGCGTGCTGGAGAGTCAGCAGGGCGCGCTTTCGGTGGCGACCGATCCCGTCGGAGTGCCCGCCGGCAAATGGGTGTTCACCAGCAGCGGCAGCGCGGCGCGGCTGGCGATGAAGGATGTGAAGGTCATGACCGACCTGACCATCTGCGGGATCATCGACAACTGGGATGAGTGAAGGTTTTGGACGGCGAAGCCGGACAGGAGTTGTGGTTAGGGACGCGATCTCCCGGCAATGCGAGTGGTCGTGAACTTGTTTTCAATGTTGTTCCTAAAAGGAGTAATGAAATGGCAGAACGTATGGGTATTGCACTGGGCATGATCGAAACCCGTGGCCTGGTGCCCGCGATCGAGGCGGCCGACGCCATGACCAAGGCCGCGGAAGTGCGCCTGATCGGTCGTCAATTCGTCGGTGGCGGTTACGTCACCGTGCTGGTGCGCGGTGAAACCGGCGCCGTCAACGCCGCCGTGCGCGCCGGTGCCGACGCCTGCGAGCGCGTGGGTGACGGCCTGGTCGCCGCCCACATCATCGCCCGCGTGCACAACGAAGTGGAAGGCATCCTGCCGACCGCGCCGTCCGCCTGATTCACCCCGCGCCTCGCGGTTAACGTCTTATCACTTAAGGAGCTGAAAAATGGCCAACGCCACTGGTATTGCCCTGGGCATGATCGAAACCCGCGGTCTGGTTCCCGCGATTGAAGCCGCCGACGCCATGACCAAGGCCGCCGAAGTGCGCCTGATCGGTCGTCAATTCGTCGGTGGCGGCTATGTCACCGTGCTGGTGCGCGGCGAAACCGGTGCCGTCAACGCCGCCGTGCGTGCCGGCGCGGACGCCTGCGAGCGTGTCGGTGACGGCCTCGTTGCCGCGCATATCATCGCCCGCGTGCATAGCGAAGTCGAAGGCATCCTGCCTTCCGCGCCCTCCGCTTGATGCCGCGGCGAGATCGTTTCAAACCATTGATGGAGAACTCACATGGCTAACGTGACCGGCATTGCCTTGGGGATGATCGAAACCCGCGGCCTGGTGCCCGCGATTGAAGCCGCCGACGCCATGACCAAGGCCGCCGAAGTGCGCCTGGTCGGCCGTCAATTCGTCGGCGGCGGCTACGTCACCTTGCTGGTGCGCGGCGAGACCGGCGCCGTCAACGCCGCCGTGCGCGCCGGTGCCGACGCTTGCGAGCGCGTGGGTGACGGTCTGGTCGCCGCCCACATCATCGCCCGCGTGCACAGCGAAGTGGAAGGCATCCTGCCGACCGCGCCGGATGCCGGCGGTGGCGGACGCGACGCCGAGATCACCTCGACCCGCAGCTGAGCGGACGGACGCCGATGAGCGTGGATCCCCGCACCCTGGGCTGGCTGTCGCGCGCGCTCACCCACGAGATGAGCGCCGTGCAGCAGTATCTGGCGCAAAGCGTGCTGGCCAGACTGTGGGGGAATGAGGATCTGGCGGCCCACCTGCGCCGCGAGGCGGTGGAGGAACTGGAGCACGCCGAGCGCCTGATGGAACGGCTGATCCGCCTGGGCGTCGCGCCTTCCGCCGGCAACCTGCCACCGGCCCGCCTGGGCCGCGACGCGCAGGCCATGCTGGACGCGGACCATCGTCTGGAAGTGGACGCGGTGCGTCTCTACCAGGAGGCTCTGGCGCATGCCACGCGCATGCGTGACGCCGAGGACGCGGCCTTGCTGGAGGGCATCCTGCGCGAAGAGATGGCGCACGTGCGCGAGCTGGACGGCATGATGGCCGGCGAGGCCGGACATGGCTGACCTGCCCGAGGGTTGGGAAGCGCGGGGGACGCCGCCGAACCTGTTCCGGCGCTTCGAGTTCGCGCGCTACGGGGAGACCCGCGCCTTTCTCGACGCGCTCGCCGCGCTGACCGAGGAGACGGGCCTGCATCCGCAGAACATCAACTTCGGCACCACCTACGTCAACATCACCGTGGAGGCGGCGGAGGGCGCGGCGATGGGCGAGCGGGAATACGGCTTCGCCGCGCGCGTCAATGCGCTGCGGCCGGCGGCGGGGAACTGACATGGCCACACGGGTGACCGCCGTCATCAACCAGAAGGGCGGGGCCGGCAAGACCACCCTGGCCATGAACCTGGCCGCGGGCCTGGCGCGCCGGGGCGAGACCGTGGTCATCGACCTGGACCCGCAAGGCTCGTCGGTGCAGTGGGCCAGTCAGGGCAGCGCGCCGTTTCCCGCGACCGTGAAGCAGATCGGCGGCAAGTGGGATGCGCGGACCCTGCATCAGAACTACCGCGCCTACCAACACCTGGTGCTGGACTGTCCACCGTCGGTGGAAAGCCACGCCTCGCAGCAGGCCCTGCGCGCCTGCGACGTGGCGCTGATCCCGGTGTTGCCGTCGCCCGTGGATCTCTGGGCCAGCCTGCGCCTGCCCCAGGAAATCGAAGAGGCGCGGCGCGTGAATCCGGGGCTCAGGGCCTTCCTGGTGCTCAATCAGCTGGAGCCGAAGAGCGCGCTGTCCGCGGCCATGCACGAGGCTCTGGCCGAGTTCGGGGTGCCGGTGCTGACCGCGGTGGTGCGGCGCCGGGCCGCTTATCGCGGCGCCGCGCTGGAAGGGATGTCGGTGTACCAAATGGGCAGCCGGGGCGCGCAAGCGGCGGCTGAAATCGAAGCCATCATTGACGAGGTGATCGCATCATGACCAATGTGAAAGACAAGCTGTCCGCCAGCGTGCGCCAGGCGCGCGCCTCCCAGCAATCCGCCGCGGCGAAACCGGCGGCGAAACCGGCGGCGGCCAAACCCGCCGCGACCAAGTCCGCGCCCGCCAAAGCCGCGGTGGCGAAGCCCGCGACCCCGGTCAAGCCCGCCGTCAAGCCCGCGCCCAAGCGCGCGGCCCGCGCCACGCCGGCGAAAGCCAAGGCCTCCGCGCCGGCCGCGGCCAGCGCCAACATCGTCCAGGACAGCGGCAGCGCCCTGTTCCCCTCCCGCGTCTGGCCGGATTGAAGCCTATCCGCGAACTCCAGCATTCACAGGTCTGAAGCCATGCGTAACGATCCCTTCATGCGTACCTACTCGCCGCGTCAGGAAGCCCTGGCGCGGGCCGCCAGCCAGCAGGCGGCGAGCGCGGCGGCCGCCAGCCGTCCCGCCGCCAACACCGGCGCGGTCGCCGATGTTCTTGCCGCCTACCTGGTGAAAGGCGAGCCCTATTACCGTCCGGTGGCCGACGAAGTGGAACTCTACGAGGCGGCCTATTCCGTGCGCATGCCCATCATGCTCAAGGGCCCCACCGGTTGCGGCAAGACGCGTTTCGTCGAGTACATGGCCTGGAAGCTGGGCAAGCCCCTCATCACCGTGGCCTGCAACGAGGACATGACCGCCTCGGACCTGGTTGGTCGCTTCCTGCTCGACGCCAACGGCACCCGCTGGCAGGACGGCCCGCTCGCCGTCGCCGCCCGCCATGGCGCCATCTGCTATCTGGACGAGGTGGTGGAGGCGCGCCAGGACACCACCGTGGTCATCCATCCGCTGACCGATGCCCGCCGCGTGCTGCCCCTGGAGAAGAAGGGCGAGCTGATCGAGGCCCACCCCGATTTCCAGATTGTCATTTCTTACAACCCCGGCTACCAGTCGCTGATGAAGGACCTGAAGCAGTCCACCAAGCAGCGCTTCGGCGCCCTCGACTTCAACTATCCGGAGCACGACGTCGAGGCCGAGATCGTCGCCCACGAATCCGGCGTGACCCTGGAGGTGGCCAAGAACCTGGTGCACATCGGCGAGCGCGCGCGCAACCTCAAGGGCCACGGCCTCGACGAGGGTCTGTCCACCCGCATGCTGATCTACGCCGGCTCCCTCATCGCCAAGGGGGTGGCCCCGCTGGCCGCCTGCCGCGTCGCCCTGGTGCGTCCGATCACCGACGACCCGGACATGCGCGACGCCCTGGATTCGGCCGTCACCACCTATTTCTGATTCAGGATACGGGTTACGGGTTACCGGATACGGTCGTTTTCGCGCGCTGCGACGCAGCGCGGATTGACCGAAACCTGGTACCTGGAACCTGAAACCCGATGGCCATCCATCTCGACGAATACCAGGAACTCCTCGAGGAACTCCCCGGCGGTGCCCTTGAGGTGTTGCAGGCTTCCTGGAACGAGGCCGCCCGGGTGTTCTCCGCGCGCGGCCTGGACAACTACATCAAGGGCGCGGTCGCCCTGCACAACCTCGGCCGCGGTGACGACCTGGTGGTCACCTACATCCAGGAGATGCCGGAGGTTTCGCGCGCCATCGGCGAAAACGTGCTGCCGGACCTGGTCAACTTCCTGCTCGGCATGGCCTCCAAGACTTCCGGCCAGGTCCTCACCCTGATCGCCGCCACCGCGCCGCTCGCCGCCGAGCGCCTGGGTGACGAGGAACTGTTCCGCAAGTACCTCACCGTCCTCTCCATCATGCTGGCGCAAGCCTCGCGCGGCCTGCGGCCGATGCTGGAGAACCTGGACCGGCTGCTCACCCAGCTTACCCTGGGTGGCCTGCGCCGCTGGGTGCAATGGGGCGCCCAGGCCTATCGGGCCGACTTCGAAGGCCAGGTGAAGTACTTCTCGTTGCAAAGCCCCGACGCCCTCTCGGTGCTGCAATCGGAGCGCAAGGGCACGCTGTTCGTCGACGTGCAGCGGCGCCTCAACATCTACCTGCGCGCCATGTGGGGACGCGATTTCTTCCTGCGCCCCACCGCCGGCGACTACGAAAGCCGCGAGGGCCTGAAGCCCTACATCGCGCATTACCAGATCTACATCGCCGACGCCTACGACGATTACCGCCCCCTGGGCGAGGAGACGCCCGCCGAGGCTATCGTGCCGGGCGTCGAACTCTACCGCGCCGCCGCCAACCACTGCGCCGCGCACCTGGTGTTCACCGGCGCGCCGCTTTCGATGCAGATGCTCAACACCACGCAGATGGCGATCATCGAAGCCATCGAGGACGCCCGCGTCGAGGAACTCGCCTGCCGCCAGTTCCCCGGCATGCGCGCCGCCTGGCTGGCCCTGCACGCGCCCCTGAACACGCGCGCGCCGGAGAGCGTCGGCGACCTCCTCAACCGCCTGGCGCGTGCGCTGCTCGCCCAGGATGACCTGGATCCCCATCCGTGGGTGCAGAAGGGCGTCGAGTTGTTCCGCGCCGAACCGGATCTGTCGACCAACCAGGCAAGCTGGAACATCGGCGTCGAACTCGCGCATCACCTCGGCCAGATCCCCCTGCCGGAATTCAACCCGCGCACCGACGCCCTGTGCGCCCTGTACCGCGACGACAACCGCACGGTCTGGGAATCCGAGGAGTACGACGAGCAGGAGGCCCTGGAGGCCACCTGGCAACGGCAGCAGCAGGTGCGCAAGAAGGTCTCCGTCATGGAGATGGTCAACGAGGTGAACAACGAGTTCGCCGGCGACGACGCGGAAGAAGTCTGGGTGCTGGAAACTCCTTTCTGGCTCGACCAGGAAGGCAAGACCATCAACGAGCTGGAAGGCCGCGAACCGATCGCCGACCCGGTGCACTACCACGAGTGGGACTACCAGATCCAACTGGAACGGCCGAGCTGGGTGACCGTGCTGGAACGCCGCCCCAAGGCCGGCGAACTGGAGGTGATCGAGAAGATCATCGAGGACAACAAGCCGGTCATTTCGCGCCTGAAGTTTCTCATCGAGTCCATGATTCCCCAGGGCATGCAGCGCATCCGCCGGGTCGAGGACGGCGACGAGCTCGACGTCAACGCCGCCGTGCGCGCCATGATCGACATCCGCATGGGGCAGCAGCCCGACACCCGCATCATGATGCGCTACAAGCGCAACCTGCGCGATCTCGCCGTCATGGTGCTGCTCGACATGTCCGAGTCGGCCAACGACAAGGTGCGCGGCAAGGATTATTCGGTGATGGATCTCACCCGCGCCGCGACGGTGATGCTCTCCGACGCCCTCGACAAGATCGGCGACCCCTTCGCCCTGCACGGCTTCTGCTCCGACGGCCGTCACGACGTGCACTACTACCGCTTCAAGGATTTCGGCCAGCCCTACAACGACCTGGTCAAGGCCCGCCTGGCGGCGATGCAGGGCTCCTATTCGACGCGCATGGGCGCCGCCCTGCGCCACGCCGGTTCGGTGCTGAAGCAGCAGCCGAAGAACAAGAAGATCCTGTTCGTCATCACCGACGGCGAGCCGGCCGACAACGACGTGCGCGATCCGCAATACCTGCGCTTCGACACCAAGCGCGCGGTGGAGGAGTTGCAGCGCGACGGCATCACCACCTACGCCCTGTCGCTCGACCCGCACGCCGACCAGTACGTGTCGCGCATCTTCGGCGCCAAGAACTTCACCGTGCTCGACCACGTCGAGCGTTTGCCCGAGAAACTGCCGATGCTCTATATGGGCCTGACCCGCTAACGGTCATGACTTTGAGATGACACCCTGAAACATGAAAGTCATGCCCGTTTCCCTCACCCCCAACCCCCGCTTCGCGCCCCACGGCAGGCGCTGCATCGCCAGCCGGCTGCGAGGGCGGAATGCTGTGCATTCCGAATTCCCCTCTCGCCCCGCTTGCGGGAGAGGGGAGCTTAGAGAGTCGCTGACGCGACTTTCACGGTAAGTTCATGAAGGTCACCCTGCGCACCTTCGTCTTCATGGACTCGCTGCAACCGCAGCTGGCCTCCTATCTGGCCACCTCCTCGCAGGGCTTCCTGCCGGTGCCCGGCGACGCCTGCCTGTGGATCGAGGTGGCGCCGGGCATGGCCGTGCACCGCCTGTCCGACATCGCCCTCAAGGAAACCAACGTGCACCTGGGCGAGCAGGTGGTGGAGCGTTCCTTCGGTTCCATGGAAATCCATTACCGTAACCAGAGCGAGGTGATGGAGGCGGGCGACATCATCCTGCGCCAGCTCAACACCACCCTGGACACCCGGCACGCCTGCCGCATCGCCTGGAACGAGATCATCCGCGGCATCACCCCGGACCACACCACACTGATCAACCGCCAGATGCGCAAGGGCTCCATGATCCTGCCCGGCAAGAGCATGTTCATCCTGGAAGTGGAGCCGGCGGGCTATGCCGTCTACGCCGCCAACGAGGCGGAAAAGGCCGCGCACATCACCCTGGTGGACGTGAAGCCCTTCGGTAATTTCGGCCGCCTCACCATGATGGGCAACGAGGCCGAAGCCGAGGAGGCGCAGCGCGCCGTCGTGCAGGCACTCGATCAGCTCAACCGCCAGGCCCGCCATCACGGCTGAGAGCCTGTGAATAAATCTACTGCGCGTCCCGATTGCTGCGTTGGGCGGTGCTCGCTCCTCGCCTATCTATTTGATATGTCTCGTCGCAGCGCTCCGTCCGCCTTGCTCTCGGGCCGCTCGCTACGATTTCTTCACAGGCTCTGAGGCCGTGCCGGCCCCAGCGCGGAACCCACCCGGAAAGCGCGGCTACAGCCGCACACGCACGTCGCGATGCCGGACCATGGTGGCGATGGCTTTGTCGAGGGCGAGTTGCGAGGGGTTGTCCGCCGGTTGCGCGGCCAGGCGCTCAATGAGCTCGTCCTGTTCGAGCAGTTCCCGACTGCCGTCCTCGCGCTGCAGGTAGGCGGCCCAGGGCATGAATTTGGTCAGGGGGAAGTTTTCGCCGGGATACGGCGAGATGTCGATGTTCAGGCCGGCCAGGAACAGCATGTTCTTGCCGCGCACCTTGGGCGACTGGGTCAGGCTGCGGTAGGCGCGGTCAAACTCGGCGATGGTGTTGGCGCGCGCGGCGGCGAGCAAGGGATGCTTGCAGGTCAGGATCCAGGGCATGGCGGGCAGGATGTTGCTCTCCAGCTGGTCCTTGCTGATGTCAGGGTTGACGAATTCGCGCACGAAAAAGAAATCGTCCGCCACCAGACGAGGACCGATCTGCACGCTGCCCTGCGTCGGCCAGGTCGCCGCGCCGAGGCGCTCGACCAGGCTGTTGGCGGCGGCATAGACCATGCCCGTGCTGCGCGCCGCCAGAGGCGGCGGCAGGTGGTTGTGGCGGACCACGCCCTCGATGAGCCGGTCGGCAACCAGGAAGATGCCTTCGGTGCGGTTGCGCGACAGCAGCTGGTTATCGATGAGCAGGGCGGGGGTGTCGCCATGGCGCAGCAAGCGCACGTTTTCCCGCGCGTACTGATAACCGGTCCGGTACCACTCGATGATGTTCCCGATCTTGCCGCAGTTGCAGGAGTTGCTTTCGTCCTGGGTATGCAGGCGGCGGTAGACGCCGAACTCGGCACTATCCGGGTCGTAGCCCACGTGGCTGGCCTGGATCAGCACCAGGTCGCGGCCATGGTCGGCGTGCGGCCCGTGCCGGTCGAGCGAGATGATGCCGCCCAGGCGGCCATGATTGAAAGGGAAGGCGCCGAAGTGCTTGGCCAGCAGGATGATGGGGAAGCCCTGGCTCTCGTCCGAACAGAACGCCCGCGCGGGCATGATCTTGCCCGGCATGAAGCCCATCGACAGGCACCAGTTGTAGAGTCTGGCGACGAAGTTGTTGTAGGCCAGCATGCGGTCGTCGACGTGGAAGCTTTCAAGGACGCTGGCAATGCTGGTGCGGTTGGAGAACATGATGGATTGGAGCCGGGGCAGGAGGCGCCGTGTATAATATCAGGCTTTCCTGATATGACGATAAGGTTGGCCGGAAACGCACCAGCCTGCATCGACGATGAACGAAAAACTGCTCCGCTTCCTTCCCTTCCTGCGCTGGTTCCCGATGTCCGCCGGCGATGTGAAGATCAACTTCATGGCCGGCCTGACGGTGGCGCTGGTGCTGATTCCCCAGTCCATGGCCTACGCCCAGTTGGCGGGGATGCCCGCCTACTACGGCCTGTACGCCGCCTTCCTGCCGGTGATGGTGGCCTCGATGTGGGGCTCCTCCAACCAGTTGGCCACCGGCCCGGTCGCGGTGGTGTCCCTGCTCACCGCATCCGCCCTGGCCACCCTGGCGGCCCCCGGCAGCGACCAGTTCATCGCCCTGGCGATCATGATGACCCTGCTGGTGGGTCTCATCCAACTCGCCCTGGGGGTGTTCAAGCTGGGCGTCATCGTCAACTTCCTGTCCCACCCTGTCATCGTCGGCTTCACCAACGCGGCCGCCATCATCATCGCCCTGTCGCAGTTGTCGAAGCTGCTCGGCGTCTCCATGCCGCGCAGTGAGTCGTTCATGAACGACATCGTTGCCGTGTTTAAACAAGTGGGCGATACCCACCTGCCTACCCTGGCCATGGGCGTGGGCGCCATGCTGCTGATGTGGGCGCTGAAGAAATACGCCCCCAAGCTGCCCGGCGTGCTCATCGCCGTGGTGCTCAGCACGCTGCTGGCCTGGGCCATCGGTTTCGAGAAGAACGCCGCCGGTAGTCTGGAGCATCTGCACGATCCCTTGTTGCGCGCCCAGGTGGAAAAGGTGGTCGCCGCCGACACCGAACTGGCGCGCCTGCGCGGCGAGCTGGCACAGATCAACGCCAATCTGCTGCAGGCCGAAAAAGCCGACGAGCACGACAGTGCCCTGATCGTTTCGTTGCATGCCGAGGCCGACCTGATGCGTCTGGTGGTGCAGGAGACCGAGGAATCGGCGGCCTCCCTGCGCAAAGCGATGCGCCAGATGCCGGTGGTGCGCGCGGTGGATGGCGAAGGCAAGACCACGGCGATCTACCTGGCGGGCGCCGTGCCGCAGGGGGTGCAGGTGGAGGACACCGTCTATCGCATCCGCAAGATATCGAAGGGCGACTTCAAGCTGGTGGGCGGCGGCGAAGTGGTGGGCGCCATCCCCGAGGGGCTGCCCGCCATATCCATGCCTGCGCTGGACATGGACAAGTTCGGCGCGATGCTTTCGGCGGCCCTGGTGATCGCCCTGGTGGGCTTCATGGAGGCGATTTCCATCGCCAAGGCGGTGGCGGCGAAGACCCGCCAGCGCCTGGATCCGAACCAGGAACTGATCGGCCAGGGGGCTGCCAACATCGTCGGCAGCTTCTCCCAGGCCTATCCCTCATCGGGCTCCTTCTCGCGCACCGCGGTGAACGCCAGCATGGGGGCCACCTCCGGCCTGTCGGCGGTGTTCACCGCGCTGGTGGTGGCACTGACCCTGCTGTTCCTGACGCCGCTGCTCTACCACCTGCCGCAGGCCGTGCTGGCGGCCATCATCGTCATGGCGGTGGGCGGCCTGGTCAACGTCGAGGCCGTCAAGCACGCCTGGAAGGCGCACAAGCACGACGGCGCCGCGGCCATCGTCACCTTCGCCGCCACCCTGTTCTTCGCGCCCCACCTCGACAACGGCATCCTGGTCGGCGCCGGCCTGGCCATCGTCCTCTTCCTGCTGCGCACCATGAAGCCCCGCGTTGCCCTGCTCGGACGCTTCAAGGACGGCACCCTGCGCGACATCAAGGTGAACCCTGACCTGCCCACCAGCGAGCACATCATGGCCATGCGCTACGACGGCTCGCTGTATTTCGCCAACATCTCCTATTTCGAGGACGCCGTGCTGGAGGCGCTGGCCGACCATCCCAAGGCGAAATACGTGCTCATCGTCGGCGATTCCATCAACCAGATGGACGCCTCCGGCGAGGAAGTGGTGCACCATCTCATCGAGCGCCTGCGCGCCGCCGGCGTCACCCTGGTGTTCTCCGGCCTGAAGAAGCAGGTGATCGACGTCATGCGGCAAACCGGCCTGTTCGAGCTGGTCGGACAGGAGAACATCTTCGCCACCGAGGACCAGGCCATCTTCGCCATCTACGAGCGCCTGGGCAGCGCCGCCGAGGAAGACCTGTTCTGTCCCCTGAAGCCCGCGTCACAGAGCTGAGGCCACCGTGGAAATCAATTCCCTCACCAAGAAGCTGCTGTTCAACACCATCCGTGTCGATACCGTCCTCGAGGACGGCAGCGAGGGTTCCGGCACCGCCTTCGTGGTGAGCCATGCCCACCCGCGCGGCACCCACACCTTCATCGTCACCAACCGCCATCTGGTCGATGGCGTGCGCCGCGGCGGCCTGGTGTTCACCCAGAAGCAGAACGGGCAGCCGGCCTTCGGCCAGCGTTTCCAACTCAACATCGAGGATTTTCCCCAGGCCTGGTTCATGCACCCGAACCCGGAGGTGGACCTGGCCATCATCCCCATGCGGCCGCTCGAACAGGCTGCGCGTGACCAGGGCGTGGAGCTCTACTACCAGCCCATCGACAGCCGCCTGGCGCCGGACGCCGCCACCCTGCGCGCCCTGGACGCCCTCGAGGAGGTGCTGTTCGTCGGCTATCCCAGCGGCGTCTGGGACCAGGTCAACCTGATGCCCATCCTGCGGCGGGGCACCACCGCCACCCCCATGGCCCTGGATTTCGAGGGTCGCGCCGAATTCCTCATCGATGCGGCGGTGTATCCCGGCTCCAGCGGCAGTCCGGTGTTCGTCTACCAGCCCGACCCCCTGCGTCCCAGCCAGAGCGCCGGGCGCAAGTTCCTGTTCGCCGGCGTGGTGGCGGCGGTGTTCTTCCGCGAGGAGGCCAACCACCTGGTGTCCGTGCCGGTGCCGGCCAACAATACCTCCATGGTCATGGGCTCGGAGATGATCGACCTGGGTCTGGTCATCAAGTCCCAGGCGGTGCTGGACGTGATCAACGCTTACCTGGGCAAGTGGGCGGAGTAAGCCTATGGCCGAGAAGATGACCTACGCCGGCTTCAACCAGGACACCCACGGCATCACCACCCTGGGCCGCGTCGTCCTCGATGCCTGGCTGTTCGGGATGCTGCCGCGCGAGGAGGATTGCGCCGGCTGGGACCTGCAGCGCATGCAACACCTCTTCGAGCAGGTGAATCAGCGCTGGGACGAATATGGCAACCTGCCCAGCCGACTGCCCGACGACCTGCGCGCGCGCCATGCCGAACTCTACGACTGGGCCATGCGCCGGGGCCGCCAGCGGGGTTGGGATCCCGAGCTGGACGAGGACGAGTGAGCCGCCCCGCTGGGCGGTAATCCGTTGCCGGCGGCATCCGGCGGGAGGACGCGATGAGTTTCGAACCGGTGGTGCTGTTCTTCGTGCTGGGGGTGGCGGCGGGTCTGCTGCGCTCCGATCTCAAGATCCCGGGCAGCATCTACGAGGCCCTGTCCATCTTCATCCTGCTCGCCATCGGCCTCAAGGGCGGGGTGGAAATGGCCAAGCATCCGGTGGTCGACCTGCTCGGCGCGGGCCTGGTCATCGTCCTGGTGGGCGCCCTCATCCCCCTGGTGGCCTTCCCGGTTTTGCGTTATCTCGGCCGCATGAGCCGCGCCGATTCGGCCTCCATCGCCGCCCACTACGGCTCGGTGAGCGTCGTCACCTTCTCCGTCGGCATTACCCTGCTGGGCCAGGAAAAGCTCGATTTCGAGGGCTATCTCATCGTCTTCCTGGTGCTCCTGGAAATCCCCGCCCTGGTGCTGGGCGTCATCCTCGCGCGCTACGGCCAGGGCACGGTGCGCTGGGGCAAGCTGCTGCACGAGGTGTTCTTCGGCAAGAGCATCTACCTGCTCGCCGGCGGCCTGATCATCGGTTTCGTCGCCGGCGCGGAAGGCATCAAGCCCCTCGACAAGCTGTTCTTCGACCTGTTCAAGGGCGTGCTGGCCCTGTTCCTGCTGGAAATGGGCCTGGTCGCCTCCAGCCGCATCGCCGCGCTGCGCGAGTACGGCGCCTTCCTCGCCGGCTTCGCCGTGTTGATGCCGATCTTCTCAGCCACCCTGGGCACGCTCACCGGCTGGATGCTCGGCTTCACGGTGGGCGGCACCTTCCTGCTCGCCACCCTGTTCGCCAGCGCCTCCTACATCGCCGCCCCGGCGGCCATGCGTATCGCCGTGCCCGAGGCGAATCCGGCCCTGTCCATCGGCGCCTCGCTGGGCATGACCTTCCCCTTCAACATCTTCCTGGGCATCCCGATCTACCTGTGGATGGCCCGCTTCATCCACCAAGGAGGCTGATCCATGCCCGCGCAAGACATGTTGCTGCTGACCATCCTGTCCGAGGCGGTTCTGGAGGACATGCTCATCGACGAGATCATGGGCCTGGGCGCCAAGGGCTACACCATCACCGAGGCGCGCGGGCGCGGTACCCACGGCGTGCGCAGCGGCAAGTGGAGCGCCGGCGGCAACATCCGCATCGACGTGGTCGGCGACCCGGACCTGTGCGGCCGCATCGTCGAGCGGCTGCAGGCCCAGTACGAAAAGGACTACGGCCTGCTCATGTTTACCTGCCCGGTGCAGTTGCAGAACTGAGCTGTTTTGAAAATCTCTGCGCTCAAAAAATCCGTCATTCCCGCGCACGCGGGAATCCAGTTCGTAGGACTCACTGCCTTGAAAATCAACCCGATGCACAATCTGGTTTCCCGCTTACGCGGGAATGACGACCACTGTAGTTGCCGGGTTCGAACAATTCACAGGCTTTGAGCGGCGGACGGAAAACCGCCGTCATGGCATCCACCGCTTCGGCCGACGGCGGCCTGGTCGCCGCCACGCCGCAAAACATCGCCCGCGCCGCCACCCTCCTCGCAGCCGGCGGCCTGGTCGCCTTTCCCACCGAGACGGTGTATGGCCTCGGCGCCAGCGCCCGCGACCCGGCCGCCGTCGCCCGCGTCTTCGCCGCCAAGGGCCGGCCTGCCGACCATCCCCTCATCGTCCATCTCGGCGCCGCCGAACTGCTCGACGAATGGGCGCGGGACGTGCCCGAGGCGGCCCGTCGCCTGGCGAGGGCGTTCTGGCCGGGCCCCCTGACCCTGGTGCTGCCGCGCCGCCAGGACGTCGCGGACGTCATCACCGGCGGCCAGGACAGCGTCGCCCTGCGCGTGCCCGCGCACCCCGTGGCCCTGGCCCTGCTGCAAGCCGCCGGACCCCTGGTGGCACCGTCCGCCAACCGCTTCGGCCGCGTTTCCCCCACCACCGCCGCGCACGTGCGCGACGAACTGGGTACGGCGGTAGACCTTATCCTGGACGGCGGACCCTGCTCGGTGGGGGTGGAATCCAGCATCGTCGGCCTGCTCGGCGAGGCGCCCGTGCTGCTGCGCCCCGGCGGCATCTCCCCGGCCCGCCTGGAGGCGGTGTTGGGACAGCCGGTCATGCTGCCCCATCGCGCGGGTGGCGCCGATACCCCGCGCGTGCCGGGCGCCCTGGCCAGCCACTACGCGCCCGCCACGCCCCTGGAGGTGTGGTCCGCCGGAGCGCTGGCCGCGCGTGCCGACGAACTGGCGCAGCGTGGCCTGCGGGTCACGGTGCTTGCCCTCGGCGAGGCCGCCGCTCTGCCCGCGAGTGCCCTTGTCGAGCCCATGCCGGCGGATGCCGCCGGCTACGCCCGCGTCCTCTACGCCACCCTGCGCCGGCTGGACAATGCCGGTCACGGCGTCATCCTGGTCGAAGCGCCGCCGGAAAGTCCGGACTGGCTGGCGGTGCGCGATCGCCTGGCGCGGGCGGCCCACCGGCGCGGCTGAACCATCAACCTGCCCGCGTCGCCCGTACATCGCAGCCGCCGCATGACCTTTCCACGGGTAGCGGAGAACCTGCGCGGCAAACCGCGGTCTCTCTGTCCAAAGTCCGCTAATAGGCTCCACCATGACTCAATCGCGTTCTCCCTTGCTGGAAATTGCCGTCACCCTGCTCATCCCCTCGCTCATCCTCATGCAGCTCTCCAAGCCTGATTACCTGGGTGCGGCGGGCGCGCTGGTGGTGGCGTTGGCCTTTCCCATCGGCTGGGGGTTGCACGAACTGGCGAAGAGCCACAGGTTCAGCCTGTTCGCCGGCCTCGGCGTGGTCAGCCTGCTGCTCACCGGCGGCATTGGCCTGCTGGAACTCGACACGCGCTGGCTGGCGGTGAAGGAGGCGGCGGTTCCCGGCGTGCTGGGCCTGATCGTCGCCGGCTCGGCGCTCAGCCCCTACCCGCTGGTGCGCGTGCTGCTCTACACCCCCATGCTGCTGGACACCGCGAGGATCGACGCGGCCCTCGCCGAACGCGGCAACCAGGCCGCGTTCGAGGCCCGTCTGCGCACCGCCACCTGGATGCTGGCCGGTTCCTTCGCCTTCTCGTCGGTGATGAACTACGTGCTCGCCACCCGGATCGTCACCAGCCCTGCCGGCACCGCCGCCTTCAACGAGGAACTCGGCCGGCTCACCCTGTTGAGCTACCCCATGATCGCCGTGCCCGCCATGCTGATCATGCTGGCCGTGCTCTATTACCTGGGACGCGGCGTCAGGCACCTGGCCGGATTGGGCCTGGGCGACGTGCTGCACGGCAAATAGGACAAGGACTGCGCCAGTGTTTTTCCATGTGACATCTGTGCCAGCAACGGACGTGTGATTGCATTGTTTTGATTGGGCCGGGGTGAATCGTCCCGGTCGGGTCAAGGTGGCCCTGGGCGTGTGTTTTTCTATGGAGAAAGGAAGCATCGACATGAACCCCGAACAACAACGCGCCATCCTCACCCTGGCGCTGTTCGCCGCCTTCGCCGACGGCGAGAAGCATGCCCGCGAGCGCGAGGAAATCCGCCGCATCGCCGACGCCCTCGCCGCCGACGCCGGCGCGCCCGACCTGATGCGGCTCTACCAGGACGTGCTGCTCAAGCGCGCCAGCCTGGAGAGCGCCATTTCCGCCCTCACCGAGGCCGAGCATCGCCAGCTCGCCTATGAAATGGCGGTCTGCGTGTGCGAGGCGGACGGCACCACCAGCGAGGCCGAGCGGCGCTTCCTGGATGATCTGAAGACTCGTCTGGGGCTGGATGCGGCGCGCGTCGCTGCCATCGAGAACGAGGCCGACGCCATGGTCTCGCTTTCCCAGGCCGCCGCCCCCTACCTACCCGCCACCGCCGCCGCCACCTTGGCCGCGCCGGGGCCGGTGGTCGCGGCGCAGCCCAATGTCAGCGAGGCCGAGCTGGACAAGTCCATCCTCAACTACAGCCTGCTCAACGGCGCCCTCGAACTGCTGCCGCAATCCTGGGCCTCGATGGCCATCATCCCCTTGCAGATCAAGATGGTGTACGGCATCGGCAAGGCGCACGGCGTCAGCCTCGACCAAGGCCATATCAAGGAATTCATCGCCGCCGCCGGCGTCGGCCTGACCTCGCAATACCTGGAACAGTTCGGCCGCAAGCTGCTCGGCGGCCTGCTCGGCAAGGCGGCCGGCAAGACCGTCGGCAAGATCGGCGGCGCGGCCACCGGCATGGCGTTCTCCTTCGCCACCACCTACGCCCTCGGCCAGCTCGCCAAGCGCTATTACGCTGGCGGACGCCGCATGGATACGGGCATGCTGCGCGACACCTTCCAGAACCTGCTGGGACCCGCGAAAGAGATGCAGACGCGCTATCTGCCGCAAATCCAGCAACAGGCCTCAAGCCTCGACATGGGCCGGGTGATGGCCATGGTGCGCGGCGGTTGAGCGCGTTCCCAGGGAAGACCAAGGAAACCGACATGAACGACACCGAATCCGATCCCCCAAGCGCTGCCACCGGCAAGATCCACCTCGGCATCCGTATCGCCGTCGGCGTGGTCGGACTTGCCCTGCTCGCCCTGTTCGTCCTGTTGGGCAGCGTGACGATGAAGCAGTCCGCCACCACACAGGCGCTGGAGGCGCGGCAGCCCCTCAACGAGGAGGCGCGGCCCGCACCCGGCCGGGAATGAGGCTGTCCCCCCGGGTGCCACCCGCCGCCCTGCTGCCCTGGTCGATAGGCCTGCTCGTGCTTGGGGCGGGGGCCTGGTGGGTGTGCCCGGACGACGCCTGCGCCGTTCCCGCCTTCGATCGCGCCGGCCTCGTGCTCGCCTGGAACTGGCGTGATCCCGTCCTCGATGCCGCCATGGGCGCCGTCACCTGGCTCGGCTCCCTGTACGTCCTGCTGCCTCTGGCGGCGTGGGTGGCCTGGCGCCTAGCGCGCGCGGGCCGCGCCGGCGAGGCCCGCTTCCTGCTCGCCGCCCTGCTGGGCGCCAGCGCCTTGAGCCACGCGGCCAAGCTGTGGGTGGCGCGGCCGCGCCCGGATCTGTTCACAGCCTGGGGGCCGATGCCCGCCGACTTGTCCTACCCGAGCGCCCACGCCATGCAGGCCGCGGCTTTGGCCCTGGCGCTGCTGCTGGTGGCGCCCGCCGGCCGCGGGCGCGCGTTCCTGGCCGCGCTGCTGGCGGCGACGGTGGTGCTGGTGGGCACATCGCGCATCCACCTGCAGGTGCATTTTCCCAGCGACGTGTTTGTCGGTATCCTCGCGGCGGCGGGCTGGGTGCTGGGGTTGCGGGCGTTTCTGCCGGGTCGGACAGCGATTCGAGCCCGCTTCGGAGCAGGCAAGTGAGGCACAAGTTTCTTGGCACCGGCGATCCCGGTTATCACCCGTTGCGCAAGCTGCGCACCATCGCCGCGGGCTTGCGCTACGCGGTCATCTACGACTTCAGCGTGGCCTGGAAACTGGCCTTTTCGACGCTGGTACTGGCGGCCGCGCTGGTTGCCCGCGACTGGGTCGACTCGCTGCTCATCATCGTGGTGACCGCTCTGGTGCTGGTGGCGGAGATCATGAACAGCGCCGTCGAGGCCCTGTGCGATTTCGTCGAAACCCGCCACAACGAGAAGATCGCCATCATCAAGGACATCGCCGCCGCCGGAGTCGGTGTGGCCATGCTGGCCTGGCTGCTGGTGCTGGGCTTCGAGGTGGGATCCATGTGGGTTAACTGGAGATGAGGTCATGAGCGTGCTGTGGTTCGTACTCGGCCTGATCGCCCTGGTGGCGGGCGCCGAGCTGCTGGTGCGGGGCGCCTCGCGCCTGGCCCTGTCCTTCGGCATCTCGCCGCTGGTGGTGGGGCTGACGGTGGTGGCCTTCGGTACCAGCGCGCCGGAAATGGCGGTGTCGGTCCAGTCCGCCTGGGCGGGTCAGGTCGACATTGCGCTGGGCAACGTGGTGGGAAGCAACATCTTCAACGTGCTGGTCATCCTTGGTCTGTCGGCGCTCATCACTCCGCTGGTGGTGCACCAGCAGGTGATCCGCCAGGAAGTGCCGGTGATGATTGGCGTCTCCCTGCTGCTGTGGGCGATGGCCGCCGACGGGGGCATCGGCCGCGGCGAGGGCCTGTTGCTGGCGGGCCTGGTGGTGGCGTACACGGTCCTGCTCATCCGCCAGAGCAGGCGCGAGACGGCGGCGGTGCAGGCGGAGGTGGACGCCGAGTACGCCGAGGCCTTCGACGGCGCGCGGCCGGGCTGGCGCGACCACTGGGGTATCCAGCTCCTGTTGATCCTGGCGGGGCTCGCCCTGCTGCTGATGGGTTCTCGCTGGCTGGTGGAGGCTGCCGTGGGGTTCGCTCGCCACCTGGGGGTGAGCGAGCTGGTCATCGGTCTGACCATCGTCGCCGCCGGCACCTCACTGCCCGAGGTGGCCACCTCGGTCATGGCCGCCATCCGCGGCGAGCGCGATATCGCCGTGGGCAACGTGGTGGGCAGCAACATCTTCAACATCCTGTCGGTGCTGGGTTTTTCGGCGCTCGTGGCGCCGGCCCAACTGATCGTGGCGCCGGCCTTGCTGGCGGTCGATCTGCCGGTCATGGTGGCGGTCGCCGTGGCCTGCCTGCCGGTGTTTTTCACCGGCGCCCGCGTGGCGCGCTGGGAAGGCCTGCTGTTCCTGATGTTGTATACCGCCTACACGGTCTATCTGATCCTGCGCGCCGGCGGGCATGGTGCCCTGGATGATTTCGGCGCCGTCATGCTGCTCACCCTGCCCCTGGTGGCCCTCACTCTCGCCATCCTGGCCTGGCGGCACTGGCGGGAGGGGCGAGTGGGTCCGGGCGCTTGACGCGCCGCGGCCGCCTCGGCGATGCTGCGGCCGCGTTTCCGTCCGCGACCATCGAAAGCTCACCATGCGCCAGAACAAATACACCCAGCAAGCCATCTCGGTCCTGGGCCTGATCGAATTCCTCGGCCTGATCATCATCACCATCGCCACCATCGTCGCTGGCGCCATCGAGGTGAACGTCATGCTCACCGCGCGCAACGTGACCCTGGCCGACCTGCTGCTGATGTTCCTCTACCTGGAAATCCTGGCCATGGTCGCGGTGTATTTCGAGTCCGGCAAACTGCCGGTGCAGTTTCCCATCTTCATCGCCATCGTCGCCCTGGCCCGCTACCTGGTGCTGGACCTGAAGAACCTGGACCACTGGGACATGCTCGGCGTCGCCACGTCCATCCTGCTGCTCACCGCGGCGGTGCTGGTGGTGCGCTACGGGCACGTGAAGCTGCCCTCCGGCGAGAAGGAATAACTTAGCGGGTAGCTGGTAGCTGGTAGTCGGTAGCTGAATTTATCCGCGCCTTTGGCGCGCAAGCTCAGGCTACGAACTAACCGCTACCCGCTACCCGCCAATCCAAAACCGTCCTCAGCCCTGGTTGAGGACGCGAACGCGTTCCACCGCCTGGGCGAAGGGCAGCGGCCGCGCCAGCAGGAAGCCCTGCTGCATGTCGCAACCGAGTGACTTCAGGAAATCCCGCTGCTCCGGTGCTTCCACGCCTTCCGCGAGGACGCGCAGGTTGAGGGAATGGCCCAGGGCGATGATGGCGCGTGTGATGGCGGCGTCCTCGGTGTCGCCCGGCAGGTCGCGGATGAAGACACGGTCGATCTTCAGGGTGGAGACCGGCAGCCGCTTCAGATAGCCCAGGTTGGAATAGCCGCTGCCGAAGTCGTCGATGGCCAGTTGCACGCCCAGTTCGGTGAGCTGGTGCAGCATGGCGATGCTCTCCTCGCCGCGGCGCATGGCCGAGCTTTCGGTGATTTCCAGTTCCAGCAGGCCGGGGGCGAGGCCGGTGGAGGCGAGTATGCGTCGCACCCGTTCAACCGGCTCGCCGCGTTGCAGTTCCAGCGGCGACAGGTTGACCGCCACGGCCAGGGCTTCGCCGCACAGCGCCTGGCACTGCAGGGCTTCGATGCAGGCGGTGTGCAGCACCCACTCGCCGATCGGCAGGATCAGGCCGGTCTCCTCGGCCACCGGGATGAACTGGTCCGGCGGGATCAGGCCGATGTCCGGGTGGCGCCAGCGCAGCAGCGCCTCCATGGCGGTGACGCGGCCGCTCGCCAGATCCATCTGCGGCTGGTAGTGCAGTTCGAATTCGCCGCGTTCCAGCGCGCGGTGCAGCGCGGCTTCCAGGCTGAAGCGCTGGAAGGCGGCGACTGATTGCTCGCGGGTGTAGAACTGGTAGCCGTTGCGCCCGCCCTCCTTGGCCCGGTACATGGCGGTATCGGCGTGCTTGATCAGGGTTTCGGCGTCGTCGCCGTCCTCCGGATGCAGGCTGATGCCGATGCTGGCCGACAGGAAGATGTCGTGGCCGGAGACGTGATAGGGCTTGCTCAGCAGGCGCAACAGATCTCGCGCAAGATGGGCGGCCTGCTGCTCGCTGCCGATCTCCTCCATGAGCAGGATGAATTCGTCGCCGCCCAGCCGCGACAGGGTGTCTTCCGCGCGCAGCCGCTTGCCGATGCGCTCCGCGACCGCCATCAGCAGTTCATCGCCGGTCTGGTGGCCAAGGGTATCGTTGATGTTCTTGAAGCGGTCCAGGTCGATGAACAGCACGGCGAAGCGCCCGCCGGAACGTCCCGCGCGACGGATGGCGTGATTGACGCGATCGAGCAGCAGCAGCCGGTTGGGCAGGCCGGTGAGGACGTCGTGGTAGGCGAGACGATTGAGCTCCTCCTCGGAGCGTTTCACCGAGGTGATGTCGGAGAACACCGCCACGTAATGGCTGACGCGGTTGTGATCGTCGAGCACGGCGCTGATCGTCAGCCATTCCGGAAACACGCTGCCGGACTTGCGCTTGTTCCAGATCTCCCCGCGCCAACTGCCGCGGCTGTCCAACTCCTCCCACATGGCCTGGTAGAAGGCGGCGTCGTGGCGGCCCGACTGCATGAGGCTGGGAGAGCGCCCCAGCACTTCCTCCTCGGCGTAGCCGGTGATGTCGGTGAAGGCACGGTTGATGGCGACGATGCGGTTGTCCGCGTCGGTGATCACCACCCCCTCGACGGTGTTCTCGAACACCGCCGCCGCCAGGCGCAGCTTCTCCTCGCGCAGGCGGTGCGCGGTGACGTCGGCGTGCGTGCCGATCATGCGCCTGGGCCTGCCGTCCGGCAGGCGCTGCATGACCTTGCCGCGCGTGAGGATCCATACCCAGTCGCCCCCCTTGCGGCGCATGCGGTGTTCCAGTTCGTAGATCGGCGTGTCGCCGCGGAAATGCGCCTCCAGGGCGGCTTCGGCCTTGGCCAGGTCGTCCGGATGCACGCGCCGGCGCCATTCCTCGAATTCGTTGCGGATTTCCGCGTCCGCGTAGCCCAGCAGGGCTTTCCAGCCGGGCGAGAAATACACGCTGTCGGCTTCCATGTCCAAATCCCATACACCCTGTTCGAGACCTTCCAGGGCGAATTGCCAGCGCGTCTCGCTGTCCCTCAGCGCGGCCTCCACATGCTTGATGCGGCTCAGGTCGCTGACGAAGGCGAAGGCCCGTTCCGGCGCGCCGTTGCCGTCGCGGTGGGTGGTGGCGTGAAAAAACACCGGCACACCGACGCCGTCCTTGCGGAGCAGGGTGATCTCGTAGTCGCGCTGATAGGTGTCCTCGATGCGCGCCATCTGCGCCTGGAAGATGGCCCGGTTCTCCGCGTCGACGAAGTCAGTGGGCGCTCGTCCCAGCATCTCCTCGCGCCGGTAGCCGAGCATCTGGCAGAGGGCCTCGTTGACGTCCACCGTGCGGCGTTCGCGGTCGATCATCCAGAATCCCTCGGCCGCGGTGTCGATGATGCGGCGATGCAGGGATTCGCTTTCGCGCAAGGCCGATTCGGCGAGGACGCGGTCGGTGACGTCGTGGATGATGGAGAACAGCAGGGTGCGGCCGCCCTCGACGATGGGAGAGGAATGCACCTCCACCGTGCGCGCTTGGCCATCGGCGAGGCGGTGCGGGAAGAGGAAACAATTGCGTTTCTCCGCCAGGGCGTTCAGGCGCTCGGCGCGGATCCGCTCGGCGGGCAGGGTGTTGATGTCCTCGATGCGCAGGGCGGTGAGTTTCGACCATTCGTAGCCGTAGAAGCGGCAGGCGGCGGCATTGGCGTCGAGAATGCGACCGCTGTCGGGGTCGATCAGCAGCATCACCGAGGCGTGGTGCTGGAACAGGGCGTGAAAGCGGCCCCCGGTGTCGCGCGGGTCGCCGCCGCGCGGGCGCTGTTCGGTCACGTCCAGGCCGAAACTGCGTACTTCCACCAGATCCCCGGCGGCGTCGAACACCCCGAGGTCGCGCCAGGCGAGGCGACGTCGGCCACCCGGCGTGTCCACCTCCCATTCGCCCTCGTGCAGGCGATGACCGGCCTGAAAGCGTTCGAGGACGGTGTTCAGATGATCGTCCGCGCAAGCCCGGAAAGGATCGGGCAAGACGTCCGGCAGACGGCCGCCCAGCAGGGTTTCCAGCGGCAAGCCGAATGCCTTCGCGCAGCCTCGATTGGCGTAGCTCACCCCGCGGTCGGGGCGCCAGCGCAGCACCAGTTCGCGCAGGGAATCGAGCAGATCGTGATCGGGCGGGGAAAAGGGATGCATGGCGCACGGACATGGGAGGCCGCCCGATAACGGCCGATGCTGGATAAATCTTGAACCTTTGTCATAATGAATGTCGTGAATAAAACATTTTCATGTAACGCAAGTGATAAATTGGCTACTCCTGGTGTTGTCCCTCGCAAGCGACAATGCCACCGCGCGCACCCGAATCTGGCGCACCCTCAAGGCCCTGGGCGGCGCGCCGCTGCGAGATGGCGCCTGGCTGTTGCCCGCGCGTGACGATCTGGCCGCCACCCTGCGCCATCAGGCCGCCGAAGCGCGGGCGTTGGGAGGCAGTGCCTGGCTGCTCGAGCTGGGTAGCCAGGGGCGGGGGGACGCCGAACTGGCCGCCCTTTTCGACCGGAGCGGCGACTATGCCGCGCTGGACGCCGCCCTCGACCAGTTGGCGGTGAGCACGGCGGATGCCGTCGAACAGTTGAAAACCCTGCGCGGCCTGCGCCGCCAGTTCGAGCACCTCTCCGCCATCGACTACTTTCCCGGCGCCACCCGCCAGGCCAGCGCGGACTGCCTTGAGCGCGTGGCGCGCACGGTGCGCGCGAGGCTGCAAGCGGGCGAACCCCGCGCGCGCGACGCCGTCATCGAACGACTCGATCCGGCCGCGTACCGGCGGCGGTTATGGGCCACACGCCGCGATCTATGGGTGGACCGCCTGGCCTCGGCCTGGCTGATCCGCCGCCACATCGACCCCGAGGCGCGCTTTCTCTGGCTGGCGCAGCCCGCCGACTGTCCGCCGGAGGCGCTCGGCTTCGATTTCGACGGCGCCGACTTCAGCCACGTCGGTGAGCGGGTGAGCTTCGAGACCCTGCTGGCCAGCTTTGGCCTTGAGGGTGACGCCGCGCTGGCGCGCATCGCCGCCATCGTGCACAGCCTCGACGTGGGCGGCGCGGCGCCCGAGGCGGCGGGCTTCGAAGCCTTGCTGAAAGGACTCAAGGCGCGCATCGACGACGACGATCAATTGCTGGAAGAGGGCGGCCGCCTGCTGGACGACCTGTATTTGGCATTCAAGGACACCAACGGAGCATGAAATGAACGACACGACCCCCACGCAACGCCCCGCCCACCCTTCCTTCGGCGAGGCCTTCCTGTACTGGCTGAAACTCGGCTTCATCAGCTTCGGCGGCCCCGCCGGGCAGATCGCCATCATGCATCAGGATTTGGTGGAGAAACGCCGCTGGATCAGCGAACACCGCTTCCTGCACGCCCTCAACTACTGCATGGTGCTGCCGGGACCGGAGGCGCAGCAACTGGCCATCTACATCGGCTGGCTGTTGCACCGCACCTGGGGCGGCATCGTCGCGGGGACGCTGTTCGTGCTGCCCTCGCTGTTCATCCTCGCCGCGCTCACCTATGTGTATCTGGCGTTCGGTGACGTCACCTTCGTGCAGGGCATTTTCAACGGCATCAAGCCCGCCGTGGTGGCCATCGTCGTCTTCGCCGCCTGGCGCATCGGCTTGCGGGCCTTGAAGAACAATCTGCTGTGGGCCATGGCGGCGCTGTCCTTCATCGCCATCTTCGCCCTGAAGGTGCCCTTCCCCTACATCGTCATCGGCGCCGGCATCCTCGGCGCCCTGGGCGGCAAGATCTGGCCGGACAAGTTCAAGGTGGGTGGCGGTCACGGCGCCTCCGACAAGAATTTCGGGCCCGCCCTCATCGACGACGATACCCCGCCCCTGTCGCACACCCGCTTCCGCTGGTCGTATCTCGTCATCCTGTTGGTGCTGGCCCTGGTGATCTGGGGTGCCGCCATGGCCCTGCTGCCCGCCGGCACGCTCTTCGACATGGGCGAGTTCTTCACCAAGGCCGCCCTGGTCACCTTCGGCGGCGCCTACGCCGTGCTGCCCTACGTCTACCAGGGCGGCGTCGAGACCTACGGCTGGCTCACCGGCACGCAGATGATCGACGGCCTCGCCCTGGGCGAGACCACGCCGGGTCCGCTGATCATGGTGGTGGCCTTCGTCGGCTTCGTCGGCGCCTGGACCAAGGAGATCTTCGGCCCCGAGGCCCTGTTGCTGGCGGGTTTCGTCGGCGCCTCGGTGGCCACCTTCTTCACCTTCCTGCCCAGCTTCATCTTCATCCTGGCCGGTGCGCCGCTGGTCGAATCCACGCACGGCGACCTCAAATTCACAGCACCCTTGACCGGCATCACCGCCGCCGTGGTGGGCGTGATCCTCAACCTGGCGCTGTTCTTCGGCTGGCACGTCATCTGGCCGCGCGCCACCGAGGCGGCGCCGTTCTCCGGTGGTTTCGAGTGGTTCTACGCGCTGATGTCGGTGGCCGCCTTCGTCGCCCTGTGGAAGTACAAGCAGGACATCATGAGAGTCATCGCCGCCTGCGCCGCCATCGGTCTGGTCTACACACTGGCCCTGGGCTGATCCGGCAAGGAATCCTCATGGACCATCACGATCCCGAATTTCTCAAACGCGCCGCCGGCACCCTGGTCATCGACGTGCGCGATCCGGAGGAACACGCCAAGGGCCATGTGCCGGGTGCGCTGAACCCGCCTCTGGAGCATCTCGCACAACGCATCGCCGAGGCTTTGCCGGACAAGAACGCCCCGGTCATCACCTACTGCAACGGCGGCAACCGGGGCGGCATCGGCGCCGACACCCTGCAAAACCTGGGCTACACCCAGGTGTTTTCCATCGCCGGCGGCTTTCGGGCCTACCAAGCCGCCACCCCCAACAAGGAGTCTTGATCCATATGCCTTACGAACTGAAACCCCTGCCCTGCGACCCTGCCAGGCTCAACGGCCTGTCCGAGAAGTTGATCGTCAGCCATTGGGAGAACAACTACGGCGGCGCGGTGAAGCGCCTCAACGCCATCGAGCAGCGTCTGGCCGAGCTGCAGTGGACCAGTGCGCCGGTGTTCGAGATCAATGGTTTCAAGCGCGAAGAGATGATCGCTGCCGGCTCCATGATCCTGCACGAGGTGTATTTCGACAGCCTGGGCGGTGCGGGTGGCGACCCGGCCGGCGCATTGAAGGCGGCCATCGAGCGCGACTTCGGTTCGCTGGATGCCTGGCGCGCCGAATTCACCGCCATGGGCAAGGCGCAAGGCGGTGGTTCCGGCTGGACCCTGCTGGTGTGGAGCCCGCGCCGCAATCGTCTGGTCAATGTCTGGGCCGCCGACCACGCCCACAACCTGGCCGGGGCGACGCCGCTCGTCGCCCTGGACATGTACGAACACAGCTATCACATGGACTTCGGCGCCAAGGCCGGCGCCTATGTGGACGCCTTCATGAACAACCTGTCCTGGACCGCCGCCGAAGCGTCCTTCACCAGAATTGGAGCCTGAACATGGACCGCACCATCAACCCCGCCACCCTGCAAGCCGAGTTCGCCGGCAAGTTCATCCTCGACGTGCGCCGCGACGATGACCTTGCGGCTTCCAGCGAGCAACTGGCGGGTGCCAACTGGAAAGACCCGACGCAAATCGGCGTCTGGGCGGATGAACTGCCGAAGGATCAGGACATCGTCCTCTACTGCGTGCGCGGGGGCGGCGTCTCCAACAGCGTGGTCGATGCGTTGCAGGCCAAGGGTCTGAACGCCCGCTTCATCGAGGGCGGCATCGAAGGCTGGAAGGCTGCCGGCGGCGCGGTGACGGCGAAGTAAGGCCATCGCTCGTATCATTTGCCGGTGTTGCAGCCTACCGCCGGGAGACCGAGATGAGTAATGCCGAGCACTGGGAAAACGTCTATCGCGGCAAAGCGATCGACCGGGTGAGCTGGTACCAGGCCCAGGCCGATCTGTCGCTCGCCCTCATCCGCCAAACCGGTCTGGCGCCGGAAGCGGCGCGCATCATCGACGTCGGCGCCGGCGCCTCGGTGCTGGCCGATAACCTGATCGAGGCCGGTTACCGCCACCTCACCGTTCTCGACATCGCCGCGCCGCCTCTGGCGTTAAGCAAGGCGCGGCTGGGCGAACGGGCCGGCCTGGTGGATTGGAGAGTCGGCGACGTGACCACCGTTGATCTGCCGGAATCCGGCTTCGACATCTGGCACGACCGCGCGGTGTTCCATTTCCTCACCCGCGAAGAGGATCGCCGCCGCTATGTGGCCCAGGTCTGGCGCGCGGTGCGTCCGGGTGGTTTCGTCATCGTCGCCACCTTCGGCCCCAACGGGCCCACGCAATGCTCCAACCTCGACGTCTGCCGCTATGCGCCGGAAACCCTGCACGGCGAATTCGGTGCCGGTTACGAACTGGTCTCGCACCGTACCGAGCTGCATGCCACGCCGGCGGGCAAGGACCAGGAATTCGTCTATTGTTTTTGCCGGCGCAACGCCTGATCCGGGCGAGGCCGGCACCCCAAGGAGCACGTCAAATGAAATGGGTGACCCGCGAACGCCCCAAGATCGACCGCATCGCCTGCCCCTGGCTGATCGCCCGCTTCATCGACCCTGAACCGGAGTTCCTCTACGTGCCGGGCGGCGACGTGCTCAAGGTGGCGGCGGAAACCGGCGCCACGCCCTATGACGTCCCCGGCGTGGACTATGGCCACCACGGCGAGAAGTGCAGCTTCGACGCCTTCATCGAGCGCCACCACCTCACCGACCCCGCCCTGCACAAACTGGCCCTGATCGTGCGCGGCGCGGATTGCGACGCGCCCCACCTGGCCAAGGAGGCCGCCGGTTTGCTGGCCATCTCCAAGGGTCTGTCCCTCAACTTCGAGGACGACCATGAAATGCTGAAGCACGGCATGGTGATCTACGACGCCCTCTATGCCTGGTGCGCCGACACACCCTTGCAGAAATTGGGCCGGCTGTTGGGCATGAAATGATCCTGCCGGATGGCGTCGCCCCCGAGGCCCGCCCGCTTCTGATCGCCCGCGCCCTGCGGGCCTTCGTCGATGGTTTCATCTGCGTCCTGCTGCCCGCCTACCTGCTGGCGCTGGGATTGGGCGCGTTCGAGGTGGGCGTGCTCAGCGCCGCCACCCTGCTGGGTTCCGCCCTGCTCACCTTATTGCTGGGCAGCCACGGCCACCGCTTCCATCACCGCCCCCTGCTGCTGGGCGCGGCCCTGCTCATGACCGCCACCGGCCTGGCGTTCGCCGGACTTTCCTCGTTCTGGCCGCTGCTGCTGGTGGCCTTCGTTGGCACGCTCAACCCCAGTTCCGGCGACGTCAGCGTCTTCCTGCCGCTGGAGCACGCGCGTCTGGCGGAGGCGGCCCAGGGCGATGCCCGCACCCGCCTGTTCGCCCGCTACACCCTTGCAGGGGCGTTGTTCGCGGCGTTCGGCGCCCTGGCGACGGGCCTGCCTGATGTGCTGGTGAACCTGGGCTGGGCCAGGCTCGACGCCTTGCGCGTGATGTTCCTGATCTACGCCCTTACGGGCGCGGTGGTGTGGCTGCTGTACCGGCGCCTGCCCGAGCCACCCCCTCATATGCAGCCGGCACCGCCCGCGCCGCTGGGGGCCTCGCGCGGTGTCGTCATCCGCCTCGCGGCGCTGTTCTCCATCGACGCCTTCGCCGGCGGGCTGGTTCTGAACGCGCTGCTGGCCCTATGGCTGTTCCAGCGCTTCGAGCTCTCGCTCGCCGCCGCCGGTTACTTCTTCTTCTGGGCCGGGCTGCTCGCCGCCTTCTCGCAGTTGGCGGCGCCGTGGGTGGCGCGGCGCATCGGCCTGGTACGCACCATGGTGTTCACCCACGTTCCGGCCAACATCTTCCTGATCCTTGCGGCGCTGGCGCCAAGCCTGCCCTGGGCACTGGCCTTCCTGCTGCTGCGCGCCCTGCTCTCGCAGATGGACGTGCCCACGCGCTCGGCCCTGGTCATGGCGCTGGTGACGCCGCCGGAACGCGCCGCGGCGGCGAGCTTCACCGCCGTGCCCCGCAGCCTCGCCGCGGCTTTGAGCCCCACGCTGGGCGGCGCGCTGCTCGCTTCGGGCTGGCTCGCCGCGCCGCTGGTGGCGGGCGGGGTGCTGAAGATCGCCTACGACCTGGCCCTGCTGGCGTCCTTCCGCAACACGCCGGAATCACCGACCCGGTAGCCGGGCCGCAAGCGCCAGCCTCACGACCAGGGTCAGACGCAGCGCCGGATTGCGGGCCGCCGCTTCACCCTGCCCGGAACGGCGCTCGATGCGAACCTGCCTCATGTGCCCCAGCGGTTGCGCTCCATCTGACGTTTCAACTCGCTGTCCTCTTCCTCGAATGTGGCTTCCACGTCGCTGGGGTGACAGTCCTCGGCGCGCTCCTCGCGTTGCGGGGTGGGCGGCGTCGCCGGCTGCGGGCCGCTGCCATTCCAGGCAAACGGGTTCTTGAAGACGGGCGGGTCGGGCAGGCAATCGTAGCGATAGGACGGCGGCCACCCCGTCTCGTAGGGCAGGAACGAGAGGGTCTTCTCGAATACCAGGGGCTTGCCGGTGGGCGTCGGCGGCAGGCGGGGCATGGCCTGGATGGCCTTGCGCGCCAGTTCCGAGGCCTTCGCCGAGGTGGACCAGAGTTCCTCCGCCTGGGCCAGGCTGCCGTCCGGATGGATGCTGATGCGGAAGCGGACCTGGCCCTGGTCCGGGCCTTCCACTGCCGTACCCATCATGCTGCGCACCTGCTGACCCCAGGCGTTGCGATAGCGCTTGCTGTTCTTGAGTGTGTAGGTGGAAGCCAGCTGCCAATCCTCCGCGCTGGGGGCGGGCGGCGCCTCCAGCGTAGCGGGTGTCTTCGGCACCTCGGCCGGCGCTGGCTCGGGCTGGGGTTCATCCCGGGGCGGCTGGGGTTCGCGCCGGGCTTTCTCGGTGACCTCCGGTGGCGGGAGCGGCAGCTCGATCAGCTCGGCATCGAGGCTGAGTTCTTCCGGGCCGGGCGCGGGCGCATCCCCTGGCATGAGTCCCCCTCCAACCCAGAGGCCCAGCAAGCCGACGAGCACCGCGCCGGGCAGGGTGATGGGCAGGCGCCGCCAGGGGCTGTCCAGGCGCCAGTCGAAACCGGCGGCATGGCCCTTACTGGCCATGCTGGACGGCGATGAGGAAGTGCTTGGCGCCCGCCTCCCGGGCCCGGATCATGGCCTGGACGATGACGCCGTTGGTGGCCGCGTCGTCGGCGGCGATGATGACGCTGGGGTCGGCGGGGTTCAGCAGCGTCTTCAGGGTGGGGGCCAGGGACTCCAGGGTGACCGGCGCCTTGTCCAGGAACAGCCGGCCTTCAGGGGTCACCGTCAGGGTGACCGGCGGTTTCTTATCCATGGGCGAAGTCGCCCCCCGCGGCAGGTTGACCTGCACGGCGTTCAAATGCTGCAGGGTCAGCGACGCCAGCATGAAGGTGGCGAGCAGGAAGAACATCACGTCGATCATCGGGATGATCTCGATGCGGCCCCGCTTGGGCTGGCGGCTTCTACGCAGCTTCATGACGCGCAGTGTCGTCAGCCGCCCCGGCTTCCTGGGCATCCAGACGGATGTGGTCGACCAGGCGGGTGCCCAGGCGCTCCATCTCGTCCAGGGTCTGGGCCTGCAAACGGGTCAGATAGTTGAAACCGAACAGGGCGACCAGGGCGATGAGCAGGCCCACCGCCGTGGCGATGAGGGCCTCGGCCACCCCGGCGGTGACGCCACCCGGGTTGACCAGGCCGTCCGGACCGATGAGCTGGAAGGACTGCATCATGCCGAAGATGGTGCCCAACAGGCCCAGCAGGGGCGCGGCGGTCACCACCGTGTCCAGCACCCACATGCCCCGCCCCAGCGCCTTCTCGATCTGCTGGGCCTCGTCCCCGGCGCGGGATTCCACCCACCAGTCAGGCTTGCTGCGGTTGTCCATGATCACCCGGAAAAAGCGGCTGAAGTAGTTGCGTGGCCCCAGCTTGGCAAGCTGCCGGTCCAGCTCCGCCCAGTCGAAGCCGTAGGTCTCCACCAGCTGCCGCAGGGCCTCCGGCAGCCGGGCATGACGGCGGTAGACGAGCGCCTTGTCCAGCATCACCACCAGGGCGGCCAGGGCCAGCGCCAGCAGCGGATAAATGATGGCGCCGCCGTGTTTGAGCACTTCAATTGCGGCCTGCAGGTCTTGCATCGTGTGACTCCATCCTGTCCTGAGAGCGAAAGGTTTGCTTGATCTACCCCACCGGGAGAAGCCGATGCGCAGCGGCGGGTGAGGGCACCCACTTGCATCATCCCCCGGCCTGGGCGCAACCAGGAAGGCAAGGTTCGGGCCATGTTGGCGGAAAGGCAATGCTAGAAATGAGCCCGGCGCCACGCCATGGGCCAGGACAACCAGAACGCCGGCCGATCCGTACCAGACGGGCGGGGAACCTCCTTCCGCCGCGCCGGGCCATAGGCAGGACCCACACACCTGGAGCGATCGGCCGGTAACATTCCGCATCCCGCACCCGCCCCCAGCCCATGCTCGACACCCTGCCCCTGCTGAGCCCCACCGATTTCCCGGCCCTGAAGCGCGGCCGGCTGACCACGCTACAGGTCAATCTGGGCTATCGCTGCAACCAGAGTTGCCAGCACTGCCACGTCAATGCCGGGCCCCAACGCACGGAAATGATGGACGACACCCAGGTGGAGTTGATCCCGCAAGTGCTGGCGGCGCGGCGGCTGGAAACCCTGGACCTCACCGGCGGCGCGCCGGAACTGCATTCGCGTTTCCGCTGGCTGGTGGCCGAGGCCCGCGCTCTGGGAGTGAGGGTCATCGACCGCTGCAATCTCACCATCCTCTCCGAGCCCGGCCACGAGGACCTGGCCGAATTCCTCGCTGAACAGCAGGTGGAAGTGGTGGCCTCCCTGCCTTGCTACCTGGAAGACAACGTCGACAAGCAGCGCGGCAAGGGGGTGTACGCCCGCAGCATCGCCGGGCTGAAACGGCTCAATGCCCTGGGGTACGGGCAAGCCGGCGGCGGCCTGGCAAGTCGTTCGCCGGGCCGCCCCAAGAACGACTTGGCCCCCTCGGGGGGCGGCTCGGGCGATTTTCCCGAGCCGGGGGCGCAGCGAATCCTCAACCTGGTCTACAACCCCGGCGGCGCCCATCTGCCGCCTGCCCAGGCCGGGCTGGAAGCGGCCTACAAGCGGGAATTGCTGGAACGCCACGGCATCGTCTTCAACCGCCTGCTCACCCTCGCCAACATGCCCATCCTGCGTTTCGGCAGCACGCTGCTGTCGAAGGGCGGCTTCGAGGACTACATGGTCCTGCTCAAATCCAGCCACAACCCCGCCAATCTGGCCGGCGTGATGTGCCGGGAACTCATCAGCGTGGACTGGCAGGGCCGGCTGTACGACTGCGACTTCAATCAGATGCTGGGGCTGGCGATGAGGGGTCACGCCACCCTGGCCGGCCTGCTGGAGGTCGACCCGGCCGATGCCGCCATCCGCGTGGCGGAACACTGCTACGGCTGCACCGCCGGCCAGGGCAGCAGTTGCGGCGGGGCGCTGGCATGAACTCGTTGCGCAAGCCCCGCCGCTACGACCGCAACCTCATCGTCATCGGCGCCGGGGCCGGCGGCCTGGTCACCGCCTACATCGCCGCCGCCGTGAAGGCCAAAGTGACCCTGATCGAGGGCCACCAGATGGGCGGCGACTGCCTCAACACCGGCTGCGTGCCCTCCAAGGCCTTGATCCGCCCCGCCCGCTTGCTGGCTGACCTGCGCCGGGCGGGGGAATTCGGCATCCACACCGAACCGCCACGGGTCGATTTCGCCGCAGTGATGGACCGGGTGCGGGCGGTGATCCGCCAGGTGGAACCCCACGATTCGGTGGAACGCTACACCGCCCTCGGGGTGGAGGTGATCCGCGGCCATGCCCGCCTGACCTCGCCCTGGACGGTGGAGATCGACACCGGCGAAGGCCGGCGCAGCCTCTCCGCCCGCGCCATCGTCCTGGCCACCGGCGCCGCGCCGGTGATTCCGGCCCTCCCCGGCATCGAACACGTGCGCCACGTCACCTCGGACACGGTCTGGGACCTGGACGCCCTGCCCGAGCGCCTGGCCGTGCTCGGCGGCGGCCCCATCGGCTGCGAGCTGGCCCAGGCCTTCGCGGCGCTGGGCAGCCGGGTCACTCTGGTGGCCCGTTCCGGCCTGCTGGGCAGGGAAGACGCCGATGTCGTCGCGCGGGTGGAACAGGGTCTGGCCGCCGACGGCGTGCGCGTGTGCAAGGGCGCGGAGCCCCTGCGCTGCGAGATCCAGGATGGGGCGCAGCGCCTGATCGTGGGCGGCCCGGATGGCGAGGAAGCCATCCCCTTCGACGTTCTGCTCTGCGCCACCGGCCGCAAGGCGCGGGTGGCGGGCTACGGCCTGGAAGAACTGGGCATACGCCTCACCCGCGCCGGCACCATCGAGGTCAACGAAACCCTGCAAACCCGCCACCCCAGCATCTACGCCTGCGGCGACGCGGCCGGGCCGTACCAGTTCACCCACGCCGCCGCCCACCAGGCCTGGTACGCGGCGGTGAACGCCTTGTTCTCCGGAATGCTCGGCCCCATCGGGCGGTTCAAGGCGGACTACCGGGTCATGCCCCGCGTCACCTTCACCCGCCCCGAAGTGGCGCGGGTGGGCCTCAACGAAACCGGGGCCCAGGCGAAAGGCATTGCCCATGAAATCACCCGCTACGACCTGGCCGACCTGGACCGGGCCATCACCGACGGCGCCGCCCAGGGCTTCATCCAGGTGCTCACCCCGCCCGGCAAGGACCGCATCCTGGGCGTCAGCATCGTCGGCGAGCACGCCGGCGAACTGCTGGCGGAATTCACCCTGGCCATGAAGCACAACCTGGGGCTCAACAAGATTTTGGGCACCATCCACCCCTATCCCACCTGGAGCGAAGCGGCCAAGTACGCCGCCGGGGAATGGAAGCGCGCCCACGCCCCCCAGGGGCTGCTGGCCTGGCTGGAACGCTTTCACGCCTGGCGGCGGGGATGAAATGGTTTTGGAACCTTCGATCGACTCGCGCTGCCACGGATTACCCCGTGACCGCGGCGCAGGCCGGGGTCCTGGGGTATGCCACTGGGTTCCGGCCTGCGCCGGAATGACCCTTCCCTTTTTCGAGCCTGTATTCCCATCTCAATGCACCACATCGACCGCATCCCCCTGCCCCTGCTGATCGTCCTCGCACTGTTCATGCTCGGCGCCCCCTTCGTCCCCGAACCCCACCTGGTGGAAAAGGCCCGCATGCTGGCGGAAGGCACCCTCACCCGCCCCATCGACATCTTCGACGTGTTCTGGCACCTGCTGCCGACGGGGCTGCTGGCGGTGCGGCTGGCAAGGAGGGCGAGAAAGTAGGGTGAAGTAGGGTGGATAAGCGAAGCGCATCCACCTTTCAGCGACGGGGATGGTGGATGCGCTGCGCTTATCCACCCTACGACGCCTACACCCCCCCATCCCTCCCGCGTCGCAGCCGCCAGGCCACCACGGCCAGGGCGAGGTAGTTGAGCGCAAGGAACCAGGGCGTGTTCCAGGCCAGGCCGTCGAAGCCCTCCCGGGTGAGGGGGTACAACACCGGCGCCGGGTAGAACTCGGCGGAGTGGGTGAACACGTCGATGACGATGTGCAGCCACCAGCCCGCCAGAACCAGGCCGACGCGCCGGCGCCAGGGCCACAGCAGCAGGGTGACGGCACCGGCGATGAGGGCACTGTGCAGGATGCAGTGCAGATGGTGGGCCGCCTCTCCCACCCAGAAGGGCATGGCCGGCTCGCCGCCCGGCTGGGCGACGGCGTAGTCCAGCAGGGCCTGGGCGGAGCCGCCGCCGAAGGCCGCCCAGGCCAGCAGCGGCGCCAGGTGGACCACGTCCGGCAGCACCGACAGGCTCACCGCGGCGACCGCCTGGGGGCGGGTCACCGGATGGCGTCGGGCCAGCCAGCGAACGCCAAGGCCGGCCCAGAGACCGTGGGCAAGGATGTCCATGCCTGCATTGTTCGTCGAAAACGGAAAAGATTCACTGCCGTCCCCGATGTTTTCCCGGATCATCGTCCGCCATGCGCCTGTCCATCATCCTGCCCACTCTGAATGAAGCCGAGGGCATCGCCGCCGTCCTGGCGCCACTGCAAGCTCTGCGCCGGGCGGGCCACGAGGTGATCGTGGCCGACGGCGGCAGCGACGACGGCACGCCGGCCCTGGCCGCGCCCCTGGCGGACCGGGTGATCGCCGCGCCCCGGGGCCGGGCCCGGCAGATGAACACCGGGACGGCGGCGGCTACCGGTGACACGCTCCTCTTCCTGCACGCCGACACCCGCCTGCCGGAGGGCGCGCTGGAACGCATCGCCGGAACCCTGGCCGACCACGCCTGGGGCCGTTTCGACGTCACCATCACGGGCCGGCCGGCCCTGCTGGCCGTGGTGGCGGCCCTCATGAACCTGCGTTCCCGCCTCACCGGCATCGCCACCGGCGACCAGGCCCTCTTCGTCACCCGCGCCGCCTTCAATGCCGTGGGCGGCTTTCCCGACCAGCCGCTGATGGAAGACATCGAACTGTCGAAACGCCTCAAGCGCCTGGGCCCGCCGGCCTGCCTGCGTGAACGGGCGACCACCTCCGGCCGACGCTGGGAGCGCCACGGTGTCTGGCGCACCATCCTGCTCATGTGGCGCCTGCGCTTCGACTACTGGCGCGGCGTGCCGACGGAACGGCTGTCCGAGCGCTACTACCCATGAAACATGAGGTGGCGTAGGGTGGATAAGCGCAGCGCATCCACCACCCCCGTCGCCAAAGGTGGATGCGCTGCGCTTATCCACCCTACAGATATCCACTCACCCTGTCTTTGCTTGTTGAATTCATGAAGCCCGTGCGCATCCTGATCTTCGCCAAGGCCCCCCTGCCCGGCCGGGTGAAGACCCGCCTGATCCCGGCCCTGGGCGCGGACGGCGCTGCCCGACTGGCGGCGCGGCTGCTGGCCCACGCCCTGGAACAAGCCCGCGCCGCAGGAGTCGGGCCGGTGGAGTTATGCATGAGCCCGGCACCGGACAGCCCCGAATGGACGTCCACCCCCCTGCCGCCGGACATCGCCACCAGCGACCAGGGCGCAGGCGACCTGGGCCGCCGCATGGCCCGCGCCTCGCAACGATGCATCAACGCCGGCGAAGCGGCGCTGCTGATCGGCACGGACTGCCCCGGCCTCGACGCCGAACGCCTGCGACAAGCCGCCGCCCGCCTGCAAGACCATGACGCGGTCATCCATCCCGCCGAAGACGGCGGCTACCCCCTGCTGGGCCTGAACGCCTTCGCCCCCGAGTTGTTCGCGGACATGCGCTGGAGCACGCCCGCCGTCGCACGGCTGACCCTGGAGCGCATGGCGGCATTGGGCTGGCGGGTGTGGATCGGGGAAACGCTCAGGGACATCGACGTGCCGGCCGACCTGGCTTCCTTACCGAAATGGCTCTGCCAAACTGCCGTGATCGACCCTTTTTGAACGGCGGCTACCCTGGATTCCATCAGGCAGTACCCGCCTTGGTGCAGTCAAACAGCGGGGGCGAGGTGAGCTTCCGCAGTTCGGCCGAAACGGCCGGTCAGGATGGAACGGTGTTGGTCAGCTATGAACCCGATGCCGCCCTTCAGCACTCCGAGAAGCTACTGGCAACATGTGCAGGCAACCAAATCATCAGGCATTGGCCTTTATCGGATAACCTGCTAGAGAACTGATTCAATACTTGGGAGATAAGGGATGGGAAAGCTCATCGATGGGGACGACGGACTGCCTGCCGAGGAAGTGGGAGTCTGGGCCAAGGAGAAGCATGATTATCTGTGCCGCTACATCGATATTTCGCGTAGTACACGGGCGAAGTACCTCGGACCCGGGAAGGCTGGTGCGACTTACATCGACTTGTTCTGTGGCCCGGGCCGATGCAAGGTGCGGGATTCTGAAGAATGGATTGACGGTGGTGTGGTTGCCGCTTGGAAGAAAAGCCAGGAAGGTGGCTCGCCGTTCTCGCAGGTTTTCATTGGCGACCTTGAAACGCAGCGCCGTGATGCCGCCGCCACCCGACTACGCCAATTAGGCGCGCCTGTAGTTGAAATCGACGGTGCCGCAATACAGTCCGTGCAGCAGGTTGTGACGCAGTTGAATCCGTACGGATTGCACTTCGCGTTTCTCGATCCCTTCGACTTGGCCGCATTGAATTTCGACATCATCGTGGCGCTGTCGCGCCTTACACGCATCGACATGCTCGTTCACATCAGCCAGATGGATTTACAGCGCAACGCAGTGAGTTACGCGACCTCGGAGGAGTCGGCATTCGATACATTCGCACCAGGTTGGCGGGAGAAAGTTGCTGTGGTCCAAGCGCAGCAGACGCTTCGGCAGCAGGTCTTCCAATATTGGCGCGACAAGGTAGTGGACCTTGGCGTGTGGCCATCTACCGACATGCGCCTTCTGACTGGTGGAAAGAACCAACCACTTTATTGGCTGTTGATGGCGGCCAAGCATCCATTGCCGCATAAGTTCTGGTCTACGGCCTCCAACATCGAAGGCCAAGGCAAGTTCGAGTTTTAGGGATGTACGACAGCTTCCGGGTAAGCATCCCAAGTGCGTCCACGGAAAATCCGCCCGTTCGCTTTCTTGTGGCGCTTGACCCCGTCAGCACCCCAGCCGCCCCACTGCTTGAAAAAGAACGCTGCCCCAGCCGCTTCGGCTTGCCTCTGAATATTCGCCACCCACTCCTCGCGCATAGGACGGGCTCTGTGGCCCGACTCGCCACCGACAATTACCCAGTGGATGTCACGCAGGTTGATGCGTCCTAGGTCCTCAAGCAATGGTTCGACCGAGAGAAATCGTATGTGAGCATTAACCCTGCGCAGATGGTCGATGCGCGGCACACCATACTCTTTGTCCTCCACAGAGACGCCCAGCCACACATTGTTCGGGCAACCACGATTCCGGAAGTAGTCCGGCAGGCGTTCGGCACGCTTGGTCAGAATTTGATATGTGTGCTGCGGCGTCTGTCGGATAACTGAGAAGACCTGATCGAGAAACTGATCGGGGATGTCCTCGTGAAACAGGTCACTCATCGAGTTCACGAAGTACACAGTCGGTTTCTTGCGCAGCAGAGGCTGGACAAGACGTTCTGGCAGGATAGCCAGCTTGAAGCCGTTCTCATACCCTGGCGCGCCCATGGCATGCAGGCGACGCGCCATCACCTCCGCGTAGCAGTGCTTACAGCCCGGAGATATTTTGGTGCAGCCAGTGGTTGGGTTCCACGTCTGCTCGGTCCATTCAATGCTGGTCTGGGTCGTCATCTCACCCTCCATCCTATTTGATCCGGTGACTCATGCCGTGAGCCACACCTAACCCGCTGCCAGTCCATCAATCAGCTTGGATAGAGCCACGCGCAAAGGTGCCTGATCCACACGGCCGAGTCTGTTGCGGACTTTATCCGCCAATTCATCTACCGACAGCTCTCGTTCTTGATCGCCCCAATGCACGAGGCGCATACAGCGTTCGATATGTTCAGCCTTGGGATTCATAAATGGGGACGTACCACGGAGTAATAGACCAGATGTTCAGTCACCCAGCATGATGATCCGGCGCAGTTCAGGCCGTAGTGTTGCTTCCCAGGTCCGAGAAATTGCTGATCTTCACCGCACCGTCAGGAAAGCGCGCCACCACCTCCAGTTGGCCGCCCATGGCCTCGATGTGGCTACGCAGCGTGGAGAGGTACATATCCGTGCGTTTCTCCAGCTTGGCGATGGAAGGTTGCTGGACGTGCAAGACTTCGGCCAGCATCTTTTGCGATAGTCCACGTGCTTGACGCAGTTCGTTGAGCGGCATTTCGGCCAGCATGGCTTCAGCCTGGGCATCGGCCCGTGCCTGAGATCCGAGCGACATGCGCGAGCGCAGTTCTGAAAATTTCTTAGCCATCGATCAACCCCTCCTTTCGAAGTTGCTCCAGATGTTCGTCGTACCGTCGGTCAGCCATGGGAACGTGGATGTCGTACCAACGGTCGTCCCCGGTCTTGTCCCCACCAATCAGCAGGATGGCGGTGCGTTTCGGGTCGAAGGCGTACAGGGTACGCAACGGCCTGCCGCCACGTTGCGTGCGAAGTTCCCGCATGTGACTGTGCTTCGATCCTTTGATGCCACTGCTGTGCGGGAAACCCAACGCCGGGCCATGCACTTCGAGCAAACGCACTGAGGCGGCCAGCGCTTCCTGCTCCTCTTCGGACAGGCTGCTCCACCAGTCGCCGAACTCATCGGTGTATTCGACTTCCCATGTCATGGCGTCACTGTAACCAAGGCAGAACATTCCATCAATGGAATATGTGCTCAACCCCTCGACAAACCGCGCTCCGCGCGGATACACCTTGGCCGGGTCGCCGCGTCCCAACTTCACCCACATGCACGACTTGATCCTGGCGCTGGCGAAGCCCAGGGCTCGTTCGGTCATGATGAAGCAGCCGGCTTGCAGGCAGGCGGGCGGGGATAAGCTCCGGGACATCGACGTGCCGGGGGATTTTGTCCAGGCTGGCCCGATTCCTGGAAGTACGATTGAATGCGGGCTTTGAACCCGCGCCCGCGCCATGCCCGATGCCCCCACCCTGGTCCTGTTCAATTACGACTGGGACCTCGTCGGATTCGCCCGCTGGCGGGAGCACTTTCCCCTGGACAGCGCCGGCTTCGACCTGTTCAGCTTTCCCAGCAACGTGCGCCTGGCGGGTTTCGACCTGGAGCGCTTCGTCGATGGCCTGGCGCATCGGGCTCGGCATCGGGGCTGGCGGGGGGTGACCTCCAACCACGAGCAGTTCGGCGCCCTGGCGGCGGCTCTGCTGGCCGAACGCATGGGCTGGCCGGGCACGCCGGTGGCGGCGGTGCTGGCCTGCCAGCACAAGCTGCATGCCCGGCGGGTGCTGGAAACGGTGGCGCCGGAGGCCAGCGTGCCCTGCCAGCCGCTGCCCGCCCGCTACGGCGAGCCCATCCCCGACGGCCTGGCTTACCCCTGCTTCGCCAAGCCGGTGAAGGCGGCTTTCTCAGTGCTGGCGCGCACGGTCCATAACCGCGAGGAACTGGCCGCCCTGACGCGCTTCCGTCCCTGGGAGCTGTGGGTGATCCGGCATCTGGTGGAGCCCTTCGAGCGGGTGGCGCGGCAGCGCCTGCCCGAGGCGAGCAGCGCCCATCGCATGCTTCTCGAACACCCCGCCGGGGGGCGCCAGTACAACCTGGATGGCTACGTGTTCAACGGCGAGCTGCGGCCCCTGGGGGTGGTGGAATCGGTGATGTATCCGGGCACCCAGGCCTTCATGCGCTTCGTCTATCCCTGCGCCCTGCCGGACGCCGCGCGGGCGCGGGCCATCGACGTGGCGCGCCGATTCCTGGCCGCCGTGGGCTTCGACCACGGCCTGTTCAACATGGAGTTCTTCCATGACCCGGCCAGCGACCGGCTGACGGTGATCGAGTTCAACCCGCGCATGGCGTCCCAGTTCTCCGACCTCTACCTGCGGGTGGACGGCCTGGACCTGCACCGGGTGGCCCTGGAACTGGCGCACGGCCGGGACCCCGCCATCCTGCCCCGGGCCGTGCCCGGCGCCGGGGTGGCGGCCAGCTTCGTCTATCGCAGCTTCGACCCGGCGGCGCGGCCGCCCATGCCGGGGCCGACCCGGCGCCGGGGCCTGGCGCGGGATTTTCCCGACGCCCTGCTGTTCCACTTCCCCAAGACGCCGGGCCAGATCGCGCGGGATTTCAAATGGCTGGGCAGCTACCGCTACGGCATCCTGCACCTGGGCGGGCGCGACGCCGGCGACCTGGCGGCCCGCTGCGTCACCGCCAGCGAATTGCTGGGCTGGGCGCCGACCTGCGGAACGGCCGCGACTGAACCGCTGGGGGGTATGTCGACATGCCGCGCCTGATCCAGATCAGCGCCGAGGACCCGGCGGCGATCCGGGCCGAACTCGTCGCCGGCCTGCAAGCGCACTGTCCCGCGCTGTCGCCCAAGTTTCTCTACGACGCCCTGGGTTCCCGCCTGTTCTCGGCCATCACCGAACTGCCGGAGTACTACCCCACCCGCACCGAGGCGGCCATCTTCGACACCCACCTGGAGGCCATGGCCACCGCCCTGGGCCCGGCGTCCAACCTGGTGGAACTGGGCGCCGGCAACTGCGAGAAGGCCGCGCGCCTGTTCGCCGCCCTGGCGGTGCGGCGCTACGTGGCGGTGGACATCTCCGCCGACTATCTGCTGGCCGCCCTGGACCGCCTGCAATACGAGCATCCGGGCATGGAGATGTTCGGCGTCGGCCTGGATTTTTCGGATTCCCTGGCGTTGCCGGCCGAGGTGGGCGACGGCCCGCGATTGCTGTTCTACCCCGGCTCCAGCATCGGCAACTTCGCCCCGGACCAGGCCCTGGCCTTCCTGCGGCGCATGCACGCCGCCTGCGCCGGCGGCCGGCTGCTGATCGGCGTGGACCTGGTGAAGCCCAGCGCGGTGCTGGAATCCGCCTACGACGACGCCCTGGGGGTGACGGCGGCCTTCAACCGCAATCTGCTGCTGCACCTCAACCGCCTGATCGGCAGCGACTTCGCCCTGGCGGACTGGCGCCACGTGGCCTTCTTCAACCGTGCTGAATCGCGCATCGAGATGCACCTGGAGGCGGCGCGGGCCGTCACCGTGCGTTGGCCTGGGGGGGAACGCCGCTTCGCCGCCGGCGAGCGCATCCACACCGAAAACTCCTACAAGTGGCGCCCGGCGGATTTCGCCGACCTGCTGACGGCGGCGGGCTTCCGCAATCCCCGCGCCTGGCGCGATGAGCGCGACTGGTTCGCGGTGTTCGCGGCGAAGGCGTGAATGGGACAGACGCCCCCCGTGCGCCTAAACCGCGCAACTGCGAAACCCGGCGTGGAGGTCGTTGCGCTCCGGCGTGAAGTAGTTGCGGTAGCGCGGATGCGCCATGCGCGGCGCGGTGGCGCTGCTGGCGCCGCGCAGCACGTAGCGGTCGCCGAACCAGGGCGCGGAATAGTCGCGGTAGGGGTGGGGCACAAAGCCGGGGTAGGGCTGGAAGCGGCTGGCGGTCCATTCCCACACCTCGCCCCAGGCGAATTCCGGCCGGGTGACGGCGGCCAGTTCCCATTCCGCCTCGCTGGGCAGGCGCCGGCCCGCCCAACGGCAGCAGGCGTCGGCCTCGTGCCAGGTCAGGTGCACGGCGGCGGTGTCCAGGTCCAGGGCCTGCCAGTCGCCGAAGCGGCGAGCTTCCCAGGTCTTGCCGGCCCGGCGCAGGTAGCGCGGCGGCGCGGCCTCGGCGGCCTCGACATAGGCCAGGTAGCGGCGCCAGCTCACCGGCTGGCGGTCGATCTCGAAGGCGTCCAGTGTCACCGGGTGGGCGGCCAGTTCGTTGTCGAAGGCGAAACCCGCGCCATGCCAGCCCAGGGTCCAGTCCTGTCCGGAAATGCGCAGCGGGGCGACTTCCGGCAGACGCGCCACTTGCGGGCGCAGGTTCTCCGGCAGCGGAATATCCAGGGCCTGGGCCATGTAGACGCCCGCCTCGCCGTGCATGTCCTCGTGGAACAGGGCCAGGCGGAAGAAGTACAGGCCCGCGTCGGTTTCCGGCGCCGCCCTCAGCAGGGCCAGGGTCTCTTCCAGGCCGGCGGCCAGGTAGGCGCGGGTGGCGGCGAGATCGGGCAAGGGCAGATGCCAGCGGCGGCTGTGGGCCACCCGGCTGGAGTCGTAGAGGGCGTCGGCCCCCGCCAGGCGTCCTTCCGGCCGGGCATGCTCCGGCTCGCAGGCCAGGCCCCGGTCGCGCTGGCGGTTGCGGGCGATCCACCAGTCCTGGAACCAGCCCACATGGCCCGCTTCCCACAGGGGCGGATTGAGCTGGGGCGAGTAGGGCACGGGCAAGGTGTCGCCCAGGGCGGTGGCATAGGCCTCCAGCAGGGCCAGGGTGCGGGCGCGGCTGTCGCTGAGGGCGGCGGCGAGCGGGTCGCGGCCACCCCGACGCGTGGCTTCGGCTTGGGTGGGCTGCATGATGCGGGGATGAGCGATGGCTGACCGGTCCAGTATGCCCCAAGTGGTCATCGTCAGCCCTTACCTGCGCGCCGCCAACAACGGCAACTGGCGCACCGCCGAGCGCTGGCGCCGCTATCTGGCGGGCGTGTGCGACGCGCGCATCGTCGATGCCTGGCCGGATGCCCAGGCGGCTGGAGACCAGGCCATGATCGCCCTGCACGCCCGACGTTCCGCCGCGGCCATCAGCGCCTGGCACGCGGCCCATCCCGGCCGCGGCCTGGCCGTGGTGCTCACCGGCACCGACCTCTACCGCGACATCCACACCGACGCCCAGGCGCGCCGTTCCCTGGATCTGGCTCAGGCGCTGGTGACCTTGCAGGAACAGGCGCCCCGGGCTCTGCCCGCCGAGGTGCGCGGCAAGGCCCGCGTCATCTACCAGTCGGTGTCGGCCCGCCCGGCCCTGGCGAAGACGACGCGCCACCTGCGCGCCCTGGCGGTGGGCCACCTGCGCGAGGAAAAGTCGCCCGATACCCTGTTCGCCGCCGCCTGCCTGCTCTCAAGACGTTCGCCGGGCCGCCCCAAGAACGACTTGGCCCCCTCGGGGGCCGGCTCGGACGTTTTTTCCGAGCCGGGGGCACAGCTAACCGGGCGCCAGGACATCCGCATCGATCACATTGGCGCCGTCCTGGACCCGGCCCTGGCCAAGGCGGCCCGCGCCACCATGCGGGCGGTCCCCCATTACCGCTGGCTGGGCGGCCTGCCCCACGAGGCCACGCGGCGCCGCATCCAGCGCGCCCACCTGCTGGTCCACCCCAGCCGCATGGAAGGCGGCGCCCACGTCATCATCGAGGCGGTGGTGAGCGGCACGCCGGTGCTGGCCTCGCGCATCGACGGCAACGTGGGCATGCTGGGCGAGGACTACGCCGGCTATTTCGAATGGGGCGACGCCCAATCCCTGGCCGCCTTGCTGCTGCGCTGCCGCGCGGACGCGGCCTTCCTGGACCGTCTGCGCCGGCAATGCCAGGCGCGCGCGCCCCTGTTCGAACCCGCCACCGAGGCGGCGGCCCTGGGCCGTCTGGTGGAAGATTTGTTGGAGAAAGCCCCGTAGGGTGGATACGCGCAGCGCATCCACCCTACTGCTGAAAGGAAACTGAACCATGCGCGTCCCGGAATCCCCCATCCTGCGGGACATCGTCCTCATCGGCGGCGGCCACAGCCACGCCGTGGCGCTGCGCATGTGGGCCATGCGGCCGCTGCCCGGCGCGCGCCTGACGCTGATCTGCACCGACACCGAAACCCCCTATTCCGGCATGTTGCCCGGCTTCATCGCCGGCCATTACGACTGCGAGGACATCCACATCGACGTGCGCCGCCTGGCCGAGTTCGCCGGCGCCCGTTACTACCGGGACGAGGTGGTGGGCATCGACCGGACGGAACGGCGGGTGATCTGCCGACAGCGTCCGCCGGTGGCCTACGACCTGCTGTCCATCAACATCGGCTCCACCCCGCGCCTGAGCCATGTCGCCGGGGCCGACGCCCACGCCGTGCCGGTGAAGCCCATCCGCCAGTTCGGCGAGCGCTGGCGCGCCCTGCTGGAACGGGTGCGCGAACACGCGGGCCGCACCACGGTGGCGGTGGTGGGGGCCGGCGCCGGCGGCGTGGAACTGGCCCTGGCCATGCACTACCGCCTGGGCCGGGAACTCCAGGCCCAGGGGCGCGACCCGGCCGAACTGGCCGTGCACCTGTTCAGTGCAGGCGCCGAGATCCTGCCCACCCACAACCGGGCCGTGCGCCGCGCCTTCGAAGGCGTGCTGGCCGAGCGCGGCATCGCCGTGCACCGGGACGCGGAAGTGGTGGAAGTGGCCCCCGGCCGGCTCCAGACCCGGCGTGGCGACACCCTGGCGGCGGACGAGGTGGTCTGGGTCACCCAGGCCGGCGGCGCCGCCTGGCTGGCGGCCACCGGCCTGGCCCTCGACGAGGCGGGCTTCATCCGCGTCAGCGACACCCTGCAAACCGAGACCGACCCGCGCATCTTCGCCACCGGCGACTGCGCGTCCATGATCAGCCGCCCCCTGGAAAAGGCCGGCGTGTTCGCCGTGCGCATGGGGCCGGTGCTGGCGGAAAACCTGCGCCGGTCGCTGCTCAACCAAGCACTGAAGGCGTACCGGCCGCAGCGCCGCTGGCTGGCCCTCATCAGCACCGGCGACCGCCATGCCATCGCCTCGCGCGGCGCCCTGTTCGCCCGCGGCGACTGGGTCTGGCGCTGGAAGGACCGCATCGACCGGCGCTTCATGCAGCGCTTCAGCGACCTGCCCGGCATGGATGAAATGCAGGGCCAGGCCAAACCCGTGGCGGAGTCGATCCCCCTGGAGACCGCCGAGCAGACCCAGGCCATCTCCGCCCTGGCCATGCGCTGCGGCGGCTGCGGCGCCAAGGTCGGCGCCAGCGTGCTGTCGCGGGCCCTGGCGCGGCTCTCAAGTCGTTCGCCGGGCAGTCCCAAGAACGACTTGGCCCCCTCGGGGGGCGGCTCGGACGGTTTTTCCGAGCCGGGGGCACCGTACTCGCCGATCCAGCGGGACGACGTGCTCATCGGCCTGGCCGACCCGGACGACGCCGCCGTGCTGCGCGTGCCGCCGGGCAAGGCCGTGGTGCAGACGGTGGACTTCTTCCGCGCCTTCATCGACGACCCCTGGGTGTTCGGCCGCATCGCCGCCAGCCATGCCCTGGGCGACGTCTTCGCCATGGGCGCCGAGGCCCAGTCCGCCACCGCCATCGCCACCGTGCCACCCGGCCTGGAAGCCAAGGTGGAAGACACCCTGTTCCAGATGATGTCCGGCGCCGTTTCGGTGCTCAACGAAGCCGGCTGCGCCCTGGTCGGCGGCCACACCGGCGAGGGCCGGGAGCTGGCCCTGGGCTTCGCCGTCAACGGCCTGATCGACGAAAGCCTGGCCGGGGTGATGACCAAGGGCGGCCTCTCCCCCGGCGACATGCTCCTCCTCACCAAGCCCATCGGCACCGGCACCCTGCTCGCCGCGCACGCCCGCTTGGCCGCCAAAGGCCGCTGGATCGACGCCGCCCTGGATTCCATGCAGGTCTCCAACCGGGCCGCCGCCGCCTGCCTCCTGGCCCACGGCGCCCGGGCCTGCACCGATCTCACCGGCTTCGGCCTGCTGGGTCATCTGGTGGAAATGACCAAGCCCTCCGGCGTGGATGCGGAACTGGAACTGGACGCCCTGCCCTTGCTGGAAGGCGCCCGGGAAACCGCCGCCGCCGGCATCCTGAGTTCCCTGCAACCCGCCAACGTGCGCCTGCGCCGCGCGCTGCGCAACCAGGAAGCGGCCGTCAACCACCCGGCCTACCCCCTGCTCTTCGACCCGCAAACCGCCGGCGGCCTGCTCGCCGGCGTGCCGGCCGACCGGGCCGAAGCCTGTCTGGCCGAACTGCGCCGCCTGGGCTATGCCCACGCCGCCGCCATCGGCCGCGTGCTGCCCCAGGGCGAGGCGGTGGAGCCTATCACGTTGAGGATTTGAGGCGTAGGGTGGATAAGCGCAGCGCATCCACCTTGTGGCGTGAAATGGTGGATGCGCTGCGCTTATCCACCCTACCTCTCCACCCTACCTCTCCACCCTACCTCTCCACCCTACCTCTCCACCCTACGGTTCAGCCAACAGTCGCCTCAAAAGCGGGTGGTCAGGTCTATCCAGCCCTGCGGCAGGATGTGCACCAGTTGGGCTTCCAGCCATTTGTCGCCGCCGCTGAGTATGGCCACGCCGACCAGCAGCACGAACAGGCCGAACGCCTTCTTCACGTTGTTCATGTGGGCGAGCACCCAGCCTCTCACCTTGCCGAAGCCGCTGCGCGAGGCATAGGCCACGGCCACCAGCACCGAGGCGGCGCCGAGGCCGAAGGTGCCCAGGATCAGGGTGCCGCGCGCCGCGCCGCCCTCGCTGGCGACCAGGGTGAGCGCGCTGGCCAGCATGGGACCCGAACAGGGGCTCCACACCATGCCGAGCAGGGCGCCGGTGGCGAACGCGCCGCCCAGCGATCCGCTGTCCAGGCGGGTGGTGGCGGCGTTGGCGCCACTGGCCAGGGGAGTGACCAGGCGGGTGAATCGCTCGTTCAGCACCGGCACCAGCATGACCAGCCCGAAGCCTATGAGCAGCCAGGCGCCCACCACCCGGATCAGGTCGGGGTCGATGCCCAAGGCGTCGCCGGCGACGCCGACCACCAATCCCAGGCCGGCAAACATGGCGACCATGCCCGCCCCCATGGCCACCGGCGCCCAGCGGTTGGCTTGCAGCGCGCCGCCAAGAACCAGCGGCAGCAGGGGAAAGACACAGGGGTTGAGCGTGGTCAGGCTGCCCGCCAGCCAGGCCAGGCCGAGTTCGGTGGGGCTGGTCATGGCGTCAGGCAGGCAGGGTGAGTCGAGGCTTGCGCGATGCGAGCGCGATGAGGTCGCCGCGACCGATCACGGCGCGCGCGGCCGATAGCGTGAAGATCACGCTGGCGGCAATCAGCATGCCCCATTCGGCATGGATGACATGGGTTGCCATGGCGCCGACCATCATCGCCGCCAGCCCCGCGCCAGCCAGCGCCGAGAGGCGACCGACGAGCAGGCCGATGCCTCCGGCCACCTCAACCGCGCCGATGAAGTACATGAACCACAACGGATATCCCCAGCGTTCGAATGCCGCGATTTCAAATTCCAGGCCCGCCAGTTTTGCCCCGCCGGATGCGAGGAAAACGAGGGATAGCAAGATGCTCAGCGCCTTGGTTTTCATCGGATGCTCCTTCCTCCGTTGCGATGGACGATGCGGCTCACAGCGCCCGGATGAATGCGGCCTTGATGTCATTGGCCCGGGTCTGCCCGTTGACGCGGGCGACTTCCTGCGCGCCCTTGAACACCACCATCACCGACTGCGAGCGCACTTTCATGCTCTTGCGCAGGTCTTTTTCCTGGTCGTAGTTGGCCACCAGCACCGTCATGCCTTGCAGTTGCGGGTCGGCTTTGAGGGTTTCCAGCGACTTGGCCTGATTCACGCAGGTTGAACACCAGTCGGCGTGGAAATGCACGGCGACGGGTTTGCCTTGCTGCTGCAGGGCGCTCAGTTGCGCCGTGCTGAACGGCAGCAATTCCAGGGCGCTGGCCCAGGTGCTCAGCGTCAGCAGCGATGCGGCGACGGTCAGTTTGAGGGTTTGCATGAGGCTCGGGCGGTTCATGGGGCGCTCCTGTAGGGGTGGGTGAAGGTGCCAGCCCGATGGCTGGTGTTTGGCAAGACACTTGGCAATTCGCTGAAATCGGCAAATGGGTTACAGGCGTGTTCAAATCCCGAAAATTTTTTTCAGCCTGGCGCCCGCCGCTGTAACCCCAATCCGTCCTCGCGCGAAATGAATGAAGAGCACGCGTCATCCGATGTCGAAAACCGCCTGCGCCCGTTGTGGATGGCCGCGCAGTCGGGCGACGAGCGCGCCTACCGGCAAACCCTGGCGCTCATGGCGACGCGGCTGAGAAGCTTTTTTCGCCGGCGCATGCCGACCTTGCTCGACGATGTGGAGGACCTGGTGCAGGAAACCTTGCTGGCGGTGCATTTGCAGCGCGGCACCTACGACCCGGCCTTTCCGGTGAGCGCCTGGCTGACGGCGATCGCCCGCCACAAGTTGGTCGATCTGTTCCGCCGGCGGGATCGCAAGGAAGGCTTGCACGACGAATACGACGATGTGGATGAGGCGGAACTGGCCGGCGAGCCGGCCGAACCGCATGCGAGACGCGATCTGGCGGTGCTCCTGCGCGCGTTGCCGGAGACGCAGCGGCGGGCGATCGAGCTGACCAAGCTGGAAGGCCTGTCGGTGGCCGAGGCCGCCGCCAGGACGGGCGCCTCGGTGGCCTCGATCAAGGTACTGGTGCACAGGGGCCTGAAGCGTCTGGTGGAACAGGTGAAGAAAGCCCCCCCCGAAACGCTCGCTCCGCTCGCGTCTCCCCCCAGGGGGCCAAGAAACGCTCGGGGCGGCCCTTCGTGTTTCTTGTGAGGTAAAGCCATGCATACCGAACAACTCATCGATATGTTGGCCCGCGATGCGGGCCCCGCGCCGCGCGCCGTGGTGGCGCGCAGGCTGCTGCCGGTCATGCTGATGGGCGTGCTGTGCAGCGTCGTGCTGGCCCTGTGGTTGATCGGCCCGTTGCCCGCCGAGAGCTTTCAGACGCCGGCCCCATGGGTCAAGCTGGCCTACGCCGCCGCGCTGGCGGTGGGCGCGGGCTTGCTCACCAGCCGCCTCGCCCGGCCCGTTGCCGAATTGTTCACGCCGCGCCTGCTGGTGGGGCTCGCGGTCGGCGCGATGGCGCTGATCGGCGCCGCGACCCTGTTCCTGACGCCCGCCCAGGAGCGAGTCGACGCGGTGTTCGGGCAGACCTGGCTGACCTGCCCGTGGACCTTGCTGGGCTTCTCGCTGCCGGCGCTGGCCGGAATACTGTGGGCCATGCGCGGCCTGGCGCCCACCCGGCCAAGGCAAGCGGGCTGGGCCGGCGGGTTGCTGGCGGGCGCGCTCGGCGCCATGGGCTACGCCCTGAGCTGCCCGGAGTCGTCCCCCACCTTTGTCGCCATCTGGCACACCGCGGGCATGGCCATGACCGCCTACATCGGCCGTCTGCTGGGGCCCATCGTGCTGCGCTGGTGAGGCGCGCGGCGTTGCCGCGCCCGGCATGGATCAGTCGTAGGGTGGATAAGCGAAGCGCATCCAACATGTCAGATGTGGAAGGTGGATGCGCTTCGCTTATCCACCCTACCTCTCCACCCTACTTCTCCACCCTACGGCTCGCCTTGGATACTGGTCAGCAGCAACCCGCGCCGGAGTCCGATTTCTCCGCGTCGAACGGCAGCCCGCCCCCGCAGCCCGCGAAGATGCCGTGGTGGCGGGAGAAGTCGCCGATGAACTCGAAGTACGGCGCGAAGCGGGTGTCGGCGAGCATGCGCCAGGTGTTGCCGCACACGGGGAAGACGCGGCCCGCTTCGATGGCGTGGTGCTTGTCGAGGTTGAAGCGGGCTTCCTGGTTGGGCACCCCGCCCTTGTAGACCACCGCCTGGCCGTAGTCCTCGCACTCGGGTTCCAGGCCGTCCAGCTTGAACAGGCGGTAGGTGGCGGAGAAGAAGCGGGTGTTGCCGACCCGCGCCGCCATGGCCGGATCGGTGAGGGCGATGGGCCGGTCTTCCACCAGGCGCGGGTCGGCGAAGCCGCAGCGGCGGGCGAGGTGCAGGAAGTCGTTCCAGTACAGCGCGCCGCCCAGGCACTCGCCGTACAGCACCGGGTCGTTGCGCAGTTCGGACGGGACGCGGCGGTCGGCGTAGATGTCGGAGAAGTAGAACTCGCCGCCGGTCTTGAGCAGGCGGCGGACCTGGCGCAGTACGGCTTCCTTGTCCGGGGAGAGATTCACCACGCAATTGGAGACGACCACGTCGAAGCTGGCATCAGCCAGGCCCAGTTGGTCCAGACGTTCGATGTAGCCGAGTTTGAAGTCCACGTTGTCGCGGGCGAAGCCGAAGGCATGGCGGTGATGTTCGCGGTGCGCCTCGGCCACGGCCAGTTGTTCCTCGGTCATGTCCACGCCCACCACCTTGCCCGCCTCTCCCACCAGTTGCGCCAGGGCGTAGACGTCGCGGCCCGAACCGCAGCCCAGGTCGAGTACGGAGAGGTCGTCGAGCAGGGTCGGGCAGACCAGGCCGCAGCCGTAATAGCGCGACATGACTTCCGGATGGATGCGCGCCAGCAGGGGCTTCATCCATTCCGGCATCAGGCTGGCATCGCAACAGGCGGAGGTGCGCAGGTCGGCGCTGCTTTTGAGTTGGTTGCCGTAGTAGTCCTTGACGAGTTCGTGCATGGGTTTCCTCAATGGGGCGGGGTGGCGGCCTTGGCGCGCAGACGCTTGAGCAGCCGGGGGATGAAGGCCACGGCCGCGAGCAGGGCCAGGGCGATGAGGATGTTGCGGATCATGCCCTCGCCACCCGTCAGGGCTTCGCGTCCGGCATGGCCGAGCCAGGTGTAGGCCAGTGCGCCGGGCAGCATGAACACCCAGGAAGCCAGCACGTAGGCGAGGAAGGGGATGCGCGTCAGGCCCAGGGCGTAGTTGAGCAGGTTGAAGGGAAACAACGGCACCAGGCGCACGAAGGCGACGAATCGCCAGCCTTCGGCGCTCACTCCGTCGTTGAGGCCTTGCAGGCGCGGACCGGCCTTGCGCGTGACCCAGTCCGAGCCGAGGTAGCGGGCGATGAGGAAGGCGAGGGAGGCGCCTAGCGTCGCCCCGGTCAGGTTCCACAGGGTGCCCCACAGCGGCCCGAACAGGGCGCCGCCGGCCAGGGTCAGCACCGAGCCGGGCAGGAACAGCACCGTGGCGAGGGCATAGGCGGCCATGAACAACAGCGGGCCCGCCGCCCCGGCGCCTTCGACCCAGGCTTGCAGGGCGGCGGCGTCGAAGCGGTCGCGATGCAGGATGGCGGCGGTGATGGCGGCGAGCAGAACCAGGCCGATGAGGATGCGCGGCAGGGCCTTGTTCATTTCGCCACCTCTTCGAAGTTGCGCCGGTTGATGGCGTAGTCGGTGATCTCGCCCCGGAACGGCAGGATCAGCATGCCGTCGAGGCGATCCACCTCGCGCGGGTTGTCGTAACCGCGGATACCGATGCTCATGCCCTCATGCCCGGCGCGCGGCTGGTCGCGGTAGGTGCCGAACAGGCGATCCCACCAGGGCAGGTTGAAGCCGAAGTTGGAATTGCATTCGTCGTCCTCCACCGAGTGATGCACCCGGTGCATGTCCGGCGTCACCACGAACCAGCGCAGCACCCGGTCAATCCCTGCCGGCAGACGGATGTTGCCGTGGTTGAACATGGCGGTGGCATTGAGCAGCACCTCGAAGATCACCACGGCCACCACCGGCGGGCCCAGTACCACGATGGTGGCGAACTTGATGAGCATGGAAAGGAGGATCTCGATGGGATGAAAACGCGCCCCGGTGGTGACGTCGTAATCCAGGTCGGCGTGGTGCACCCGGTGCAGCCGCCACAAGGCCGGCACGGCGTGGACCATGACGTGCTGCAGCCAGATGACGAAGTCCATGGCGATGACCGCCAGGGGAATGGCCAGGACGGCGGGAACCTGGAAGTGGTTCAGCAGACCCCAGCCGTGTTCCGCCGCGAAGGCCGCCACGCCCACCGCCGCCAGGGGGAAGAGCAGGCGTAGCAGGAGGGTATTCAGCGCCACCAGGGTCAGGTTGCTCGACCAGCGCAGGGCCTTCGAGACCGTGAGCGCCCGGCGGGGCGCGGCCAACTCCCATAGAGCCACCAGGGCGAAGATCCCAAGAAAGAACGAAAGCCGTATGGCGGGTTCGTGGCCGAGCACGAATTCTTCGAAGTTCATGGGAGTCTCCTCATGGGCGCCGGGCCGTCTATTTGCCGCCGCTCTTGATCATGCCGCGCAGGTCCTCGTACTCCTTGCGCACCTTCTCGTTGAAGAGCAGGCCGGGCTTGGGTTGCTTGGCCACGCCTTCCATCTCCAGCACGTCGGCGACCAGTTGGAAGCTGGACAGGCCGTTATGGTCCTTGCCGTCGGCGGCGATCATCTGGGTGCCGTAGAACACGCTGGGCGCGGGCAGGCCGGGCACCAGGCTGGTGGGCAGCAACTGGATGGGCAGGCGGTAGACGTTGGCGATCTCCGAGGCCACCTGCAGGTTGTTGTTGCAGCGCTGGCCGGGCGGGTCCTTGTTGACGAAGGTGAGCACCTTGCGCCCGGCGGCGTCCACCGCGCCGGGCACGGCATGGCTCTGCTGGGCCACCGCGGGCAGGGCGAGTGTCAGAAGAAGCAGGGAAGTGAGCAGTGGTTGCATGGCGATCTCCTCGTGTTGCTTGAGCGTTCGCGGGTCGCAAAACCCGCGCCTGGGTGGCCGGCCTCCGGTAGGCCCGGCGTGGCGCGCCGGGCCTTCATTCCTGATCCGTCAAATCGTCTCCATCACCACCGGCAGGCCGTGGGCACGCCACTCCGCCACCCCGTCCTCGAAGCGGAAGGCCTGATAGCCGTGCTTGCGCAGGAATTCCGCCGCCTCCACCGCCATCAGGCAGAAGGGCCCCCGGCAATAGGCCACCACCGGCTTGTCGCGGGGCAATTCGGCGATGCGCCGCTGCAATTCCTCCAGGGGCAGGGAACGGGCATAGGGCAGGTGGCCGGCGGCATATTCGTTGCCCGGCCGCACGTCCAGCACCACCACCTCGCCCTGTTCCGCCCGCGCCAGCAGGTCTTCGCGCGAGACCGGCATCAGCTCGTGGGCGTGTTCCCGCAGTCCGGCCAGGGCCGCCCGCAAGCCCAACAGGCGGTCATCCGCCAGGGAGCGGATGGCGACCCAGAAATCCGCCACCGCCTCGCTGGACAGCCGGTAGAAAACGTTCTTGCCGTCCTTGCGCGTCTCCACCAGATGCGCCAGGCGCAACTCCTTCAGATGGGCGCTGGCCAGCTTGAGGGAGATCTCCGCTTCCGTCGCCAGGCGCTCCACCGGCTTCTCGCCCTGGGCCAGCAACTCGATCAGTTCCAGCCGCTTCGGGCTGCACACCGCCTTGCCGATGCGCGCGACCTGCGCATAGAGCACGTCCTTGACTTGTCTTTCGGAGGTTTCCATCGATTACTCCAATGTTCATTAGAACGTTAGTCAGTAACCCGACCATTTTCAATCTCTATTTCCTCAAGCGCTTTGCGCTCCTTCGCCTTTGTCCAGGTTGGTCAGACCCTGTCCGACCTGGACTGTGCCCCTCGGCACGTCCAGGAAGGACAAGGCGGCAGCCAGGGGTGGTCACGCGGAGTCCACAAGGCCTGAAACCCGAGTGAGCTAGAATTGACCCACCTTTACTCCGAACCGCGCACCCCAGGGTGATGGGCGGTTGACCATGGACATAGCCTTACTGTTGTTTCTCATCCTGCTCAACGGCGTCTTCGCCATGGCGGAAATCGCCGTGGTCTCCTCCCGCAAGGCCAGGCTGCAGCGCCTGGCGGAAGACGGCAGTCCCGGCGCCGGCTCGGCCCTGGAATTGCACGCCGAGCCCTCCAACTTCCTTTCCACGATCCAGGTCGGCATCACCTCCATCGGCATCCTCAGCGGCGCCATCGGCGAGACGGCGCTGGCCGATCCGCTGGCGGCCTGGCTCAGCGGCTGGGATCTGCTGGCGCCCTACGCTTATGCGATTGCCCTTGCCGTGGTGGTGGTGGTGCTGACCTATTTCGCCGTGGTGGTCGGCGAACTGGTGCCCAAGCGCCTGGCCCTGATGGCCCCGGAAGGTATCGCCTCGCTGGTGGCGCGGCCGATGAATCTGCTGACGCGCGCCACGCGGCCTCTGGTGTGGCTGCTGTCCACCTCCTCCAGCCTGGTGCTGCGTGTCCTCGGCGCGAAACGCAAGGAGGAGCCGCCGGTCACCGACGACGAGATCAACGTCCTCATGGAGCAGGGCGCCGAGGCCGGCGTCTTCCACGAGAGCGAGCAGGAGATCGTCTCCAACGTGCTGCGCCTGGACGAACAGCGCATCGCCGCGATCATGACCCACCGCAGCGACATCTATCTGATCGACCTGGACGAGCCGGAGGAGGAAATCCGCCAGCGCCTGGCCGAGAGCCCCTTCGAGCGCATCGTGGTCTGCCGCGACGGACTCGAGCACATCGCCGGCATCCTGCGCACCTCCGACCTGCTGCAACCCATGCTCGGCGGCGCCCCCCTGGACATCGAGAGCCGCCTGCGCGAGCCGCTCTACGTGCCGGACAGCGTCACCACCACCCAGTTGCTGGAGAGCTTCCGCCAGTCCCGCATGCAGATCGCCCTGATCGTCGACGAGTACGGCGAGCTGGAGGGCCTGGTGACCCTCACCGACGTGCTCACCGCCATCGTCGGCGACCTGCCCTCCGCCGAGGGGCCGGACGAAATGGACGTGGTGCAAAGGGAGGATGGCTCCTGGCTGGTGGACGGCAGCGTCACCGCGGAACGCCTGAAGTCGGCGCTCGACATCGAGGCCGATCTGCCGGGCGAGGAGGAGAACGCCTACAACACTCTGGGCGGCTTCGTCATGCACATGCTTGGCCGCGTGCCCACCGTCGCCGACCACTTCGAATGGGAAGGCCTGCGCTTCGAGGTGGTGGACATGGACCGCAACCGCGTCGACAAGGTGCTGGTATCCCGCCTGCCGGAAGCCCCGGCCAAGGCCGGCGAAGACTGATCCGCGCCGGCGGAACCGCGGCTGCGCTCAGAACGGCGGCGGACTCTCCAGGGTCAGCGGCCTCGCGCTGACGGGGTGGACGAAGCTCAGGCGCCAGGCGTGCAGCAGCAGGCGTCCGGCCCGCGCGCGCGAGCTTTCATCACCATACAGGCTGTCCCCCAGGATGGGATGGCCGATGGCCTCCAGGTGCACGCGGAGCTGGTGCGAGCGGCCGGTGAACGGCTCCAGTTCCAGGCGCGTGCAACCCGCCGGCGCCTCGCCCGGCAGCACGCGCCAGCGCGTCAGGCTGGGCTGGCCGCGAGAGTCGATGACGCGCCTTGGCCGCAAGGGCCAGTCCAGGAAGATGGGTAAATCGATCTCGCCCCAGCCGTCGGCGCTGTCCGGCGGCGCGACGATGCCTTGCACCACCGCGACGTAGCGCTTGTCCACGGCGCGGGCGATGAAGGCGCGGCTGAGCGCGCTCTGCATGGCCTTGCCGCGCGCCATCAACATGAGACCGGAAGTGTCGCGGTCCAGGCGGTGCACGACCAGCGCGTCGGCGTAATGCGCCTGGGCGCGCGCGCTCAGGCAGTCCTGCTTGTCCTCGCCGCGACCCGGCACGGCGTGCAGGCCGGCGGGCTTGTCGAGCACCAGCAGGAAGTCGTCGGCGTAGATCGTGGTGAGTGGGGGCAGGGCCACGCGCGGGGTACGGGGTAGTGAGCGGGCCGAGGAAATTACCACGCGCATCGTTGGCCGGGGATGAATCCTGCCGTCCGGGAGTGGGAAAATGGAGGCCCGCATGTTCGCATTCTCCCCATCATGACCTGGCTACGTTCCCTCGCTCTGCTGCTGCTGCTCGCCGCCTTGCCGGCGCGCGCCGACTTCACCCTGGATGCCGGCGCCGGCCAGCACCTGGAGGTGAAGACCTGGGGCCGCTACGCCGACGGTCCGCTGTTCATCTGGCTGCTCAACCAGTACGGCGAACGCCAGCGCGCCGACGCCCTGGCCTCCCAGCTCGCCCGGCGCGGCGCGGCGGTATGGCGGGTGGATCTGCTCGACTCCCTGCTGCTGGAACGCACCGGCGAGGCCATCCGCAACATCGACGGTGAGCCCGTGGCCGCGCTGTTGCGCGAGGCGGTGCGCGGTGGCAAGCGGCCCATCGTCCTGGTCGCCTGCGACCGCATGGCCGCGCCGCTGCTGCGCGGCCTGCGCGCCTGGCAGGAGGGCGGCGGCGACAACGCCGCGGTGGCCGGCGCCGTGCTGTTCTTCCCCAATCTCTATCGCGGCACGCCGGTGGCCGGCGAGGCGCCGGAACTGCTCGGCATCGTCGGCGCCACCAACCTGCCGGTGATGGTCATGCAGCCCGAACTCGGCGCCCACCGCGGCCGCCTCGACGGCCTGCTGCGCACGCTGCGCGGGGGCGGCAGCCCGGCCTATGCCTGGTTCGTGCCGGGGGTGCGCGATTACTACCTGATGCACGTGGAGAAACCGAAGAGCGAAAGCCTGGATGCGATGGGCCCGGTGCCGGCCGAGGTGGAGCGCGCGCTGCGGGCCACGCCGGAGCGGCTCATGCGCGCCGCCCGCCTGCTCGCCGCGACGCCGCGCGCGAGCGGCCCCGCCGGCGTGGCCCTGGCGCAGGACCGTGCCAGCGCGCCGGCCTACGGCCTCATCGAGCGGCCGCGCCGGCCGGCGCCGGAACTGGCGCTGCTTGACGCGCGCGGCAAGCGTTTCGCCGCCGGCGACCTGCGCGGCCGCGTCACCCTGGTGAACTTCTGGGCGACCTGGTGCCCGCCCTGCGTGCACGAGATCCCTTCCATGAACCGCCTGGCGGCCGCCTACGATCCAGGTGAATTCGCCCTGGTCTCGGTCAACTTCCGCGAATCCCCCGCCCACGTGCGCGACTTCATGCGCCGGGTGGCAGTGGATTTCCCGGTGCTGCTCGACGAGAACGGCGCCGCCTCCACGCGCTGGGGCGTGGTTGCCTTCCCCAGTTCCTTCCTGCTCGACCGCGAGGGGCACATCCGCTATTCGGTGAATACCGCCATCGAATGGGACAGCGCCGAAGTCAAGGCGGTCATCGACCGTTTGCGCGCGGAGGGCCGGCGATGAAAGAGAGTAGATGGATGAGAATATTGCATTGCCTTAGGCTGACCATCAGCGTTGGGCATTGGGGCTCACAAACCGACTGATACACCCAGGTAGGGCGGAAAAGCGCAGCGCCTTCCGCCGTATGCACCCAGACCGCACAATGCCGTCATGCCGGACTATCGTCGCAACCGCATTCCGGGTGGCACCTATTTCTTCACCGTCAACCTGCTCGAGCGCGGCAGTTCCCTGCTCTTCACGCATATACAGGATCTGCGCGATGCCGTGCGGACGGTACGCGCCCGCCGCCCCTTCCACATCGACGCCTGGGTGGTGTTGCCTGATCACATGCACGCGGTCTGGACACTGCCAGACGACGACACGGACTATTCGGGTCGCTGGAAGGCGATCAAGATCGCCTTCGCCAAGTCCTTGCCCAAGGCCGAACGCCTGTCGGCGGTACGTGCGGCCAAGGGTGAGCGAGGGATCTGGCAGCGTCGGTTCTGGGAACACACCATTCGTGACGAACAGGATTATGCGGCGCATGTGGATTACGTCCACATCAATCCTTTGAAGCATGGCCTGGTGACCCGCTTGAAAGACTGGCCGCATTCGTCCTTCCATCGCTGTGTGGCGCGTGGCATCTATGCGCCGGATTGGGCTGGTCAGGGTGTGGAGGATGTGTTCGCGGGGGAGCGGGGAGTGTGATGGCGCCTGCTTCATTCGGCGGAAGGCGCTGCGCTTTTCCGCCCTACTCTTTGGTCTGGCGCTGGCCGTCTCCTGAAGCCGAGGGCTTCCCGGTCGCGTCCTGCCTGACTTACGACAGCAAGTACATTGCGGTCGTCGGATAGACCAGGAAGAGCCTCCAGCCCGCGGCTGTATCGGCTGTTCTCCGGCACGCGTTGCGCATACCCCGCAAGACCGGGACGGGATCGAGAGCCGGGCCATGCGGCGCTTCCCGAATATATTAGAAAAATCTAATATATTCACATCCCCGGTTGCCTCGCGCGGCCGCCTTGATTTCCCTTACCCATGCAGGAGGTTTTTATGCGCACCCTATTCACTACCGGCGCCGTGTTCGCGCTTGCCCTGTCCGTCACAGGTTGCTCGTCCATGATGCGTTCGGCCATGGTGGATGAAAGGGCCAGCCCCTATGGTCTGGAGGAGACCGTCAAGACCATCACCGCCCAGGGCCGCCAGAAGGGCTGGAACGTGAGCGAGCCGAAGCGGCTGGACCAGATCATCCGTAAACACGGCGGGCCGACGGTGCCGCCGGTCGTCCTGCTCGACCTGTGCGAGCCGCACCATGCCGGCAAGCTGCTGGCCAACGACGAGGACCGCTGGGTGTCGGTGATGATGCCCTGCACTATCAGCGTCTACGAGAAATCCGACGGCAAGGTGTACGTGACCAACATCAAGGCCGCCAATGTCGGCAGCATGATGGGTGGCACCGTAGCCGAAGTGATGGGTGGCTCGGTGGCCGAAGCCCAGGAGGAAATTCTCTCCTTCCTGCGCAAATAAGCGCGGGGCGCCCCGGCTTGGCGCCGGGGTGCGGCGTCAGGACTGCCCGACCAGGATGGGCATGCCCAGCAGCGGCCACAGCAGTGTCACCGCCAGGGCCAGCACCACCAGCAGGACCAGGCTCAGCAGCAGGCCGTGGCGGAAGAATTCGCCGGTGGAGAACTGCTTGGAGTCGTAGGCGATGGCGTTGGGCGCGGCACCGATCAGCAGCACGAAGGGCATGCCGGCGGTGACCAGGGAGGCGTACATCACCACGTCCGGGGCCACGCCCATGTACTTGGCGATGACCAGGGCCACCGGCAGGACGATGGCGATGGCGGCTACGTTCATGATGAAGTTGGTCAGCACCAGGACGAAGGCGGAGATGCCCATGACGAACACGAACCAGTGGGCCTCCTTGAGCAGGGCCAGCCACTGCACCGCCATCCACTCCGCCGCCCCGGTCTGCCACAAACAAAAGCCGATGCTCATGGCCCCGGAGAACAGCAGGATGATGTTCCAGGGAATCTCCTCCAGGTTCTTCACGCTGAGGATGCCGACGATGAAGAACAGCAGGGTGGAACACAGCATCAGCGCCGCCCGGTCGATGGGCTGCAGGAAGGGCACCACGCCCTTCAACGACATCAGCAGGACCACGCCGAAGACGATGCCCAGCACGGTCTTTTCCTGTGACGTCATCGGCCCCAGGCCGTCGGCCAGGCGCTTGACCGTGTTCTTGAGGCCGGGAATGGCGTCCTTCTCCGGCTTCAGGAAAGTGATCAGGTAGAACCAGATGGCGAACACCATGAGCCAGCCGATGACAAACATGTAGCTGGTCAGCTCGAAGAAGCCGATCTCGTTGCCGGTGAATTCCTTGTACATGCCCGCTGCCGCCGGCCCCCGCGCGGCGCCCAGGAAGGTGATGATGGAACCGGCGCCGGCGGCGTAGGCCATGCCGATGAACAGGCTCTTGCCGAAGTTGGTCTGCTTGTCGCCCTCGCCGTACAGCGCGTAGATGGCGAGCAGGATGGGGAACATGGTGGCGGCCACGGCGGTGTGCGCCATCAGATGGGCCAGGGCGGCGGTGACCACCAGGCAGCCGAGCAGGATCATGCGCGTGTTCTCTCCCGCCACCGCCAGCATCTTGTAGGCGATGCGCCGGGTCAGGCCCGATTGGGTGAAGGCCAGGCCGATGACGATGGAACCGAAGATGAACAGCACCGAGGGGTCCATGAAGTCGCGGAAGGCGTCCTTGGCCGGGCGGATCATGAACAGGGCCTGGAACACGCCTATGGCGATGGCGGTGACGCCGATGGGAATCACCTCCCAGATCCACCAGATGCCGGCCAGCAGGAACAGGCCGATGGCGGCCTTGCCCTGCGGGCTCAGCGTGAAGCTCTTGCCGCCGGGATCGATGGCGTCCGGCCAGGCCGGCATGAAATAGACCGCCAGGAACACGCCCAGGCCGGCCAGCAGGATGAACAGCTTCTTCCAGTCGTAGGCCGGGCCCGCCGACTCGATGCGGGGAGAGGTGGATTCAGCCACGCAGCACCTCCGTCGCGGCCTGGTTGAAGACGTCGACGATGCGCACCACGCCGACTACCACGCCGTCCTCCAGCACCGGCAGCATGTGCACGTGGTGGGCGATCATCAGGTAGGCGGCACGCGTGATGGGATCGTCGGTGCGCACGCTGTGCCGTACCGGAGCCATGTGGTTGGCGACCGAGACCTCGGCCAGCTGCCGGCACTGGGCGGGGAAGGATTCCTGCCAGAGCAGGGACAGGGAGGCGTCGGCCACCATGGCGCCGCTAAACGCGTGTTGCGACAGGGTCGCCCGGATGTAATCGGGCATCAGGGCGCGCAGCAGATCGACCAGGCCGATGATGCCCACCACCTTGCTCTCGCCGTCGAACACCAGCATGTGCCGATAGCGCCAGCCACCGGAGGTGTGCTGGCGATGCAGCAGGGCGTACGCATCCTTGAGCGAAGCGTCGTGGGCAATGCGGGGGAATTCGGCGACGGGTACCAGGATGTCGCGCACGGTGCCGGTGATCATGACGGGGTCTCCTTGCGGAATTGATTAGCGCGCCGGGCGAACCGGGGCCGGCACGCGCCGGCGCAGGATATCACCATGCAAGCGGTGTGGGCAGCCTCTCCGCACGTCGGCCTGAAGCCCGCGCGCGGGTTCGGTGGTAACGTTCAGGCTCCTGTTGCCGGAGGATGGAACTCTATGCAAGACCTGCGCGCACTCGTGGTGGACGATTCCAAGGTCGGACGCCTCACCATGCAGAGAAAACTGGAAGCTATGGGCATCCGGGTGGAACTCGCCGAATCGGGGCCGCAGGCCCTGGACATGCTGGCGCGGCAGCCGCCCGACCTGGTTTTCATGGACCACATGATGCCGGACATGGACGGCTTCGAGGTGACCCGCCGCATCAAGGCCAGCCCGGCCATGCGCGACATTCCCGTCATCATCGTCAGCGGCAACGACGAGGCGAGTTTCGTCGAGGAGGCGCGGCAGGCCGGCGCCCTCGACGCCATGACCAAGCCGCCCGCCACCGAGGCGCTGGAATCGCTGCTCGCCTCGCTGCCGTCGCGCGCCGAAATCGCCGTCGCCGCGGCGCCGCCGCCGGCGGAACCCCGCGTCGAGGTCGGCGCCCTGGTGGAGAGCGCCGTGGCCGCGCTGCGGACGGAGGTCGACGAACGCCTGGCGGCGCAGGCCGCGAACCTCGACGAACTGAACCTGCGACTGACGGACCTGGCGGCGCGACCCGCGCCGGACCTGGCCGCGCTGACGACCGACCTGGAACAGCGTCTCGCCGCCGGCCTGGCCGGCCAGCAGGCACGCGGCGACAGCCAGGCCGCCGAGTTCGCCACCTTGCGCGAGGCCCTGCTGGCCAGGCTGGACGCACAGGCCGCGGAACTGGCGGCGGAGACCGCGTCCGTCCGGCGGGAGCTGGCCCGCGTCGGCGAGCAAGTCGGCCGGCTGGGCGAAGAACTGCGCGGCGTTCGCGTCGATTTCGAAACGCGCTTCGCCGGATTGGAAGCGGCCCCGCAGCCGGCCTCACGGACCGACGCCGAGGCGAGTGCGGAGGCGGCTGCGCGCGAGGTGGCGGCCGACCTGGCGGCCCTGCGCGCGGAGTGGGCCACCCTGGAAGCGCGCCTGGACGAATCCCGGCCGGAAGAATCCCGCCTGCGTCAGTGGGTGGCGGATGCGCTGGCCGCGAGCGGCCCGGCTCCGGCCACAGCGGAGCACGAGTCCGTCCCGCCTGGCGAGCTGGACCGCTTGCGCACCGGCTTCAAGCGCCTGGCCGGCATGACGCTGCTGGGCGGCGGCGTGCTGCTGGTCATCGCGCTGTTTGCCCTGATGCGGGGATAAGCCAGCCGGCGAGCATTCATGCCTGCGCCGCTTCCCGGTTCCCGCGTGGATCGGATTGTCTTCCTGCTGGCCTGCGCCGCCTTCGCCAGTTCCGCCGCCCTGCGCCTGGTCGACCCCATGCTGCCGGCGCTGGCGGCGGACTTCCGCACCACCGTCGGCGGTGCGGCCATCGTCGTCACCGCCACCGGCCTGGCCTACGGTTTGTTGCAACTGCTGTTCGGCCCGCTCGGCGACCACTACGGCAAGCTGCGTGTGGTCACCTTCGCCTGCCTGGCCTCCACCGTCGGCGCCGTCGCCTGCGCCGCCAGTCCCAGCCTGGACCTGCTGGCCCTGGCGCGGGCGTTGAACGGCGCCACCACCGCCGCGCTGATTCCCCTGTCGCTGGCCTGGATCGGCGACGCGGTGAGCATGGAGCACCGCCAGGCCACGCTGGCCCGCTTCATGACCGGCCAGATCATCGGCCTGGTCAGCGGCCACGCCATCGGCGGCTTTTTCGCGGAACACCTGGGCTGGCGCTGGGGCTTCGTGTTCCTCGCCGGCCTCTACCTGGTGGTCGGCCTGCTGCTGCTCGCCGCCCTGCGCGGGCAGCATGCCACCTCGGCCGCGCCGGCGCGGGTGCCCGGCCGCTATCGCCTGGTGCTGGGCCAGGCGCACGGCCGCTTCGTGCTCGCCCTGATCTTCGTCGAGGCCATCGCCACCTTCGGCATCATGACTTTCATTCCCGCCTACCTGCACCAGCGCTTCGGCATCTCCCTGTTCCACGCCGGCCTGGTGGTGGCGGCGATGGGCCTGGGCGGGCTCGGCTATACCCTGTTCGCGGCGCACTGGGTGCGGGCCCTGGGACCGCGTCGCCTGGCCCGGCTGGGTGGCCTGCTGCTGGGCCTGGCTTTCCTGATCCTTGCACTTGCCGCCGACTGGGGCTGGGGCGTGCTGGCCTGCGGCCTGCTCGGCCTGGGCTTCTACCAGTTGCACAACACCCTGCAGACCCTGGCCAGCCAGATGGCGCCGCAGGCCCGCGGCACCGCCCTGTCCCTGTTCGCCTTCTGTTTCTTCCTGGGTCAGGCCGCGGGCGCCGGCCTGGGCGCGCCGGTGGTCGACCATCTCGGCGCGCACTGGCTGTTCCTCGCCGCCGCCATGACGCTGCCCCTGGTGGGGTTCGTGCTGGCGCAGCACATCAAGGCCCGGCATCGCGCCTTGAAGCGAGCGGCGCGGGGCGCGGCGGCATGAATCCGGAGCAGCCGCTCGAGGTGGACTACGCGCGCCGCTTCCAGTGCCTGGGCGCGCTGCTGAATGCCCACGCCGATCTGTGGCGGCCCGCGCCCTTCCACGTGCCCCGGCCGGCCTGGTGCGCGGCGCATGCCGACTATGCGGCGCATCTGTTGGCCCTGGCGGACGCGGAGGTGGAGACTCTGGCCGGCGACAACCGCGCCCTCATCGACCTCGCCGGCCGCTTCCTGCCGGAACTCCTGCAACTCCACCCACTGATCGAACTGTCGCGTCTGGACGAAACGGCGGAGGCCGTGGACGAAGACACGGCGCGCCACGTGCCCGGTCGCAAGCGCGCCCAGATCGGCGCCTTCGCCGCCGGTGTGGGGCGGCTCGACCACCCCGTGCTGGAATGGTGCGCCGGCAAGGGCCATCTGGGCCGCCATCTGGCCCGGCGCTGGGGGGTTCCCGTCACCAGCCTGGAATGGGACGGCGAACTCTGCGCCGAGGGCGAGCGGCTCGCCGGGGACGTCGAGCAGGTCTTCGTGCACGCCGACGCCCTGGCGCCCGCCAGCGTCGATCACCTTGCCGGCCGCCACGCCCTCGCCCTGCACGCCTGCGGCGACCTGCACCTGGCCCTGCTGCGCGGCGCGGTGGAGCATAGAGCGCCGGCCCTCGACCTGGCGCCCTGTTGCTACTACCGCATCGCCACGCCCGACTATCGGCCCCTCAACGCGGACGCGAACCTGCGTCTGTCGCGCGACGAACTGCACCTGGCGGTGACCGAGACCGTCACCGCCGGCGCCCGCGAGCGTCGCCAGCGCGACCGCGCCCAGGCCTGGAAGCTGGCTTTCCTGGAATGGCGGGCGGCGCGCGGCGTGGCACGGGACAAGACCTTCAAGCCGGTGCCCGCCGCCTGGATGGCGGCCGGCTTCGCCGCCTGGATCGGCCGCCTGGCGGCACGGGAGGGATGCGCCGCGGCCGGGGGAGAAGACTGGTCCGCCTGGGAAGCGACAGGTTGGCATCGTCTGGGAGAGGTACGCCGCCTGGAACTCGCCCGCCTCGTCTTCCGCCGGCCCCTGGAAATCTGGCTGGCGCTCGATCGCGCCCTCTACCTCGCGCGCCACGGCTACCGCGTGCGTCTGGCCGAGTTCTGCGGACGCGAACTGACGCCGCGCAACCTGCTGATCACCGCGCGGCGCCCGGCGGCCCCTATCATGGACGTTCCCACGGAGCCCGTGCCATGACCTTGCCACTGAACACCACTCTGCTGCAGACCGTCGTCCTGCTGGCCCTGTCCAACCTGTTCATGACGGTGGCCTGGTACGCCCACCTCAAGCACCTCAACGACAAGCCCTGGTGGATCGCCGCCCTGCTGAGCTGGGGCGTGGCCCTGTTCGAGTACCTGCTGCAGGTACCCGCCAACCGCATCGGCTACACCCAGCTCACCCTGCCCCAGCTCAAGATCCTGCAGGAAGTCATCACCCTCAGCGTGTTCGTGCCCTTCGCCCTGCTCTATATGAAGGAACCGCTGAGCTGGAATTACCTGTGGGCGGGGCTGTGCTTGCTGGGGGCGGTGTATTTCATCTTCAGGGGGCCTTGAAGAGCTCAAACTTGGACATAGGGCAGTAATTTCCGCTGTCCCGTCGCTCACTTGCGCGTACGGGATGCTCTTACGGAAATGCACCGATTTGGCCGCACTCCCACCCGCCTAGACTGAGCCGTCCTGCCGCGGAGTCGGCGCCAGTCGAGGCCACTGCCATGAAATACATCAGCCGGATCGACCATATCCCGCAACTCACCGAATCGGACAAGGCCGCCATGCGCCTGGTGGAGGAACGCTACGTGTTCCGCGCCACCGACTACTACCTCAAGCTGATCGACTGGGATGATCCCCGCGATCCCATCCGCCAGCTCATCCTGCCCCGCATCGAGGAGCTCAACGACTGGGGACGCCTGGATGCCAGCGACGAGTCCGCCAACACGGTGGGCCAGGGCATCCAGCACAAGTACCCGGATACCGCCCTGCTGCTTTGCAACGAGGTGTGCGGCGGCTATTGCCGCTATTGCTTCCGCAAGCGCCTGTTCATGGACGGCAACGACGAGGTGAGCAAGGACGTGAGCGCCGGCATCGCCTACATCGCCGCCCACCCGGAAATCAGCAACGTGCTGCTCACCGGCGGCGATCCGCTGATCATGAGCACGCGCCGGCTGAGCGAGATCATCGCCGCGCTTCGGCGGATCCCGCACGTGCGGGTGATCCGCCTGGGCAGCAAGATGCCCGCCTTCAATCCGGCCCGCATCCTCGACGACGACGCGCTGCTGGAGATGCTGGCGCTCCATTCGACGGCCGACAAACGCATCTACCTGATGGCCCACTTCGACCATCCGCGCGAACTCACCGACACCGCGCTGCGCGCGCTGGACCGGCTGACGCGCAGCGGCGTCATCCTCACCAACCAGTGCCCCATCATCCGCGGCGTCAACGACGACGCGGCGGTGCTGTCCGAGCTGTTCCGCCGGCTGTCGTGGATCGGCTGCACGCCCTACTACCTGTTCCAGGGCCGCCCCACCTCCGGCAACGATCCCTACCGGGTGCCCATCGTCGAGGGCTGGTATCTGTTCCAGGCGGCGCTGAGTTGGGGCGCCGGCCTGGCGCGGCGAGCCCGCTTCGTCATGTCGCACGCCAGCGGCAAGATCGAAATCCTGATGGTCGACGACGCGCACATCCACCTGCGCTATCACCGCGCCAAGAATCCCGCGCACAGCGGTCGTTTGCTGGTCTGCGAGCGGGACGACGAGGCGTGCTGGCTGGACGAGCTCAAGGTGCTGAAGACCCTGCCCATGCGCGGGCCGGCGCCGTCCGCTTCGCCGCGCTACCAGCGTCCGGCCGGGCGCGGCGCGCCGCTCCGACCGGCGGCATGAGCGAAACCCCCGCGCTCGACCTCGCCCATGTGGAGGATGAGGATTTCACCAGCCGCCTGGCCCGTCTGACGGAACGCGAACGTCAGGTGCTGGAACTCGTGGCGGCGGGCGTGCGCAATCGGGAAATCGCCTCCACCCTGGGCATCAGCCCGCGCACGGTGGAGGTGTTCAAGTCGCGCATGCGCGAAAAGATGCGCGCCCGCGACCTGCCGGAACTACTGCGCATGCTGGGGTCGGCGCTCGGGTCCGGATAAACCTTGATAAACCGCCGCCCGGCGGCGCTCAGCGCCCGCCGAGATGGGCGACCAGATGCTGCAAGTCGCTGCGCTGGGCGTCATGCACCAGGCGCTTCGCGGTCTGCGGCTCGTAGTCCACCAGATGGCGGATGACGGCCTCCACCTTGTCCGGCTGGTTGTTGTGGTAGCGGGCCATGCCCAGGGCATACCAGGCCACCCCGTTCATCGGCTGCAAGGTCGCGGCCTGTTCCAGCGCCTCGGCGGCAGCGACGTGATCGCCCCGATGGGCGTGCATCATGCCGATGCCGTACCAGGCCAGGTCGTGCTTGGGGTTCAGCTCGACGGCGCGGCGCAGGGCGGCCAGCCCGCCCTCGGGGTTGCCGAGTTGCTCGAGCGCGTAACCCAGGTTGTACCAGGTGTTGGCATCCTCCGGCTCCAGCGCCAGGGCCTTGTCGAACCACTCCGCCGCCGCCGACCAGCGCTTCTTCTGCGCGTGGATCCAGCCGATGCTGCGGGCCGCGCGGACGTCGCGCGGATTGGCGCGGAAGCTTTCGACATAGGCTTCCGCGGACTTGTCCGGCATGCGCAGCCAGTCGAAAACGATGGCGCGCAGGGTGTAACGAAAATGGTCGAAGTTCATGGTGGCGGTCGGCGGATGGAAGCGCGATTTTCCCGGCGTCGGCAGCGCTCGGCAAGATAAAATGCGCACTTCCATCGATCCCATCCGCCACCTCCATGCCCCTCGATCTCCTGCTGGTGTCCATCCTGCGCGTCCTCGTGGAGGTCGCCGGCTTCGCACTCCTGGGCCAGGGCGTGCTCGCCCTGCTGGCGGGCAAGTACCGCCACCAGAACATCTTCTACAAGGTCCTGCAGGCGGTCACCGCGCCAGTGGTCAAGGCGACGCGCTTCGTCCTGCCCCGCTTCATCATCGACGCGCACGTGCCCTTGATCGCCTTCTTCCTGCTGTTCTGGCTGTGGATCGTGCTGGCCGTGGCCAAACGCCATCTGTGCGGGCTGCATGGACTCGCCTGCTGAATCAGGCTCCAAGCGCAGCGCCCCTCCGGATACCTCGTTCGCGATCTCCTGGAAGGTCCTGCTCGCCTATGGCATCGGCAGCATGGCGCTGGATGCGCTCAGCAACCCGCAGACCATCCTGCCCCTGGCCCTGGCGCCGTGGACGCCGCCACCCGGCCTGACCCTGGCCTTTCTGCTGCTGTACGGGCTGCATTACGCGCCCTTCCTGATCGTCGTCACCTTCCTCGCGGGGATCCCACTCTATGGCCTGCCTGCCGAATGGCTGCCGGCGCTGTGGGCCGCCACCCTGCTCATGCTCGGCCTGATGGCCCTGGCAGCCTGGCTGCTGCGCGGTTTGCGCTTTGATCCGCAGCTCTCCAGCCAGCGCGATCTGTCCTGGTTCCTGCTGGTGGCGGTACTGGCGGCCTGGCTCGATTCCGGCGTGCACGTGTTCTCGCGCAGCCCGGAGGCGGCCCCCGATGTGTGGGCCTGGCTCGCCGATCTGGTCAACTACTGGGTGGGCGCACTCATCCGCCTGCTGGTCATCTCTCCGCTGGTGCTGGTGCACGCGCGCGACGACTGGAACGCCTTCCGCCCGGAACGCGAGATGGTGTTGCAGGCCCTGGCCATCGCTCTCGCCCTGTGGGTGATCTTCGCCCTCAAGTACACCGACGAGTTCAAGTTCTTCTATCTGCTGTTCCTGCCCCTGATCTGGACCGCCATGCGCTACGGCATCCAGGGCGCCACCGTGGCGCTCGCCGCCTGCCACATCGGCATCAACGCCATCCTCGAATGGCGCGGCCTGCAAGTGGTGACGGTGGTGGAATTCCAGATGCTCATGCTCGGCCTGGCGGTGACCGGCCTGTTCCTGGGGCTGGCGGTGAGCACCCGGCGCACCGCCGAGGAACGCCTGCTGCAACGCGAGGCCGAGCTCAACCAGGCCATGCGCCTGGCGGCGGCCGGCGAAATGGCGCAGGCCATCGCGCACGAACTGAACCAGCCGCTGGTGGCGGTGGCCAACTACGCGCGCGCCGGCCGCAGCATGCTGCAGGACCCCGCGCGCCACGCCGAACTGCTCGCCGACACCCTGGACAAGATCGACCGCGAAGCCAATCGCGCCGGTCGCGTCATGCGCCGGCTGCGCGAGTTCTTCCGTGGCGGCGGCCTGCGCCCCGAGAGCTTCACCGCCCAGGCCCTGGTGGAGGAGAGCCTGGCGCACGTGCGCCGACGTACCGAGCGCCAGGGCATCGCCGTGCAGACCCTGTTCGAACCCGGGCTGCCGCGCCTCCACGCCGACCGCGTGCAGATGGGCACCGTGCTGCACAACCTGCTGGCCAACGCGGTGGAGTCCCTCGGCGAACAGCCCAGCCTGTGGCGCGACATCAAGATCGAGGTGACGCGGCAGGGCGCCGACCAGGTCTGCGTCTGCGTCGCCGACAACGGCCCCGGCGTGCGCGCGGACATGGAGGACAAGCTGTTCGAATCCTTCGCCACCAGCAAGGCCGACGGCATGGGTCTCGGCCTGGCCATCAGCCGCACCCTGGTGGAAGCCCACGGCGGCCGGCTGTGGCTGGACCGCGTCCGCCCCGCCCGCTTTTGCTTCACCCTGCCGACGGAAGCCGCCGAGGTTTCCAGCGCCGATTCCTGACCCTCTCCCGGAGCACGTCATGCCCGTCAATTTGTCCGCCCCCGATCCCCACTCCCTGTTGCCCGTTCCCGGTGTCGAACTGGGCATCGCCAGCGCCGGCATCAAGAAGCCCGGCCGCCGCGACGTGCTGGTGATGCGCCTCGCCGCCGACTCGGAAGTCGTCGGCGTGTTCACGCAGAACCGCTTCCGCGCCGCCCCGGTCACCGTCTGCCAGGAGCATCTGCACAACGAGAAAGGCATCCGCGCCCTGGTGGTCAACACCGGCAACGCCAACGCCGGCACCGGCGCCGACGGCCTCGCCCGCGCCCGCGAGACCTGCGCCGCCGTCGCCGCCGAGCTGGGCATGCTGCCGGAACAGGTGCTGCCCTTCTCCACCGGCGTCATCCTGGAACCCCTGCCGGTGGGCAAGCTGATCAACGCCCTGCCCGCCGCCGTCGCCGACCTCAAGCCCGCCAACTGGGCCGCCGCCGCCGAGGCCATCATGACCACCGACCTCGTCGCCAAGGCGGCCAGCCGCAAGGTGGCTCTGGACGGCGTGGAGTTCGCGGTGACCGGCATCGCCAAGGGCTCCGGCATGATCCACCCGAACATGGCCACCATGCTGTCCTTCCTCGCCACCGACGCGCCGGTGTCCTGCGAGGCCCTGGAAGCCATCCTGCGCCACGCCGTCAACCAGTCCTTCAACTGCATCACCGTCGACGGTGACACCTCCACCAACGATTCCTGCATCCTCATCGCCACCGGCACCACCCCGGCGCCGGTGATCATGTATGACGGCGATCCCCGCTTCGCCAGCCTGCAGGCCGCCGTCACCGAGGTCATGGTGCAGCTCGCCCAGGCCATCGTGCGCGACGGCGAGGGCGCCACCAAGTTCATGGAAGTGCGCGTCGAAGGCGGCAAGGACGAGGCCGAGTGCAAGCAGGTGGCCTACGCCATCGCCCGCTCGCCCCTGGTGAAGACCGCCTTCTTCGCCTCCGACCCCAACCTCGGCCGCATCCTCGCCGCCGTCGGCTACGCCGGCATCGAGGACCTGGACGTGGGCCGCATCCGCCTCTGGCTGGGCAACGTGCTGGTCGCGGAAAACGGCGGCCGCGCCGCCTCCTACCAGGAAGCCGAGGGCGCCCGCGTCATGGCCGCCCCGGAGATCGCCGTGCGCGTCGACCTGGCCCGGGGCAACACCGTCGCCACCGTGTGGACCTGCGACTTCTCCTACGACTACGTGAAGATCAACGCGGAATACCGCACCTGAGGCGCGGCCGCGCCGCCCGGCCTAGGAGATTTCCGCCTGCCGGTCGGCGTGATAGCTGGAACGCACCAGGGGGCCGCTGGCGACGTTCCTGAAGCCCATCTCCCGAGCGACGCGCGCGAACTCGGCGAACTGTTCCGGCGGCACGAAGCGCTCCACCGGCAGATGGTGGGACGAGGGTTGCAGGTATTGGCCGAGGGTCAGCATGTCGACATCGTGCGCGCGTAGGTCGCGCAGCGCGTCCAGCACCTCCGCATCCGTCTCGCCCAGGCCCAGCATGAGGCCGGACTTGGTGGGCGCGTCCGGGCAACGTTGCTTGAAATCCCGCAACAAGCGCAGGGAATGCGCGTAGTCGGCCCCCGGCCGGCAGGCCTTGTACAGCCGCGGCACGGTTTCCAGGTTGTGGTTCATCACGTCCGGCGGATCGGCGGCGAGGAGGTCGAGCGCGAGTTCCAGGCGGCCGCGGAAATCGGGGGTGAGGACCTCGATGCGCGTCGCCGGCGTGGCGGCGCGCGCGGCGCGAATGCAGGCGGCGAAGTGGGCGGCGCCGCCGTCCCGGAGATCGTCGCGGTCGACGCTGGTGATGACCACGTACTTCAGTCCCATCGCCGCCAGGGTTCGCGCCAAGTGGGCGGGCTCGTCGGGGTCGGGCGGCAGCGGCTGGCCGTGGCCGACGTCGCAGAACGGGCAGCGGCGGGTGCAGAGGTCGCCCAGGATCATGAAAGTGGCGGTGCCATGGCGAAAGCACTCGCCGAGATTGGGGCAGGACGCCTCCTCGCAGACGCTGTGCAAGCGGGCTTCGCGCAGCAGGGTCTTGATGCGCGCCACCTCCGGCCCGGCCGGCGCCTGCGCCTTGATCCAGGCGGGCAGTTTCAGGCGCGGCTTGGACACGACCTTGATGGGAATGCGGGCGGTTTTCGCGGCGCCCTTGTGCAGAGTGGAATCGGCCATGGCGGTGGGGTGTGGCGGTGCGCTGCATTGTATCCGGCCCTGTCCGACGGCGGTCCCGCCGCCGCAAGGGGCGGGTCGAGTGCCCCTATCAGGCCCATGGAAATAATGCTTGACCTTGGTCAATCATAAAGGGGATATTTATATCTGTTCTAATCCTTCGATTGGAACAATTCCCGCTGTCTTCGATTGCCCCTCACGCATAGGAGAGCTTCATGAAACTGCGCAGTCTATTCGTGGCCCTCGTGGCCTCCACCACGGCATTCGCCTGGCATGCCGCTTCCGCCGATGAGCCCATCCAGCCCATCCAGGCCCACAAACCCAAAAATCCCGCCATGGTGGAACTGGGCAAGAAGCTGTATTTCGATCCCCGCCTGTCCAGGTCCGGCATCATGTCCTGCAACACCTGCCACAACCTGTCGATGGGGGGTACGGACAACATCCCGACCTCGGTGGGCGACAGGTGGCAGCAAGGCCCGATCAACGCCCCCACCGTGCTGAATTCCAGCCTGAACCTGGCCCAATTCTGGGATGGCCGCGCCAAGGACCTGAAGGCGCAGGCCGGCGGCCCCATCGCCAACCCCGGCGAGATGGCCTTCACGCATGAACTGGCGGTGGACGTGCTCAACTCGATTCCCGCCTACAAGGCCGAGTTCAAGAAGGCATTCGGCAAGGACAAGGTCAACATCGACATGGTCACTGATGCCATCGCCGCCTTCGAGGAGACCCTGGTCACCCCCGATTCCCGCTTCGACAAGTGGCTGAAGGGTGACAAGAAGGCGCTGACGGCGCAGGAGAAAGCGGGCTACGAGCTGTTCAAGAACAGCGGCTGCACCGCCTGCCACTACGGTCCCGCGATGGGTGGCCAGTCCTTCCAGAAAATGGGCCTGGTCAAGGAGTACGACACCAAGAACAAGGCCCAGGGCGTCGCCGGCCTCACCGGCAAGGACGCCGACCGCATGAAGTTCAAGGTGCCCACCCTGCGCAACGTGGAAATGACCTATCCCTACTTCCACGACGGCGCCGTCTGGACCCTGGAAGAGGCGGTGGACATCATGGGCAAGCTGCAACTGGGCCGCACCTACAGCAAGGATGAGATCGCCCAGATCGTCGCCTTCCTGAAGACCCTCACCGGCAAGCAGCCCGACTTCAAGCTGCCCATCCTGCCGCCCTCCACCAACGACACGCCGAAGCCGAAGCCCTTCGGCTAACCGGTTTTCTTCGGGTGTCCGCGACGCCCGCCTCCTCCGGGAGACGGGCGTTTTTCATGGATGACCTATTTCACCGGCAAGGTATGCGGCGGCAGGCTGGCGGCCAGGGTCTCCGCCAGGCGCTCCATGCTGTAGGCCAGGGGCGAGCGGCGGCGCCAGACCAGTCCGATGCTGCGCGAAGCGCCCGGCTTGGCCAGGGGCTTGAGCTTCACCGACGCCGTGACCGGCGATGAATCCGCGCAGGCCAGGGCGGGCATCAGGGTCACGCCCAGGCCCATGGCGACCATCTGGCGCAGGGTCTCCAGGCTGGTGGCGCGTATCTCCTCGCTCTTCAAACCTTGCAGGTGGCAGGCGTCGAGGGCCTGGTCGCGCAGGCAGTGACCCTCCTCCAGCAACAGCAGGCCGGCCTTCGCCAGGGCATCGATGTCCACCGATTTCGCCCTGGCCAGGGCATGCCCGGCGGGCATGGCGGCGAGGAAGGGTTCCTTGAACAGGGCTTTCACCTCCAGGGTGGGATCCTGGATGGGCAGGGCCAGCAGGCCGGCATCCAGCTTGCCCTCGGCCAGGTGCGCCAGCATGTGCGGCGTCATCTCCTCGCGCAGCAGCAGGCGCAGACCGGGATGCGCCTCGCGCACCCGGGTCAGCACGTGGGGCAGGTAATAGGGCCCCAGGGTGGGGATCACGCCCAGGTGCACGGTGCGCTCCATGGGGTCCCTGGCGTAGCTGGCCACCTCGCGGATATGGGCCGCCTCCTCGACGATGCGGCGGGCCGACTCGACGATCTCCCGGCCGATGGGGGTGGGGACCACCCGCTTGAGGGAACGGTCGAACAGGATCACTCCCAGGTAATCCTCCAGCTTCTTGAGGCCGGTCGACAGGGTGGACTGGCTGACGAAGCAGGTCTCGGCGGCCTGGCCGAAGTGGCCGCTGTCGGCGAGGGCGACGAGATAGCGCAGTTCTTGCAGGGTCATGGCGGTTGCGATCTACATCATTGATTGATGCGAAAGATTATATTCATTTCACCAACGCCTCCGCCTGGTCTTAAATGAAGGCGTGAAGCGATTCAACCTCCCTCTCAGCCGAGAGGCTCAACTACAAGGAGCACAGCATGGCCATCGATATCGGTATCGGCGACAAGGACCGCGCCCGCATCGCGGAGTCCCTCTCCAGGATGCTCGCGGACAGCTACATCCTGTATCTCAAGACCCACAACTTCCACTGGAACGTGACCGGGCCCATGTTCAACACCCTGCACATCATGTTCATGCAGCAGTACACGGAACTGTGGAACGCCCTCGACCTGATCGCCGAGCGCATCCGCGCCCTGGGCCATCCGGCGCCGGGTTCCTACAAGCGCTACGTGGAACTGTCCTCCATCAAGGAAGAGGAAGGCGTGCCCTCGGCGCACGACATGATCCGGCAACTGGTGGCCGGCCAGGAAGCGGTGACGCGCACCGCCCGCGCCGCCTTCAAGGTGGCCGATGCGGCCGACGACCAGCCCACCGCCGACCTGCTCACGCAGCGCATGGAAGTACATGAGAAGAACGCCTGGATGCTGCGTTCGCTGCTGGAGGACGGCGCGGCGGCGGCGAAGCCGGCCAAGGCGCGGCGCAATTAGTCGCCGGCGTGGCGCGGTCGGCGGGAGATAGAATCGGCGGCCTGACCCGCCGCCTGCCGACCGCCCGATGACCACCGCCGACCTCCTCCCCGTCACCCTGCTCACCGGCTTCCTGGGCAGCGGTAAGACCACCCTGCTCAATCAACTGCTGCGCCGGGAGCCGCTCACCGCCGTGGTGATGAACGAATTCGGCGAGATCGGCCTGGACCATCAACTGCTGGAGGACACGCGCGGCCCCCTGGCGCTGCTTTCAGGCGGCTGCGTCTGCTGCCAGGTGCAGGGCTCGCTCGGCCCCACCCTGAAGAACCTGTATATGGCGCGCGGCGGCACGCTGCCGGCCTACCGCCGGGTGATCATCGAGACCACCGGCATCGCCGACCCCGCCCCCATTCTCGACGTGCTGCTCAACGACCGCTGGATCGCCGCGCGCCATCGCATGGACGGCGTCATCACCACGGTGGACTGCGCGCACGCTCGGCAACAGCTCGACGCCTACTCGGAGGCGCGGCGCCAGGTGGCGGTGGCCGACCGCCTGCTGCTCACCAAGACCGACCAGGCCACGCCCGAGGCGCGCGCCGCGCTGGAGAATCGCCTGGCCTCGCTCAATCCCGCCGCGCCCCGACATATCGTCACGCACGGCGCCATCGACCCCGCGCTGATCCTCGATGTCGGCCTGTTCAACGCCCGCGACAAGCACGCGGACGTCGAGCAATGGCTGGCCCACGCGCGTTATCGGCCGGTCGCGCGCGGCGCGCTGGGCGGCAAGGCACGGCCGCAACCGGCGGACGGCCATGACGGCCGCATCCGCGCCTTCAGCCTCAGTTTCGACGAACCCCTGGATTGGGACGGTCTGGCCGCCGCCCTGGAAATGTTGCAGGCGTTCCGCGCGGAGAACCTGCTGCGCATGAAAGCCATCGTCCACGTCGCCGGCAAGGACGCCCCGGTGGTGCTGCACGCCGTGCAGCATGTGCTCTATCCGCCGGCCGAACTGCGCGAGTGGCCGGACGACGACCGACGCAGCCGTTTCGTCTTCATCACCGCCGATCTGGAGGAGGGTTTCGTGCGGCGCCTGCTCGAGGACTTCACTCGCGCCGCCGCCGGCAAGCCTGCCTCCCCGGCCCTGGCCTGAACCGCCCCCCCCCAGCTGGGGCAAGCGCCCCAATTAAACATATTGACAACCGTTCTCATTAGCGACAGACTTGCGCCACCTCCCCATCGGAGCCATGCCATGTATGTCTGTATCTGCCAGGCGGTAACGGAAAAACAGGTTCGCGATGCCGTCGAACAGGGCGTGCATTCCCTCAGCGCGCTGCGTGAACACCTGGGCGTGGCCTCGGAATGCGGCAAATGCGCGCGCTGCGCGCATGGCATCCTCAAGGAGTGCCGCAACTGCCCGGCTGAGGCACGGGGCATGGCCTGCGCGGGCTGAGCGCAAGTCGAAAGCTCAAGCACCGCGCTCGCGTTCCCCATACCTCCGTCATGGAGGATATCGTCTTTCGCCTTGTCTATAATCGGTGCGCACCGGCTCCCAGCCGGACCACGCGGCAGCCAGCCCATTAGCCAAGCCACCCAACCGCCCAGCCACCGGCCCGCCGCTCCCCCAGGACGCCCCGCACCCACGGACAAGGAGCCCCCATGAAAGGCGACAAGAAAGTCATCCAGCTGCTGAACAAGGCGCTGGCGGTGGAACTGACCGCCATCAACCAGTATTTCCTGCATGCCCGCATGTACAAGAACTGGGGCCTCAACGCCCTCGGCAAGCACGAGTACGAGGAATCCATCGAGGAGATGAAGCACGCCGACAAGCTCATCGAGCGCATCCTCTTCCTCGAAGGCCTGCCCAACCTGCAAACCCTGAACAAGCTGCACATCGGCGAGAACGTGCCCGAGTGCCTGGCCGGTGATCTCAAGCTGGAGCTCGGCGGTCGCGAACTCTACGTCGAGGCCATCGCCTACTGCGAATCCATCAAGGACTACGTATCCCGGCAAGTCCTCGACGACATCCTGGAGGACACCGAGGAGCACATCGATTACCTGGAAACGCAACTCGAACTGCTGGACAAGGTGGGCCTGCAGAACTACCTGCAAAGCGCCATGGGCGAATTCGGATCCTGACGCGTCCTCGCTGGACCAACCGAGCGGGCCGCTGGCCCGCTTTTTTTTCCGGCCGCGGACGCGCCCGCGCATCGGACCACCAATCTCCCCCGAGACTGCCTGCAACAGATTTAACCCCAACGACCCCCACAAAAAACCCTTGCTTCTGAGAATCGTTCTCGTTTAATATTCACCACAAGCTTCCCTATTCGCCCATGGCGGAGACGGGTCATGCAGCAGCCAGCCAGGACGCCGTCCCAGCCAGCCGATCTCAAGCAGATTCTCAGGAGACGGATATGGAATGGCTGAACACTCTGATCTGGGTCCTCCGCGGCAGCGCCTTCGGCATGGCCTTGTTTGTCGCGATGGTGGTGGCGGTATACACCCTGGTGCCGCTGGAAACCCCCCGCGCCCAGGACCCGTCGTCGCAGACGGCCGCAGAGCATCAGGTGGGGTGAACCGATGACCACCCCCACCACCACCGACAACCGTCCCGACCTGATGGCCGCCGTGCTGGAACACCTGGCCTGCTACATGCAGACCGGGCGACCGCGTTCCGCCCATCTGGCCAGCCTGCTGCTCGGCCACATGGCCCATGACCCCGCAGTGGATGCCGAGCTGGGCGAGCGCTGCCGCCTGCTGGTGGAGGTGCTGGAAAGCCTGGAGACCCGCGATGCGCGGGTTCGCCCGGCTCCGGCCCCGCGCTTGCAGGCGCGGCGCGCCCCCTGGCTGATCTGGGAATGCCTGGGAGAAGCCGCATGAGCAACCCCACTCATCGCCCCGTGCCACATTCCGCGAGTGGGAGGGCAATCCGTTGAGCATCGAACTACCCGGCTGGCGTCCCCAGGAAGACCTGGTCAAGGCCTGGACCGCGCGCTTCATGGGCCGAGACGAACCCATCGTTGAAGCAGACGCCACCGACGTGCGCGCGGCCGCCGCTCCCGCCCACCGCGCCAGCAAGCTGCCGCCGCGCATCTGGGAACTCGAGCACAAACTGCTCTGCCCCATCGTCGGCACCTGCCTGTCCATGCCCGAGGTGCGCGCCCTGGCGCGCAAGCACGGGGTGATCCCGGAAAGCGCCAGCGATTACGAGGCTCACGTCACCGTGGTCTCGCATTGCAAGGGCCGCAATCCCGTCTCCGAGGCGGTACAGAAGGCGCTCGACCGGCGGCATGCCCTGTGGGTCGGCCGTTTCGCCAAGGCCAAAAGCGAGACGGCGGCGCGCGAGGTCTGGAACGCGGCCCTGGAGCGCGGCGAAGCGGCCGGCGCCCTGTGGGGCGTGGCGTCCTGCCGTGCCGCCACGCCTGAACTGGCCCAGCAGGTCTACGAAGACATCCACATGCTGTCGCATCAGGTCGGCGCCGGGGTACGCGCCGACCTGATGCGCGTCGCCGAACTGGAGGAGGAGGTGCGGCGCATGCAGGCGCAACTGCGGCGCGCCGGCGAGAAAAGCGAGCGCGAACTGGCCCAGCGCGCGGCCCGCATCCGCTATCTGGAGAAATCCATGGCCGCGGCCGAGGAAAAGGCGCGGGAAAACGACGACCTGCGCCGCCGGGTGGATGACCTGGCCTCGGGCCGCGCCCTGGCCGACCTGGAACGGCGGCTCGCCGCCAGTGAGGAACGGGCCGCCGCCCTGGCTCGCCAGGCGGAGCGCGCGGAAGCGCTGGAGCAGCGTCTCGCCAGCCTCGGCGAAGAGCACCGCGGGTTGGATGAAGCCCTGCGCCAGGCGCGCAACGGACGCGACGCCCTGGAACGTCTGCTGCTGGAGGAACGGGACTGCGGCGATTGCGCCCTGCACGACGCCTGCCCCGGCCCCGAACTGCGCGGCCAGCGCCTGCTTTGCGTGGGCGGCCGCATCAACCTGCAGGCGAAATACCGGCAACTGGTGGAAAAGGCCGGCGGCCAGTTCATCTACCACGACGGCGGCAAGCAGGAAGCGCTCGCCCGCCTGCCGGAACTGCTGGGCCAGGCCGACGCCGTCATCTGCCCCGCCGACAACGTCGGCCATCCCGCCTACTACCAGCTCAAGCGCCACTGCAAGCAGGCGCGCAAGCCCTGCGTGATGCTGCGCGGCTCCAGCCTCGCCAGCTTCGCCGACGGCCTCAGCCGGCTGGCGGCCGGCGACATCGACTTCGGCGCCGGCTCACCGCTGCCCTTCATGCCCATGGCCGCGAAACCCGTCCTCTGATGGAAGCAACCCGATGAACGCGAACACCCGCGCAACCATCGCCGACGAAGTCGGCCTGCCCCCCGTCAAAACCCTGCTGTCCGCGCTGGTCTGGCTGGCCGGCCGGCAACGCAGTCAACCGGACGCGAGAAATCTGCGGGCTATGCTGGATCAGCTAAAACGGCTCGCCATCCATCCCCAGGCCGACCTCGACGACCTGCGCGCCGGTTTGCGGCTGGCCGCCGGCGTCGAACTCGATGTCATCCACTGGATGGGCGGCTGCATGGCGACTTCCGAGCCGCCGCGCCACTGATACGCCCGCTTCCGCCTTATCCGGCCCGCTCCGCGTCGGTCAGGGCGGCGATCAGCGCGCGCGCATATTCCCGTTCCGCGGGGCGGCCCGGTCCCGGGTCGGCCAGATAGATCTCCATGCCCACGTAGAGGCAGTCCGGGTCGTTCCAGACCGCCTCGGGAATGATGGTTTGCGCGCCGGGCCCGGTCACCGCGTCGCCCAGACTGATCAGACGCGGCGGCGGCGCGAGGGCGTCCCGGCGGGCGAGCGCCGCGGTCAGGCGGGCCGGGTCGCGGCTGTAAAGATCCGCGCAGGGCGCGGCCTGATCGATGCCGGTGTGCAGGTCGATGAGCAGGTGATGGCCGCGACGGACATGGGGGCGCAGTTGCAGATACAGCGCCCGGTGCAGGGTGTCCCAGTGGAAGCGCTGATCCGCGCGGGGGTGGCGGCCGGAAAGGCCGTCGGGGATGGCCAGCACTTGCACGCTGGCCGGGTCCAGGTCCACCGCGACGGCCTGACCGAAAGCCAGTTCCTCGCGATGGATGCCGATGACCAGCAGGGTGGCGGGGTGGCTCATCTCACCGGCCGGTGAGACAGCGCTCATCCCCGCAATGGTGGATCTCCACCGTCACATGGTCGAGGCCGTCGATGTCGGCCAGAAGATGCCGGTAGTGCTCGACCGCGCGCGGCGAGTGGGTCACCACGGAAAGGATGCAGGCGCGGCTGGCGGGGCCCACGCGCCAGAGGTGCAGGTCGGCCACCTCGTGGTCCGGCAGGGCCTGGACGCGGCGGCGCACCTCGGCCGCCGTCGGTCCGTGGTCTTCGGCGTCCAGCAGCACGGCGCCGCTGTCGCGCGCCAGGCCCCAGGCCCAGCGGCTGATGAGCGCCGCGCCGACCAGACCCATCAGGGGATCCAGGAAACTCCAGCCATAGAGCATGCCGCCGGCGAGGGCGACGAGGGCCAGGACGGAGGTGAGGGCATCGGCCAGCACGTGCAGGTAGGCGGCGCGCAGGTTGTGATCGACGTGGTGGGGGTGATCGTGGGCGTGGCCATGATCATGGTGATGGGGTTCATCCCGCAGCAGCCAGGCGCTGGCCAGATTCACCGCCAGACCCAGGGCCGCCACGGCCATGGCCTCTGCATAGTGGATGGCCACCGGATTGAACAGGCGCTGCGTGGATTCCCAGGCCATCCACAGGGCCACCGCCGCCAGCAGCAGGGCGCTGCTGTACCCCGCCAGGGCCGAGACCTTGCCGGTACCGAAGGTGAAGCGGGCGTCGCCGGCATGGCGCCGGGCGAAGGCATAGGCGAAGGCGGCCAGCCCCAGCGCACCGACGTGGCTGGCCATGTGCCAGGCGTCGGCCAGCAGCGCCATGGAGCCGGTCAGCCAGCCGGCGACCAATTCCACCAGCATGGCGGCAAAAGTCAGACCCACCACCCAGCGCGTGCGGCGTTCCGCGTGGCGTTGCCGCTCGGTGCCGAAGTCGTGCGGGTGTTGCCAGAGGCTAAGGTCGTGGGTGTGCATGGCGTGAGGGGGGAGTAGCGAGTGGTGAGTGGTGAGTGGTGAGTGGTGAGTGGTGAGGGAGTGTAGCGCGGGGATGCGGGTCAGTCCCCGGCCCACTCGTAGAGTTCCAGGCTGTTGGGGTCGCATTTGCAGCAGCCGTTGCCGCAGGCCGTGCCGGCCGGCAGGCGGCGCGCCCGGCCCTTGCGCTGCAACACCTCCAGCATGGCCCGCACCGCGTCCGGCGTGGCATCCAGGCCATGCGCCAGATCCACCACGCTGGCACGGCGGTGCTGCTTCAGGTAGTCGTGGACGCGGGAAAGGATCATGTCGCCACCTTAGGCCTTCTGCCCCAGCGGCACGGGCAGGGCCGCGTCGCGCCGCCCCATCCGGCGCAGACTCAGGAAGGCGGCCGCGAAGCCCGCCAGGACGAGGCCGATCCACAGTGACGCCGTCGCCGGATCGCGGCCGAAAGTGGCCGCCTGGTAATACAGCGTCGCCAGGCCATAGCCCGTGCCCGTAGTCCACAGAGCCACGAAGGCGGTCCAGCGCGCGCCGGATTCCTGGTACACGGCGGCGATGGCAGCGGTACAGGGGAAGTACAGCAGGATGAACAGCAGGTAGGCGAAGGCCCCGGCAGCGCCGTCGAAGCGGGCGGCCATGGCGCCGAAGGTGCCGCTGGAGACTTCCTGCGCCTCGGCGACGGCGTCCAGATCGCTGACGTCGCCCACCTGGATACCCAGGGGGTCGGCCCAGGAACCCAGTGCGTCCGCCAGGTTGGCGGGGATGGTGGCGAAGGCCCCGGCGATGGCGGCGCCCAGCTCGAAAGCCTCTTCCTCGGCGGGAGCGGCGCCGGCCGCCACCGCGTCGCTTTCCGCGAGGGCGGTGTAGGCGGCGTTCAGGGTGCCGACCACCGCCTCCTTGGCCAGCACGCCGGTGAAGATGCCGACGGCGGCGGGCCAGTTCTCCTCGGTCAGGCCCATGGGCGAGAAGGCCGGGGCGATGCCGCGCCCGACCTCGGCGAGCACCGACTTGTCGCTGTCCTCGTTGCCGAAACTGCCGTCGGTGCCGACCGCGTTGAGGAAATTGAGCACCAGCACCATGGGCACGATGATGCGGCCGGCGCGCACGATGAAACTCTTCAGCCGGTCCCAGGTGTGGAGGAGGATGCCCTTCACGGTAGGCAGGTGGTAGGGCGGCAGTTCCATGATGAAGGGCGTGGCTTCACCCTTGAGGATGGAGTTCTTCAGCATGAGGCCGGTCGCCACCGCCACAGCGATGCCGATGAGATACAGCCCGAACACCACGTTCTGCGCACCCTGCGGGAAGAAGGCGGCGGCGAACAGCACGTACACCGGCAGGCGAGCGCCGCAGGACATGAACGGCGCCATGGCGATGGTCATCAGGCGGTCGCGGCGGTGTTCCAGGGTGCGCGTGGCCATGATCGCCGGCACGTTGCAGCCGAAGCCGACGATCAGCGGCACGAAGGACTTGCCCGGCAGGCCCACCCAGCGCATGAAGCGGTCCATGACGAAGGCGGCGCGGGCCATGTAGCCGGAGTCCTCGAGGACGGACAGGAACAGGTAGAGGAAGCCGATCACCGGAATGAAGGTGGCGACGGTCTGCAGGCCGCCGCCGATGCCCTTGGCCAGGGCCACCACCAGCCACTCCGAGGCGCCCAGGCCGGCCAGCAGCGCGCCGAATCCATCGACGAAAATGGCGCCGGCGAACTGGTCGAAGAAGTCGATGAAGGCGCCACCCAGGTTAATGGTGAACATGAACATCAGGTACATCATGCCCAGGAAGATGGGGATGCCGAGGGCGCGGTTGAGCACCACGTGGTCGATGCGGTCGGTGAGGTCGCGCGTCACCTGGCCGGACTGGGTCACCGCCTGTTTGGCCACGTGGTTGGCGAGGCCGTAGCGGGCGTCGGCGACCAGGATGTCGATGTCGTCGCCCAGCGCCTTGGCGCGTTGCCCGGCGTCGTGCGCCAGATCCGCGCCCGCCACCTGGCGCGCCAGGTCGTCGCCTTCCAGCAGGCGCACCGCCAGCCAGCGCGGGGAAGTTGTCAAACTCACGCCGGTGGCCTCGGCCGCCTCCTGCAGGCGATGCGCCAGGCCGGCGACGGCGTGATCGAGGTCCGTCTGGTATTCCACCAGCGCGGTGGCGCGCGGCCGCTCAGCCACCGCGCGGGCGATCGCGGCCTTGAGCTCGGGGATGCCGATCCCCGCCGAGGCCACCACCGGCAGCACCGGGCAGCCGAGCTGGCGCGACAGGGCCTCGGCATCCACCTGCATGCCCTTGCCCTCGGCCACGTCGACCATGTTCAGCACCACCAGCATGGGCACGCGCATCTCCGCCAACTGGCTGGTGAGGTAGAGGTTGCGCTCCAGGTTGGAGGCATCGACGATGTTGATGATGAGGTCCGCTTCGTTGGCGTGCGCGAAGTCGCGCGCCACCTTCTCGTCGAGCGAGACTTCCCGGTCCACCACGTCCAGGGAGTAGGTGCCGGGCAGGTCGACCACCTCGAAGCGGGTGTCCTGGAGCTTGTACTCGCCGCTCTTGCGCTCGACGGTTACGCCGGGCCAGTTGCCCACCCGCTGCCTGGAGCCGGTGAGGGCGTTGAACAGGGTGGTCTTGCCGCAGTTGGGGTTACCCACCAGGCCGATGGTGTAAACACTTTTCGTGCCGTTGCTCATCACAGTTTCTCCACCGAAAGGGCAGCCGCTTCCTCGCGGCGCACCGACAGCGCGAAACCGCGCACGCGGATCTCCACCGGGTCGCCCATGGGCGCCACGCGGGTGACGGACAGCTCCGCCCCGGGGGTCAGCCCCATGGACAGCAGCTTGCGGCGATAGGCGCCGCCGCCTTCGTGATAACCGGCCACCTTGGCGCGGTCACCGACTTGCAGGTCCTTGAGGGTCATGGCGGTACTCCCGGTGAGTGGATAGTGGGAAGTGGGGAGTAGGGAAAACCCTCCCGCCCCACTTTCCACTCGCTACTCGCTACTCGCTACTCGCTACTCGCTACTCGCTACTCGCTACTCGCTACTCGCTACTCGCTACTCGCTACTCGCTACTCGCTACTCACGACATGCTCCACCATCACCTTCTGCGCCATGCCGCCGCCCAGGGCGAAGCGGGTCTCGCCACGGCTCACCACCACGCCGCCGCCCTGACGCTGGCGCACGGTGAGTTCGCTGCCGACGTTGAGGCCCATTTCGGTCATGCGCTTGTCCAGGCCGGCGCCGCCGCGCAGCGCGACGATGCGCACGCGCGCGCCGGCGTCGGCCATGCCGAGGGGGAAGGGCGCTGACATCACGCCACCCCCGCGCGGCGGGCGCGTGCGCAAAGGTCGAGCAATAGGGGGTTGAGCCGCCGCAGCATGGTCACAGGGTTCCGATTGCTGGCTGGCTGGCCGGACGGGAAGCGCGGCTGGCTGGCTGACAGGGGTGTGGGGTTGCTAATCACACCCGGTTATCCACTTATATGGATGGTAATTATTCTCATGTAGAATGGCAAGCCCATTGTGTCATCCAGTCCAAACATTTCGCGCGATACCCGACCGAGGCCAACACGCCAAGGCATCCGGCGCGAAGCACACGGAGTTGGACGACGCGCCGCCATCGACCCAGGACAGTTCCATGCATTGCATCGCTTCATCGATTCCCGGCCGCCTCCGCCTGCGCCACCCCCTTCTGCGCGATCCCGCGCGACTCGCCCGGCTGGTCGAGGACTTTCGCCAATGGCCGCAGGTCGGCGAGGTTTCCGCCAACGCCAGGACCGGCAGCCTGCTGGTGCGTTACGACGCCGCCGCCCTGCCTGCGGAGGAATGCGCTCAGCGCTGCGCGGCGGCCGTCGCCGGGCTGCTGCCCACACCGCTTCAGGACGCGGCACCGCCCATTCCGGCGACCACGCCCGCCACCCGTGCCGGACGTCGCGCCGGCACCTCCCGTGTGCGCGCCAACCGCCTCGCCAAGGCCGGCATGCTGGCCGGCCTGGCCGCCTCCATGGTGCTGGCGGCGATGGGTGCCAAACGCCTGCACATCTGGACTGGCGTGTTCTTCCTGCATGCCCTGGGCGTGCACCTCTGGGTGCATCGCCGCAATCTGCTCAGGTAGCCGGACGGCTGCCTCCGCGCAGGGCGTTGAGCAGGATGCCGATGGTGGTGCCGTTGTGCAGCAGCGAAGCCATCACCGGCGACAGCAAGCCCAGCGCGGCGGCGCCGAGGATGGCGCTGTTGGCGCCGATGGTGAGGCGGTAGTTGGCGCCGATGCGGCGCAGGGTGGCGTTGGCCAGGGCCTTGGCGTCGGCGACGCGTTCGACGCCGTCTTCCAGCAGGGCGATGTCCGCGGTGAGCCGGGCCAGATCGGCCCCCTGCGCCATGGCGATGCCGACATGGGCGCCGGCCAGCGCGGGCGCGTCGTTGATGCCGTCGCCGACGAAGGCGATCTTCGCCCCCGCCGCCTTCATGCCGGCCACCAGGTCCGCCTTGTGGTTGGGCAGCAGTTCTGCATGGAACTCATCCAGCCCGAGTTCCCGCGCCAGTTCCGCGGCGCGGTCGCGATGGTCGCCGGTGAGCATGACGAGTCGCCGCGCGCCCAGTTCGCGCAGCCGCGCGAGCATGCGCGCGGCCGAGTCGCGTAGCTGATCCTTGAGAGCGATGACGCCGATCAGGCGGCCGCCGTAGCCGATGTAGAGCAGGGTCTTGCCTTGCCGGAACAGGGCGTCGATGCGTTTCCGCTGCGCCGCGCCGATGCGCACCCCCTCGTCATCCTCGACGAAATGACGCGAGCCGACGACGATGCGCTTGCCGTCTATGCTGCTCGCCACGCCGTGCGCGGCGATGAACTGCACCTCCTTGTGATCGAAATGGCGGCCGTGGTGCTGGCGCGCCGCCTCGACCACCGCCAGCGCCAGCGGATGGAAATAGTGTTCCTCCACCGAGGCGGCGAGGTCGATGATCTCCTCCGCCGAATAATGCCGGTCGAAGGTGATGGAGTCGGTCACCGCCAGGCGGCCGGTGGTAAGCGTTCCGGTCTTGTCGAAGACGAAGGTGTCGGCCTCGGCCAGGCGTTCCAGCACATCGGCGCCCTTGATCAGGATGCCGCCGCGTCCGGCCTGGTACATGGCGGATTTGAAGGCCACCGGCGTGGCGAGCTTGAGGGCGCAGGAATAGTCGGCCTGCAGCACCGCCGCCGCGCGCTGCCAGTCGGCCGACACCAGCCAGGCGAGGCCGGCCAGGCCGAGCACGCCGGGCACCAGGCGATCGGCCAGCCTGGCCGCGTTGAGCTGGGTGTGGCTCTTGGCGGTGAGCGACTGCTCGACGTAGTCGGCGATACGCGCCGCCGCCGTGCCCCGGCCGACGTGCTCGGCATAGATGCGCAGCCGGCCTTCCTCCACCACCGTGCCGGAGAGCACCCGGTCGCCGCGCGTGCGCCGCACCGGCACGCTCTCGCCGGTCATGGCCGCCTCGTTCAGCATGGCCTCGCCGTTCAGCACCGTGCCGTCGACGGGAATGGCCGCGCCGGCGCCCACCACCACCGTCGCCCCCACCGCCAGTTCGGCCGCCTCCACCTGGCGCTCGATGCCGCCCTCCTCGACCCAGACCAGGCCGGTATCCGGGCGCAACAGCTTTTTCAGCATGTCGTCGGAGCGGCGCGCGATCGAGTTCTCCAGGTATTCGCCCAGGGCCAGCATGAATACCGTGGTGTTGGCGGCGACATGATCGCCGCTGCCGGTGGAAATCCCCACCGCCATGGCTTCCAGCACGTGGGAATTGAGCCCTTCGCTGAACAGGTCTTCCAGCGCCTCCGCGTACAGCGGCAGGGAGGCCGCCACGGTGGCGGGCATGCGCAGGCCCGGCGGCAGGGTGCCGGTACCCAGCAGCAGGGCGCCGCTGGCCACCACCGTCGCCAGTTCCTTGGCCCGCCCGTTGGCGTCCGGCGGCAGACTGCGCGGCAAGGGCAGGGCGAGGATGCCCGCGCGCAGGCGCTCGGCGTCGGTTTCCCCGGCATCGAAGACCACCGCCAGGGAACGCGCCGCCGGATTCACGCGCGCCTCGCGCACGCCATGCAGGTTCTCCACCACGCGCGCGGCGGCGCGCGCGGCGAAGGGCGCGCCGCGCGCCAGGCGGAAGCGGAAGCGGGCGCGGGCGGGCAGCAGGTGGACCGGCGTCAGCTCGACGAACAGCGGCGCGGCCGCGGCCGGGCTCTCAAGTCGTTCGCCGTGCCGTCCCAAGAACGACTTGGCCCCGAGCGGAGTCGTTGGCGGCTCCGCCGCCTTACGAATCCGGCCTGCCCCTTGCGGGTACGTGGGGGGCGTATCGGGCCGAAGGGCCGAGCCGGGGGCACGGATCATGGCGCGCTCATGCGCTCCGCCGCCATTTCCGCCTGGATGTCGGCCATCTGTTCCTTGATCTCCTCGAAGCCTCCGGCCAGGCCGGTATAGAGCTGCATGCCGGCGCGCAGCAGCTTGCCGCGCAGCTTCTCGTCACCCAGCAGATAAGCCACGCCGGCCCCGATCAGCACGCCGGCGAGCAACTGCTGCGCGGGAGTCAGCGCGTTCAGGCCGGTGTTCTGGTTCTGCCGCAGCATCGCCTCCAGGCCCGCCAGCTCCATGCCGCCGCGCTTGTTCTTCTTCCAGCCCTTTTTCTTCTTGGCCACGTTCCACTCCTTGTTGAAGATCAGGTTTTCGATGGTGATCGCCGTCGACAGGGCGGTTCCGCCCAGCAGGGCGGACTTCAGCAGATCGCCGCCCTGCCGCTTGTCCTGGACCGCGGCGACGATGCCGGTGGCGATGGCGCCGCGCAGGAAGCTTGCGGGTACCTCGCGCATCAATGCGTCGGATTTCGCCATGGTCACGCCTCGGCTTGCTCAGGCTTGGTCTTGCGCGGCGCGCGCGTGGCCTTGGGTTTGGCCGTGGTCGCCTTGGCGCTGGCCGCCTTGGCACTCGCCGCCTTGGCGACGGACTTGCGCGCGGCGGGCTTGCGCGCCGGCTTCACCGGCTTGGCGGGCGCGGCGGACTCCGCCTCGACCGCGGGCGCCGACGCGGACGTGAGGCCGCGCATCAGATCGAAGCCGGAGCGCGCCGCCGTGCGCACGCCGCTCTGCGCCTCGTCGTAGGCGGTGCGCAGACGCGCGCCGGTGTCTTGCAGGACGGAGCGCGCGCGCTCCCCGCGCATCGCGGAAACCGCCGCGGCGCCGGCGATGAGGCCGGCGACGAAAGGCAGAACATTCAGCATGGCATTCTCCATTTCACGTGAAAGTCGCGACAGCGACGCTTGATACGCCCCCCCTCCCAGCGGGAGAAGGGCTGGGGGGTGAGGCGAGGGAAACAGTTGCTCACCGCGTGGCACCCGAAGACGCGGAACCCGGCAAGGCGTCCGCCACGCCCGCGAGCAGGTCCAGCAGGGTTTCCGCCGCAACCGTCGGGCGGCCGCCCAACAGGTCGGGCCAGGCCGCGTCGGGAATGACCGCGTTGTCGTACTCGACCACGCAGGATCGAGCCAGTGCGTTGAGGGCGATGCCATGCACGCCGGGCAGTTCACCGAGGAGTTGGCGCAGGCGCTCGCCGACGCCATTGCGCAGCGTGGGCGCGCGCAAGGCCGCGTCGGCCAGCTTGAGGCGAACGCGGCCGCGCACCTGGTGGGCGATGCGCAGATACGGCGTGATTTCCGCAATCACCCGGCGCGCGTCGCGCGCGGCGTGACCGGCGGGGGGAACGGAAGAGGAAGTTCTTGCAGCCATGACGAGCCCGGGAATTTCCCTGGCTCGCTTGCCGCGTCGCGCGGCTGGCTGGCTACTGGAATGTGTTACGCAACGGTTTCAATCTAGCACCGGCGGCGGCCGGCGGCAAACCAAGCCGCGCCAGGCGGCCACCGAGAAGCCGGCGACCGCCAGGACGCAGACGATCACCGCGCCCGCCGGCAGGTCCCAGCGCGCGGAGGCCAGCAGGCCCAGGGCATAGCCCACCGCACCGGTCAGATAGCCTGCCAGCAGGGCGCGCCCGCCGCGCAGGGCGTGCGCGACCAGGGCCGGCACGATCAGGCTGGCGAACACCAGATAGACGCCGACCACCTGCACCGAGGCGGTGATCGCCAGCGCGAACAGCAGGTAGAAGCCGAGCGCTGACTTGCGCAGGCCGCCGAACCAGGCCGCCAGCACCAGGCCGTTGAGCAGCGCCAGCAGGGGCAGATCGTCCCAGGTGGTCCAGAGGATCTGGCCGACCAGCATCTCGCGCAGATGTTCGCCGCCATGCGCGTCATGCGCCAGCAGCAGGATGGCGACCGAAGCGACGAGCACGAAGGACACGCCGATGATCGCTTCCTGCAAACGCGGCCAGCGCCGTTCCGTACCGTGCAGCAGCAGGGCGCCGACGGCGGCGAGGAGCAGGGCGGCGGCCTGGACCCGCCAGCCGCCCTGCCAACCCAGGAAATGCGCGAGGATGACGCCCAGGCCGGCGAACTGGGCGATGGCGATGTCGATGAAGATGATGCCGCGCTCGAGCACGCGCCGCCCCAGGGGCACGTGGCTGGCCAGCACCAGCATGCCAGCCAGCCAGGCGGGGAGCAGGATGTTCCACTCCAAACCGGTGTTCATTTCAGCGCCGCCAGCAAGGTATCGACGACCTCGTCCATCCAGGTGATCAGATCCGTCGCGCGCGGCGTCGCGCCCACCGTATACGGCAGCCGCACCGCCGGCGCGCCGGTTTTCTCCTCCAGCCAGCGGCTCGGGCGCGGGGATTGATAGTTGGTATATACGATCATTCTGATCGGGCGCTCGCGCGTGCGCCGCAACACCTCGGCCAGATGGGCGGCGGAGGGCTCGATGCCGGGCTTGGGCTCCAGCGTGGTCTCCACGCGCATGCCGAGCCAGCGCGCGAGATAGACCCAGTCCTTGTGGTGGGTGGCCAGCGGCACGCCCTTCAGCGGCGCGGCGGCTACCCGCCAGCCCTGCATGGCTTCGCGCCAGCGGTTCTGGAAGTCGCGGTTGCGCGCCGCGTAGTGGGCGGCGTTGGCGGCGTCCAGCCGCGCCAGCCGGGTGGCGAGGGCATCGGCCACGCGGGCGACGTTGTCCGGGTCGAGGTGGATATGGGGGTTGCCGGCCGCGTGCACATCGCCCATGTCGCGGTCGACGCGCTGGGACTTGTCCATGAGCTCGACGAAGTCGGCCGCCTCGAAGTGGCCGGCGCTGCCGGGCTGGATGCGGGCATTGCCTGATTCGCGCTGCAGCAGGGGCAGCCAGCCCGCCTCAAGCTCGGCGCCGGTGCAGACCAGCAGGTCGGCATTGCGCGCGCGGGCGATCAGGCTGGGACGCGCCTCGATGCGATGGGGATCCTGGCTGGGGGTGGTGGCGGAAGCGACGCGCGCCCGGTCACCGGCGATCTCGCGCACCAGCGCGGCCCACTCCGGTTCGCAGGCCAGCACTTCGAGCGCCGCATGAACCGGCGCGGCCAGGCCCAGGGCCAGGCCCAGGCTGGCCAGGGTGGATACGATACGCATGCTGTTCTCCTTGAACGGCTCCGCCGACCGCGGCCGGCGGAGCCACGTGGGCCGCTCAGAACTTGTGGGCGCCGTGCGGGCCGAGGCTGTGGATGTACTGCAGGGTGATCTGGTTATCCTTCAATCCCTGTTCCGCCTCGTCACGCGCGAACTGCAGGCGCAGGCGCGAGAACTCGCTGGGGTTGTAGTCCAGCATCAGGCTCTGCCGTTTCGGCGTGAAGTCGGGCTTGGACAGCACCCCCGCGAAGGCCGGGCCGAAATCCACCGAGCCCACGTCCAGGCGGTCGTAGCGATAACCGACGCGCCATTGCGGATGGAACTGGTAGACCCCCTGCGCGTACCAGCCGGACTGGCGTGCATCGTAGGCGTCGGTGATGCCCCCCACAACACAGGCGCCGCCGTCGGCCGTGTTGTCCGCGCAAGTCAGGTCGCCGTCTTCCTTGCGGCGCACGTACTCGGCCTGGAACTTGAAGTTGCGGTACTTGGGATTGCCCTCGGGCGCCCACTTCCAGACGAAATCCGCGATCCAGAACTTGCTGGTGCCGTCGAATTCGGTCTCGGCTTCCACGTCGTTGTCGTCGTCCCAATGGCCTTCCCGCCCCTTCGCCTTGACGCGCAGATAGGAAAGGCCGGCGCGCCAGGCATGGCTGGCGCCCACGTCGTCGCCCACGTGCACGAAGGCGGCCTTGCTGCCGAGGCCGTTGCGGTCTCCCCAGTCGGCGCCCTGCGCGGCCTCCAGGCCGAACTCCAGGAACATCGGCGTCGGCGCCACCCACTTCAGTTGCAGGCCGTCCTGGGCGTAGTGCTCGCCCAGCATGGCGGAGTAGGCCAGGTTCTGGTCGGCGAAGTCCCAGGCGTGCGGATGTTGCTCGTTGACGTAACCGATGCCGGACAGGTAACGCCCGGCCTTCACGGTGAAGCCGTTGCCCAGGGCGGTGGAGGCCACCCAGGCTTCCTCGGTTTCCACTTCGTCGTCGACGAAGGCGAAGTTGGCGTAGCCGCGGAAATACGGATCGATGCTGGCGCCGAGGGTCAACTCGGTGTGGTCCACCGAAAAGCCCTTCTCCCGGCCGTGCGCATGGCCGGCCGGCAGGAAACCGGTGATGTGGCCGTCGCCGTCGGCGCTGAAGTAGCGCCCTTGCAGGATCAGCGAGATTTCCGGATTGAAGCCGCCGCCCGCGGATTTCGGCGCCGCTTCCCGCGCCTGGCGGGCACCTTCGGCAGCTTCCCTGGCGGTGCTTTCGTTGCGGGCGAGGCGCCCTTCCAAATCCTTCAGACGGGCCTCGTAGCCGGCCTGGACTTCCTTGAGCTTGCGCTCGAACTCGGCGCGCAACTGGTCGATTTCGGTTGCGGCGAGGGCGGCGCCAGGCGCGGCAAGCGCCAGCGCCAGGGCCATGATCAATGGCTTGTGTCGCATGAATCATTCCTCCATGAGGCTGCCCGGCCCGCGATGACGGGACCAGGCATGGGGGGCCCGCGAGGCGGGCCGTCTCAGTGAACCGGCGTGGAGGAAGCAGGCGGTGCGCGGATGCGGACGCGCTCCGCGCGCAGGATGAACGTCGGCCGCACGACCCGGGCTGCCGGTGTAACAGACGGCTCCGGCGAGACAAGCCCGGGCGGCATGCCGGACAGACCGCCACCGACGGTGGCGTAGGCCAGGCACAGTACACAGGCGACGGCGTGATCGTGGTGACCGTGATCGTCGTCATGCAGGTGCTCCAGCGCATGCGCGGCGGCGCCGGCCTGGGCGATGCAGAACAACAGGCTGACCAGCCAGACTAGCAGCACCGGCCAGCGCGCGGGCGCACCCGCGCCAACCCGGTTAGCGGCGGGCGCGGCGACTGTGCATAGGGAAAGGAAAGGGGTGGTCAAGCGGCTGGGCACTTCTCGGGGAAGCGCGAAGCTTACCACTGGCACCCACCGCCACCCTGTGTATGACGGTGGCGGGACGATGAGTCAGTTTCAGCCGGCCCTCTCCAGCATCGCTTGAACGCTGGCTTCCTGTGCGTCGAGATGCCGATCGATCACGGTCATAACGGTTTGCGAATCGATTTCGCCGAGGTAGTTATGCACCAGGATGTTGCGGAAGCCACTGATGTCGCGCCAGGGAATGTTCGGCCAGGCGGATTTCAGGTCGTCTGGAAGGTGTTGGGTGGATTCGGAGAGCGTTTGCAGGTTGCGCAAGGCGGCATCGTACAGAATGTCGTCCTGGGTCAGGTCACCGCGCGCCTGAATGCGGCGAAGCTTGGCGATGGTATCGAGAATATGACGGGCGTGAGGCTGCCAGGACTTGCTCATAGCTCGACGGCTTCTTCAAGAATGCGGTCACGCAGGTGACGGTTCAGTTCGTGTTCCGGCAGCAGATCGACCGGCCGCCCCAGAAGTTCGGAAAGCTGCCTGGCCAAGGGCAGGCGCTGGGCGAAGAGATCGTAGCCTTGATCGAACTCGACCAGGAAATCGACGTCGCTGTCGGGCCCTTCTTCGCCGCGTGCCACAGACCCGAACACGCGGATGCGCCGGGCGCCATATCGGCTACCCAAGGCGGCAATGGCGATTTTCTGGGCATGCAGTTGGGTCAACAGCATGGTTCCTGGGTCCGTAGTGTGTTGGGGCGTGAACTCATTGTACCGCCGCCTGAAATTGCGCAAGCGGCAAACGGGCACAGGCCACGATCACTGCCTTCCATCCATCGTTCAGGGCATGCGCAAGCCCGCGCAGGGATCCTCGCGCTCGACCGGGGGGGTGAACCAGACGAAATCGTAGCGGCCGCGCAGCGCTTCCGGGTCCGGCGTTGCGCCGGCGGTCACTTCCACGAAGCCGACGCTCACCACCCTTGCGGTGGGCGCGCGCGCCGTGAGCAGCGGCGGCACGCCGTAGTCGCGGCGCACGTGGCCGTTACCGGCAATGAGCAGCGCCGGGGCGCCGCCGACCTCGAGCAGGGTCAGGGCAAGGGAGGCGTCGCGGGCGCGCTGGGCCAGGCGCATGTTGGGCAGGCGGGCGGCGGGGAGCCGGCCGCAGTGGCCGTCGACGAGGTCCGCATCCAGTTCGCGCCGCGCCGTCTCG
>Ga0194126_10000132_pt1 | contig 116019 bp, 99 predicted proteins | sample TA2KigC150mmetaG_FD_148641 | JGI IMG/M metagenome (GOLD analysis project Ga0194126, IMG submission 148641) | Freshwater microbial communities from Lake Tanganyika, Tanzania - TA2015035 Kigoma Deep Cast 150m | ecosystem: Environmental > Aquatic > Freshwater > Lake | place: Tanzania: Lake... | reverse complement strand
GAAAAACTGTGATAACATAAGGTAAATCTTGCTTACTGGTTTAACCCTGACAGGGTTTCAGAACCCTGTCAGGGTTGCAGAATAGCTGAGAAATCATGTTTTTTCAAAAAACTAAAGTGATACAAAAATTATATTAAAGAATCCGAAAAAACCAGACCTAACTCCTATTGAAGTAGATGCGCTTGCAGATACCGGAGTGGTACATTTATGCATTCCGGAACATTTAAAAATTCAGCTTGAATTAGAAGAAATAGATAAAAAAGATGTAACTCTTGCAAACGAGAGTGAAAAATTGGTTCCATACGTCGGTCCAATTGAACTAAAATTTAAAAATCGTACCGGATTTTGTGGTGCGCTTGTAATGGGTGATCAGGCATTATTAGGCGCAATTCCAATGGAAGATATGGATTTGGTTGTAATTCCGAAAACAAGAGAGGTCACCGTCAATCCAATGAGCCCTGATATCGCCACTTCTGTAGCAAAAGACATAACAATGGCCTCCCCTTGACTGCTAAAAAAACGGCGAGAAAAAATAGTAACAACGCCGTTTACCTTAAAACGCCTTCTTTCTCTGTTTGTGTTTTTGCGGCGGGTATGGCATTTTTCCCCCGACGGGTTTTTTGTGTTGGAGTGATTCCGTCTTCCTGAAGGGAAATAGTATTTTGAGCAAATCCTGTTTTTGCAATTCAAAGAGTTTCTTTCGTATCCAATCCTGATTTTCCTTTTTGTACCAGAAAAAGAAACGGTGTTGCTCCTTCTTTTCGCGGATCGATTTCGGTACGTAATATTCTTTCAGCGTATAAGGATGGTAGCCGGAATAGTACATAACGGTCGCAACGGTCATTGGCGTGGGGGTGAAGTCCTGTACCTGTTCGAGATGAAAACCAAGTTCCCTGGTTTCTGCGGCAAGGGTTGCCATGTCTTTTTCTTTGCATCCGGGATGGCTGGAGATGAAGTAAGGGACAAGCTGCTGGTTCAGTCCATGTTGTTTATCGATACGGTTAAATATTTGTGTAAATTCCCGAAAATGTTCAAATGATGGTTTTCGCATTATATTGAGGATTTCGGGTGAAGTGTGCTCAGGGGCGACTTTGAGTCGGCCGGATACGTGCCGGGTTAACAGTTGCACCGTGTATTCGTAAATGGATTTATCCGCTTTTTTGTTGAAACTTTTTGTCAACAGATCATGGCGGATTCCGCTCCCGACAAACGCCTTTTTCACTTTCGGATGCGCGTCTACTTTACGGTAAATATCAGTTATCTGGGAATGATTTGTATTGAGATTATCGCATACTGCCGGATAAATGCACGATGGCCTGAGGCATTCATCGCATATTTTCTGAATTCTGCCTTTCATTTTATACATGTTGGCGGAAGGCCCCCCGAGGTCTGAAATATAGCCCTTAAAATCGGGCATATCGGTTACCTGATCCACTTCCCTCATAATAGAAGACTCGGAACGGCTGGCGATAAATTTTCCCTGATGTGCCGATATTGTGCAGAAGCTGCACCCGCCAAAACATCCGCGGTGCATGTTGATCGAGAATTTAATCATCTCATATGCAGGAATGGCGCCAAGCGTTTGATATTTCGGATGGGGAAGTCTCGTGTAAGGCAAATCGAAGGAGGCGTCAATTTCATCTTCGGTCATCGTCGGAAAGGGGGGATTGATGATCAACGTTTTGTCTCCGATGTCCTGAAGAATGCGATTTGCGAATACTTTGTTCGACTCCTGCTCTATCCATTTAAAATTGATTGCGTAGTTTTTTTTATCTTCGAGACATTTTTGGTGGGAATGGATATGTATATCATTCCAATGCTTATTTTTTGGAATGCCGGTATGTTGACTTCTGAGATAGCCTGTTTGTTTCACCATAGTTAGTTGGTGAAAGGGCACTCCTTTTTTCAAAAGTTTGAGTATTTCTCTTAGGGCCATTTCTCCCATTCCGTATACCAGCAAATCGGCTCCGCTCGTTTCAAGAATGGTAGGCATAAGTTTATCCGACCAGTAATCATAATGCGTCACCCTGCGCAAAGAAGCCTCAATGCCTCCTATAATGACGGGAGTATCGGGATAAAGGGATTTCAATATTTTTGTGTACGTGGTGACGGCATAATCCGGCCGCAGCCCGGCTTTGCCACCGGGACTGTACGCATCGGCAGAGCGGAGTCGTTTATTCGCGGTGTAGTGGTTTATCATAGAGTCCATACAGCCTGAGGTTACTCCAAAAAAATACCTCGGCGCGCCGAATATTTTAAAATCACGCAGATCATCACGCCAGTTTGGTTGGGGAATAATGGCTACCGAAAATCCTTCTTTTTCGATAACCCTGCCGATTACCGCGGCGCCAAATGACGGATGATCAACGTACGCGTCACCCGAAATAAGGATAACATCAGGTTGATCCCCTCCGCGCATTTCCATTTCCTTTTTGGTAACGGGAAGCCACTTCAATATATCGTTTTGTTCTTTCATAACGGTAATCATATTAAGAGTAGGGCATTTGCTTTCTTCGGTATCTATTTTTGGGCTTAGTGTGACAATGTTTATGGTAAGTAAAAGTATAATATATGTATGTAACTATTGTAAAGCTGAGAGTGAGAGGAATTTTTAAATTTAAGATTTTCATATGACACATTTTGTATGGAATAGATAAATATTACTGAAAATTATGACGTTGTTTCTTCTCTCATGATCTTCTATAAACCTGCTTGACAAACTCTGTTGATTTATATAACATTTACACATCGAGTGACATACTCTTGTCAAATCGACACTTAGAAACGACTGGTATTTGCAGGAAGCTCTGTCGTTTTTGGGAAGATTCCGGGGTTGCAATTATTAAAGATCATATCGATAGAATCGGGGAGGTAAGTCCCTTTAGTTTTATGAACATTTTTTGTGAAGGAGCTGTAATGAGGAAAGTTTTTTTTGCTGTATTTGCAACGTTTGTATTTTCTGTTTTATGGTTGCAAAGTCCTGTAGTGAAGGTGGATGCTAAAACATACGAAGAATTGGAAAAGGAGGAGCACAAGAAGTTATCTCCGGAAGAAAAACATGCAAGGGAAAAAGCAAAAAATGAAAAGAAAAAGACAGAGCATGCGGTAAAAAAGGAAAAAAAGAAGATTGAACATGAAGTAAAAAAAGCGGAGATAAAGAAGAAAGCAGAACCGAAAGAAGTTGTAGAAGAAAAAAGAGCAAAGATAAAAGAAGATGTTGAGGCAAAAAAAACTGAGATTAAAGAAGCAGTAGAAGCAAAACGGGAGGAGATAAAAGAGAAGGTAGAAGCCAAAAAAGCCGAGATTAAGGAAAAAGTTGAAGGGGAATCGGCTGAAGACGAAGAAGATGCAGAAGGTGGTGATGAAGAAGAAGATAACGATGAAGAAGAAAATGGTGATGACGAAGGCTCTGTTGAAGAAGCTGATGGAGAAGAAGGCGCTGCGGAAGAAGGTGAAGTTGATAGCGGCGATGAAGAGAGTGATGAAAAATAATAGTACACCTGATTGTGAATTAACAGAAAAATAAATTGTTTCTGAATTCTTCTTATAATAATTATGTGAAGGGGTGGCATTAGCAATAATGTTGCCCCTTTATTTTTATAATGCATAATGCATAAGGCATAAGGTATGCGTATGAAATCAAGAATACAATGGAAAATATCGGTAATTGTTCTGTTAATAGCTTTAATGGGCTCCGCGGTGTTTGTAAATGCGTCATACAAATCTGTTTTGCGCGAATTGAAACATCAGATTGCGCATGATAACAAAACCATGGCAAACACAGTTATAAAATGTTTTGCAAAATATATGTTATCCGGAATGCCAGGGCCGAGACAAATTCATTTACTGCAAAACATCTGCAATGAAATGATAATTCCGAACAGGGGTTATGCCTGTGCTGTGGATAGAGAAGGAAAAGTAGTTGCAATGCCCGGCCTTGAACTGGGAAGTAACATAAATATAAACGATGGAGTATTTTCAAAATTAAATAGTTTTGAAAATTACAGATATCAGGATTTTGCAGAAAATAACACCTTTGAAGGAATCTTTTATAAAGGCGATACCGCCACTATTGTTGCAATGTCTCTTATTGAGAATACGGATTTTCGTCTTTTTGTTCATCAGAATTTTTATGAGTTGAAAAACAAAACAAAAAAATTTGTCTATCCGCTGGCACTTATTAGCGGCATAGCGCCGTTTATCCTTGGATTTGTAACATATATTTTTACTGGTTTTATTATAAGAAAATATGATCGCAGTCTGCAAACGGTGAATACTGAATTGGATCAGATCAATAAACATCTGTCGAAGGCAAATGCAGAACGCAGACTTTATTTTGAGGGACTGTATAATTCAACACGCGGAATAACAATAACTGACAACGAAGGAAAGATCGTATTTGTTAATCCAGCCTTTGAAAAGATGTATGGTTTTTCTCCGGATGAAATGAAGGGAAAAAATGTCAGCATCATTATTCCCGACCGTTCGGCCTGTTCCGGTCTGGGGATTTCGGAAGGTGAGTATGACACTTTTTTAAAAGGGTTATGGGGTTCCATATCAAATCCCGAACTTACCTGTTGGGAAGGTGAGTTGCCAACCAAAACAAAAGAAGGCTATCTTGTGTGGGTGCATTTAATAGTGAATTCTGTTTTCGATTCAAAAGGCACTATTGTTAATACTATTTGGTTCCCTCTAGACATTACAGACAGACGAAAAGATGAATTAAAAATCCACATGGAAGTTTACCGTGCCGTAGCGGATATTGCGGAGGCGAGAGATAAAGAATCGGAACGGCATATAATACGTGTGGGGATGTATTCACGGCGAATTGCGGAACATCTTGGTATGCCGAAAAAATATTGTGAAGATATTGAAATGTTTTCCGCGCTGCATGATATTGGAAAGATAGGAATTGCCGACACGATACTGCTTGATAAAAAAAAATTGACGAAAAAAAAATATGAAACAATGAAAACTCACACACTTTTGGGGTATGAAATGTTAAAAGAAAAACCCATGATGGAAATGGCTGCCGGCATCGTTTATATGCATCACGAAAAATTTGACGGCACCGGGTATCCGCAGGGATTAAAAGGTGAGGAAATACCATTGTATGCAAGGATTATTGCCCTTGCAGACACATACGATGCCTTGCGATGCAATCGTCCCTACAAACAGGCGTGGACTCATGAAGATGCGGTAAAAGAAATCGAAGCATGTTCCGGCGCTCAATTTGATCCGGTGATTGTGAATGCATTTTTGGGAATAGAACCTATATTTTCTGAAATAGCAGAAGAGTATAAAGATGATCAGGGCATGTCGTAGCGCTTAATCTGTATTTCAACACATCCTTTTGAGTATATTAATAAAGGTCTGCTCTAATTAGGGTATTGTTAAATTAAATATATACTGTAGCATTTGAGTTGTTCTGAAATGAATAAATAACCTGTTATTGATCATACTCAATTATTACATGATAAGAAAAACCTTATTCGTTGCTACCATCCGCATCGCTGACAGTCTCTTGACCTTTAAGAGGCAATAAAACGGCATTTTTTAAGCAAACACAGAAGAATACCAAGTCATTATTAACACTGCATATTGTTGTTATAGGGAGCATTTCCCAAATTTTTGCAAATCCACCATTCTTGTTCCCAGGCAGAGACAGGTTTCATACCTGTCTCTGCCTGGGAACACAATTGTGAAGGATGCTCGTACCTCCTCTTATGAGAAGCAAACCTGCCTGACGGCAGACAGGCGATCCAAAGCCAGAGAGCTTTGGGACGAATTAAAAAGCGGGAGTTTTATCTCCCGTTTTTAAACCTGTTGCATTGTTCAATTAAGGAGTTGTAAAGGAGATCTTGTATATGAAAACCATTCTCGTAGTTGAAGATAATCAAAATCAACTCTTATTGTATGAACAGGAATTGCAAAATGAGGGATACAATGTTATCACTGCAAGAGATGGCATAGATGGTATAAACATGGTAAATGATTATATACCTGACTTGATCGTAATGGATATTGTCATGCCAAAAATGGATGGACTTGAGTCAATGGGGAAAATATTAAGCAACCACAAAAAAATACCGGTCATTATTAACACCGCGTATAGTTGTTATAAGGCAAGCTTCTTTTCATGGCCGGCTGACGCATATATAACAAAATCCTCCGATCTTAAAGAATTAAAAAATAAGATAAAAGAATTATTAGAAACAAGGGAAATACTTAACGGAATGGGATATTCAGAGCAATGATTAATAATCATTAAAAAATAAAAATATTATGGAAACAAAGAAAATAAAACAAATTGATGCCAGAAGCGGTGAAGTGCTCAATATATTTTCTTCTCTTTCAGAGGCGTCGAAATTTACCGGCGTCAGCAAAGCTACGATCAGTTATTGCATAAATAAGAAAAAAGGATCCGGGAGAGGTTTTGTTTGGGAAATCATAGAAAATGCCGGTGAAATGAGACGCAGTTCATCATTATTTGTAAATAAAGTAATGGGAAAAAGAATATGTGCAAATAAATTGAAAAAAATAAAGCAGCAACATAAAAAAGCAAAAATCAGAAAATGTCTTCTTTGTGACAAAATATTTGTCAGCATTGATCCGGCAAATAGAAGATGTGGCAAGTGTAATAGCGATATCGAGCATGCCAAAGACTCCTTTACCGTTTATCGGTGCAAATTCTTTTTTCTTGCCTTATTCCATCCTTTCTTCCTCCTGAAGATGTATTTTAAAGTTATCAACGGAATTAATTAAATTAGATATTCGGCAACTTTTAACAGAGTAGGGTGGGCATCGCCCACCAAAAAAGGTAAGCAACGTGAGACGGTGGGCAATGCCCACCCTACAAAGTTTGAAATTCCTTAACATTGAAATAATAAAAGTATACTATTTTGTAGTGAAAGATGAAAAAAGAAAGGAGTTTATGAGAAAATGAAGAAAATGTGTGTGGTTATGGCAGTGGTTCTGATATCGGGATTATTTATGTCAAATGAATTGTTCTCTCAACCACAGTGGGGGAAAAAGGGAAAAGGAGGAGGTTACGGGTGGGGTGTAGGGGAACAATATGGGAGATTGTTTGATACGGGCACTATAGAGACAATTAAAGGAGAGGTGGTGAGTGTTGATATAGTTACTCCTGCGAGAGGCATGTCCGGAGGTGTGCACTTGCTGGTAAAAACGGACAAGGAAGAAATTCCCGTTCATCTTGGGCCTGCATGGTATATTGAAAACCAGGATACTAAGATTGAGCCGAAAGACAAAATAGAAGTGAAGGGTTCAAGAATCGAACTGGAAACGAAAACAATTATTATCGCTGCCGAAATTAAAAAAGGGGAAGATAGTCTGGTGCTTCGGGATGAAAATGGTATTCCTGCATGGAGCGGATGGAGAAGGAATATAAACTGGAAAGGCCAGGGCGGCTGGGGAGCCGGGAGTCAATATGGAAGGATGTACGATCCCAAAACCATTGAAACCATTTGCGGAGAGGTGACCAAGGTAGAAAGGATTATCCCTGTGAAAGGGATGTCCGGCGGCGTGCACCTGACGGTAAAAACCGATAAGGAAGAGATAGCAGTCCACCTGGGTCCCGCATGGTACATTGAAAATCAGGATATGGTGATAGAGCAGAATGATATGATTGAAGTGAAAGGCTCAAGGATTAATTTTGAAGGGAAACCGGCAATCATTGCCGCACATGTTAAGAAGGACGATGCGGTATTAATGCTTCGGAATGAAAACGGCATTCCTGTCTGGAGCGGATGGAGGAGAAAGTGATATTTATTTTGTAAAAAGTGGCAAAAGTGTGTTTTAAAATTGATAACAGGGTGGCACGGACAAACCCTGTTTGTCCGTGTTGACCGCCTCGGTTCCAAACCTTGTACTGAATACATAATAAAGCTGTTACTTATTTTTACGACAAGGAGAATTAACATGCATTTCAAACAAATTGAAGTGCCGGGGATCGGCTGCCTGTCGTATGTGATTGGCTGTCCCGCCGCAAAGGTTGCGGCAGTCATTGACCCGAAAAGAGATGTGCAGGACTATCTTGACATAGCAAGAAGTCAGGGAATGAAGATAACACACGTTATTGAAATACACATCTAAAGACATGATACTCTTGACTCTTTTGACTATAGAATAAAAAAATGGGGATACAATATGGAATATGAAAAGTCGAATGAACCTGTAGCACAACAGAGTGCTGATATTTCCTTAATTGCAGAACTCTTAACGCAGGTATCAGGTCGTATTGATTCTCTTGAAAGATCAATATCAAATATTGAATATATTGCCAAAAAAATTCCTGCATTGATGGCGATAACAACCGATGCAGCAGATGAGTATTACCGAAATGCTGCAAAGGCGGGAATCGATATTGATGAACGGTTTAAAAAAATGAGCGAATTGTTAATCCAGCTTACCGATCCCAAAAAGCTCGATACCCTTTCCCAATTAATTAAAAAAATAGACCTCTTGATGCCCCTCCTGGGAAAAATCGAAAGATTGCCTGACACCATAGCAATGATTATGGATTCGTTCGATGAACTGTGCAAGAATACAGAACATTCAGGAATCGATTTCGGGATGATTATGAAACAAGGAAAAGATGCGGCAGCAAAACTGAACGAACTTCTCAAATCTGATGAATTGAAATCACTCATGAGTTCCGGCGTCCTGAACCCCAAAGCGGTAAATGTTGTGGCACAAGCCGGATGCGCACTGGCGGAATGTAGGGAAGACCGTCCTGGAAAAATCGGATTTATAGGACTTATAAAAGCGATAGGGAATTGTGATCTGCAACGCGCGCTGGGATTTCTCATTAGTTTTGGCAAACGATTTGGACGTTTGCTTAATGATAATCAATTGTAATAAGAAGAAAACAAACTACCCTCTATAAAATTATCTATGCAGGAGATCATATTAATGAAAGAGAGAGATGCCTATCAGGTAGTAATTGTTGGTGGTGGTGGCGCTGCGGGCATTACGGTAGCATCGCGGTTATGCCGGGAGAATAATCCCCCGGATATTGCCATTATAGAGCCTTCGGAGAAGCATTATTATCAGCCGCTCTGGACGCTTGTTGGCGCCGGAGTATTTCCCCGTGAAATATCTGAACGGGAAACAAAAGATTTTATTCCCGGTAACGTTGCATGGATTAAAGATACGGTCGTTCAGCTTGATCCGGAGAAGAATAATCTTATTACTGAATCAGGAAAAGTAATCGGATACGATTATTTGATAGTGGCGGCAGGCATTCAGCTCGACTGGAACAAAATTCCCGGTCTTAATGAATCAATCGGGAAAACCGGCGTCTGTAGCAATTATTCATATCAAACGGTAGATTCAACCTGGGAAAATATTCGAAATTTCAGGGGTGGAAACGCCATCTTTACCCAGCCTGACACTCCCATCAAGTGCGGCGGAGCCCCTCAGAAAATTTGTTATTTGGCAGAACACTATTTCCGGAAATCAGGCGTGCGGGAAAAGAGTGGTATTACCTTTGCACTCCCGCAAGGGGTGATTTTCGCGGTAAAAAAATATGCAGATGCGCTTGTGGATGTGGCCAAAAAGAAAGGAATCGAGGTAAAGTATCAGCACAATCTTGCCGGATTGCGGCCTGACAGGAAAGAGGCTATATTCAGGAAGGTTGACACGGGAGAAGAAGTTGTGATGAAATATGATATGATACATGTTACCCCGCCGATGAGCGCTCCTGACTTTTTAAAAAAAAGCCCGATTGCGGATGCAAACGGGTGGGTGGATGTGAATAAAGATACGTTACAGCATAACCGTTATGAGAATATTTTTGGCATCGGTGACTGCAGCAGCCTTCCCACATCAAAAACTGCGGCTGCTATCCGGAAGCAGGCGCCGGCGCTTGTTCGTAATTTGTTATCAAAAATCAGTGGGAAGCCACTGAATGATTCTTATGACGGTTATACTGCCTGCCCTATTGTAACCGGATACGGAAGCCTGATTCTCGCCGAGTTTGATTATGACAAAAATCCGAAAGAGACCTTCCCCTTTGACCAGGCGCAGGAACGTTACAGTATGTATTTCTTAAAAGCATATGTTTTGCCAAGGATGTACTGGCATGGGATGCTGAGGGGGCGTGCATAACCTGTTACTTTGAGAAATTTAAAGATTTTGTAACACTCTAGCTTTTTGAAAAAGACTTTGGTTTCCTTTGTTTTATAAGGCACCTCTTATATTGGCGCATGGAGCAAATTTCACATCCATTAACTCCGCACTTTAGTGCGGAGATATCCACAATAAATACACCGGCTTTAGCCATGATCTTCTGGTACAGTAAAAAGTATTGGGCTAACTTCACCTCAGTGCTGAAGCCAATGATTACTTCCCCCTTAACACCAGGCTGAAGCATGGAGTTAAGACATGGGCAATTTTTTCAAAAAAAGCTAAAATGCTACAATAAATCTGATTTTCAAAAATTGAGAACAGTAGCGGCGGGAGTTGTCTCCTGCCGCCTTGATACGGCGTAGATTGCTGTCAGGAGGAAACTCCCGACAGCACAAAAATATTTCGGAAACCGGATTTATTTGACTATGTTTGAATAGCATTAACAAGAGAACCCGACCGTTTTAGAAGTCGGGTTTTTTGTTGTTATTATATCCGGAAACAATAGAATAATAGTGTTTATAACACTTATTTCTCAGAAAGGTATAAAATGAAACGTTCACGACAAAACATCATCGTAGATGCTACAGCTTTTGTTGGTTTTGTCCTCTTAACCACCACCGGTATATTGATGCACTATATCCTTCCTGCCGGGAGCAGACGTTTTAAGTCTATCTGGGGAATGGACCGGCACGAATGGGGGAATATCCATTTCTGGATTTCAGTCGTTTTTTTATCTTGTTTGACGGCACATTTGTTTCTGCATTGGCGCTGGGTGGTGAATATTCTCACCGGCAAAGAACGTAAAGGTTCTGGAATACGGGTCGCATTGGGCATTATTGGATTCATGGGTGTACTGGCATTTGCAGTATCTCCGTTATTGAGTCCTGTGGAATCGACAAAAGAAAAAACCCCGGGATGTGATATATGTTTAACGCGTGACCACGAGAAGATTCAGGTATGGGGATCAATGACATTGGCTGAAGTTGCAAAAGAAGCGGAGATATCTGTTGCATATATCATTGAAAAGCTTGGAATACCGGTGGACGTGGACAAAAATGAACGATTGGGTAAACTGCGAAAAGCGTACGGGTTTGAAATTGAGGATGTACGGCGGATTATCTGTGAGTATAAAACGAAAAAAGAGGAGTAGAGCAGATGGAAAATGGGATATCATGGTAATGTTTTAAGAGATTAAAAATGAATCCAAAACGACTGGTTATTATAGGCGCTGTGGCGTCGGGGACAAAGACTGCTGCGGAGGCAGGGAGGGAAGACCCCGATGCTGAGATATCGCTTATTTCAGAAGAAGCTGATATATCGGATGCATCATGCGGTACGCCTTAGTATATTAACGAAGGGTTTAAAAACGTGAAGCTCATGGAAGGGGGAATGATTGCGTGGGCTTATGCGATAAAAAAGTAGGGATATCAGCGAAATTCAAAAGAAGGGGTAATTCATGACAATAATTTTATTTTTAGAAAAATTCCGGCAATGGAGGAGGTCAAACATATGAGTACATATAAATTTTCGGTGGTAATCGAAAAAGACAGTGATGGTTATTTTGCCTTTTGTCCTGAACTCCAGGGTTGTTATACACAAGGAGATGCGTATGAGGAGGTATTGGCGAATATCAAAGACGCTATAGGCTTCATATTAAAGATAAAATTGAGAGCGGGTGTTTTTTAAGAAAATTCAAGAAGGACAAAATAAAGTGAACAAAGGCAAAATGATATGCTCTCTTATTATTGCGCTGGCGGCCATGTTCTGTATGCAGCATAAAACAGGAACTGCCGAGGCGCCATTTCCAAGTGAAACAATAAATGCACGGAAATTATGGGAATATATGACAAAGGAAAATCCCTACGGGCGCTATCCGGCATGGCCTGGAAAGGAAGGTATCTATGAGAGCACTATGCCTCCGGGTGATATACTGCGGCTGTATGTAAACGACCTTGCGCTGGATACGATTGTCAACAAGAAAGGAATGTTTCCCAATGGTTCCCTCCTCATAAAAGAAATTTATACGGAAGAAAAGAAGGTGTCGTTATTGACGGTAATGTACAAGGCGAAGGGTTTCAATCCGAAGGGAAACGACTGGTACTGGGTCAAATACAAACCGGACGGGGAAGTTAAACTGGAAGGAAAGGGAGAAGTATGCATCGGGTGCCATGTGGGAGTTGCCGATAATGATTTCGTGTTTACGGGGAACATAAGGAAATAAATTGGAACTTCAGGAACTTTTAACAGAGCAGGGTGGGCATTACCCATCAAACGTAGAGACGCATTGCTATGCGTCTCTATGGGAATTCCGGAGATACCATACGGGGGCATTCCCGATTTTTTGTGAAAAATCGACTACCGTATATCATGCCGGATATGAAAACATCTTCAATTTACAGGAAAACGCAGCCCTTCGACGGAGTTTATCCTGAGCGGTAAAAGATGCTTCGACTCCGCTCAGCATGACATAAGCGAAGGGCTCAGGGTGACCGTGAATGTTATCTATAAAAAAGCATGTCATGCTGAGCGGAGCCATATAAGGGTGGATTAAGCGGAGCGAATCCACCATTTATGCGATAATTGTTGGTGGATACGGCGCAAAAACCAGCGCCTTTATCCACCCTACCCACACCGATCCCATAAACGGTTGCAAAAAATCGGGAATGCTCCCATAAAGCGTGGCATTGCCAAACCGGCTGTTTATCTGCTATTGATTGTTTTTGATGAACTGCACGATTTTCCGGTCTTCTTTGGATATATGATTTGCCAGCCAGTCGCATACCTTTTGCTGTGTTTGGATTACCAGATCAGTGGTAATGCCGTGAGTCTCGAATTCTTTTTCCATGGCATGGAAATCTTTTATAAATTGCATATGTTGTTCCTTGTGCGCCTTAAACTCATCATACCGTTCATTGGCCATAAAAAACTCTTCATCGTGAAAATGCTGTACAATATACCTCGATAAAAACTCCATCAATTCCACTACCTTCATCTTGCCCTTTCCTGCCTCCATAGCAGCAAGAAATGCGTTTACCCTTCTGATTATCTCCTTGTGCTGGTCGTCTATAGGTATAATTCCCGTAGACAAATCGTTGCTCCATTGGAGTCCCATATTCCCCTTCCCCTTTCTCTAAAAAACAGGATTAAGTAGTTATCTACAAATTGTATATATATAAATTTCAACAGATGCAACGTTTTTTTATTTTATTGATAAAATTATTGTGGAGATTTTAGAATAAATATTATTTACTGATAGCTGGCAATGCAAAATTGGACGCATAGAATAAAAATTAAATTGTTTTGAATCCCTTGAAATTGCTGATAAAATTTTATGGGATGGAAGCATTTTAAAGTTCTGAGAGACATAAAAATCACCGGTTGGGCTTTTTTTGAAAATTCATTAAGATTTCAATTGGCCTTCTGTGAGCGGCTGAACAATGCCTATGCTTTTTTCATTCGCTGAAAAATTCATAATGAGAGAAAAAGTATGCTGAAGAAATACGTTTATTGTGCTTTGGTTTTTCCAATGATAATGATGTTGTTTTGCTCCGTTTTGTTCTGCGAGGAAGAAGACGTTCTGAGCAAAAACAATCTTGGATTTATCCGGGCTGTCGTTGATGATACGATAATAACACAGGATGAGGTCATCAAACGGTCGGCGCCTGCCATACGGGAAGCAAGAAAGAAATATAGCAGCAACAAAGAATTCTCAGAAAATTTTGAGAAAATTCTGGAGGATACCCTTGAGGAGTTAATAGACCGGAAACTATTGGTGAAGGAGGCATATAAAGTCTTTGGCGCGGATGCGGTGATGATGAATGATGTGCAAAAGGAACTGGATTATTTTTTGAAAGGAGCCGTTGAAAATGTGGGTTCTTTGTCAAAGTTTTACGAGATTGCAGAATCGCAGGGAATAAATCCGATTGAAAAGAAAACAGAACTTAAAGAAGATATAATGATTGACAAGGTAATCAAAGAAAACGTCAACAACAAGGTGAAGGTGCAGCCAAAGTTGCTGAAGCGCTATTATATGGAGAATATCGATGAATTTCGGCAGAAAAAAGAAATAAAACTCAAGCATATAATGATCAAATTTTCCTCACACAACGATGACAAAGAAAAAGCGCGTGCCCTTGCTGAAAAAATTATAACCCTTCTTTCCGGAGGGGAAGATTTTTCCTCACTGGCAAAACTGTATTCGGAGGGACCCAATGCCGAAAAAGGAGGGGAATGGAGCTTTGACGAAATACAAGGATTGAGAAAGGAACTCAGGGATGTTATTTATAACCTGAAGGATAATGAGTACAGCAAAATAGCAGAATCTCCTGTCGGATATCATATTTTTAAAACAGAACTTATAAAACCGGAAATGGTAAGAGAGTTTGAAGATGTGCAGAACGAGATTTATCAGAAGTTATACAGGGAAGAGATCGGAAGATTAAAGAAAAAATACATTCAGAATCTCAGGGCAGAGGCATTTATTAAAATTAATAAATATTGAGGTATATCATTGACAACACTATTTTTTAGCGGGAGAAGAAGGTGTTAAGACGGGCGCTTGCGTTGAAATTATTTGAAGCCTTTTCCATGCAGAGGTGGAACGATATGATACGTCCGGTAGAGCTGACGGAAATGGACAAGCATGCGCATAAAATGATTATTGCCTATTGTCTTGGCAAATATGAAGAAGAAAAAGGAAGACAGGTGGATTGGGAGGCATTAATAAAAGGGGGAATATTCGAATTGCTGCGGCGCATTGTTATATCGGATATAAAATCTCCGATATACCGGAAAATAAAAGAATTGCACCCTGCTGTCTTCCGGCAGCTTAATAAATGGGTTTATGAACAACTCAAGCCAACGTTTGACGGACTGCCAAAAGAAATGAAGACCGAATTAAAGAACTATTTGTTTGATGCAAAAAAGGAAGACAATCTTACAAAAAATATATTGAATGCATCGCATATTTATTCCAGTTTCTGGGAATTTCAAATAATTCAGAAGGTGCATCCTACCGGTTACAAGATGGATAGCATCGAAAAGGATTTAAAAAATGACATCGAGACGTATCTTGACCTTGCCGGAATGCGTAAGATTGTTTGCAAAGGAAATATCTCAAACTTTCTTGATCTCTGCGGGCACCTGCGTTTTCAAATCAGATGGAGCCAAACCCCGCGGTTGCCAAAAACATCCGTTTTGGGGCACATGCTTTTAGTGGCAATCTTTTGCTACCTTTTTGCAAGAGAGGTGTCCGCCTGCCCTAAAAGGATATATAACAATTTTTTCAGCGCATTGTTTCACGATCTGCCGGAAGCCGTCACAAGGGATATCCTGTCTCCCATTAAAAGATCGGTGGAAGGCATGCCGGAAGCTATCAGCAAAATCGAAGAAGAACTGGCAGAAAAAGAAATTTCTCCTTTGCTGGAAACAGGATGGCTTGAGGAGATAAAATATTTCACCCGAAATGAGTACGAAAGCAAAATTAAACTAAAAGGGAAAGTGAAGTTTGTTACTACGGAAAAGATAAATGAAAAATACAATCACGATGATTTTGATCCCATAGACGGAGAATTTATAAAGATTGCGGACGATTTGGCGGCATATCTGGAAGCTTCCTCAACAAACAGTTTGGGATTGTATCCGAAACATTTAAAAGAAGGCCGTGAAACAATTGAAAAAAAATATAAAGGCCGGTCGATTGCGGGCATGTCAATAGAGGCGTTATTTGCGGATTTTGCAACATAGCCGCGCAGAGATATCCATTTGTATTGACACCGTTCATTATAAATTGTATAAGTAACAAAATTCTTATGAGTGGAAAAAAATAACCATGGAAAGTAAAAGACATTTCAGCCGCATTCATTTTGAGGCGCATACTCAATTAAAGCATCATAATACAACATACCGGGGAGAACTGCTTGATATTTCGTTGAAAGGCGCATTGCTTCAATTCAAGGAAAATATTCCGGTCAAATTGGGAGATGAGTGCGAATTGAAAATCCACCTCCCCTCTTCAAATATTAACTTAGTTTTTGAATCGAAGCTCGTCCATATTCATCAGGATCATTTTGGTTTTAAATTTATAAGCGAGGATATTGACACCATAACACATCTGAGAAGAATGATAGAACTCAATGTCGGAAATCATGAGAAAATTACCGACGAATTATCACATTGGTTAAAAGAATAAAAGGAGGATTCATTTGAAAACACTTTTGATATGTATTGCATTGGCAATTGCCGGTATGGCACAGCAAACCTGGGCGGAGACAGTTAATCCGAAAGTTCTGCTCGAAACCAACCATGGAGAAATAGTTCTTGAGCTTTATCCCGAAAAGGCGCCCGATACCGTAAAAAATTTTCTCAGATACGTTCAGGACGGTTTTTACAACGACACGATATTCCACCGTGTAATCAAAGGATTTATGATACAAGGCGGCGGTTTAACCGCTGATATGAACAGAAAAAACACGCTGGACCCTGTCAAAAATGAGGCGGATAACGGTCTTAAAAATGCAAGGGGCTCCGTAGCAATGGCCCGGACGATGGACCCGCATTCTGCCACGGCACAATTCTTCATTAATACGGTAGACAACGGTTTTCTTGATTTTACGGAACAAAGCACAAGGGGATGGGGATATTGCGTTTTTGGCAAGGTAATAAAGGGAATGGAAACAGTTGACACCATCGAACGCTTGCCTACCACAACAAAAGAGGGCTATAGCGACGTTCCCGGCGCTGCGGTTGTTCTTAAAAAAGCAATAGAAATAAAATAACAGTTTTTGTAGCACTTTAGTTTTTTGAAAAATTGCCCATGTCTTAACCCCATGCTTCAGCATGGGGTTATGGGGAGAAATAATCATGGGCTTCAGCCCTGAGGTAAAGTTAGTCCAATATCTTTCACCGTACCAGAAGGTCATGGCTAAAGCCGGTGTATTTACTGTGAATAACTCCGCGCTAAAGTGCGGAGTTAATGGAGGTGAAATTTGCACCATGCGCCAATATTAGAGGTGCATTATAAAATAAGGGAAATTGAAGTCTTTTTCAAAAAGCTAAAGTATTTCCAGTTTTTTACAACTATGAATGTTACCCCGCACAATTTCCCCTTGTTTAGCTCCTGATAACTCTTCCGGAAAGAAATAGCATGGCAGCCACAAAAAAATATACAGGGAGAATCGTCCTGTCGTTCATTTTGTTTTTTTGCGGCGCGGTAAACGTTTATGCAAGAACAGAAACAGAGGCTGTCACTCAAGTATCCACAATTGATGCACTGTTATCAGGAATTTATGACGGGGAAACAACTATTGCCCAGTTGAAAAAATACGGAAATTTCGGCATCGGGACGTTTAATGCACTGGATGGGGAGATGGTTGCCGTTAATGGAGAATTCTATCAGGTAAAACCGAATGGTTTGGTGGAGAAAGCGAAACATTCCATGAAAACACCATTTGCAGCGGTAACTTTTTTTGATATGGATGAAGCGTTAGAGTTGCAGCCGGGGGTTAATTTTACTACTTTTGAACGGGTTATGGATACTGCGGCGCCCACAAAAAACATTTTCTATGCCATTCAGATAACGGGATTGTTTCGTGATATAAAATTGCGGAGTGTTCCCAAACAACAAAGACCATATGCGCCGCTTTCCGTTATTTTGAAGAAACAACCTCTTTTTTATTCAAAAAACATCAGAGGCAGCATCGTGGGCTTTCGCTGTCCGCAATTTATCAAAGGACTAAATGTCCCGGGATATCACTTCCATTTTATCAGTGAAAATGCCAAAATGGGCGGACACGTGCTGGAATTTACGGTGGAAGAAGCAATGCTGCAGATAGACTACACGCCAAAATTTTTTATGCTGCTGCCGGGCGATGACGAATTCTATAAAGCCGATCTGACAATAAACCGGGAAGAAGAATTAAAAAAGGTGGAAAAGTAAATCACATCTGCTTGCTCCAGAATTTGGGAATAATATCTTTTTTGCCTTTGCATAATTTACATATCCTGCAACTTTAGCAGCAAATTCTTCAGGGGAATCACCACCGTGTCCTTCTCAATGGGAAATTCATCATTGCCGCCGTAGACAATATACTTTCGGACTGCCTTTACATCTTTGCATGCCAGATGAAACCCCTGTTTGATTTTGGGAGCAATGCCGGTTTTGATTTCTATAGCCCACAATTCCCTGTCGGAAAATTTTAGCAGCAAGTCGATTTCCGCGCCTGCCGCTGTACGGTAAAAATAAGCCTCTGCCATGCCGGGAAGAACAGACATGATGTTTTCTATCACAAAACCTTCCCAACTCTTACCCAAGACGGGATTGAAAAGGAGGGAATCGTAGTCTCTTATGCCAAGAAGCCTGTGCAGGATGCCGCTGTCACGGATATAAAAGTGCGGTGATTTTACGAGACGTTTTTTTACATTGGCATACCACGGCTCAAGACGGCGCACGAGAAGTAAATCGACTAAAATATCAATATAGTTGGCGACTGTCTTGCTATCGACTTCCAGGTTCCCTGCCAGTTTGGAAAAATTGACCGGCTCGCCCTGCAAGTGCGCAAGCATTGTCCAGAGTCTGCGCAGTCGTGCCGCCGGAACCCGAAACCCCATTTGTGGCACATCACGTTCCAGATATGTCCTGATCAGATTCTCAAGCCAGTTCATAGCCAGTGCATCTGTTTCTGCCAGGTAACTTTCCGGGAATCCACCGCGCAGCCATAATTTCTGGATATCTTTCGGCTTGTCAGCGGGAACTTCCAGCACATTCAGGCCTGTCAGTTCGATATAGCAGATACGCCCTGCGAGACTCTCCGAGGATTGCCGGATCAAATCCATGGAGGCTGAACCAAGGACAAGATACTGCTCTCCTTTGCATCCCGCCCGCCTGTTTTTGTCTATCAGACCCCGTAACACCATAAATAAATCAGGAGCACGCTGTATCTCATCCATGATGACAAGCTTATCGGCATGCAGGGACAAAAACGCCGAAGGATCACTCAGCTTCAACAAATCTTCAGGGGCTTCAAGGTCAAGGTAGAGCGCTGGCCGACTTTCAGCTATTGTTTGTGCAAGCGTTGTCTTGCCCACTTGCCGTGGTCCAAGAAGGGCAACGGCAGGTGTATGCCGCATTGTTTGCTCAAGTTTGCCGGTAATCCATCTTTTCAACATATATAGCATTTTCGGAAAATGATTCCTAAAATGCAAGGAAAAACCTGAATAATGCGGGCAAGCGATTCAAAAAAAGCCTGACCTTTACGTCTATGTTGTTTCAGGTACTGAAAGCAAGCCGTTTTATAAAAAATCGACTCGACCTGGGAAAATAAAAAAGACGGCCATAATTTACGTCTTGATGCCTATCCGGAGTCGTTCATTTTTCTGATTCAAAAATTCAGTTGACTTTCTCATTTTCTCATTTATCATTCATTATACACAGTACCGATGACAGAAATAATTGATTCTTTCTAAGTTTTTAATCTAAAGTGTATTGTTAACAGGCCCGGAGAGGTTATGTTAGAAGCAGTCGAAAAATCGAAAACTCCGGTAACTCGCAGGAAATTTCTTTACTTTGCAGGCTGGGGTTTGATCGGGGTATTTGTGACAACAATAACCGGCTCAATCCTCAGATTCTTTTTCCCCAGAACAATCTTCGAACCTCCCACGCGCTATTCAGTCGGGTTCCCTTCCCAATATACATTGGGGGTAAGCGAAAAATTCAAAAAACAATTCAGGGTATGGATTGTCAGAGAAGCGGATAAGTTGTATGTTGTTGAGGCAAAGTGCACACATCTTGGCTGCACGCCCAACTGGCTTGCGTCGGAAGGAAAATTCAAATGTCCATGCCATGGCAGCGGTTTTACCCCGGATGGAATTAATATAGAAGGTCCCGCGCCGAGGCCATTGGAGCGTTTTAAAGTGGCATTGGGCGACGATGGACAAATTATTGTCGATGAAAGTGCCCGATTCAGAGGTGAACGGGGGGAATGGGACAAACCGGGGGCTTTTTTAAAGGTATAATATGGAAAATCAGCAGAAAGACACATTTTTCACAAAATACAAAAAACTAGCAAAAGAAAAAGGTCTGCTTGGCGCATGCTTCAGTATGGTGTTTCAATCGAAGGTATGGGAGTCCGTTTTCAGGCATGGCCTTGCCGATACCCCTAAAAACAGAACGTTAAAGATTATTTCCAATGTATTCCTCCATCTGCATCCCGCAAAGGTAAAAAGGCATGCCCCTCAATTTAAGTTTACATGGTGCATGGGCGGCATCAGCTTTTTCCTGTTTTTAGTGCTTACGGCTACCGGCATATTATTGATGTTTTATTATCGTCCCACCGTTCATGACGCATACTGGGATGTAAAAGATCTTGAATATCAGGTGCCGTTCGGGGCATTGCTGAGGAATCTCCATCGGTGGGCAGCACATTTGATGGTGATCACCGTATGGCTGCATATGTTCCGTGTTTTTGCAACGGGTTCGTATAAACCCCCAAGAGAATTTAACTGGTGTGTCGGAGTCGTTCTTCTGGTTGTTACCCTTCTCCTGAGCTTTACCGGGTATTTGCTTACGTGGGATCAGTTGGGATTCTGGGCGGTTACGGTCGGAACGAACATGGCGCGTTCTACGCCATTATTAGGTCATGAAGGGCCTTTCGGGGAACAATTGGGAATGACTTCGCACAACGACATCCGTTTCGCCCTTCTGGGAGGCTCACTGGTTGGCGGCAATGCGCTATTAAGGGCATACGTATGGCATTGCATTGGGCTTCCATTAATTATCAGCATATTTATGATGGTGCATTTCTGGCGAATTCGCAAAGATGGCGGCATATCAGGGCCTCTTTGATAGTGTTATTTAAAGATTTCAAATCATGGAAAATATATGGGCAATTATAACTAAACCGGATAACATTCCCATTGTGGCATTGATCTTTTTGCTGTGCTTCTTCTCTTTTATCACCTTTCAGCAGGCATTCAGGAACGATAGCAGGCCAAAACAGGAAGAACGTCAAAAAGGAGAATAGTGGCCATGAAATATACGATTGTCAGGGCAGATGATCATTGGTTTCGGCAAAATATCAATTGCCAATACGCGTGTCCCGTCAATACACCCGCGATGAATTACATAGAACGTATCGTTGTGGGGAATTTCGATTCATCACTGCTCCTTAATACCATGGCAAATCTCTTTCCCCATATCCTCGGCAGGGTTTGTACCCATCCTTGCGAAACCGCATGCAGGAGAGGGGTTATTGATTCCCCCATTTCCATATGTTCGCTGAAAAGAAGCGCCGCGGATTTTTCCGTCAATAAATTTCCTCAGAAAAAAGTGGTCGTCAGAAAAACCGGCAAACGAATTGCAATTATTGGTTCAGGCCCATGCGGCCTGGCAGCAGCCCATGATTTAGCGGTAAAGGGACATGATGCTATCATATATGAAGCGCTGTCGGTTGCGGGCGGCATGCTTCAAGTAGGAATTCCCCCCTATCGCCTTCCGCGCGCCATAATTGAAGATTCTATCAACTGGATAAAGGGATTTGGCGTTGAAATTCTTTTAAACACTCCCGTCGACGCTCCGGAAAAGTTTGATGAACTCTTAAATTCCTTCGATGCTGTTTATATCGCAACCGGAGCCCATAAATCTTCCCGCATGGATATTCCCGGAGAAGAATTGGGAGGGGTAATGCATGGCGTTTCTTTTATGAAAGACACCAATCTTGGAATAATAAAAAGCGTTCCGAAAAAAATAGTGGTAATCGGCGGAGGTTTTACTGCGATCGATTGCGCGCGTTCGTCTCTGCGCCTGGGCGCAAGCGAGGTGTCGATTGTGTATCGCCGAAGCAGGGAAGAAATGCCTGCCGGAGAAATTGAAGTTCGCATGGCGGAGGAAGAAGGCATTACAATGCTTTACCTGACTTCTCCCGTCAAATTAACAGGACAAAACGGAATTGCAACACATATGGAATGTGTTAAGAATAAGCTTGGTGAACCTGATGCGCCTGGACGCCGCCGCCCGGAAACTATTGAAGGAAGCAATTTTACCATGTCTGTGGATATGGTTATTCCTGCTATTGGGCAGGCGCCGGATATCACTTTTCTTTCAGATCGATTTGGCATAAAAGTTAACAAGTGGGGAATGCCCTTGATTGACGGAGAGACCGGTATGACATCCCGAAGGGGTGCCTTTGCGGGGGGAGACTGCGTAACGGGACCACGAAACGTGATCGAGGTAATTGCCGACGGAAGAAAAGCGGCCAGCGCTATACATACGTACCTGACAAATCGGGAAAAAGAAGGATTCCAATTTCATTATAAATCACAAAATCCTTCAAAAAGAGTTTCCAATTATGAAGTTGTGCCCAGGCAACATCAGGAATCGCTTCCCCTGGACGACCGGGGATGCTTCGATGCCGAATCAGAACTTGGTTTATCCAGGGAAAATGCCCTGAAAGAGGCAAACCGCTGCCTGCTTTGCCATTTTAATATCTTTATCGATGAAAAATGCGTGTTATGCGGCGGCTGTATCGATGTCTGCCCTTACAACTGCATATCGATGGTTTCACGTGAAAATGTTTCAATGCAGAACTCTCGCCATGACGAAGATGACATCTCTGAAGATTGGGATGCGGCAATGATTATTGATGAAGAAAAATGCATACGATGCGGTTTGTGTGTTAAGCGTTGCCCTGTGGGAGCGATTACCATGAAACGGTTTGCCTATTCAGAAGGTTAAATGAATTAGGTTGGGTTTTTAAAAGACAAAATCCAACGACTTTTTACCCACCCCTAAATCCCCTCTCAAGAGGGGACTTCTACAATTCCCCTCTTGAGAGGGGTTAGGGGTGTGTTAAGGGCATAATGAAAAACTTTGAAATTCCTAAACATTAAAATAGAAAAAGTTTAAGAGATATGGAAAATAGCGAGGAAAATAAAGAAAAGAAAGGCAGATATCGCGCCCTTGCCTTTATAAAAGGCAAGACGTTTGCCAAAGAAAAAGACAGTGATATTTCGGAAAACGAAATAGCCACATGGCCTTACCTGATGAGAAAAGAGCTTCTGGCGGCAATTATTTGCACAATAGTGCTTATTGTTTGGTCGATCCTGTTTGACGCCCCTCTTGAAGAGCTTTCCGACCCTACCATGACTCCGAATCCTGCAAAGGCGCCCTGGTATTTTCTGGGATTGCAGGAAATGCTCGTTTATTTTGATCCCTGGATTGCCGGAGTTGTTTTTCCGATGCTGATAATTGCCGGATTAATGGTGATTCCTTATGTGGATTTTAATCCAAAGGGGAATGGGTATTATACCTTTAAGGAAAGAAAACTTGCGATGCTGACCTTTTGTTTCGGATTTCACGTATTATGGATACTCTTGATCATCGTAGGGGTATTTATGCGGGGACCAGGCTGGTTGTGGTTTTGGCCATGGCAGGAATGGGACCCGCATCGGGTAGTTGCGGAAACAAATTATGACCTGACCAGCTTTATTGGAGTAAAATCAAATTCTTTTATGGGTTTCATTATTGGCGGAGCGGTGTTATTTGGTTATTTTTATTCCGGAATATCCCTCCCTTATCGCCTTCTAAAAAGCAGAAAGAGTGTGGCAATAGAAAAACTTGGGTTTGTTAAATATACCATGGTGGCTTTTCTTTTCCTTTGTATGATGGCGCTTCCGATAAAGGTATGCTTGCGATTGGTGTTTCACATAAAATATATCTGGGTAACTCCGTGGTTTAATATATAATTTTTTAAAGAAGCATTTGTATGGAAACAGGAACAAAACGGAAAAAAGAAAAAAGAGAAGAAGAAAAATCCTATTCTGCTGTCTTTGCTGCGGCAAGCTTTCTCCTTGCTGCCGTTACCTTGTGGGCGGTGGTGAATGAGGTGGTTGACAGGAGGCCATGGAAAAAATATCAGAGAAAATTCTATCAGTTGGAATACGAAAAAGTAAGGGAAGAATATGAACAATCTCTCGCCCTTTTTGAAAGTCCCGAAATACAAAAGAAATATACGGAAACAAAAGAAAAGTTAAAAAATGCGCATAATGCCTTTCTCACACCTTCGGTTCAGGAAGAGTATAAAAAACTGTTAGCGGAAGAAAAGCGCGTAGAAAAAGATGTTGAATCATTGAGATTTCTGTCGGTCGTAGCGAGAAATGAAACGATGGAGAAAGAGTATCTCTATGGAAAAACACAGAATGAACACATTAAGAAAGAAATATGGGCGCTGGAAGAAGAAAATGAAGATCATGCCCTGAAACTGAAGGGATTTGAGCACCAACTTGTGTCAATCAGGGCAAAGCTGGGAGAATTGAAAAAAGACATTACCCTATATACAAATGAACTGGATTCATACACGGCAGGCATGGAACATGGCAAAGACAGGCTGAAAAAACTCGAAACCACACGGCCCGGACTTCAGGTGTATCAAACCTATTTGGAAGATATCAACATAGTTGACCGATGTATGTCATGTCATGTCGGCATAAACACATCAGAAAGTGTTTCCGATGAACAGCCATACGCAAGCCATCCTGACAGGCAATTATATCTTGGGAACCATCCTCCGGAGAAATTTGGCTGTGTTTTATGCCATGAAGGGCAGTCAAGCGCCACATCAGGAGTAAAAAAGGCGCATGGCGAAGTTGAATACTGGCTCACTCCGATATATCGGGGAAAAGGCGCGCAGGCTTCCTGCATTCGATGCCATAATAAGGGGAGAGAGGTGAAAGGCGCGGATTTGCTTTGGAGTGGGAAAACGTTATTTGATGAGCTTGGTTGCCATGGTTGCCATGAAACAAAAGGTTCTGATGAATATAAGAATAGAATTATCGGCCCAAGTTTGCGAAACATCAAAAACAAGGTAAAACCGGAATGGATAACGGACTGGATAAGAAATCCAAAGGGATTCCGGCCAACCACCATGATGCCGAATTTCAGGTTGTCGGAGGAAGAATCCCGTGCAATAGCGGCATATTTATGGCAGCATGCGGATAATGGCGGGGAAAATAATGATGAAATTATACAACTTACCGGGGAAGAATATGAGCAGGGCGATTTCCTTTTTGAACAAATAGGATGTCTGGCATGCCATAGTTACGAAAAAGATAAGGGAAAAACGTTTGCCCCGAATCTGGCCAGGATAGGAGAAAAGATGCTCGATACGTATTTTGTTGAGTGGATTCTCAATCCAAAAGAAAAAGAACCCCGCACAAGGATGCCAAATTTCAGGGTTGAAGAGGCGGATGCCCGTCTCATTGCCGGATATTTATTGAAGAAAACAAAACAACCTTCTGCGGAGGATGAATCAAAAAATGTTGCATGGTTAACAGATAAGGATAAAGCAGTTTTGGGAGAAGCGCTGATAAAAAGGTACGGATGCTTCGGCTGCCATGAAATTACAGGCATGGAAGGATCAGGGAAGATTGGGACAGAGTTGTCAGACATCGGATCAAAACATATACATCTGTTTGATTTTGGGCTTTTAGAAAAAAAGATATTGGGTGAGGCCGGGTTAAAACATTACACGGAAAATATCGGAGAGGCAAGAAGGTCATGGCTGAAGGCAAAGCTGCAGAACCCAAGGCAGTTTGATGAAGGAAAGTACAAGAAACAGGAAGACCGCCTGAAGATGCCCGACTTTGAATTGTCTCAGGAACAAATAGAAGCGCTGGTTGTATTGCTTACCGGTTTAAAGGAAGAGAAATTGCCGGAAAAATATATTGCAAAGCTATCAGGCAGGCAAAAGGCAATCGCTGAAGGCAAAAAGATACTTGGAAAATATAATTGCTCCGGGTGCCATCAGTTTGATCTGGACAGGGTATATCTTAACGACGGCATAGAACTTTCCGGCATGGTAAAAATACAGGAGGACGATGGCATTTATTTCCAGTTAATGGAGGATAACGAGCGATACGGACATAAGGCGGGAGAGGTGGTGTTTCTTGCGGAAGAAGATATCGCAAGGCAGGAGAAAACACCGGAAATTGAACTGGCAAATTCGATTATCGAGCATCATGTGGATGCAAAAGGCATAATGCCTGAAGAGGCAAGGGTCTTTGCGCCTCCGTTGTTATATGGAGAAGGCAGGAAAGTGCAATCCGAATGGGCGTTCGAATTTTTAAAAGAACCCTTTGATCTCAGGCCGTGGCTTGACGTAAAAATGCCGACGTTTGGCATGTCGGTTAATGATGCAACCAAACTTGCGATATTTCTCGCAGCGAAGGATGATGAACAATACCCTTACGATTTTATCGAAGAAACACAAAAAGGGTATATAGAGAAAAAGGAGAAGGCATATCCGGGATATCTTGCAGCGGCAAAGAACCTGTTTGAATCGGAAAATGTTCATTGTCTGCAATGTCACATAAGGGGCAGCAAAATGCCGGAAGGAGAACCTGCTGATTGGGCGCCTGATCTTATGCTTGCAAAGAAAAGACTTAAACCGGAATGGATTAAAAGGTGGCTTTTGGATCCGCAATCGATCCAGCCGGGAACAAAAATGCCGAAATTTTTCAGGGAAGGAGAATTTCAGGACTATATCCCGGGAACGCCTGAAGAACAGGTAGAGGTTATGAAGGATTTCCTGATGAACCTTTGGGAGTAAGGAATCGTTCCCGAAAGATACATCTGATAGTATTTTAATGTTTATACAAGGAATTTCAAAGTTTTTCATTATGCCCTTAACACACCCCTAACCCCTCTCAAGAGGGGAATTGTAGAAATCCCCTATCGGGAGGGGAATTGTAGAAGTCCCCTCTCGGGAGGGGATTTAGGGGTGGGTAAAAAGTCGTTGGGTTTTTGCCTTTTAAAACCCAACCTAATTTTAATGTTTGAAAAGTGTATGGAGTTTTATCCGTTGAATGGTGAACGTTTTTTGAGGGGAGGAATGCGATGAATTTCTTACTGGAAATAGCAGCACGGGATTTTGATTTAACCGATGCAAACAAAGCTGATATTGATAAATACGCAGAAAAATTAGACACCGCTTATGACCGGATTATCCGCTGCAGGGTAGTAGTAGAGGCGCTCCGCCATCGGGAACACCGGGGGCTTTTGTATAATGTAAAAATCGTTGTCACAATTCCCGGCACGGAACTGGTAATAAAACGCAAACCGAACGAGGATTTTCATATGGCGGTAAAAGATTCCTTCAACGCAATGCGGCGGAAGCTGGAAGACTTTGTTGCTCAGCGGCGCGGCAAGGTAAAACACCACGAAGAAGTGCCTCTCGCCCGTATCAGCAATTTATTCACTGAAGAGGGATACGGGTTTATTACCTCATCCGATGGCAGAGAGATTTATTTTCACAGGAATAGCGTTTTAAACCATGACTTTACTCGCCTGGAGAAGGGAATGGAAGTGCGTTTTGTCGAGGAGGAGGGCGATAAAGGTCCTCAGGCAAGTTCTGTAACAGTAACAGGGGGATAATTTGTCTTTAGTATGAATGGTGGATTCGCTCCGCTTAATCCCCCCTACAAGGCTAAAAACATGCGGGAATGACATACTTTGCAAGAGGGGGAATGTTTGGCGTGTTTTTGCTAAATTCCTAAGGATTGCATGATATACGGAACTATAGAGTAAACTATGGGAAAAAATAAACAACCTGCCTTTTGGGAAAAACAAAAAAGCGAGAAGGGACCGGACCTGCACATTGTGCAGGTCCGGTTTGATTGGCTCAAACATCCCAAGAGCCTGAAAGAATTAAAAAGACTCATCATCGAGGCAAATGACTGGGTAAATGTTGTCGCAACAACACCGGAGAATGAAATTGTAGTTGTCCGGCAATTCCGGTTTGGGGTTGAAAGAATTACTACGGAAATACCCGGCGGCATGGTTGATCATGGAGAAGATTCCAAAACAGCCGCAATGAGAGAGTTAGAAGAAGAAACAGGGTATACCAGTTCGGAATGGCAGTACCTTGGTTCGGTAGAACCGAATCCTGCCTTTTTAAACAACGTGTGCCATTCATGGCATGCGAAAAATGCAATCCAAACGCATGAAATGCATCCTGACGAAGAAGAGGATATTGTAGTTACGACGCTTACTCCGGATGAGATACGCCGGGAAATTCAAACCGGCAGTTTCAGACATTCTCTTGCCCTCTTAGCGCTTACCAAAATCTTTGATATCTGGAACAACGGAAACCTTTCTGTTCAATAACCATTTTCTGTTTGTTTCTCCTGTATTTCATTCGCAGGTGTGCCTGCCTATTAGTAGAGACGCATTGCTATGCGTCTCTACTTGCCCCTGCGGGGCAAAATCAGCATTACGAAAGATGTCATTTCCCCATATGATGCTGCAAGATTTTTTGATTGCAAAAATTATGTTGGTGTAGTAAAAAAATAGATAGCAGTTCTTCATTATATTATTAAAAACCCTGCGTAATAACCAGATTGAGAGCCTTTGCTAAATTTGTATTTTAAAGATAAAAGCCCAAAAATTTTAATGGAGAAACAATTATGAAAAAATCAAAATGCGTATTAAAAATAGCAATACCTATTTTAAGTCTCCTGGCAATAATCGGCAGTTGGCAGGGCAAAAGCGTAAATGCCGGCGATGCGACGATAGACCAGCAAACCTACCGTAGAATTAGCCACACGGGTCTTGTCGCAATCGATAATGGAAAAGCGGCGAAGGGATACGTTCTCTTTACTCCGATGAATAACACGTGTGGAGAAGTGTTTCTTATCGACACAGATAACGGAGAGGTGGTGCATAAGTGGGAGTTACCGTATGCACCTGGTGTGTATGGCTATCTGTTGCCCAATGGCAATCTTTTCTATAACGGGCAAGTAGAAAATGATGGCGCATGGGATCTGTGGCCGAACTGGAATAGTTTTAAAGGGGGTGTTATGCTGGAGGTTGACTGGGACGGGAATATCGTATGGGAACTTCACAGTCCCTATCATCACCATGACGGAAGGCGCACTTCTTCCGGAGGCGCGATTTTTCTGGTGGTTGAAAAAGTTTCGGAAGAGATAAGAGACCAGGTGCAGGGCGGGATAGAAAGTTCCAGCGAAAAAGGGGATATGTGGGCGGATGTTATTGTCGAAGTGGATAAAACCGGGAATCAGATCTGGAAATGGCATGCTAAGGATCATCTTGACTTTGATACGGATGTTATTCAGTCAAATTGCCCCAGAGATGAGTGGACACACGCGAATACCGTTGTTCCTCTCAACGATGACGAGGTAATGGTGAGTTTTCGGAATATATCTACCGTCGGCATTATTAACAAGGATACCGGGGACTTTGTCTGGAAGCTGGGACATTCTGTTTTTGCCCAGCAGCATGACCCTACCCTCCTTGATAATGGCAATATCCTGGTATTTGATAATGGGCAGCAACGAGAAAAGGAACCCGTTCCCTATTCCAGGGTTATAGAATTAAACCGTGATACAAAAGAAATTGTCTGGAGATATCGGGATGTGCCGGCAATTAACTTTTTCAGCCCCACGATATCAGGGGCACAGAGATTATCCAACGGAAATACCCTGGTCACGGAAGGGTGTTTTGGCAGGATATTTCAGGTGACATCTGAGAAGGAAGTGGTATGGGAATATGTCAGCCCTTACTTTTATGGGAAAAAAGAGAATGAAGAAGATGTGGAAGTAATTGATAATTCAATTTTTAAAGCCAGATTTTATACCGCGGAAGAAATTCCGAACCTGAGATAAAATTTTATTTAGAAATGAGAAATATGAACATAATTTTAGCATTATTGCTGAGTTTTGTAATGTCTGTGTCCTGTTCCGGATTCGTTTATTCAGAGGAGGCGGGACCTGACAACCAAACGTATTTTTCCAAAACAGCCTTTCCTTCTGAAGAACATGTGTTGCAAACAAAAGGGGAAAAGGAGAGTGAGAAGATTCTGAAGCTGGAAATACCTTTTATCGCAAACAAGGGGCAGATGGATGCGTGGGTGGCATTTTATGCGCATATTTTCTGCGGAACGGTATTTATTACGAATGACGGGGAGATAGTGTATGTATTGCCGGAAGGGCAAAAAAGCAGTGAGCAAAGCGCATGTAAGGTAAAAAACCGGGCAATTTCCGGTAAAAAAACCGAGACGCCTAAACAAAGTTTTTCAGAAAAAAGGGGAAGTATCGTCATCAGGGAGATATTGGATGGCAATACAATACCCATGGCGAGAGGAGAAGGTGCGGCGGCAGCAAAGATCAATTATTTTAAAGGAAATACTTCCGGGAAATGGATTTCAACGATTCCAAGCTTCAGGATGGTTAGTTTGGGAGAGGTATATGAAGGGATAGAATTGAAGTTAAAAGCACAGGGAAGCACTGTGGAAAAACTATTTTACATAAAGCCGGGAGCAAACCCTGATAAAATAAAAATTCGTTTAGAAACGGCAGAAAGAAGCGGATTAAAAATAAATGATGAGGGGGAGCTTGTAGTAGAAACAGAAACCGGAACGGTAAGGTTTTCACGTCCCGTTGCGTATCAGATAATTAATGGCAATAAAGCAGAGGTTCCCGTAGCGTATTGCTTACAAAAGGAAGATGCTGCCGGTGGGATATCAGACGGCGGGCATCATGCTGCTGAGAATGAAAAGTACCGATGGTACGGAGCCGAAGATTTACATGACGCTGAACTTGTGGCAGCAAATCATGCTGCAAAAAATTCAGATACTGCATTCATTTACGGTTTTCAACTCGGCAATTTTGACAGGACGAAGGAACTTGTCATAGATCCTATGATTTCCTCCACTTTTATAGGAGGTTCTGATGAAGACAGGGTTCGTTCAGTGGCAGTAGATTCAAACGACAATACCTATGTTTTAGGAGTAACGATGTCGGAAGACTTTCCTGCGACAGAAGGTGCATATGCTGCATCTTCCGGCGGCAACAAAGATATTTTTATCTCAAAATTCAGCAATGATCTGACGAGCCTTGTTGCTTCCACATATTTAGGGGGGGCTAATACCGATGAGGCCTATGCACTGGCAATTGATTCAAGTGATAATGTGTACATAACGGGCTTGACGTATTCCGATGACTTTCCTGTCACTGAAAATGCGTATGACACATCCTATTCCTCGGGTGAAGTATATGTGTCAAAATTGAATAGTGATCTTGGCAGTTTAACGGCCTCAACGTATCTGGGCGGTTCGTATGGCGAAGAGGCTCAGTCATTGGCGCTGGATGCAAGCGGCAATATATATGTAACCGGCATGACTTCTTCCAAGGATTTTCCAACCACAGAAGGCGCCTATGACACTTCTTTTGCCGGCGCATCCAGAGAAATTTTTATTTCAAAACTTGACAATGATTTAAAAAGTTTGCTTGCCTCAACATTTCTGGGGGGATCAGCATATGACGGTGCTTATTCTCTGGCGCTGGATTCAAGTGATAATGTGTACGTAACGGGGGTTACCAAGTCAGATGACTTTCCAACAACTGCTGACATTTTTGATGATTCTTTTAATGAAAACGAAGATGCGTTTATATCAAAATTCAACAGTGACCTGACCAGTTTGCTTGCTTCAACGTATCTGGGGGGATACGATTATGACGGCGCTTATTCACTGGCGCTGGATTCAAGCGATAACGTATTTGTAGCAGGGTATACCGGCTCAACGGATTCGGCGGATTTCCCCACAACTGACGATGCATATGATCCGTTTTATTACGGGGGAGACGCTTTTGTATCAAAGTTTGACACCGATCTGACCGGTTTGCTCGCTTCAACGTATCTGGGCGGATCGGATTATGACGAGATTTACTCACTGGCGGTGGATACAAGGGGCAATGTATACGTAACGGGAATTACCCAATCAGAAGATTTTCCCACAACTGATGGCGTTTTCGATGATTCTTTTAACGGAAATGAAGATGCGTTTATATCAAAATTCAGCAGCGACCTGACCAGTCTGCTTGCTTCAACGTATCTGGGAGGAACTGATGAGGATACGTCCCGGTTTATAACTATTGATTCCAACGGACGGGTATGCGTGGCAGGTTCAACGTTTTCAGAAGATTTTCCCACAACAGAAGGAATGTATAGCACCAGCTTTAATAATGAGTCCAGCGAGGGTTTTATATCGCGATTTGACAGTTCCCTTTCAAAAAACGGAGAGGTGTCCACAGATGAAGCCACAAATGTAACCTATGAATCGGCAACGTTAAATGGCACGATTAACGCGGAGGGGTTGTCTGCGACAGTGTGGTTTGAGTATGGGATGTTCAGTAATTCTTATGATTCTACAAAAGGCGAACTATCTGTCAGCGGACATAGCGCCATTTCTGTAAATACAGATATCAGCGGTTTAAGCCCCAATACGACGTATTATTACAGAATAGCGGCAAAAAATAAGATTGGAACACTGTATGGCAGTGAAAAGTCATTTAAAACATCAGTGCTGTGTGACGGGGAAATTGTGACTGCTGATCAGGATATTGTGGAGATTGCCCCGGAATCTTCAACCCCGGTAACGATAACGGTTGCATGCAATGATGGCACTCTTCGCGATGATGCGCTTGTAATCTGGGAAATCGTTAAAGGTGATGATGCTGTTTCCCTGTCTCCTGAAAGTGTCGTCACTGATGATAACGGCCTTGCAGTATTTACGATTACGGGAGAAAAAAAGGGAAAGGCCATTGTGAAGTTTATATCAAGCGACTCAAATAGCAAGGTAAAGGTTAAAATAAAAGTAACCAGATGAGTTGCACTGAAGGTGCTTATAAAAGTGAATTTTAAATTGATAATAGGGTGGAGTGGGCTGTAGAGACGCATAGCAATGCGTCTCTACGTTTGTTGAACTTGTACGACATTTTCTGCAAATCACAATTGTGAGACTATGGAATATACAACCTTATTTATTTTATTCCTATTTTACACTTTAAAGACCTGAGGGTATTTCTCATAAGCATTGTAATGGTCATAGGGCCAACTCCTCCGGGAACAGGCGTGATATGTCCTGCAATTTTACTTGCTGCTTCAAAATCAACGTCGCCTTTTAAAACGGCAACCATTTTTTTGGGATCGGTTTTACTGGGTTTTTCGCCAACCCTGTTCACTCCCACATCAATTACACAAGCGCCCGGTTTAATCCATTCCGGTTTTACCAGTCCGGGAACTCCTGCGGCAACAATAAGGATGTCCGCGCGTTTGCAGTGTTCCGCCATATTTTTTGTCCGTGTATGGACAATTGTTACCGTAGCATCCGCACCTGCCCCTTTCTGGAGCATCATATTTGCAATTGGTTTTCCTACGATGTTAGAGCGTCCGACCACAACCACCTCCGCGCCGCAGGTTTCAACGCCTGACCGTATAATTAACTCCTGAATGCCGGCAGGGGTGCAAGGCGGAAATTTTACCTCATCTCCCCCGATCATAAGACGCCCTACGTTTACCGGGTGAAAACCATCAACATCCTTATCCGGATCAATGGCATTAAGCACCCTTTTTTCATCGATATGTTTCGGAAGGGGAAGTTGCACAAGGATACCATGTATCGAATTATCGTTGTTATATTTTTCTATGAGCGCAAGAAGGTCTTTTTCTGATATAGTTGCCGGCTGCGAATCCTGCACTTCTTTGAAACCCAGCCGATGGGCGGTTTTGATTTTTAAGGTTACATACGACAGGGAAGCCGGATTTTCACCAACCAGAATCGTCACCAGACCGGGAACAACTCCGTGTTTCTGTTTTATTTTTACCACTTCAGCGGTGATTTCCTCTAATATCTGTTCTCCAATCTCTGTGCCTTTAATTAGTTTTGCAGACATAAAAATAAACTCTCCTTTCAACGATACATACAAAGAATCGTAACAATTTTGTGAAAGTGAAATGATAGTAAAACGCTCAGGAAAATACAACTTTTTTCCATATTTTTCTATGACATAAAAAACACGTGTTTTTGAAGATGAATTTATGTATGATTTATTTTCACGTTGAGGAATTTCAGACGGGTGCATTCCCGATTTTTTGTAACCGTTTATGGGATCGGTGTGGGTAGGGTGGATAAAGGCGCTGGTTTTTGCGCCGTATCCACCAACGATTATCGCATGAATTGGTGGATTCGCTCCGCTTAATCCACCCTTAAGGCTAGTATTTTCTTATTCCGGGTTATTTTAAGGTTTCTCACAAATTTTTTCTGATAGAAAAATAATGGTTTTTAACAAAATTAAAGGGAAATTGTTGGTATTTGGGCTTTGCATTTCACTTATTCCCATTTCCGTAATTTCAATATTGTACTATATAACTGCTGCGAAAGAACTGCGCACCCATCAAATAAATGAACTGTCTGCAATTGCACAATCAAAAAAGATTCATTTGCTTTCGCTGATGGAAGCAAAAAAAGGAAGAACGGTTGATTTTAGCTCCGACGGTTTTATAAGGGATTATCTTGAAAAAATAAACCGTGAGATAGCATCACACAAGTTGCTTGTGAAATCATTAACAAAGCACTTGCAAAATAATAAGAAACCGTTAGACCCTCATATCACGGGAGTAACCGTCGTAAATACCAAGGGCAGGGTCGTTGCTTCTACATACAAGGAATGGATGGGGAAGGATATTTCCGGACAGGAAATTTTTTTAGAGGGGATGAAGATGGTTCCCGGGAATGTATATGTCGGCCCTCCCCATTTTTGTCTGTATGGCCGTAGAAATACTCTTTCGATTTCAGCGCCTTTAATCTCACGGCGTGCAAAAAATGGTGAAAAGATCGGTTTGATAATCAATTGCTATGATGTAGAAATCTTAAATACGGTCACCACCGATTACGAAGGATTAGGAAATACAGGGGAAGTATATCTGGTAAATAAAGATAAGGTGATGATCACGAACTCCCGTTTTATCAATGATGCCCCGATGAAACAGGCCGTGGATACCGAACCGGTGTGCAAAATCCTGGAGTCCGGAAGGGAAATTACGGGTATATACCCTGATTACCGGGGCATACCGGTAGTCGGAGCAAGCAGGTATATAAAAGAATATGACTGGATATTATTGTCCGAAGTCGATAAATCCGAATTGTTTGCGCCTTTGGACTATTTAAGCCTGATTGCATTGATAACGGGTATCGCAAGCGGAGGAATTGCTGTTATTTTTGGCATATATTTCGCGCTATCGGTTTCCTTTCCTATTAACAAATTAAAGATAGCAACAGAGAAATTTGCTTCGGGTAATTTTTCGCAAAGAGTTTCAATAAACCGCAACGATGAGATTGGAAGTCTTGCCCGGAGTTTTAATGATATGGCACAGGAAATTCAGGAGAAGAATCGTTCCCTGGGTGAGAGCGAGGAACGCTTTCGCGCAATGTTTGATCAGGCGGCAGTCGGTGTTGCCCTTATAGACACCAATACCGGCAAATTCCTTAAGGTGAATAAAAAATATTGCACTATTACTGGCTATTCGGAAGAAGATATACTTTCTTTAACATGCAAGGACATTACCTTTCCGGATGATTGGCAGGAAGATATGGCGAAGATGGAAAAGTTAAAGGAAGGCAAAATAACTGAATATTCAAGGGAAAAACGATATATGCATAAAGAAGGCAAGATTGTTTGGGTAAATCTAACGGCATCTCCTTTATGGAAAAAGGGAGAATCCCCGAATTTTCATGTCGCCATTATAGAGGACATTACACAAAACAAACATATGGCAGAAGAACAGGAAAAGCTGAAAGAGCAGCTTATTCATGCACAGAGGCTGGAAACCGTTGGAAAACTTACCAGCGGCGTTGCGCATAATTTTAACAACCTTCTCATGGCAATTATGGGATACACAAATTTATTAAAAATGGATATAGGGGATAATGCCCAATGCCAAACGTATATAAAAAGCATACTATTTTCATTGGACAGGGCAGCAGATTTAACACAGGATCTTCTTGCCTTTAGCAGAAAACAGACAATCCACCTGCAGGAAATAAATCTGGATACCATTGTAAAAGATACGGAAACTCTTTTAATTGGACTGGCTGGCGAAAATGTGCATATCGAAATATCGGCAGGAGGAAAAAACTGTTATGCAATGGCAGACCGCGCTCAAATTGAGCAGGTCTTGATGAACCTTTACTCGAATGCAATAGATGCAATGCCCAACGGCGGAACATTAAGCATTAAAAGTGAGAGAAAAGAATTGGATGCGGCTTTTATGAAAAACCACAGTTTCAGCAGGCAACCGGGAGAATATATGGCAATTTCCGTTTCAGATACGGGAACGGGAATTGATGAAAGCATCAAAGGCAGAATTTTTGAACCGTTTTTCACCACGAAAGAAGTGGGAAAAGGCACTGGGCTTGGGCTTTCCATGGTACATGGCATGGTTGAACAGCATGGTGGTTTTGTGACATGTTCGAGTATAGTGGGAAAAGGAGCAACCTTCGCCGTATACCTCCCCCTCTTGAAAGATAAAGATAAAACAGTGGCAGAGAAAGAAGCAGGGCATGCAGCAGAACAATACAGTGGCAATATCTCCGGAAAGGAAACGATATTGCTGGCAGAAGATGAAGATGAACTGAGAAATGTATTGGAAAAATATTTAGGAATATACGGATATGATGTTATTTCCGCAGCGGATGGAGATGACGCCATTAAAAAATATCAAAGAAACAAAAAGGATATCAGGCTTTTGGTTCTGGACGTAGTAATGCCCAAAAAAAATGGCAGAGAGGTTTACGAAGCTATTAAAAAAGAAAAAACGGTACATGCTATTTTTATGAGCGGCTACAGTGAAGATATCCTGCATAATGGCGGTATTATCATTGACAAGGATTTGCACTTTATTCCTAAACCGGTTTCTCCTATCGATTTATTATATAAAGTGCGGCATATTCTTGACAGAAACATTTGAGCATGAACAGATTTTTTCACATTCTGGACAAAGAACGTATTATTGCAAAGCCAGGATTTAACCGATGGCTGATACCTCCCACAGCGCTTTGTATTCATTTGGCGATAGGGCAGGTATATGCGTTCAGTGTTTTTAACCTGCCCCTGACAAGAATCATTGGGATTCACGAATCCGCTCCCGAAGACTGGAAATTGACCTCTGTGGGATGGATATTCAGCATTGCAATCGTTTTTTTAGGCATCTCCGCGGCATTTGGCGGCCGCTGGCTTGAAAATGCCGGACCTCGCAAGGCAATGTTTTTTTCGGCAATATGTTTCAGCGGGGGGTTTTTCCTCTCAGCCGCCGGAGTATGGGTTCATTCCATACTCCTGCTTTATTTCGGTTACGGAGTAATGGGAGGCATAGGGCTGGGGCTGGGGTATATTTCTCCCGTATCGACACTCATAAAATGGTTTCCTGACCGGCCGGGAATGGCTACCGGAATGGCGATCATGGGATTTGGCGGCGGCGCTATGGTAGGTTCTCCCCTTGCAGTTTTGCTTATGGAATGTTTTTCCTCTGAAACAAGCATGGGAGTCGGAATGACATTCCTGGCGATGGGAATAATGTATTTTTTCTTCATGCTCGTAGGTGCATTTAATGTACGCATTCCGCCGGAAGGATGGTTGCCTGCCGGCTACAATCCCCCTGTAAAACCGAAGAAACTGGTTACTGACAAAGATGTGCATGTTGACCAGGCGATGAAGACTCCCCAGTTTTATTTATTGTGGGGGGTTCTGTGTTTTAATGTAACTGCGGGTATTGGCGTATTGGGCCAGGCCTCGGTAATGTGCCAGGAAATGTTTCATGGACATATCGCACCCCTTGCCGCCTCCGGTTTTGTCGGATTGCTGAGCGTCGCAAATATGCTTGGCCGTTTTTTATGGTCAGGCGCCTCTGATTATTTAGGCAGAAAAACTACCTATTCGATTTATTTTATCTTGGGTGTTTTGCTGTACAGTTTCATACCATTTGCCGGATGGATAGGCAACATTGTTTTGTTTATTATCTCGTATGCGATTATTATGAGCATGTATGGCGGAGGGTTTGCGACTATTCCGGCGTATTTAAAAGATATTTTCGGCTCCATGCACGTTGGGGCAATTCATGGGCGCTTATTGACGGCATGGTCGGTTGCAGGAATAATCGGGCCGGTTCTGGTAAACTATCTTCGCCAATATCAAATCGATCATGGCATGCCAAAGGCAAGCGCCTATACTATTACCATGTACATTATGGCCGGCCTGCTGCTGTGCGGCCTGGCATGTAATTTGTGCATCAAGCCTGTTCACAAAAAACATCATTACCTGCCGGGTGTAAAGAAATAATGGCAACATTTTAGTTTTTTGAAAAAGATATTTACGTATACCTGTTATATAACCGGAATAAGGCATTTTCCTTGTAGTGGCAAGGCGCGCCTTGCCACTACTTATAAGCAGATTTTTTAAAAAACTAAAATGTTACAAATAATGTAATTATACAACAGGAAAGAAAATGTTTTGTAAATGTTGGATTGATATTAAGAATATTTTGTCTTTGTTGGCGTCCTTTTTTGCTTTGCATCGGCAGGAGAGGCATGCCAAACAAATTTTCATTATTAAGGATAATATTAAATTGATTTTGCTTTGGGGATTCGTAAGCATTCCTATCGTATGGGGTTTTTTGCAAACATTTCAAAAGGTGCTTGGTTTGTTTAAACACGAAATGTAGAATATTTGTAATAATTTTGATATTAAAAAAATCGTATCATTTTAGTATTTTGGAAATGGTAACTGTTTTTCTTTACAAAATATCGAGAAGTTAAATGAAAGGCAGTCAGTGTATAACAGGGGGTAGATCCCCCTGAAAATGGATAATAAATTTAATTAGCCCTGAAAGGGAGAAAGGAATTCGTGTGGCTGGCACATTCACATTTTTAGCGATGTATTTTGTGTTTAGCACAAAAAATAGAGTTCCTTTGCTGGATAATATCATTTATGAAAGGCTCTTCTCATATATTGGTGGAATAATCAGGGAGCTTGGCGGAAGACTCATTGAAATTAACGCTATGCCAGAGCATATCCATTTTTATGTGTATATGCCCAAAACCGTTTCTGTCTCGAAATTTATAAAGATTGTAAAGGCAAATGCCTCAAAATGGATTCATGATTCATTTCCAAATAAAGATAAATTTGCAACACGTTAGTTTTTTGAAAAACCGCCTATGGCTTAACCCCATGCTTCAGCATGGGGTTAAGGGGAGAAATAATCATGGGCTTTAGCCCTGAGGTAAAATTAGCCCAATATCTTTCAATGTACCAGAAGGTCATGGCTAAAGCCGGTGTATTTATTGTGGATAACTCCGCACTAAAGTGCGGAGTTAATGGATGTGAAATTTGTTCCATGCGCCAATATTAGAGGTGCATTATAAAATAAGGGAAATCAAAGTCCTTTCACCCCTTTGGGGCTTGTTGTTTTTTGTTATTCAAAATCAGGGGGCTTCACCCCCTGCTATAACCTAACGGCCTTTCAGGCCTAAATCTTGAAGGAGGGCTAAGCTTGCTTTACTGAAAATTTTCAAAAAGCTAAAATGTTACAAAAAATCCATATATTAATATGAAATATTTTTTATCGGAGGTTTCTATAGTGAGCATTCGTAAAATAACTTTTTTTGTTTTTTTTATTGTTTTATCTTTTCAGTGTCTGGCTGCTTCTCTGTCGGTTGCAGGAGGATTGCCTTCCCATTCTGAGTTAAAAGCGGCTTTATCGGCAGTGGTAAAAGAAGACAACGGCGGTTTTGGCTTCAACATGTGGGCAACTGTTGTAGACAGGGATGGCATTGTGAAGGCGGTGACTTTTTCCGGAAACGAAAGAGGCGATCAATGGCCGGGAAGCAGGGTAATTTCCGCACAAAAGGCGAATACCGCAAATGCGTTCAGTTTGCCGGGATTTGCTTTGTCAACCGCAAACCTCTTTACCGCAGTTCAGGAAGGTGGGAGTTTATTCGGGCTGCAGTTCAGCAATCCGGTAAATACGGAAACTGCATACTGCGGCTCGCCGCAGAAGTACGGATCGGAAAACGATCCTATGGTTGGCCGTAAAATCGGAGGCATAAACGTATTCGGAGGAGGCATTGCGCTTTATAATAATGAAGGTGAATTGCTCGGCGCTTTAGGCGTAAGTGGCGATAGTTCCTGCGCAGACCACAATATCGCATGGAAAGTAAGGCATGCACTCATGCTGGACTATGTTCCTAAAGGGGTGAACTCTTCTCAGGATGATAATATTGTATATGACATTGTTGATGGGGTAAGTCAAAGCGGATGGGGACATCCGGCATGCTCTCCTGTGGCAATTAAAATTGCGGCAGAATTGCCAAAAACACACCCCGTCCGCGTAAAAAAGGGGAAATAATGTCGTATTTGGTTTCGTGGTATTTTTAAAGGAAGAAGGTATTGTATGAAACTCATTAAAGTTATTATGCGGCCTGAAAAGACTTTTGAACTAAAAGATGTGCTATCCGGCATTGGGTATCATGGAATTACCGTTAAAGAATGTTCGGGTTTTGGAGAACACAAAACAACGATAAAACAACTTTATCGGGGCATTGCTTACGATACAAGATCCGATCTCTTCAAGAGAGTGGAATTGGAATTTATTGTCCATGACGATAAAGTAGAAAGCATTGTGAAAACCATAAGAAATGTTGCTTCTACTGACAAGGGAGGAGATGGAAGAATTTACATTATACCTGTGGAAGACGCTATCCATATACATTCAGGCGACACACATTCCGGGTTTATGGATGAAAAGTTACTGGAAAGCAAGAGACAATAGATAGCTGATTTGGCAATTATTATCGATGTATTAAAATGGGATGCAATTTTTATTTCACGCGGAAACTATACCTTGCAGGTTCACACATTACGAAATGTAGAGCGAAGAGTCTCTTCGCTCTACAACTACAACCTATAGGAGATTACGTAAACTCGCAAGGTATAGTTATTGTCCTATTGTATCCATCGGGGCATTGACCCGGCGAATGTACCACTTTTTTGAAAACATTTCATAGGAGATAAGACACGTAAGCTTGTTGTTGACAATTACACAATACTGCTTTTTTAGCTTGTCCTGAATGGTGTTGTCCAGCCACTCACTTACAATGCGTGTCACATAGAAAAGCCTTCCCTGTAATTGGAACCGATACGGGACCACATGACTAATTGTCAGATCATTCATTGGCGCCCATAGTGATGAACATGCCAAATGTGTGATGGCAAAGACGAGGGAAAAACCATATACAATGATAACGGCTATGTGAAAAAAATGTGAAAATACAATTATGTATTTTCCTTCAAAAATGCCTGTTAATTGTTTGGTTCCTGAAGCGTAGAAGGCAAGCGACAAGGCGATCTCCCAATATCCTACGGTAAACCCGAAGGAATTATCATCGCAAACCTGTTTCTTAATTGCCATGATAATCAGCAATGGCAGCCACCATAGCCCAACAGACCAGAAAAACAATGAAAAACCTTTCAGAAATGGCAGAAGTTCGAGAAAGGGACCTCCCGTGACCGATACCTGCCGGAACAATGCAATGCCGGTAAGAGCGGTAAGCGCGGCGGCTCCGGCGTTCATCCAATAAGGTGATATTTCTGAATTATTCGGAAACTTGTAAAAAACGAGTCGCAGGACAATTAATGTCATAAATAAAAGATATAAAATGCACCCACAGACCACAAGCCAAAAGAAACCAAATGGATGAGAAATAGGTGTTCTGTTGCCTGTTTGGCGACAACCGTTCCCATCAGCGCAGTAATCTGCGTGCCGACACTCACAAAGAACCATCCGCCGTGTAGTACCTCTTCAAGTTTTCTATCTTCAGGTTTGCGGCATAAAAACAAAAAGCTGAAAGACGAAAGTGTAACACTTACCCAAAGGGCAATGGAGAGATACCAAAATATCCAATAAATGATATGATTACCCGATAGTTTGGAACAACAAATCCCTGCAAGGCCTATAACTCCTGGCAATGAAAAGAGGTAATGGGAATTTTCAGGGCTGAGGTATTCAGTGAAAAATTCTCTATAAAAAAGCGCCGCCTTTATGGCTAAAAAGACCGCCACTAAAAAAAATACCGCGATCCCGCCGAGAAAAAGATAGGGAGTGACTTCATTATAACCATAAGAGACGATATAAGCGCCATCATCATCGTGGTCATTGCGGGAATAAACCAACGGGCGTTGGTTGAATATGCTGCAATCGTTACTATGTTCATGATTAGGAATTTCAAAGTCGGGATTCTTCGGTCGTTCCTCCCTCAGAATGACCCTTCTATTACCGGGAGCATTCCCGATTTTTTGTAAATCAAAATAAAGCCGACCATAAAGGATCGGCGCTACCATGCAATATGTGTCGTAGCGCGGGTGGTTTATCCCCCGCATAATATCTCCACATTTTACAAAAAATTGGGAATGCTCCCCTATTACCATAATGTCATTCTGAGCGGAGCGAATCCACCATTTATGCGATAATTGTTGGTGGATACGGCGCAAAAACCAGCGCCTTTATCCACCCTACCCACACCGATCCCATAAACGGTTACAAAAAATCGGGAATGCTCCCTCGAAAAACAATGTCACGTTAGTCAGTCAGGTTTGGTTTTACTATACGACCCGGAGAACATCAAGCTGCAAATCTTTGCCGTAATGGGAACTCGTAAGGTAAAAACAAGAATACCGGACGGTCGATTTCGAGAAAGAACTGTTTTACGGCCATAACGATGTTCGTTTTTTCTCTTTATAACAAGTACATCTTGTTGTATTATTACTCCTTATTCGGCTATGGCTATATACTATATCTCATCTCAATTACTATCATGAAAAAAGCGCCTCTTTATTGTTATTTCTTTCTCATCGTTGTTTTATCGTTTTTATTACTTATTGATAAAACACAGGCGGAAAATGTATATACTATTATGGGCATCGTTTCAAATGAGGAAGGCGATCCCATAGAGGGAGCTACGGTATTGGCAGATGATTTTGAAGCTGTTACCGATAGTGGCGGAACATTCCGGTTTGACGGTCTGCCAGGAGGTTTTTATGAATTAACCGCATCGGCGCATGGATATATTACTACGACTGAAGAGATACATATTGATGATGAAGTGCCGGTTAATATAACCGTTGCCATCACAATGGTACTTGCAGAATGTCCGGACATGTTAGAAGCGAAAGCGACCTCTTTAACTGCCCCTTTAAGTGAAATAACACTCCCAAAAAATGATAGTACAGAAATAGTGATTACGGTGACAGATGATACAGGCTGCCCCGTTGAAGGCGTAAAATGCAAAAGACTGCTCTCTTCATCAAATAACCGTTATATTGACGTGACACCCCGAAGCGGAAAGTCTGATGAAGATGGACAGGTGATTTTTACGATTACCGCTAAAGAAGAAAAGGAGAGCACAAAAGTAAAGTTTAAAACAAAGGGGTTAGAAGATGCATTGACCGTTATAGTAACTGTTGTGAAGCAGGGTTAATGAATTTTTGATTTACGAATTACGAATTACGATTTGGGATTTGGATTATGAATAAAGCTCAATTACAAAACCGGACAAAAAATTTTGCGATTAGTGTTTTTACGATGGTAGAAAGTTTGCCGAAGTCCAAAGGAACCGAAGTAATTGCGTATCAACTTATAAAAGATCCACCTCTGTTGCCGCTAATTATAGAGCGGTTTGCAGGGCTAAATCAAAAGCAGATTTTATTAATAAATTAAAAATCGTAGAAGAAGAATCAGATGAGTCTTTGTTTTGGCTAGAATTTATCGCAGAATTAGAATTTATCGACAAAAAACTCTTGAAGAATTTAATTCAAGAAGCAAATGAGTTGGTATCTATTTTTACTGCTGCTGTAAAGACCTCGAAAACAAATCCTAAATCGTAATTCGTAAATCTCAAATCGTAATTCGTAAATCCAAAGATTACTCTTTCGTCAAATTAACAGTAACCCCGGCCTTTTCTTTTACATCCTTTGCTTTAAATGTGACCGTTGCCGTGCCATTTCCCTTTTTGGCTTTTATCGTAAAAGTAGCCTGCCCGTTTTCATCGGTTTTTTGTTTTGAAGGCGTTACTTCTATTTTTTTATTATTCCTCTGAGAAATTTTTCTTTTTACTTTCACACCTTTTACAGGACAATCATCTTTTCCTGTTACCGTAACGGTCACTTCCTTACTTTCATTCTTCACAATTTCCACCTCTTCAGGGTATGCCACAATTGATGCAGCGATGCATGCAACGGGAGTAGGGGTTGTTGTTATTATGGGCGTTGGCATTGAGTCGGCAACCGATGCCATGTCTGTTACCGTACGTAAGAATCCTGTCGTATTAATTTCATCACCATACGTAACGGTTAGTGTTTCTCCCCCAGCCGCCTGTATACGCTCGTATTCCAGCGTGCCTCCGCTCTCAACAATCCGAATCGATCCGGCAAAAGCGCCTGTATCCGCCCCTGTTTCTGTCATCCTTACTCTTGTAATGTTGGAGAGAGAGGTCTCAATAAACACATCATTGAGAAGCGATTCGGCCTCTGTGTGATCTGCATTTCGTTCCGCATCTGACAGGGTTATGCCGGCGGAAGAATTTAACAGATAGGTGTCGGCATCAAAGGCAATTGCAGCATCAAAACTGCTAAACGCAAGAGACCTGGTATATGTAGCGGCATCAGGAGAAACATCTGTATAGGTGACTGTTGCAGTGCCGCCCTGAACAGTTTTTATGGTGCCGTTATTAGACCTTTCCGTTGCGCCGGCGCCTCCGGAAGTAGTTGTTCCTGTTTCAATGGTTGCAAGAAAAGTTCCGCTGTTCACTGCATTTTCATTGAGATCGAGAAGCAGATCATTTCCCGTAAAATAAGACGCCGATATTTTAATGGCGGTATTTACTATATCTACAGTTGCGGGGTTTGTATTTCTGTCGGCATCTTTTACCGTAACAACGACCGTATCGCCGGAAAGATATGCAACTTCTTTGCTCAATTTCAATACAATCTCCGGGGTCGGTGTAGGAACGGGTGTTCCTCCGCCAAATGATACCGTTACCGTTTCCGCGCCCGTATTATTTGCATTATCAAAGGCAGTAACCGTAATGTTATTGTCTCCGTCCGATGATAAAAGGATATTGGAGATGCTCCAATCAGTTGTTCCGGTCGCCGTGCCGCTGCCTCCTTTGTCATTCACCCATGTCACCCTGTTTATGCCGCTCAGGCTGTCTTTTGCACTGCCTTTCAGATTCGCAGTGATGCTGATTGTGTCCTCATCATTATTTGCAAGTCCGTGAATGTTTTCTGCAATATTTTCAATACGCACAATTCGTTTTCCATCACGATAGTTATTATGTATGGGATATGAAATTTTTTCAGCAAGAAGTGTGTCATCTGAAGAAATTCCAAAAGAAACGCTTGTGATGCTTACTATGGGGGAGGTCATATCCAATACTATAGAATCACTCGCTTCTTCCGATATATTTTCTCCGGCATCCTTATACCAGACATATGCTGTTTTTGTGCCGTCCCCGCTGTTTAAGCTATGCAAAACATCTTCGGTGTAACTGGCAGCAGAATTGACAGATACCCAACCTACATCGGAAGACAGAGGGGCTGTTGAACTGTTGGAAGCGTAATAGCCCGTTACTCCTGCATTATCAGTCGCCGAGAGATGAAGAGTAACTGCGGTGGAATTGGCATAGACGTCGTCGTTGTTAACAGTCATTATTCCTGCCGGCGCTATGGCATCCGGTTCAGTGGTAAAGCTCCATGTGTAATCGGTAGCCATTGCATTGCCTGCCACGTCCTTTGCAGCAGTATTTATAGTGGCGGCATAGGTGGTTGAATAATCAAGATTCGCGGAAGGGATAAATGTCGCAGTGGTATTGTTATACCCTATTGTGCCTGTTATTTCATTACTTAATACAAAGGACGATGCGTTAATAGTCGCGGCATCCATATTCTCGCTGAACGTAGCTGTGATTATGCTGCCAATGGAAACTTCAGTCTCCCCATCCCCGGGGCTTGCGGTAATCACCGCTGGGGGAGTCGTGTCCATGATAATAGAATCGCTCGCGGCGCCGGATACGTTCCCCGCGTCATCTTTATACCAGGCGAAAATCACTTTGTTGCCATCCCCTCCTCGTAAAGTATGGGAAACATCTTTGCTTAAGCTTTTCGTGGAATCAACAGATACCCAGCCAGCTGCGGTTGGCGAAGGCGCGGAAAAATCTGACGAAAGAAAATAACCCGTAACCCCCACCACATCGGTTGCAGAAAGACTAAGGGTAACGGTGGATGAATTGGCATAGGTGGCGTCGTTGTTGATCTTTACTGTGCCTACCGGCGCGGTGGTGTCTGTTGAAGTGGTAAAACTCCACGAATAGTTGGATGCCATGACATTGCCGGCCAGGTCTTTTACGTCTTTTGTTATAGTGGCGGTGTATTGGGTAGAATGATCAAGCTTGCCGTATGGGGCAAATGCAGCCGTAGTGTTGTTGTATTTTACCGTCCCTGTTATCCCTCCGCTTAACGTAAACGTTGATTTGCCGACAGTGGCGGCATCCATTGCTTCGCTGAAAGTGGCCGTTATTTCAGTTATAACGGGTGACACTTCTGTTGCTTCATTTGCGGGACGGGTACTGATTATTACAGGGGCAGTTGTGTCTAAAACAATAGAGTCGCTTGCGGCATCCGATACATTGTTTGCCGCATCCTTATACCAGACATATATGGTTTTATCGCCGTCTCCGCTGGTTAAAGTATATGAGATGTTTTTGGCAAAATGTGCCGTTGCATTTACGGATACCCAGTTCAAATCAGACGATGACGGCGTTGCGGAGGATGTTGAGATAAAATAACCCGTCACGCCCACATTATCTGTTGCTAAAAGCGCAAGGGTAGCAGCAGTGGAATTTGTATGAGAACTGCCGCTGTTGATTGCTATTGAACCGGCGGGCGCTGTGGTGTCCGGCACGGTAGTGAAGTCCCACACATAATCTGAGTCCATTGCCGTGCCCGCATAATTTGCCGCAGTCACTCCTGCTGTGCCTCCTCTGATCGTTGCGGTGTAGACGGTGTTATATGCTAAATTATCCGAAGGGGTAAACTGTATGGTTTCGCCTTCGGTAGATACCTCGCCGCTGACTGCGTCTTCACCTGCACTTACCATAAATGTGTCGGTAGTGACGGTAGATCCTTTAACATACGCATTAAAGGTGGCAGAAACGGTCGTATTTATTGCCACGTCTGTGGCACCATCATCAGGGGTAGTATTCGTTACGTAAAATTCAAACGGCGGAGGTGGGGGCGGAGGAGGTTCGTCATCGTCGGTAATAACAGCGATTACCTGTTGTGTGCCGCTTTCTGTAGCATTGGTCACAGAGTCAATATCCACAATGATGGTTTCATCGCTTTCGTCATTGTCGTCCTGTACCGCTGTGAGGGTAATCGAGCCATTGGTGTTGCCTGCCGTAATGGAGATAGAGGTGCCTGAACGGGTATAGTCATCATTTAAGGTGGCAGTGCCGGAAAAAGCCAGGTTTACCGTTACTGTACTGCTTGATAGGTTAGAAAGGGTGGCCGTAACCGTGCTTGATCCTCCGGCCTCTGCCATTGGACTGCCGGAGAGGCTAAGGGTTACAGAGGGGGCGCCATCATTATCGATTATAGTAGCGGTGTGCACTGTGGTAGTTCCTGCAGTGGCATTCGTGGGGATTCCCATGGTAACAATGACCGTTTCGTCTATTTCATCAATAGCATCATCTACGACAGTAATGGTAATAGTGGTAGTTGTCGTACCCGCAGCAATAGTAACCGGGCTTGACGTAATCGAATAATCGGCTGGGGATACCGCAGTGCCGCTTACGGTAAACGGCACGGTTACATTCAACCCTGTCACTGCGGAAAGTTGCGGAGTTATAGCTAAACTGCCAATACTTTCGGAGCCGGATTGGGAAGATGCAGAAAATTGCACGGTGAGCGGCAAATCGATAATCGTATTTCCAAAAAGATCGTCAGGGGTTGCGCCATACCATGAGACATAAATACGTTCGCCGGACATTATATTAACCCTTGCCCCGAAAAGATCATCTGCATCTGAGTTGACCGGTCCCTGCTCCGCACCCCATGATGCCATACCATCTACTGATCTCTTGAAGTAAACATTGCCAGTACCGGCTGAGCCTCTTGTTGTTCGGGCAGTGTATACGACATATACATCACCGGAACTTTCGTCTAAAGAAATTTTAGCGCCGGTAATGCCTTTGCTATCATTAGTTAAAACATCTGTCTTGGAAGTCCATGAGCCACCGGAATAAAGGGCTGCCCGGATATCATCATCTGCCTCGTCTACGGCATAGACTAAGTAAATATTATTATTTGACTTATTAACGGTTGCCCCAAACGCGCCGTCATATGTCCCATTTTCCGCGGCGTCCGTATCGATATTAGTCCAACCGGCATCCCATGCTGAAGTGGAATCATTGAATACCTTTGACTGGATATCATCAGCCGAAATATCCCACCGGATAGCCATGATATTGCCACCGGAAAGAGGCATAAGGATAAGATAATCGTCAGCCGTATCAAAAGGGTTCACGCCTGCCTCGCTCCAGTTGCCTGCGTTATTACAATTGCCCGTGCATTTAATAACAAAGGAATCGCCGCCATCCTGAACGCCCATGTACAAGTCGCCGTCAGTGCCTTTAGTAATAGAAGGGATATTGGCATTGGCAAAAGTTCCTCCCTGATTTGCACCGGTAGCATTAACGGTGGTGGTCAGTGTGTCGCTGCTTGTATCAAGGCGCGTGTAAAAGAGATCATCACTGCCGGAGTCAATGGTTAAAATGTGAATATAATTTCCGCTGGAATCCCCGGGAGTCCAGCGGTCGTACCAGATGGCGACATGCAGACAGTCCGTCTGGCTGTCAACCGTTACCGGTGAACCCCAGCTTGAGCCGCCGTTGGTAGTCTTGCTGTACTTACAGGTGCTATCGGAATCGATATAAAACACATATCCGGTTTGATCGGAAATAAAAACAGATGTTGGCGAGCTGCCATTATGTTCGCCGGTGGTTGTGCTTACCGAATCATCAATGGTGACCTGTGCCGCGTGGACATCGTGAGAGAGCGATGTGAGATCAAAAATATGAAACGATAAAAAAGTGAAAAAGAAAATCAAAAACACAAAGAAACATTGACCATACGCAAAATTCCTTCGGTTAAAAAAGAAAAAAATGTTTTTGTGCCTGAGATTTAGATGATAAATGCTGTTATTCATTTATATGTCAATGCATAGAGAAAATACGTAACATTTTAGTTTTTTGAAAAATTGTAATAACATAAGGCAAATCCTGCTTCCCGGTTTAACCCTGACAGGGTTTTAAAACCCTGTCAGGGTTGCAAAATAGCTGAGAAATTATGTTTTTTCAAAAAACTAACGTGTTGCGAAAATACTGATTCTATAATGCCATGCTGGGTAAATTTTAAAGTACAAGTGACTAAATCATAACATCTTACGCATATTTTACAAATATTGCAAAAGGAATTCCATTGTTTTTACTATCGAAAGGTATCTATTCAGCGAAATTTACCATATTCCCCCTTTTGCAGAGACAGGTTTCAAACCTGTCTCTGCTTGGTCGATAATTATTTCGCTGAATAGATACATAGAAAGAATAAATAAAAGGTAACACTTTAGTATTTTGAAGATGGCGGCTGTTTCGCCTCACAAAATTAAGTTTTATGCCCGAAGGGCAGACAGTATAGAGGAGGGGGCAGTTCCCTGAAAGGGCGATATGATGTGGAAAAATTAATTACTCTCACAGGTGGCTATTGTATTGCTGACAGGACGTGTGTCACCCTGCCATGTCTTATAACGAAAGAGGAAAACAAGTCCCGGAATTGCCGCCAGTGTGCAGAAGATGAAAAAATGAAACCATCCCAGTCTCTCGGCTAAAAATCCCGTAGGCGAAGAAACAATCACTCTGGGAATACCCATGAGGCTGCTCAAGAGCGCATATTGTGTGGCGGTAAATTTCTTATTGCAGAGGCTTGCCATAAAAGCCGTAAATGCAGAGGTGCCCATGCCGCTGGTTAAATTTTCAAAGGAAATTGTGGCGGCTAATACGGAGTGATACGCGCCCACAGAAGCAAGAACAGAAAAAGACAGGGTCGAAACTGCCTGAAGGATTCCAAATATCCAAAGACTTTTGTGAAGTCCGAGTTTTATTATGAGAATGCCGCCAACGAGACCGCCCGCAATTGTGGCAAATATGCCAAACGCCTTTACAATGCCTGCTAATTCCGTTTTAGTAAATCCCATCTTTAAAATAAAAGGTATCGTCATGCTGTTTGCCATGACATCGCCAATTTTATAAAGAAAGATAAACGCCAGGATTTCAAAAGCCCCCCCTCTCTTAAAATAATCGATAAAAGGTTCTACAACTGCTTCCCGAAGAGATACTGGGAGAACAATCTGCCCTTCTGTGCATGGCGCTGTACATGTTGTAATAATACCGATAAAAAGTGAGACAGCCAACATCAGATAAACGTAATTCCATGGGATATGGTCAGCCAAAAACAGGGCAAATGCCCCTGAAATGAGCATGCCAATACGATATCCGTTAACGGCAAGGGAAGATCCCAGCCCCAATTCCTCATCGCATAAAAGCTCACGCCGGTAAGCATCAACGACAATATCCTGACTCGCGCTAAAGAATGCTACAAGAACGGCAAGAAAGGCTACAATCCACGGAGATTCGGAAGGTTTCACCAGGGCAAATGCGCCAATGGAAAGCATAAGAAGGATTTGAAAGATAAGCATCCATCCGCGCCGCCTGCCAAAAAAGGGGAGCACATAACGATCAATGACGGGCGCCCATAAGAACTTAATCGTATAAGGAATCCCTGCCAGGGAAAACATCCCGATCACCGCAAGATTCACCTTCTCATCGGTCATCCATGCCTGAAGCGTTGCGCCGGTAACCATGAGGGGAATGCCGGAACTTATCCCCAGAAAAAAGGTAACCAGCATCCGCCAGCTAAAAATAATCCTTATCATTGAACCCTGCACAATACCCCAACAATCAGAAATTCAGATAAAAAGCACCTCATAAAATAGCGTCCACCGTCACAAAATATTGGTCTGAACAAAAGTATAATCCAATGCAAAATACCATACAATGCATCTCTTTTTGCTCTTTGCGACCCCATCATTTTATTTATAAAAAATATTCTTGCTGAAGCGCCAAAACATTGCTTCTAAAACGTTAACGAATAATCTTACCAGATTATTTTCACGACACAATGTTTTTTCCTTTTGCGGACATGACTATATCTTATTGAGTTAAGAAGAAAAATACATTAATATGAAACCTTATTCTCAGGGCTGTATACATCCCTGACCATTGCATAAACTAAACTCTTTAAAAACCTCAATTACATAACCGTATCAGGTATTTATTATGGCAGATTCCCTTGCATTATTGTCATTGTTAGTCGGCCTGGAATTAATCCTTGGCGTGGATAATATTCTTGTTATCTCTATTATTGCCGGTAAACTTCCCGAAGAACGCAGGAACAGGGCAAGGCTCCTCGGTCTGGGCATTGCCTTACTGGCAAGAATAATTGTGCTGTTTCTCCTGCTCACACTTTCCAATCTTACCAACAATGTAATATTTCATTTTTCCGTACGGGACATAATACTGCTTGCGGGAGGGCTTTTTCTCTTATGGAAGGCCGTTACGGAAATACACCATACTATCGAATTTAAAACTGACGGACAGCAGACAACTGCGGCAGTACACAAAGGATTTCTTATTGTTATCACGCAGATCGTACTTCTGGATATTGTATTTTCCATAGATTCGGTCATAACTGCCATTGGTTTAACGCACAAGATATGGATCATTATTACCTCGGTAATAGTATCCTTCCTTGCCATTCTTGCATTTGCAAAACCGGTCGGAGAGTTCATTGTGCAGCGCCCTACGCTTAAAATACTGGCGCTGTCCTTTCTCATTACCATTGGAATAACTATATTTATGGAGGGATTCCATAAGCATGTTCCCAAGGCATATATTTATCTTCCTATGGGTTTCGCGCTGTTTGTGGAGATATTACAATTGCGGTATGAACATAACCGGAAAAAGAAGACGGGTATAACCACCGCAACAGAATAGAGAGAAAAAACCGCGGCAGGGGAAATTTTCTTAAGCTGTTCTTGTTGATCTTTTAACGAAATAGCACAATAAACAGGAGCAATCCCGATTTTTTGTAAATAAATAAAACAATTAGCGTATATTCTGCCAAATATGAAAAGTTCCTCATCTCACTGAGAAACTCAACCCTTCGACTCCGCTCAGGGTGACATGCTTTTTCATAGATGACAATAAGCGTCATGCTGAGCGGAGCCGAAGCATAATAAATGATGAGTTTTGCAAAAAATCTGGAATGCTCCCCAATAAACTGAAATGCAACAATGCATTATTTCCTCATGCAAATCGAATCACATAGCTGCTTCGCTTCTGAAAACCTGATGTGTCCCGTGTAAAGCGCCTTTCCCACTATCATTCCCTCCAGAGGCATTTTGCTCAGATTTTCAATGTCCGTAAGCGAGGAAATTCCGCCTGACGCGATTACGGGGGTTTTTACCGCAGATAAAAGTTCCCGCAGGCTTTGAATATTTGGCCCCTGAAGCATTCCATCCCTTGATATATCGGTGAAAATGATGGCGCATGGCGATGACTTCTCCATCTCCCGCGCAAAATCTATGGCAGTTTGCTCACTGAGAGTCGTCCATCCCTGCACGGCAACTTTACCGTTTTTCGCATCAATGCCCACTGCAATACGGCCGGGAAATGTTATGCAAAGTTCACTTACCCATGATGGGGAATCGATTGCCTTTGTTCCGATTATTACCCTCTTCGCGCCCAGATCGAGCACGGTTTTCACTGCTTCGGTAGTCCTTAAACCACCGCCAAATTCGATGGGAATTTTTATGTTGTTGACAATTTGTTCTACAATGGAAAGATTTCCGGGAAGTCCTTCAAACGCCCCATCAAGATCAACTACATGCAGATACTGCGCACCCTGATCTTCCCATGACTTTGCCATATCCAGGGGGTCGTCGGAAAAGACGGTTTCTTCATCCTTTTTCCCCTGGGTTAATCGCACACATTTTCCACCTTTCAAATCGATTGCTGGAAAAATAATCATAGTGTCAGATTCATAAATTTAAAATTTTTAGAAAAAGTAAGTATAGTCAAACAACAGACAGACCTCTCTTAATAGAGGAAATCCACGCAATTGCTTTCTTTTAAGAGAGGTTGGGTAATAAGTGAGTTTTTGAAAAACTACAAATTCCCAAAGTTTTCAAGTATAGCAAGGCCATGTTGCTGGCTTTTTTCCGGATGGAATTGAGTGGCAAAGATATTCCTGTGCCATACCATTGAAGTAAAGCGCACACCGTATTCTGTTTCCGTGGCAACGACATCTACGTCTTCCGGGCAGACGTAGTATGAATGCACAAAATACATATACGCATGGCGGGGAACGTTTTTCAGGAGAGGATTATCTTGCCTGACAATATCAATCTGATTCCATCCCATGTGGGGTATTTTTAATTTTTCATTTTCTTGTTTTCCGGAAAAATCAAATCGAATCACCTTTCCTGGAATAATGTCCAACCCCGCATGTTCGCCATCTTCATAACTTTTCGAAAACAACAACTGGAGGCCAAGGCAAATACCCAGAAATGGTTTTCCCGAGTGAATAAAATCAACAATGGATTCTTTTAATCCCCTCTGGCGTAAACCAACCATTGCATCCTTAAAGGCGCCTACTCCCGGCAGCACCAATTTATCGGTATGTTTAATGTCGTTTGGATTGTCGCTTATTTTGACTTCAAAACCAAACCGTTCAAAACCTTTCTCTACGCTGCGAAGGTTTCCCATTCCATAATCGACGACAGTAATCATGCAGTGCGTTATTATCCCCCTCCGGAAATAATAACAATTTCTACACGACGGTTCTGCGTCTTGCCTGCTTTTGTCTTATTCTCTGCAACAGGCTGATACTGTCCAAACCCGGCAATATAAATTCTTGTGGGGGAAATGCCGCATTCATCAACCATATAATGAAGAACGGAACTCGCCCTTGCCGTTGAAAGCTCCCAGTTTGAAGGGTATTTATCTTTCTGCTTTTGAATAGGGTCACTATCCGTGTGCCCTTCGATTCTCACCATTTCATTTGCAATATCGGTTTGTAATATCCCGGCAATTTTCTTCAGTGTTGATTTTGATTGAGTGCGTAATTTTGCCTGTCCCGGGTCAAAAAGTATCGAATCCGGCAATATAATAGAAACCGAACCGTCCTTTATTCGTGTTGTAGCCCCTGTGCCCGCCAGTTTCGATTCAAGATCTTTTCTTGCATTTTCAAGCCGGCTAAGCTCACCTTCATACCTGCTTGCCGTTGCTGAAAGGTTGGAATTCTCCTGTTGCAGGCTTGCAAGATTATCACTTAACTGCTTATTTTCGACGCGTAATCGTTTAAGTTCTGCGCACCCTGTTCCCACAGCCAACATTCCCATCATTCCAAAAAGACAAATACCCCGCACTACACCAATTTTTTTTACCATCTTTTTCTCCTTTCACGAGCAATGCCATTAGAAATTAAGGGATACGGAAAACCGTAATGCGGTTTTCATGGGAGCATTCCCAATTTTTTGTAAAATGTGGAGGTATTATGCGGGGGATAAACCACCCGCGCTACGACACATATTGCATGGTAGCGCCGATCCTTTATGGTCGGCTTTATTTTGATTTACAAAAAATTGGGAATGCTCCTGTTTTCAAATTTTTTTTGTGACGAATATTTAAGACTGACAGAATAAATAAAACACTTTAAGAGGGAAACCCTTTAAAAAATACGCTGAACACAAGAACATATAAATTGATCTGGCCTATAAAATAATCCTGTAAACTGATGCATAACAAAGCAGCTACAGATAAAAACGGCCCGTAAGGAATCAGATGGCTTTTTTTTAATACCAATACGGGAATTGCCATCAGAAGTCCAAAGAACGGCGCGACGAAAAATATCGCAATGGCAAGTTTCCAGCCAACAATGGCGCCAATCATGCCCATAAGTTTTACATCACCAAAACCCATGGCGTCTTTTTTAAAGAGCAATTTTCCCATTACACCGCACAGGAAAATGAGTCCGCCTCCGGCAAAAGTTCCGGCAAGCGAAGCAATGAATGCATTCAGACGATGCGCGTCAATTAATACAAAACTTCTCAATGTGCCCTGAGCATGGTGCAGCTCCGGACACACGATGCTGAAAACAATAAAGAGCGGAATGCCAACAAAGGTAATTTCATTGGGAATTATGCGCAGCTCAAGATCAACAAAGGCCGATATTATCAACGCACAACAAAGAACGAGATACCCCAGAAAAACAAGGAAAGATTCACTTCGATATACAATAAAAATATAATATAGTTGTAAAAAAATACAACCTGTCAATACTTCTACTATCGGATAACGGACGGACAACTTGTTTTTGCATGTGCGGCAACGTCCCAACAAAAGTATGTAACTTATGACAGGAATATTATGAAACCACTTTATTGATTCCTTACAATGCGGGCAAAACGAATGGGGCCATATTAAGGATTTATTTTTAGGGATCCGATAGATACAGACGTTGAGAAAACTCCCAACCATCAAACCCACAACAAAAAATAAAAAATAAAAGTACGGATTAGAAACATCCAGTATATTTTTCTGGATAGCAATACTTCCTTTTTATCAAACTGCCGATATTTAAAATACTTAATGGAAAAGTTCTCAATGGTATATCATAACCTGTTAGCGAATGCAAGCTAAAAGCTTCTTATGCCACGACATCGTCAAAGTATAGAGAAGAGTTCCCCGGGCAAGGAAAAGAGAGGGGGGAATATTTGTTTTAGGATGAATTTTGCGCCAAAAATACCTTTTCGAGATTTTGTTTTGCTTCCCGGTAGTTAGGATCGATAGCTAGTGCTTTTTCAAAGCAAGGCTGCGCATTTCTATATTGCTTCTTTTTAAAGTACAACACCCCTAAATTGTTGTAAACAGAAGCATCATTGCTCTGCAATTCAATTGCTTTGCTCAATGCGGTAATTGCATTATCAATATCACCAATGGCCACATACGAGATGCCGAGGTTATAATACGCATCATAAAAAACAGGATGAATCTTTATTAATTTTTTATACGCCCTGATGGCTTCATCTATCTTGTTTTTCATTTGATATACAAGCGCTGTGCCGTAAACAGCCGCTTCATCGATAGGATTTGTATTGAGTACTTTTGCATACAATCCGAATGCCTCTTCTGTTTTGCCCGACTGCAATGCCTGTTGTCCTTTTTCAACAAATTCTGCATTTATATCCACAAGGGTTTTGTGGAGTTCCAAAAGTTCCTCATAATCAACCTTCGGCCATTTTTTTCTAAACAGGGTATCATTCATAGCAATACTATTTTTATAATCAATTTTATTTTCAATAAAGGTTTGGCTGCGATAATGATGGATATATACACTCTCATCTACCATTATTGCATACCCCTTTTGCCGCACCTTCAAACATAAATCATCGTCCTCATAATTCCCTGTGCCGAATGATTCATCCAATCCGCCAACTTCTTCATATAACGATTTTTTCATGAGAACCGCAAACCCGGCGATACGGTATCGGGGAGTCAGCCTTCCTTTAAAATTTCTTCGTATGCTTTGTGCAAAACGGTGAAATCCGTTTTCATCAAAAAAACCATCTTTCCCCGCAGAGTGCATAGAGGACGCAGAGAAAATGCTTGAATTGTTTTCATTGAGGCGAATATTCTCCTTATACTTTGCGTCTTTTTGTGGTTTCGGCGTTTCATCTGCGTATGGGATATCCTTTACCTGCTGCCTGCCGCTAATAGAATTGGTAATAGGCCCCACCATTCCTACTTTTCCATCTGACTCCAAACTTTCTACTAAACCTTCAAGCCATCCTTCAGACACAAGGACATCATTGTTAATCAGCATTATATATTCTCCGCCGGCCATTTTTACCCCCTGATTATTGCCTGCCGCAAACCCTTTATTTTCCCGGTTTTCAATAAGTTTGTAATTTGGACGTTCATTCACCAGTTTGCGAAGGTATTCAACGGTACCGTCCGTTGAGGCATTGTCCACGAAAATAATCTCATGAGGATAGTGCGTATAATCCTGGATTGAGCGGATGCATTTTTGGGTATATTCCAGGGCATTCCAGGTAAGGATAATGATGGAAACAGGCTTTTGTGGTGTGGTGTTTGATACTTCTGCCGGGAATACATTTGGCAGAGAATACTGCTGTATTTTGTTATTTCCCGTAAATATAGCAGAACCGTCTTCTTTGATAATGATATCCGGTGTGATTTTGCCAAGCCATTTATCATGCAGTCGTTGAATATTTTCCTTTACCTTCATAAACCGTTCAGGGCCGCTTTTGGATTCATGGTGAATCACAACACTTTCAGGCTGATAAACAAGTTTCCATCCTTTCTCCTGTAACCTGAAGCAAAGATCAACATCCTCATAACCATTCCAATCGCCTTCATCAAATCCTCCAACCTCGTTGAAGGCAGATTTGCGTATAAGCAGACAGGCGGCAGTAAGCGCCTGATAAGTTCTTAATTGGTTTGCCTCTGGCAGATTGGACGATTCTCCATAGTAAATATGTCGGCCAACCAGCGGATCAGGTAATTTTTGATCATCGAAAATGACGACTCCGGCGTGCTGAATTGTTCCGTCCGGAAACAAGAGTTTGCTCCCCGCTGCTCCCGCTGAATTATCTTGTGTGAGTATATTGAGAAGCGGTTCCAACCAGCCTTTCTTGGGTTCTGTATCGTTGTTTAAAAAAAGGAGATAATCGGTAGAAGCCATCCGTGCCCCCTGATTACAAGCCATGGCAAAACCAAGGTTTTTATCATTGGTAATAGTTTTGACATCCCCTTCTAAACACTTAAGAAAATCCATGGTGCCATCCGTTGATGCGTTATCAATTATTATGATCTCGTACAGATTTTGAGGAGTATTATTTATTATGGATTCAATACATTTCCTTGTAAACTCAACCCTATTAAAGACGGGAATAATAATAGTGCATATTTGCTGTTTTTCGCGAAACGTTTGGTTGTGCTTAAGTGAATTATTTCTTGACGTTATTACATGCTTAAAGTCTCTTAACAATTCCTCCTGCGCTTTTACAACATGCGGTTTGTTTCTCGTGTATTCTCCGTATTTCCGGTAAATAATTTGGATGGCCTTTAAAAATTCAGGCCTTTGCCCGCTGGTAATACTCGTGCCATCCTCCCGCCAGGTAAATTCACAGGTAATTCTTTTTATATGGGCAAACTTATACTTTCTTGACATTCTTATCCAGCAATCCATGTCTTCAAGGGCTCTTAAAGATTCGTCAAAAAGGCCCGTTTCTCGTAAACAATCTTTCTCGTGCATTATGCAAAGGACGGGGATAAAGTTGCTGACCAATATATAATCATATTCAAAATCATAGGAATAGGAAACTTCTCTTCTGGTTGTTACGTACTTTCCGTTTACCTTTTTCTGGTGGGCACGGTATGCGTCGGTGTACGCTACTTTATAATCACTGTTTTCCAAAAATGTAACGAGCGTTTCCACATGCTCCTGGTAAAAGACGTCGTCGTCGTCCAAATACGCAATGTATTTGCCGGTTGCCGCATTGATTCCTGTGTTTCTGGAGGCGGCAAGGCCTTTATTCGAGGTGTGAAGGAGATAATGAACTGCTAATCTGCCCTGGTAGGATTTTACAATATCTGAAACATCTTCTCCTGCATCATTGATTACAATAGTTTCAATATTCTTATAGGTCTGGGAGGCAATACTATCGAGAGTTACCTTTAAAGTACCCGGCCTATTATATGTGGGAACAATTATTGAAACAAGGGGATAGTTCTGTATTCTCCTATACAAACACTTTTCTACTATCTGTTTTGCTTCTGCAACGGTGCTTGAATTATAAAGACTTTGGTGGTTTAAAATAATTTGTGCCACCAATTTACTGTGATGTCTGAGGGCATTCGTATACATACTACTGTCCTTCACACGGTAGACGAATAATGGTTCCGGAATTCGCTTGCCATAGAATCCTTTTTCGCCACATCCAATCCAGAAGTCCCAGTCCTCATAACCCCACACCATGTTGCGGTTGTATCCACCAACTGCGTCCCATGCCTTCCGGCGATAGAGAGCACAGTAGTTAAGATGGTTCTCGCGGCATAGCCTTTGAAAATCATACTCCCCGGCATGAACAATTCGATCAATACTCCCAAAATGCCTCACATCGGTGTAGGCAATAGCGATCTTTGGCTGCCTTTCTAACAAAAAAACTGTTTTTTGCAACATCTCCGTATGCAACAAATCATCTGCATCCAGGGGCAGTATATATTTTCCGTCCGAAATCCTTATGCCGGCATTTCGTGCCTCTGCCAAACCTTTATTTTCCTGGTTTATAAGCCGAATTTTATTGCCGGGATATTTGCTGATTAAAGTATGGGCAACCTGGTATGTGTTGTCGCTGCTTCCGTCATTAACGATTATGCATTCCCAGTCAGCAAATGTTTGATTAACTACGGATTCAACAGCCTCAGACAAAAAACACGCTTGGTTATAACATGGTATTATTACTGAAACGGTAGATTTCATTGTTTTGAATTTATAAAATCAAGTGGAACTTCCTGATGACATGCATTTGGGATAAAATCCGTGTATTTTTCAACATCTATTCTATACCCTTCTCCGAATTTATTCGCAAGCATTTCGCTGGAATAGCAATTTTCATTTCCAGCCCGATTGTCGCACACATCCTGTACCATATTCAATGGCGCGCAAAAAGTCAGAGATAATTTGCTGCAAAGAATGATAGGCCTTGTCTTCGCATAAATATGTTTGTTGGTTGCCAATTGGTCTTCCAAGGTATTTGGGTTTTTGAAATTAACTTGAACGAGCAAAGGATAAAGCTCTTTCACTCTGTACAAAGAACTTGAAACTTCTAATGGATAACCAAAATCCAGTTCTGCGGTAGTCCAGTCATACTTTCGTATATCATTTGTAACATTGATAAATTTGGGGGGATTTTGTGAAGAATGTAGCGCATAGCAGTAAACAGTATTTTCACCCAATCGCAAGGAGAACCCAATGGCATTCTTGTTCTCACTCAAGCTATTGGTTAAATTGGAAATGTAAAATTTCCTTACAAAAACATTATCATCTACCATGAACAACACATAAGCATACTTCCTGACAGTTGATAGCACCTGTTCTTTGAAGTCAACTTCTTTAATAAACATAACATCCGTATAATCTTTTTTTAAGTCTTCGTATTGTTTTTCATAGACCGCATTGGAGGTTTTGTAAACTACCTTCAAATCCAGCGTATCGGCATCACCGCAATGCAAATAAAAAGACCTTAATGTCGCGTCTAATTGCATTGCCCTGTCTTTACTAAATATGAGTCCGACGATATGGTTCGTTTTTCTTGTTTTGGAGGTTTCACTCAACACCGCATCAACTTTTTCCAAATTCTGCCGTGCCTCTTTATAATCAGGATTTAGCAGCAACGCTATTTCAAAGTATGTCTTGGCATCCAGAGGCATATCTTTTTTAAAATATAATACACCAAGATTGTTGTATATCGAAGCTTCACTGGCACATAAGCAAATTGATTTTTCCAGGGTGGAAATGGCATTATCTATCCGGTTTATTTTCGTATAAGCAATGGCAAGACCCGTGTAAGCATCGGACAAAGCAGGGTCAATTTCAATAATAGTCTTATATTTATCAATTGCCTCGTTGTATTCCCCCCTCAGGAACATATCCTCCGCTTTTTTGAGGAGTTCAGGCAATTCAGTTGCCGTCATTATTATACTGTCACTACCCGGCAACCCATTACTATCCAAGGCTCCTTGCAAATAATGAGCCTGTGAACATTCGGAAGCGCTCTTTTGCTTTTCTGAAAAAAGCCTTACATACAGTTCCTCATATTTATCAACGACAGACTCCCAGGTAAGTTTATCTTTCCACTCCTTCCACCCTTCATCAGCAAGTCGTTTCCGAAGTCCTTCGTCGTTCAAAATCCTGTTTGCATGAATTGCCATTTCATTCGGCGCGCAGACAACCCCGCCTTTCCACTCGCGGACATTCCCGCAGTCAGTGGAAACAAAAGGTGTTTTTGATGCCTTGGCCTCAATAATTACCAATGGTGAGGCCTCGATATATGAGCCAAACAAAAATATATCTGCTTCATGAAAGGCAGCAAGGGTGTCTTCACGCGGAATATCCGCTAAATATTTTACGTTTAAATCTACAGACATTGCTTTCAAATATGATAGTTGATCCCCTTCTTTTCCAACAAAAACCATAGTAAAATCCTGCCTATTCATCTGTTTTACACACTCAATAACTCTTTCTTGTCCCTTGCCTTCATAATAATTTGCAACACACAGACCAAAGTATTTGGTTGCTATATGATATTTTTCCCGAAAATGTATTTTTGGTTTAATAGAAAATTCTTCCTCTGAAACTCCGTTCGGAATGATTACACTATTATTTAGTCCACACCGCTGAGCAAATTCGTAATCCTTGTAAATTGAAGAGTGATATACGGCAGCAGCATAAAGCGGCAGCACTTTAGGAAGGATATTGCTGAAATATGCCGCAAACTGTGGCCATCGAAGGGTACGGCTATCGGCCAGTGCAGAATAACCACATGGCGCAATTACATTAACACGTCTGCTCGCTGTAGCCCCGATAACACTAAAAGCCAAATCGGTGGCCCATTGCTGCGCGGCATAGTTCAACACCACCCCCGCAGGATGCGTGAGTAAAAAGTGTTTATACAATTCAACATCACTACCGTATATACCATTTCCAATAGAACCTTTCACGGAGAACTCTTCTATTTTTACACCATTGTGTTCCATTGCCTTACGGTTCTCCAATCTCGATGTCGCAACAGTTACGTCATACCCCCGCTTTACAAGCCTCTCGGATAACTGCTGGACTACAAACTCCGCACCACCGGTGTGCGGATAATAAAATTCTACGGTATGGAGAATAGGAAATGGCTTCTTACGGCGAAAGACCTCCGTTGATTTCGTTAAGTTCTTATCAGACGCATGCGGTCTCAACCAAACCAGGCTCATGCCGGGAAGACCCATGGCGGTATGCCAAACATCCAAATTGTTTTCTTCTGAAAACTGCTTAATAGCGAAGTTGGGTTCACAATTATACTTCGATTGGTCGTCCTGTAAAAATGAATCATGCAATAGTATAGCCGCCGCATTCACAGATTTTTTTATCTCACTCAGATCTCGCCAAACAGCATCATAAGAATAATCCCCATCAACAAAAAATAAGGGGAAACGATGAGAATTGCTGCTGAGTATTTCCTTCGCAACAGTTATACCATCACCTAAATACCGGTTTACCGGCAATCCTTTAATATATCTGGCCCTTTCCCCCTGATCCTTCAAATTCTCAATATGGTTCGCGTCGGCAGGCGAGTCTATTGAATAGATATCCGTTTTTATCCCCAAATGATTGGATATCTCATAAAAAACACGCGCGCTTTTACCCGCATGAGTCCCCCATTCAATTATAATATCAGGTTCAAAATAGCTAACGACAGAACACATCATTAGCAATTCGTCTAATGGATATGGCCTAACACCAACAATTGGAATTATTTTATTTACTATAAAATCGGATAATGCCCATTTATCAGCTTCCGGATATTTTCTATTATTTTGATTTGTCTTTGTAATTTTCTGTGTCGCAGAATCAGTAACACCACCATAATCACAAACAACATTATTCTTTTCATTTGTTGTTTCCAACTTTATACATTGAACATCGTTTCTCTTTAAAATAACTATCGAGTCAACTTTCTCCTCTTTACGGTGTGTTTCCGTTTTATGTATGCCAAAACCATATCTTTTTACAAATAAATCAAACTTTTTTTTAGAATAAGTATTGTGATACCACGTGCCATCGTAATTTATTTTGTCAATATCGCTATCAGAAAGCTCAATAAAAAAATTTATGAAAACATCTGTGCCACATACACGAAAGACTTCGGATAATAACTCCTCATAATGGCTTTGATGCTCTAAAACATGCCTCAAGTATACTATATCAAAACTGCGGTCTTTGAATGGAAGATGGTAGCCATCCATCAAAACAGGCTTCATATTTTTAAAATGCATTGACGCATGCTTTGCAAACTTATATGTTACATCAGCGCCATAGTATTTGACTCTGCCCTTGTCAAACACGCCTTCATTTTCTAATGCCCTATAATCTATTCCGGAACCAAAGCCGATTTCCAGCACACGAATATTCTTGCAAGAAATAGCGTCTTTTAAATATTTTCTCCATAATACCCGCCCGATATTTTCCGCACCCTGGTTTTCTCCCCATAATTCATCTGTAACAAGAAAATCTTCCACCCTTTTGTTTTCAAGAAGTTTATCCCAATTGAAATGCCTCGTTGATTTATCCGCATATATTTTTGTGTCAGGCTCTTTACGATAACTGCCTGTATTTGCATCAAAATCCTTTGTACTTGTCGCCTGCGACATCCTTGCACATTCAATAAAATCTAATATTTGACGCACATAATTCTCAAACCTGTATGTCTTATCATACTCAGCACACGCATTTTGGGAATATATAGTATAATTATCTTCAATTTTCGATATAGCATTCGGTATTTCATTGAAATTATCGACACATAACCCACTTCCGGTATTTTCTATCGCCTGTATTGTACTAGGATATTTTTTCGCAATAACCGGTAAACCAAATTTCATATACGAAGGAATTTTACCAGAAGATTTACCCGCTGTTCTAAACCCTGTGGAAATATCGTTGTACCAAGCCAACCCCAAATCACATGACATAACAATTTTGTCAACATCCTCAATATTTTCAAACGTATCATCCGATATAATAACGTTATTTATATTATGCTTACGCAAGGCTTGCTGTAAATCCGGCAAATACTTTTTATCGCCATATCCATGAAAGAATAATATCCAGTTCTGGATATGTGAGAATGTCATTGCCAATTCTATACATGAAAACCACGCAGCAATTCCTCCCAGATGGAGCGCTATTTTCCTATCAATGCCAATGGCATATTTATTTCTTAAGTATGTGTTATTTTTTTGCCTGTTCGAGGGACCTTTGTATGTTATGGGCAATAGAAATGAAGGGATGGATGATTGCAAGTTATAGTCATTCCTGAACAATGATTCTTTTTCCTGAGATTGAATTATTAACCCGGAAATACTATGGATTTCCGCCCTTTCTTTTTCCATAATCTCTTTTGGATAGTATAAACCAAAATGGTCATTCTTCAGATAAAGCTCGAGACTGTAATAAAACGGTCTACTATCAGGAAATAATAGTTTACAAAGAACAAAACCATGCGGGTCAAAAGAAATATAGTGTTTATAAGAAAGAGGTTCTTTTTTTAACCTTTCTAAAAAATAATTTAGAGGACTACGACTACTATCAAGGTCAACAATCTTTACATTCGCTTTTTTTAATACGTTGATATGCTTCAACGTCACACATTTCAAAAACAAATGAACGCTATAATAATCTGAAAGCAATTCAATAAAGTTTATTATAGAGGGGCTGTTTCCTAATGTATAATGTGCAATAAACAAGGCTATTTTGTTCATTTATGTCCTAACCCAAACACATCGGAAGAAATAAGCAACAACCATAAGTTATTCTTTCGTTGTTTCGACAACGAAACATTTTCTGCATAATTCTAAGCAACCTGATTTTTAACAACAAAAACAACTCCCCAGGATTTAAAACCGGGCGGCTTGCCGGTCATCCACTCTGCACATTCGACCACCTCAAGCCCTAAGGCAGACAGATATTCATCTATTTCCGGTTTAAACAAATATCGCATAGGGTGGGTTTCTCTGATTTCTTTAACGTTATTTGTACGTTTGTCAATAACAAGTATGTGGTACTTTACATGGACCTTGTTCTCGTTCGGAAATATCTCCGGCTCTGCAATCCTCATAATCCCCGTATCTTCATTCTCCACCTTCTTAATCCTTATTTCAGGCCGTTCAGTTAAAACCGCCGGCCCATACCAACAATCAAAAATAAAAAGTCCATTTTCATTCAGATGTACCTTTACCGTTTCAAAAACAGATTTCAAGTCCGCATTAGTAATTTGGTAACTAATCACATGAAACAGCGAAATAACAATGTCATAGGTTTTGTTTGCCCTGTAGGTGCGAATATCACCATAGTGAAAGCCCAAATGGTTTCCAGGTTCATCGAGGTCTGAAAGTTTGGAAATGGCTTTTTTAATGTTAGATTCGGAACTGTCAATACCGGTAATGTCGTATCCTTTTTGTGCTAAGAGAAAATCATGGTTTCCCGTGCCGCACCCGAGATTTAGAACAGATTTTGCAGTTGGTCGATATTTTTTAATAATAGTATCAATAAAACTTGCCTCAGAGGCATAATCTTTATCTTTATAGAGCAGATCATAATAGTCGGAGTATTCATCAAAAACCTTCATACCAGCACCTCGTGGAGCGCCCTGGAAACGGCGTCAATTTGGTTTTCCGTTAAGGCCAGCCCACTGGGGATATAAAATCCGCGGCGAGAAATCCTTTCCGCGACGGGATAAGACTCTCCCTCAAACAGCCCCATCTTCCTGAAGACCGGCTGCTCATGCATCGGCCAGAAAAATGGGCGGGTACCAATACCTTTCTCTCCCAGCCGTTTCATCACTTCTTCCGCATCAAACGGAAATTCATCTTTTAACACAATGCCATAGACCCAATAGACGTTTTCAGCATAATCGGTTTTTTGTATTGGGAGGTAAATTGATTTGATATCTGACAGAATTTCGGTATATCTTTGTCCCATGAGGCGTTTTTTAGAGATAAACTCCTCCAGTCGTTCGAGCTGTGCAACCCCAAGCGCTGCCTGAAGATTCGTCATTCGGAAATTCCAGCCAAGTTCTTCATGGACAAACCTTTTCTTAGCCTGAAAACAGAGGTTTCTTAGAGAGCGGCATTTCTCCGCTAGTACGTCATTATTGGTCAGTACCATTCCCCCCTCACCGGTAGTCACATGCTTGTTAGGGTAAAAACTCATGGTGCTTATATCACCAAAGCTGCCGCAGGCACACCCCTTGTAATTCTGCCCTAGCATCTCTGCGGCATCTTCAATAATCATAAGATGGTATTTTCCTGCCAGTTCTAATATAGCTTCCATATCCACGGGAAGGCCATAAATATGAACGACCATAATCGCCCTTGTTTTTGATGTGATTTTTGCTTCAATCTGTTTGGTATCCATATTCCAGGTGAGGGGGTCGGCGTCTACTAAAACAGGCTTTGCGCCAGCGCGGACAACAGCAGCAACGCAGGATATTATGGTGAATGCGGGCATAATAACCTCATCACCCTTGCCAATGCCTAGAGATGCAACCACCACATCAATAGCCACAGAGCCGTTGCTTACGGCGATTCCATGTTTTCTCGTTACACGTTTAGCAATATTCCGTTCAAACTGGCTGACAAAAGGCCCTTCCGAAGATATCCAACCGGTATCAATACATTCTGCCAAATATTTCTTCTCATTGCCATTAAGTAACGGCTCATTAACAGGTATCATGGTTAGTATATCCAGGTTTAGGTTGAGATTGAGGTTGAGGTTTTAGGAACTTAATAAGCCGATTGATATATTCATATAATTTGTTTAGCTTCGAGTCAATTGTACTTACGCCTGCCTGGTGAAAATACCCAACTCTTGAGACATATTCCAGATGGTTTTGAGTTTCTGCTACAGAACCTCTGGAAAAATAATAGAAATTAATTTTGTCGTTTATATGATATCTACCAAATGCCTCTGCAATATTGGCAGAGATACTTAAAGCTGCTCGTCGTATTTGAGAAGTCAGACCATAATCCTCTTTCTTCGGAAGAGATTCCGTTAACCGGAAAACCAATTCTGCTATCTCCATTGCTTCACCCCATATAGGCATTTCCCTGAAACTTTTATACATCCCTCAACCTCAATCTTAATCTATTAAAACCGCTCCTTATCTTCTTCTCCAGCATAGGGTCCCTGTTTGACTTCAACCATTTCTGTATCTTCGAGCATTAAAAAATCATGACCGCCGGAAACAAGCAAGATAACATCACCTGTCTTTAATATTCTGGAATCCAAATAATGTTTTTCTTCACTATAAAAATGTATCTTTACTTTACCCTTTTTAATGAAAAGCGTTTCCTGCGTGTATTTCACGTTTCTTGGGACGGGTTTGTGAAGATGTGCCTGAATCTTATAGCCGGCAGGTCTTTTCATGTATGCCAGTTGCTGAGAAAAATTGTCAGGCGTTAAGAATTCAATACCCTCTTTTTCATATTCAGCATAAATAATAATTGCTATCATACGATAATCGTCGAATATTTGTTCTATTTTATTCATACCCATATTCACAATTCAGTCGGGTAAGGCAGGTATTACCTGCCAGGATAAATTCCTTTTCAAATCCGTACTTTTTTTCAAATATAACCGTTTTCAATTAATTTTACAGCTATCGTCATACTAAATTTACCTCCATCCTCTGAAATTCCCATTGAATGGCAAAACTCTTCAGAAGATAGGGGCACAAAATATACTTAATTTATTATACATTATTGACTTATTATTTAATACGTTTAATCAAACCTTGTTAAGTCTGGATTTTAGTATACGCTCGACAAACTGAACTGTTGTTTGTGGCGCTCTTTTTAGTTCTTCTAATAAAACCAGTTGATTTTTCAATAACATATCTACCGCCTGTTTATTATCCGGCTGAATAGCTAATTCACTAATAGCAGCCCGTACCGCTTCATGCGGGCGACCAAGCGCAGACAGGCACAAAGCACGGGCTAGATGCACTCTTGGCATGCTTGGGCATAAGTTTGCAACCATATCCAGTCTCGACAAGGCAGTAACCATATCGCCAGATGCAATAAGATTAAAGGCGTCCTTAAACATATCCTGAGCCGTCATCTGTGGCCATTGTGGGTGTATGGAGCGTTTTTGGATGCGGTCACGCACCTCTTGAATTTGTTGTTGTTCTTGCGGGTCTAACTGAGGGAGTCGGTAATCAAAATAGTCTTCTTTCAATACCCACTTTAAAAGCGTCTTACTTTTTCGCACAGCATCCTGATGGAAAAGAAACCCGTCAACGTAAGCATTGTGGATCCGCTTATAAATAATTTGTTTATATTGATCATAAGCAGGGACATCCGGTGAGAATGGTTCAAATATCTGGTATTCAGGAATTTTTATATTTGATATGCTTTTATTTTTTCTTATTTGTGTATATGAGTCACACACGCCCTGATAGTAAAATCTTTCTTCGAATGAAATTACGGTAAGCCTTTCCCGTGGAATGCAGTGATAAACTTTTGCATCCGGGGCATAGATTGCTTTCAGTCCTTTTTCTTTCATTTTCAGGGTCAGGCCGATTTCCCCATCGCCCTGAAAGTGCTGCAAGTGTTTTGATATGTTATCAGGATGAAAACCTCCCAGTTCAAAAAGTGTTTGTTTTCGAATAGCAAAATTTAACCCCCACACATAAATAGGGTCTATCTCCACCCTTTGATTTCCTTTGTTTATAAGGCTTAGCGAGCCGCATGTCAGTTGGTTTCCTTCCCATGAGCAGTATTTTTCAATCCATTGGGGCGGATCAACTTCATACCTGGGGAGACTAGTACCTCCCACTATGTGAACCGATGTGTCCTCAAATTCGGTCATTATTGCCGTCAGCCATCCGCTGGCCGCTTCAATGTCGTCGTCGACAAAGATGAGAATCTTTCCCATTGCTTCCGACATCCCCCGATGCCTGCCGGACAGGAGTCCCGGTTCCGGCTCATAGATATATTTGATATCGGTTTTATTTAATGATGCCGCTTGTTCTGCTATTTCTCTTGTGTTATCTGTTGAGCCGTTATCCACTACAATTATTTCGTATTGAGATGCTGGAAAGTCTTGTTCTACGAAAGATTTAATTGCGGAGGTTATCCACTTTGAACGATTGCGTGTCGGGATTATTATTGAGGCATTAACTAATTTTTCCATTTTTTGGTAATTGAAGTAGAAATTATTTCATAAACCATTACGATTGCCAAGCAACACTGGAAACCACAGATTTCACAGATTACACAGAAAAAAATGCGGGACCTATAAAAACTTACAAAAGAAGTTTTTACAGGGGAATACTATAACGCAAAACAGTTGATAATTTAGTAGAAATTTAAGTACATTATCAAACGATTTGTGGATAAATTATCACGCACCGGAAATTCGCCTTGAAATAATAGCAAGATTTTCCAAAGACGTTTTGTTACCAGGGTCAAGTACTAATACATACTTTAATATTTCTACAACCGATTCTCTATTTCCTTCATACATATCTGCGACTCCTAAATTGACTAATGAATCAATCTTATCTGGAGATTGTTTTAGAAGTTCTAAAAGTAGGCGCTTGCCACCTTGTATATCCCCGGACTTTATTCTTATTTCGGCCATCAAGCTAAGTAAGTTAATTGAATTAGGAAATCTTTCAAGTGATTTAGTAATAACAATATTGGCATGCTCTATATTTTTTTCATCTAGAAGTTTTCTGGCCATTTGCGCTAATTCATTTTCTCCGTATAGTGATATAGAATCTTCCAGGTTGTATTCTTCACTATTTTCTTCCCTCTCCCGTGAATATACAACTAAACCGGCTCCTTTAGTTCCGAAAACCTTTTCTTTTACAATTTTTTCTGCTAATGATAAATAGGCTGATTTGTTGCTAAAGCCCCTATATCCATCCTGGGCTATTTCGCGCCCCCACGCTCTGAATAATACATAGAGAAGAATATTACGAATTATAATATCATCAAAATTATGTGTATGCCACGTTTTTAAAAGCACTTGATATAATGGCTGCAACACGATAATACTATTGTTAATAAATGATATCCACGAATCAAACATGGAAAAATTTAGAATATGCTGGGCAGTAGTCAAATAAAGGTCGATTATGTCGACACCTAATGGAGCCTCACGTAATGCCCATTCCCAGTCAATTATTTTTATTTTGTTTCCACTAAAAATATCTTTGGGCCAAATATCGCCATGACTCCATGAGCATGTTATTTTGATATTATCAGGTAACCATTTTCTTAAATATTCAGTAGATTTTATAAATTCTGAAGCAAGCTTCTTATCGTCTGTTTTTACAAGAATTATTTCAATTAACTGATTAAAATAATTTGTCTCAGTAGAAATGTGCTTCTCCTGGTAATTATTAACTTCAATGCCGCATTGCAACAAAAGGTCCCATGCTTTTTGATTTTTAGTGTTATTATAAAGGCATTCATACAAAGATTTTTCATGAAGGTATTCAGACCAATAAAATTTCGTATTTTCAATATAAAAACAACCTCTACTTTGAGGCAATAAATATTCAATGTCTTTATAGAATTCAGGCACAAATGGATTTTGAAGGCAAATGTGTCCATCCATCGTTCTGCTATCCTGGATAATAAGCCTGTAAACCTTTTCCTCACCTGTCCTTATCTTGTATGAGCAACGACTAAGCCGTGAAAGTCTTTCCGGGGCATGTGTTTCAACAAAAATCGGAATATTTTCCGGCAAAGCAAATAATTTTCGTTTTGCATCTATAAATGATTGAATATAATTCATGGGCATTTTTTAATAATAAGTCCGTAACTGTAAACAAAATGACGCAGCAGTCCCATTTCAGCAAAATAATTAATGTGTTTTTCTCTATTCATTTCAGAAATCGGAGAATCGTATTTTTCCATCATCATACCTTTCTTTAACGCATTAGTATCATTTAAGCAGGCAAGCATTCGAGGAAAGCGGTAGTCTGGAAACATCGCATAAGAATCAGCTACATAGAGGCCTATTTTAGGTAAATGTTGAATGTAATCATTTAACGACCATGTCCAGGTAACAAACTCGGTACCCTTTGTTTTGAGATGCAACTCATTTGCTTCCCTGCGAGATAGTATAGAAAGATATGGAATATTTGTATGGTCTTCAGGATATCCCATAAAATACTGAAGGGCAAATCTGTTCTCAATTGCAAGAAAAATACAACCCTCTTTTTTCAAAAAACGCGCCATACCTTGCAAGAACTCTAACTGAGATTCAAACACATTTTCAAAATTTACTCCTAAAGTCTGTGGAATCCATTCCATAATCCCATTTAATAAAATGATTTCATATGTTTCGGGGTTAAAAGGTAGAGATTTCCAAGAGTGACATCCATAAAATGATGTGTTTGTGAGTTCCAATTCTTTACAACGTGCCAGTGCATACTCAAGACGCACAAGACAGTTATCTGTAAAACTTACATAAGCGCCAAATTGGGCGGCAACCACACCAATCGAACCTAATCCACAACCGTAATCTAATATATTCTTTCCTTTTAAATTTCCCAGGAGATAAAGGCAAAGCGATCTTCTACGATCAAGGGCATATTCACGAAAATATTCATTTTTGGTATGATTACAATACTCATGAGTAACCGCCTCAATGCTATTACCCTGTTTATTCCTTTCCAATATCCAAATCATGTGTTCTTTAGAGATTTCACCATAGAAAAACTCAGGATTTGCGTCTATGTTAACTATTCTCATATCTAAATTATTTATTCCACAAAGGCTTTCATTTGCATCGGGTTTGAAATATCCTGCAGACTTCTCTAAAGGACGGTTATATGCTTTTTTGAGAAATACTTTGTCTTGAATCAAATCCCCCAATGTTGGAAAATTACCATCATCCAAGTAGTTATTCGCAAATATTTCAACCTTGTTCCGAAGAAGTTGGGCAAATTTATCCTCCGTAAAAAATCGTGTTATGTGTTTCCATAGTTTCTCCGGATTGTCGGCTAATTTTCCCGCCTGCAAAAAGATTTCCTCGTACCAGTGGCTGAAATTGACCCGACATGGCCAAAAAAACAGTATAGGCTTGATTGCACGTATGGTATGAATGATGGCTGTGCCGCTAAGATTCAAATCTATGATTAAGTCAAAGTGGTGAAGTATTGAGTGTAAATCAGAATTAGGCGGAAAAACGTCCCTTTCTATGTTTATTCCTGCTACCGACAGGCTTTCCAGGTCTGGCCAGCCAGGATGAACCTTAAATTTTATAAATAATTTATCTGCGATGTTCTGTGGCGGATTATTTAAGATTTTAAAAGCATTGATTTGTCCTTGCAAACTAACAATCGGCAAGAAAACACCGTCCAATGTCGCCATAGTTGAAAGAACGAGAATTTTCCAGGTCGGTTTTTCACTTGTCAGCATTTCAAGATTGATACCTTTCATTTGGTATTCGTTGTCAGCAACAATACCTTTACAAGCAACGATATTTTCTTCCGGAATCCCGCCTTTTTTAAGATGATACTTATGTGTTTTAAAACTATATAAATTGTTCTTACTAACCTGAGCTTCGTCTCCCAGGTAAAAACCCCCGTGCGGCATGGCAAAGGTTTCGATTCCAAGCCGATTTGCCGCCTCTGCCGGAAGTTGGGATTCCGCATCTATAAGCTGACTGGTTAAAACAACGTTTGGTTTTACTAATTTCCAGATTTCCATCCATGTACTAAGTGAAGCAGCCAACATTGGCCAACGATGTCTGCAATAATACTCGAAGTGATATTGCATATGTTTCATGGGGAAATACCAGGGTTTTCCCGACGCATTATTTAAAGAGACGCGGTATCCTTCGACAAACCTGTCTCGCAAAGAAACATCCACTTTATGTTCGGAAGGACAGCAGTAAACAGGAATAGACCACGCCTCACTCAGAACTTTTGCCATGTGTGGATCATAAAATAAAATGATTGCCTCTACTTTACCTGAATATTGTTCTGAAAGTTGTTTTATAACATGGGTAAACCGGTGTGATTCTCCTTGATTTAATGCAAAAACAATCTTGCCGGACCGCTCCTTGAGGGGAATAGACTTTATACTATGATTTGACCGGCTTAGGGAAAGATTTATTGTACTTCGTTCTTCCTGACTAAATCTGCATTTGGTATTTATTACCGACTGTATCTTATTGGCATTTAAATACTGCAACAACCCTGATGTGTTGTTGCCGTTGTAAAGATGTTTATCGGGAGAATGAAAATAAGAATCAAATATTGTTTTCCATGATTCTGATTTATCGTAATAAACCGTTGGTTTAAAACTACAAGGTTTTAAGAATTTAATTTCATCCCCACCGCCATCAATAAATCTTTGGATAAAGAAACTTGCCAATGTAACATCTCTCCAGAACCAAAACATGGCAGCATGATCAAATAAAGGCCAACATATTCCAGCACGGGTAAACAGTTCTTTCGCTGGTTCAAACCAACGGCGTTCGGTTCTTAGAGCCTCGTTTGCTATGTGACGCATGGTTTTTGCATCTATCCAATTATCAATTAACATGTATGGAAGATTGGCTTCTATGGCAAAGCTAATCGCTTTTGCATCGAGTGCGAATAGTGTATACCCGCTTTTCGCAGCATTCTGCAAGATCGTTAAATCATTATTAGCAAGATCATATCCAAAGAAGGCAAATAATTTATTATGTTTCATATTAAAATTTATGTTCCGAGTAGTGTCATGATTCTTTCTAATGCAAGACCATCAATGAGACCCATGCTATAATTAAAAACATACTCCCGAAGAGTGTAGCTGTTTGCATACTTGTTTAGGGCGCTGATTACTTTATTGGGACTTACCTCTTCATTCCATAAACCAATATCAAAACTTCCTGTAAGGCGTGCATACTCCAAAGATATTTTGGCTTCGTGTTCAATAGAAGGCACTACAATTACAGGCCGTCCTAAGTACGCACACTCACATAAGGTGCGGCCTGCTGCGCTAATGACAACATCCTGGCTGCTTAATAATTCGAGAAAATTTAACGGGTTTTCATAAATTTTTATGAATTCTCTATTCTTTGCAATATTGTAAATACTCTTATGCTCTGTAAATGCCGGTCCCAATACAACGTGTGTGTGGTAATTTACTGTATTCATCATTACTTTAAGTATTTTTACGGTTAAGCCGGCAGGGTCTGACCCTCCCATTGTTATCATTACATTCCGAACGGAATCTTTTAGAGGGATAATTGAGGGGGGGTTATCCATGATAAAATAGCTCGGTCCCAAATACATCTTCGTTTTATCAGACAATTGAGAATAATTAGTAAATTCTTTTATAAAGGAATCATTAATTAAAATATCAGGCGATCCACAACATTTTCCTAAAATATCAAATACAATGGTTTGGATTTGTTTTTTTCGCGCATAGTCAAAGAAAGTTGTATAGGGGTTTGAATAAAGATCAAAAATTACTTTTGCAGGAGAATATTTATCAGAGAACTTTATTAAAGACGCATCGTTATTGTCGTCAATATCAATAGTTTCAACCTCAAAACCTTTTTGCGTAACGAATTTAACACCATCTGAATATTTTTTCATGATGAAAACAATCTTGTATGTATGGGATAATTTGTCAGCCAACAGCAGAGAGCGTTTAATGTGCCCCATTGAGACTCCCCACACTTTCCCGCCATCCACCCTAAATAATAAACGTTTTTGCATATTTAATAAATATCATCCAGAGTAATTCTGCCCATTTCTTCAATATCTCGTTTTATCTCTCGTTTAACCATATAAGGCCAGTCTGTTACCTTACTTCGTTCTGCAGAAGGCGCATAAAATAAAACATCGTCAGGATTCAGTATGCTCCCTCTCTTAAGTTTTTTGGCAGCATAAATCCCTCGTCGCTTGAAATGGCGCGGTTTAATTTCTTCTGTTGCCGGTTCTTTACGTCCATGTCCTATTGCTTTTTCCAAATCACGAATATTATTTACCAAGGTTTTTAAATCAGTTGGGTCCATGGAGCACTTTTGATCAGGACCAGGAAGAGATTTATCTGTGGTAAAATGTTTTTCAATAATATTCGCTCCAAAAGCTACAGATGCCAAAGGGATATGAATACCAATTGTATGGTCGGAAAAACCCACAGGACAATTTAACACCATCTTCATTGTCCGAATTGCAGAGAGATTACATGCTTCTGGCGGGGCTGGGTAACATGATACGCAATGTAGCATGAGATAATTATCATTTCCTGTTTCTTCCACCCATCCTATTGTACGCAATACTTCTTCCATGGTACTCATCCCGGAAGAGAGAAGAATCGGTTTTTGGAGATAAGCGGATTTTTGTACCAACTCTTTATAGTTAAAATCCATGGCGGCAATCTTAATAAGGCGAGGAGATTGTTTTTTTATAAATTCGAGACTGCAAAATTCTTCAGGGGTTGAAAACAGATTGATGTTTCGTTGCCTTGCAAAATCCCAGATTTCTTGCTCCTTTTCATGAGGAATTTCAGCGTCAATATCGTATTGAAACCCAGGGTGGCTTGGATGGAGAAATTTTCTTGTTATAAATGTCTGAATTTTAACTGCATCGGCACCAGACTCCCATGCCGCAGCAACCATTTCTTTTGCAAGCCCCACATCACCGTTATGATTTATACCAATCTCGGCAATGATGTAGGTTGGATGACCGTCACCAACCGTCTTGTTGCCTATTTGTACTATTTTCATAGTTACCTCAAAGAGGAATTAAAAAAGAGATGTCCTGCGATGCCAGTATGAATAACGCATCATTTTTCGTTGATTGCCTTTAAAAATCTCTAAAATAATGTGCCTGTATCTTTTAATACCCACATTCATTTCAAACGATTCTAATGGTACAATGGAATCGGAAACATAGTGATAATAAAATCCAAAACTTTTGTGCAAAAAGTTTGCTAAATTATTAAAAAGATAGTCTCCTTCTGCAAATACAGGCACACGAGTAATTATAAATGCCCTTCCATTATCCTTTAAAAAATCGGGAATAGTTTTGATAAGGGCAAGGGTTATATTCAGGCCAAACGGCTCTCCACCATGAGAATCAAATTTTTTAGAATCAGTGTTTTCAGAAAAGATAAAAGGTGGGTTTGAGACAATTAAATCAAAACTGTTATTTAAGCCATCGAAGAAACTACTATTTTTAAATTCACAATTCCGGAATTGGTTAATTGAGGCATTAATGCATGCCAAATATACCGCATTTGGATTAATATCTACTCCTATAACTTCCTCAGAAAATTGGGAAATTGCAAAGGCCTGAATGCCAACTCCGCAACACATATCCAAGGCTTGTTCACCTCCAAAAGATAGAGATTTTAGTCTTTTGTTTAAAAAAGATGCAAAGTAAAACGAATCGTAGCTAAGAAATGTAAAATGAGGTTCGGTGCGTTCAAACCTTGATGTTACGAAAAAATGTCCGTCATATGGAACTACGCGGTAGATAAAACGCAGGTTTTTATCCTCTTCTTCTCTTAATAAATTGTTTTCTTGCCAGCGACCTATCCAATCTTTCGGGAAAAGAGATCCCCATATTTCAAGAGGGAAAGATTTATTCAAAAAAAACAAATCTCTGAGAATAAGTAGATGTTTATTATAATAAATAGATAGATAGATGGAAGGGTTGAGCGAAATAGAAAATAGGTTGTTCCCACGAAATAAAAATTTGCGAAACACATCGATCTCGTTTATCCATAAAGGAATAGACAAAAGAGGATATTTTCTGAGAGGAAAACGATTGACGGTCCGATAATTACTCATTTTCAGGAAATCGAAAGCTAGTTTTAATTCTTCAATCATTTATAATTTTTTACACTCACTGCGTTACTGACCATTTCAGTCCGTTTAATAAGAAGGTTAATCCCACAGGTCAGGATGCCTGAATTTAGAATGGCATCCCATTATTTAAGGGTATAATAACGATTGATCCGAAATCAGATGCGCTATTATATGCATAATATTGTATAGTAGTTATCAAAGCAACTGCTTCATTAGATGTAGAAGACCATTGTACAATAGCGTATCCACCCTTGCTTGAACCAACTTTATCAATAATCAATTGTCCCGTTTTGTGAGAGGCTAAAGCAACTGGAGTGTCTAGCGGTGATGAACTAAGCCCCCAGAAAACCCATAGATTTGTCCCTGACTCTGAGGATTCGTTATATATATTACCATTTTCATCAAATAACGATATTGTCACATCTACACTCGAATTGCTTATGTTAGACACGCTTACAACGGATTTCATATTTGATGCCTTTTGCCAATAAGGAACTATTACTTTACCGCTGCTACCAGCAATTGCCGTACATGGCAGTACCAATGTCATGATTAATGAAAATACTAAAAATATTATCGCAATTTTCATTGTCGTTTCTCCTTAATTAGTAATTAAATACGGTGACGGAAAAGACCATTAAAAATCCACAGATCATCGTTGTCAGTCAATTCAACGTCAATGGTCTGCAGGTTATCGCATTTTTGATATTCAAAATATCTTTCACATTGAAACAACCTGAAATCTATCAAATCGAATTCGCAAAAATGGTCGATCCAGAATCGCAAATTGCGCTTGTATACCGAAAGCTTTTGATTATGCCGATCAGGTTTGACTCGGTTTTCACGAACGAGAAAATCATGAACAAAAACATAGCCGCCAGCATTGAGATTATTCAGAAGGTTCTTTTTAACCATTTGCAACTCAATCTCTGAGACATAATAGGCAAACCATCCATAAAGAACCAAGTCGTAACGTATAGGAGAACAAAAATCTTCACAGACGTTTATACATCGCGCAAAGGCGCGATCATGGCCAAGGCAATCTGACATTTTCTGAAAATTTGCTACAGCCTCTTCCGCAATATCATAACCATGGACACAACGAACATAGTTACTAAGTAACATGAGATTGGTACCGGTACCGATTCCGAATTCAGCCACAGCAAACCTTTCAAGAACCTTTTTAGGAAACAGAGCAAGTATCTGTTCGGCAATAAACCTATTCTTATGGCCTTGGTTACGAATGTAATAATTAGTAGCTTCTTCTCTTTCAAATATTTTGCTGTTTAATTCAGATATACCCATTAATGACATCTCCATCCCTCTCTTCGCTAATAACTCCAGCGTAAAATTTCCAAAAATATGTCGTTATTCTTTTCCCTCCGGCTTGTTACCAAGTTGCTCAACAGAAGGTCTGTGGCATCTTTTACAGCAGGGAATGGAAAGCCTTTGTCTCTTCAGTTGAATATTCCGGTATGCCTCCATCTTTTTCCCTAACCAGACTTCTTTAATGGTTTGATCCTTTAAGTCTCCGATCTTTGTATACTGGTTCCAATCGGAAATACAGAGAGGAATCTCTCCATCCCATGTTATCGTAATCCTCTGCCATGGATATTGGCATATAAAACCATTATCTTGTGGTACTTCCCGTAAAGAATAGTCGTTCTCCGGATCAAAATTAATTTTGTCTGTAATATCTTTAAAATGATTATAATATTTAATGGGATTTTCATTTATATATGTCCAAATCGCCTGTATCTTTAAAAGTGGAAATCCTTCGCCAATACGGTTCTTAAGATGATAAAAGTTTCTAAGTTTTTCGGTAATTTCCTCAAAGGTATTTGGTTTTCGAAGCCTATTGTAATGTTTCTCCAGTCCATCAACTGACACCGTAATATAATCTAAACCGGCCTTAATCAGCCCCTCTGCAAGATAACCTTCCAGAAGGAGGCCATTTGTTATAAAAGATACTTCCTTAATCCCCTTTTCTTTTGCATATTCTACCATTTTAATTACATGCGGATTAAGCGTAGACTCTCCGCGCCAGCTTAACCGTATTGAATACAACCCGTTCTCGACACATTCGTCTATACCTTTTTTATATAACCCAAAATCCATATCTCCATAATTTTTCTTGTCTATATAAGGCCTAAAACACATGGGACAGTTTAGATTACAACGAAAACTCGCTTCAAAATCTACATGCAGGGGAAACGGAGCAACGTATTTCCATGCGGGGTAGTTAAACCATTGGTAACGATTGACACAATAATCTTTAAAATAACGGCGATTTTCTTCCCACCGCCGTTCACGTTCATTAGAATCAAGAGAAAATTGATGATGGTTTATCTTCATGTCGTGTTCTTCAATAGCAGTACTCATAATTGTTCTCTCTGCTCCTCAGTTTGCAATACTCCTATTAATTGGAGTAATGAAAAGTCAAGCGGCAATCCCTTTTCTTTAAAAAGACTACGAACTCGCTCAATATCCTCATAAGTATCGATAGAAAGTTTAAAACGGGAGTAATCAAATCCCAAATTATGATTATAGTAACGAACCCTGTATTGAGTATCTCTATTCAGAAAATAATAGTTTATATGCTCACGTTCTTTTTTCAGAACGGCATTTTCTGCCGCTTCTGTCAAAATCTTTGTACTAAATATTTCCACATCGATCCCTTCGGGAAAGTTGGTATACTGCCTGTTGCTTAAGTAGTCAATTTCATGATAATTATTTAGATAATAAAAAATCATGTCATCAACCACTTCAGGAACCACTAAAGGGCAATCAGAAGTAATACGAACAGCTATGTCCACATTATAATAAGCACAAATCTGATAGAAACGGTCGAGGCAGTCATCCTCATTTCCACGATAAAATAAATAACCGTTCTTCTTTAACCAACTTTCCAGCACATTATCTTTTGGGTTTGTTGTAGTAGCGACTATTATTTTATTGGCATGTTTGGACGATGATAAACGTTTAAGAAGATAGCCCAAAACAGTTTCAGCGCCTACTATCTCCTTTAATATTTTTCCAGGAAAACGGGTTGACCCCATTCGCGCCTGAACAATAATAGCCACCCGGGGGTTAGTAACGTTTGAAGACATCTTTGGCTACAGCCCCTTTCAACAAAGACGGCAAGTTTCCCCGATTTAATGCGCCTTTAATAATACCAAGCACCTCAGAGGCGACCTTAATAGCATTTTGGATGTCTTCTCTTGTATGAGAAAAACAGATAAAATGGCCATACCCCAAAAATATTCCTCTTGCTAAACATTCCTGCCTAAACAGCGTTTCTATCATCTTCCCCGAAACACCTTCCATATCTTTAAAGACCAAGAATGTTTTGTGCGGCATTCCTTCGCATGACGCATTGATTTTGTACTCTTTTATAGAATTATTTAGACCGTCTTTTAATTGTTGTCCAAGATTTAAAATATAGTTGTTAACCTTTTTTTCTTTTAAAATTTCTATTGTCTTAATAGCCGCTGTTATAGATAACAAATCTCCGCCATAAGTGGACGAGATAAAAACCTTATCTCCAACAGCGTTCATAATATCCGTTTTCCCGACAAGCGCTGATATAGGATATCCATTAGCCATTGCTTTCCCGAAAGCGCTAAGATCTGGTGTTACTGAAAAGTATGATTGGGCTCCTCCCATACTTAAACGAAAACCCGTGATAATTTCATCAAAAATAAGGAGCGCGTTATTTCTTTTTGCAAGCATAGCAACTTTATTGAGAAAATCATTTTCAGGCATATACATGCCTACAGGTTCGAGAATTACCGCGGCAACCTTATTAGGATTCAGGTCAAAGACTTTTTGTAATGAATCCGGATTGTTGTATTGAAACTCAAAAACCAGTTCTTTTAGTCCGCTTGGTATACCGGCATTGCGGCTAGTCCTCACAACGGTCCAATCGTGCCATCCATGATACCCACAGACCGCGACCACATCTTTCCCGGTATAAGCACGTGCAACTCTTACGGCAGCAGACATGGCGTCTGACCCGCTTTTCAAAATTTTCACCATCTCCGCGGAAGGAATAACTTCACACAACACCTCGGCAAGTTCAATTTCAAGCCTACTTGACAGGCTGTATAAAAATCCTTTTGACATCTGTTCCCTTACAACAGAATCCACTTCCTCGTATGCATAGCCAAGTATAATAGGCCCCAATGCTAACGGGTAATCAACATAACAATTCCCATCACAATCCCAAAAATATGCGCCTTTAGCTCGCTCAACAAACACAGGGCAAGCGTCCGGGGCTATATGTATAGGGGATTTCGAAAGAGTTAAAACACCATTCAAAAAGAGAGAATCGGCCTTTCCCCGGTATTCATAAGACTTTGTATATCTACCAGAATTTAAGCTCACAGATAAAACTCCTTTTGTTGAATAAGCCAATCTGTTATATCTCCAACAGAAACCCAGACTATACAATCTTTACAAACTGAATATTTATCATATCTCTTTTCTAACTGCGATTTGCGGGCTTCCTTTATTTTGTGTGAATTCCATATTTGATGAAGTGTTTGGCTTTTGACATCACCTACTTTAATTTCTGTGTTCCAATCCACAGAACAAACGGTAACCTCTCCGTTCCAATTTACGACAAGTGCATACCACATTATTACACATGGATATCTAACTTGAGATGTCTCATCTGTCACTTTTATATTATTTATTTCTCCACTCCAATTATGTATACCGGTAATTTGAACCATATCGGCAACATCTTTCCATTTATCAATAAATTCATTTACTTCCTCTTTTGAAACATCATCAAATTCCATAATTTTAACGCGGGTAAAAGGACGTTGCAGTCCTAATTTTTCACGTCTTTTAAAAAACCTGCGCACTTGGTCTTCAACCTTATCCAGACAATCAATGCCTTTATGCTTCTTGTATGTCCCTGATCGAGCCGCATCAAGGCTTACAGTAATATCGTCTATCCCTGAGTCCAAAATTTCATCAATAATTCTATCAGTCCAGCAGACGGCATTTGTATTCATATGAATTGTTTTTGCAACGTCCTTTTTCTTGGCATAACGCACCATATCAATAAATTTCGGATGTATGAAAGACTCACCGTCTTTGTGAAAGTTGAGCATAATCAATTTGCTATATTCAGACGCTTCATTAACAATACGCGTAAAGAGATTCCAATCCATAAAACCAACTCCCTTATCTGATCTTTCTCTTGGGCAGTATATACACTTCAGATTACAACTATTCGTTGGTTCAATGTTCAGGATATTAGGAAATTGTGTGTTAATAACACTCTTTATCGTTGAAGGCTTAAGACAAGTCATTGTGCCTTCAACATAATCCTCATTGAGAACTTGATAATAATCGGCCGTCGGTCCTCTTCCCATATTTATCTGACAGACTTTTGGGGTTTCACAACACGATAATTACCTATGTAAAGTTCATGTATCCCGGTACCAAAAAAGGTACGAATTGCATCTTTGGGAGTACACACAACAGGTTCATCATTATCATTAAAAGAAGTATTTAAAACCACAGCAACACCGGTAATCTTGCGAAATTCATCCAGTAAATTCCAGTACCGCTGATTAACGCTTTTTGTTACAGTTTGTAATCTCCCTGTGCCGTCATTATGAACAACTGCCGGAATTACTTTATATTTGTCTTTTTTCACGGGATATACCTGCTGCATAAAAGGGCTTGGAAAGTTTGTTTCAAAATAATCCTTCTGAAATTCTTCCATAACAGATGGCGCAAAAGGGCGATACCATTCACGATGCTTTATTAACCGATTAATTTTATCTTTCATTTCAGGGTCCCGTGCATCTGCTAAAATTGAACGGTTACCCAAAGCCCTTTGTCCAAATTCCATTCTATCTTGAAACCAACCGATTACCTTGTTTTCCGCAATAGATTTTGCAGCTTCTTTTTCGGGAGATGCTAAATATTCGTATGAAATAAGTGAATCAGTAAGGGCGCATCTTATCTCATCATCTGAAAAGCCGGGTCCCCAATAATCATGTTCCATGATAAAACCACGTTCATTTCCGAGAACCTGATTCCAATAATAGAAGCATGCCCCTAAAGAACAACCGGCATCATCCGCACTTGGCTGTACCCATATTTTAGTGAAAGGTGATTCAAAAAGAATTCGACCATTCATTTTGCTGTTCATCGCTACCCCTCCAGCCAAACAAAGGGTATCCAAGCCGGTTTTTTCAGCCAGATAATTGCACATTTCCAAAACAACGTCTTCCACGCGCTTTTGAAAACTAGCCGCAATATTAATATGTCTTTCTGTAATATCTTCATGTGAATAGCGTTCGGGACCAAAGGTTTCGATAAACTGGTCAGAATACCGCCTCGGATTCCATATATAATAAGTAAAATAGTCGAGGTTAAAGCGTAATTCTCCCTTACTTTTATCAAATCCGACAATTTTTGCAAACTGATCATAGTATTCTTGTTTACCGTAAGCCGCTAGTCCCATTACTTTCCACTCGTCACTATTTGCACGATACCCTAAGTATTGAGTAACAGCAGCGTAGACCTGTCCCATCGAATGAGGAAACTGAGTTTTCCCTATAGACTGTAATTTGTTTCCGGTACCAATAAAAAATTGGTGGGTAATATCGTCGCCATACGCATCTATAGTAAGAACAGCCGCCTTGTCGTAAGGAGATACAAAAAAAGCACTAGCAGCGTGAGAATGGTGATGTGGAACGAAATGGATATTTAATTTACCCTCCAGAAACTGAATATTCTCATCAATAAACGTAATTTTTTTATTACTCTTATCTCCCCCTATATGACGAAGAAGATTATTGGGTACATAGTGAAGAAAATGTTTATGGTATCGAATCGCTGCGGCAGAATCTTGCGGTTCCAACTCATGCCCTGGATTCCAGGCAAAAACAATGTGGTCTACATCTTTCAATTCAATTCCGGCCGTTTTCAAGCAGTAATTAACAGCTTTGGTAGGAAACGAATCGGAAAACTTAATCCGATCAAACCGTTCTTCCCGCACCGCTGCAATTAGTTTACCATTTTTAATAATACTAGCGGCAGAGTTAGAGTCATTCAGTCCCAATATATGCATAAAATTATTCCTGCCTTTATCCCTTATTCATCAAAATTTCGTAGCCCTTTTTCCCATGATTAAAGAGTAAATCCAATGTTGACATATTGGGTGTAAAATTTTGGCATAGTTGTTTATAAACGGGTGATTTATAATCTAGCCATTCGATGTTTATGCCACTCATTTTAAAATCTTCTACTTTGAGATAATCTTTACCGGAAACGCCGCACAAATAAGTGCTTGCTTTATTTAACAGACATATTTGTAAAATGAGATCGGAACCTTTGTATTCATTGACATTCATTTTGGATGAAAAAGCTATTGGAGTGGAAATATGGAAGTGTTTTCTAAAAAAATTTATGAGTTCCATATTTAACTCTATCAAATAGTTATATTCTTTTTCAGAAATTAATGCACTGAAGTCATTATAATAATCGCTAAAATACAGTGATTTATTGTAAAAGTGTTGAACTTTTTTTAACAATTTATCTTTCCATCGCTGTGTATTATCTATCTCTACATCTTTTATAGATTGAAAAAATTTATTTTTTGTTATAACAGGAACACCTATATAAGCAACCTCTCCCCTAGGAGAAACAATACGATTCCTATTTTCATAATATCTCTTTTTAAACTGTACGTGATCAAATACTACATAGAGATCGGCTTTTATCATTTTATAAAAAAAGCCCAGCCAAGGACTAAACTCAGGTTGATGAATCGCCAGTTTCACGATAGATACTTTTTCCACTTCTATTTCCAGAACATTTTTACAACACGAAATGTTTCTGCATAAGAAACGTTAACCTTAGTGCCTGCAGCACTATTTTGTTTTTTCACAAAATCTAGCCAGGAATAATTCACCATTTTTAATTCTGATTCAAAAAAACTTATCAATTCTGTTTTTTGATCTATATAATCAGAAATATCAACATAATAGTTATCATCTTGAGTGTTATCCATAATATACCAATTACTGCGATATAAAAATACTTCATCACATTTCCGACAAGCACGCATGGAAACATATCCTACCGCAGCGTGGTCAGCGTGGCTATCATTGGGTTGGTGTGTATACACACGATCCGGTTTGATTTTATTTACGATCATTTCCACTTCCAAAACCAGTTTCTCCGTTGGAAGAAGTACGATCGGCTCTTTGTTAAAACAAATCAATTCTGCATTTAAATATTTAGCGCTTTTTTCCCCTTCTGATCTCGCCACATCCTTTCTTCTTTTAGAACCTTTCGCAGGACTCTCATAGGCAGAATGCGTAATAACAACTATGTAAATGTCATCACCCCTGTCTCTGTGCTTTAAAAGAGTTCCACCGCAACCTAATTCTACATCGTCAAAATGTGCGCCTATTGCCAAAACTTTCATAAATAGTTTTTATGCAAGATAAAAAAACCACTTAAATATAACACCTAAATTCTGCAAACGATTTTTGCAATGCGAAAATCGTTTGCAGGATTTATGTACCAAAAACAAAGGACAAGATCAATACCGTTCGGAACGAATTTTGATTAATCAGAACCCTAAGAATTCACATTCTGTCTTTTTCTCTGTCGTGAAATAAACATCAACGTTTCACCTTACTTATTTTTCGCCACATCAAAAATTCTTCTCTCAATGCATATATTTTTTTATCTCATTGTTTTATAAAAATAAGTAAAATTGTATATGTCATAAATTTTGAATTTTCATAAATTACGACTTATTATATATTTATAACATCTTTCTGTTAATTTCTCACATTGTCTCTGTTATGAATTGTACATATGAGAGACATATGTACTGATAATGCAAGTAAAGAACTCAATAATAATACACTGCAAAGACTCTCTCTCCTAAAGTCTTTTCAACCTCTCCTTGAAGGGCTCCATTCTCATGCAGACTGCCATAACAAAAAATTATATTACGACCAATATATTAGTCTGATGTTGCTCTGTTTCTTCAATCCTGCGCTGACAGGACTGCGATTAATACAACAGGCAAGTACCATAGAAAGTGTACAAAAAAAGCTCGGTATCAAACGTACTAATCTTGGGAGTCTCTCTGAAGCCAGCCACGTATTTGATCCACGCTTCCTGATAGCAACCATTAATGAGCTTGGAGAAAATATCAGTGCCTTGAAATGTGATCACCAGTTCAAAAAATGGGACTTACATTTTTTGTTGCCGTTGATGGTACACTCATCAAAGCAATGCCAAAGATTCTCTGGGCACTATGACTTGACAAGGATCATCGTGCAGCAAAAATGCATTTAGAATTTGATATCCTCAAAGGTATTCCTCTACAAGCACAAGTAACTGATGCGAACACAAGCAAAATAATACAACTGGAATCCAGATTATCCCGGAAGAAACTATACTGCATGAATGCCGCTTATGCAAAATACTGCTTTCTTGATACGATTATCAAAAAACAAAGCTCTTTTGTGGTATGACTCAGGAATAATGCCTCGTATAAGATAATCAAAGAACATACCCTCGGTGAATCTGACTTGAAAGCCGAGATCGAATTTGACCGAACCGCTTGGTTGGGCAGGGCATTCGTTCCACAACTACAACTTTGAAATTCTGAACGAAGGGACATACTGGCAATTTTAATACCAAAGAAGGCAAAAGGCAAAACACAGAAAATAGGAGATAGACGAGGGACGACGGACGAGATGCAGCAGGAGATAACCAGTGGATTACAAAGGACAAACGAAGGATGTCTGTTGCCTATCGTCCCTCATGCCAGTACTTTCCGTGTGAAATAAAAATCTCGATATTTAAAATCTAAAAACTCTGATTTCAGCAGGGGAAATAAAAGCCATAAATTATGCAAAGCGCCCGCTAATTCGAAATTTACAAAGATTTTAATCACAAAGCACAGAGAACTTAGAGAAAAACCTTTTTCTTACACTGAAATTGTTAATAGGAAAAGTGTATAAAAAATATACATAATGTTAAAAAAATGGATACCTTGATACAATTTATAAGAAATGGGGTTGAGGAGTTAAGGTGTTTGGATTAAAATTCATTTCAGTAAGACCAAATAAAGTTTCCAAAATATGGAACGGATTCTCAATTTCACCTAAAGATGCAACCCTTCGACTCCGCTCAGGGATGACAGTGAGGTCATCTGAGCGGAGATGAAGCATCGAGAGGTTAATATGTTATAATGTAGAATTTTCGAATGCTTTTGACTATGATATAATGTAAGTTATGATAAATATTTATTATAGAAAAGTCGTAATAGGCACAAAATGTTTTAAACTCAAATACAAATAATATAAGGTTTTGCCACCAATCTCCATATCAAAACGAAGAAAAATCAAAGAAAATATACCACCTTAATTACTATAAAATTAAAAAGTTAGAAATTTTCAGCACGGCAATATTCGAACTGAAAATGTCCTTGACAAGATGTTCCACAGTTGTATAATGTTGAAAATTTCTATCTCTCGAAAATTTTCATAAAAATCTTTTACAAAGTTGTCTAATAAAGAACTTAGGAAGGGGGGTGGTTAGGCTATAGATCATCGATTGTTCCTGCTTTTACCAGTGATTTTCCGCTTGTGTCACTTAGGTAATTACCGTAGTTTGAAAAGCGTATACAGCAAAGAAAGGAGAAGATGTAATGTTTGAAATTTTTAAGAAGCCATTGTCCAAGATTGCAGGTGCGACGTTCGCTTTTGCAGGCGCGACCTTGCTAACATGTGCGATGGGTAATAATGTAGCAATGGCTGAAGGGCCAACTTTTCAGGATGTAGCTTCACAGGTATTCGGCCAAGCTGTCGGTCCGGATAATGACGGTACTTTATATGTATTCGGGTTGACCGCTAAATATACCGAACCTGAATATGTTGACGGACGCGGGCCATATAAGTCTTTCTTGAAATTTTTACCATCAATCCGCTGGTATGATCCAGAACACTACTGGACTCCTGGCAGCCAGACAGAAGGTGAATTTAAGAATGAAGAATGTGTGCTCTGTCATACGGTTCAAACCCCGACTATTGTGAACGATTGGAAGCAGAGTTCGCATGGTAACAAGGATTTGAGAAGGGGAATTGGCATAAAGAAGGATGGCAAGGCTGTGGAAGATCTTGTTGGTTGCGCGGATTGTCATGGCAATAACCATCAAAAACTCGAAATGCCAACCTACAAGCTCTGTAATGATTGTCATCCAAAAGAAACATCAGAACACAGGGCTGGCGGTTTGGGATCCCACACCCATGCATTCACGGTTAACGTGTTGGAATTTTCATGGCACGTAGGAAAACCTGCTGAAGAGGTAGCTGGTTGTGCAGAATGTCATGCTATCGCAGAAAACAGGTGTTCCGGTTGCCATACAAGGCATAAATTTGATCCGGGTGAAGCCAGAAAGCCAACCGCTTGCAGGGCTTGCCACATGGGTATCGATCATGATGAATGGGCTATGTACAACACTTCCATACATGGTACATTGTATGAAGCTGAAACAGCCACAATGGACTGGAGCAAGAAGTTAAAGAAAGGCAACTACAGAGTTCCTGCCTGTGCTTATTGTCATATGCAGAACGGAGATCACAACCCACAGAGATACGGAACCATCTATAGCGATATGGGTATGTTCCTGGTAGATCGTGGAGCTCCAAGACATAAAGCAAAAAGAGATGCTTGGATTAAATTGTGTCAGGACTGTCATTCTCCAAGGTTTGCAGCCGATAAGTTCTACGAATTGGACAAAGGCGTTAACCTGAGCTTTACAAAGTGGAGAGAAGCAGCTGCCGTAATCGTTGGTTGCTATTTGGATGGCGTTGTTGATCCAATGCCTGAGGGATCAGCACCAGACTGGTACGGCCATTATACATTCAGCTTGTTACCAGGTGGAGATCCAAGGTTCTATGCTACTTCTAACTTAGAACGTTTAGGATTGGAAATGATCTGCTATTTGACTGGAAACGTTTATAAGGCGTATGCTCATATGTCCATGTATAACCAGACATATGGAAACGGTAGTGCTTTTGAACAGGACAGGAAGTTAATTGAGGTCAAAACCGAAGCTGCTAAACTGAGAAGGTTTGCTGCTATTGAGAAAAAGATTGGTTTAGAGCACAAATCTGAAGCATTCTGGCAACATGGTGAATATCTTGATTTGCTCCCAGGCTGGAAGAGGAAAGCGGGAGACGTAGATGTTGAATGGTTCAAGAGAACTGATATTCCTCACCGTGCTAACGCAGATGCTGGCGTAGAAGTACATCACTAAGGTGATATACCTGATTTAATTCAGGTTTTTATCGGGAAATAAGCAATGAGGGTAGCAGAGAACAATTTGCTACCCTCATTGTGTTTATACTTAAATAAATGTATAATTTTTGATTATTAATTAAAAAACCATATAAGGTGATTTAAGCCATGAGTATTACAACGTCAAAAATAAGAACTTCTGAGCGTAAAAATATATCTGAAACAGATAACTTCTCCGCAAGAATGGGACATTTTGGTCGTTTTGGTGGAAAATTTGTTCCCGAAACTATTATGCCTGCGCTTGACCAATTGGAGGAGGCATATAACAAAGCAAAAAATGATCCCGCATTCAATGCGGAGCTAGAATATTACCTGAGAGAATATGTTGGTCGTCCATCAACTCTTTATTATGCAGAAAGGTTAACGAAAAAACTTGCTGGTGCAAAAATATATCTTAAACGAGAGGATTTAAATCATACCGGCGCACACAAAATAAATAATACCATTGGACAAATATTACTTGCCTTGCGGATGGGAAAAAAGCGTATTATTGCTGAAACGGGTGCGGGTCAGCATGGGGTTGCCACAGCAACCGCCGCCGCAATGTTTGGTGTGCAATGTGATGTATATATGGGTGAAGAGGATATGAGACGTCAGGCGCTGAATGTTTTTAGAATGAAATTGCTCGGCGCTAATGTAATCCCTGTAACCAGCGGTTCGAAAACATTGAAGGATGCCACAAACGAGGCATTAAGAGACTGGATGGGATCTGTAAAGCATACACATTACATCATCGGTTCTGTTGTGGGACCACATCCGTATCCGACAATGGTAAGGGATTTTCAGTTAGTCATAGGAAAGGAAGCAAGGAAGCAAATATTAGAAAAAGAAAACAGGCTGCCGGATTATCTTATTGCCTGCGTCGGGGGTGGTAGTAATTCAATAGGATTATTTCATCCGTTTATAGCGGATAAAGAAGTAAAAATGATTGGTGTAGAGGCCGGAGGCATTGGTACAGGAATAGGTCAGCATGCATCCACTCTAACAAGCGGCAAAATTGGGGTGCTTCACGGAAGTGTAAGCTACGTTCTGCAGGATGATGATGGCCAAACATTGCCGGTGCATTCAATTTCTGCCGGTTTGGACTATCCTGGTGTAGGGCCTGAACACAGTTATTTGAAAGATATTGGAAGGGCTAGTTATGTTTCGATAACTGACGAAGAAGCGGTGAATGCGTTTCAGGAATGCACACGGTTAGAAGGCATCATTCCCGCCCTGGAAGCGTCTCATGCCATTGCCTATACTATGAAATTTGCCCCAACTCTGAGTAAAGACAAATTAATTATTGTCTGTTTGTCCGGCAGCGGAGATAAGGATTCATTTGAAGTGGCAAAAAAACTCGGCTATGCCATTTAGTAATAAATAATGTAACTCATCTGTTCGATTTCCGGAGTGGAGAAATCATTGAAGTTTTATTGAGAAATTTATGATGAACAGGATTGATAAAAAATTTGAAGAATTAAAAGGAAAGAAAAAAACCGCTTTTATCCCCTTTATAACTGCCGGTGATCCGGATATTGAAACTACAAAGGCTTTAATTCTGGCATTTGAAAAACGCGGCGCTGACATTATTGAACTTGGGATACCATTTTCCGATCCTATTGCGGATGGCCCGGTTATTCAGGCATCGTATCACAGAGCGCTCGAAAAAGGTATCAAAGTAACACAAATTCTCGATACGATTTCAACCCTTCGCAAAAAAACTCAAATACCAATAGTAGGAATGATTTCCTATAGCATTGTGTATAAATTCGGAAACAAAACCTTCGTAGAAATGGCTTTAAAGGCAGGACTTGATGGATTAACCATACCTGATCTTCCGATCGAAGAAAATGAAGAAATTTTTGATATAGCATCGAAGAATAATTTAAAGATTGTTTGTTTTATCGCTCCTACGACAACAAACCAGCGCATGAACCTTATTACACGGAAGACACAGGGGTTTTTGTATTACATTTCCGTAGTAGGCATTACGGGAGCGAGGGACACATTGCCCGAAGACATTGTACAAAACATCAGCAAACTTAAACAACTTACCGATATCCCGATTGTCGTGGGTTTTGGGGTATCAACGGCAGAACAGGCACGGATGGTAGGAAAAATTGCAGAAGGTGTTATTGTCGGCAGCGCCATTATTAAGGAAATCGAGAGGTACGAACGTGAACATCAGGAAAAGCTGGTAGAAAATGTTGGAAACTTTGTTGAAAAGTTAGTAATTGGCGCAAAAAGTTAATACATGGCAGTAAAAAGAGACTATTTATTTCAGGAATATACTTTTGGATCAGAAACAGGAAAAAGGGTATACGCAGTATCAGAGGAAAGTTATAAAGGGATTTTATGAAAATAAAGACCTGAGACTGATACAGAAATTAGGAGAGTTGCTTTCCGATATGTACCTGATAACGGATGAAAAGAAAAAAGAATCCGGCTGGAAAAGAATAAAAAAAATGCTGGTAGATTTAAAAGTACACCCAAATGAAGTAGAATATTTGATTAAAAATAAAGATCTGAAAACCGTCTCAAAAAAATTAGAAGAAATATTCTGATTAAAATTAAGATTCCTCTCTATTTCGCATCGATACCTTTCCCTATCCGATAAAGCAAATCTTTTGGAAATTATTTCTTTTGAAGCGATTTTAACTGCTTATTATACAAAGAAAAAAAATTTTTTGCCTCTTCTTCCATTCCTTTTGCCTTGTATACTTTGCCCAGATCATTATATGCTTCTATATTGCCGGGATTTGCCATAAGAGAGATTTCAAACGCATTGATCGCTTCATCATATTGTTCTTTCTTAAAATAATTTATCCCAAGGCGATATTGAGCATTTGCATTGCTGGAATCGCATTCTACTGTTTTATTATAGTATGTTGTTGCTTCATCTATTTTCCCCATATTTTCATACAATACAGCAATATTAAACAGGGTTTCCTCATGATAGGGATTAATTTCCAATGCCTTATTATATTCCGCCAACGCTTCCTTGTTCATACCTTTCATTGTGTACACTAAACCTAAATTAGAATATGCTATAGCCAGATTAGGATCCTGCTCAATGCGTTTTTTAAGTATCCCGATTGCCTGATCATATTTGCCAATTTTGGCATATGAAATACCTAACAAGGAATACGCAACCTTATAATCAGGGTTCATTTCAATCGTTTTCATAAGATACTGAATGGCTGATTCATATCCTTCCATATCAAAATATACCGTGCCGAGCTTAAAGGAAGCTTCCGGCTGGTTAGGGTTTATTTTTATTACCTTTTGAAATATTTCTATCGCTTCTGCATCCATTCTTTTTTCTATATACACATCGCCGAGACTAATACATGTATCTATATTATCCGGATCTGAAGCGAGCGATTTTTTGAACAATTCAATCGCTTCATCATGCATCCCATATTTTGCATATTCTACTCCTTGTAAATATAATTCACGGGCAAGGTTGACGTGAGAAAACGTTTTGTCTTTTCCGGAGCTTGCATAAACCATCGAACATTGTAAAGTGCCTGCTAAAATTAATAGTATGAGATTGCGCGATACAACTAACCTGGAAATAGTTATGAAATTCACAAAAAACCCCTTCTCTTTTCAAAAAATCAACATCATTATAAATAAAAATGTTTGTTGCTAAAACAAAGTTCATTATATTGTTAAATAGCCATGTATTCAATGCTATCTTTTAATATATATCAATATCTAAAAAAAACTTGCGCTTACTATAAAAAATGATAGAATCATGGTCGTTGTGAAGGTTTAATTCATCTGGCTACTTTGCTTATTTCTATCATTTTGACATAAAGGGCAAGTTATGTTAAATGCTATAGCAAGGGTTGCGGATAATACAAATGTAGTTGCAAATATTGCAGCTCTTGTACCGCAATATAATCCTAAAAAAGAGGCTGTTCGGAAGATGACTCAGGTTCAGACATCCCATCAGTCTAATAAATCTACTATTAGCGGCAAAGATGAAAAGGATTCAGTGCCTGCAGTCAGGCATAAATCAAAAGATTCTAACGAAACGCATACTCTGAATCCTAACATCGATTTTATTGCTTAGAACACATCTTATTTTCCTTCTTTGCAATATGTGCTTGTGGATCTGCTCTTTACCGATCTGTTTTTTCTGAAGGCCAGTAATATGCGTCGGGAGTATTTCTGGCCCCGAAAATTGCAGTGCCGATTCTCACCATATTTGCGCCTTCCTCAATCGCAATCTGATAATCATTTGTCATTCCCATTGAGAGGTAGTTCATTTGTACTCTATCAATACTTTCTTTTAAAATTTGATCATGCAATTCTTTCAATACTTTAAAACATTTACGGATCTTTACTTCATCCTTTGTGAACAATCCGATCGTCATAAGGCCACGAATATTTAATGTGTCGTATTTCGCAACCTGTTTTGCAAAGGATATTGCTTTTTCAGGCTCAACGCCGTACTTGCTCTCTTCATGAGAGGTATTGACCTGCAAAAGGATATCAAGGGAACGGCCTTCCTGTAAGAGTCGCTGATCAAGCTTTTCTACCAGCGGAAGCCTGTCTACGGAATGTATCATATTTGCAAATTTCAGGGCATCCTTCGCTTTGTTTGTCTGCAAATGCCCGATAAAATGCCATTCTGCCTTTTCATCCTTCAATTCCTGATATTTTTTTAACGCCTCCTGTATTTTATTTTCACCAATTATATTGCCTCCCGCCTGTATTGCCTCCCGTATCCGATCAACATCCACCGTCTTTGTAGCCATAACAAGAATAATATCTTCCGGTTTTTTCCCTACTTTTAATGCGGTATTTGCGATGTTTTGTTTTACCTTCTCCAGGTTTTCCTTAATTGACATATTATCTCCATGTTAAAATAACGTTGTCTGCTCAAGCGCTTCTTTTGTAAAGGACTTTACGGCATCAATCATTGGTGTCAGTTCGTTTTGAGCCCGTGTTTCTAAATAAAACCGAACTTTTGGTTCTGTGCCTGAGGGACGAATCAAAAACCATGAATTATCCTCCAGTATTATTTTAGTGCCGTCCACAGTAATAACAGACGCAATCCTTTTCTTTTTTCCTCCAATGGAAAGTTCTGTGCCTGGTTTAAATTTTTCGATTACGTGAGAAAGCTTTTTAGTGAGCGCTGTTCCAGCAAGAGAACGCTCCACCTCGATTCCTGCCTTCTCAGGATAATACGCACCGAATTCTTCTTCCAGCCCCCGAAGATATTCACCAATATTTTTTCCTGTAACCGCCATCATCTCAAGGGCAACCAAAAGCCCAAACAAGGCGTCTTTCTCAAGGGTATTATTATATCCGGAGATTCCATCGCTCTCTTCATAGGAAACAATTGCTCTTTCCCTGGCATTTTGCAACATATAGGGTCTGAAATTTTTAAATCCTACGGCGGTTTCTTTTACCGGAATGCCCAGTTTTTGGGCAATGGCATTTCCAAAATTGCTTGTTGCCACCGACTTTACCAATACGCCGGAAATATTTTTATATGTATGCAAAAAGTGAAGCACCATGGCGCCAAAATGGTTCATTGTGATGTCTCTGTTTCCGTCAGTGAATCTTATTCGATCTCCATCCGGATCAATAATTGCTCCCAGCTTGAATCTGCTTTTTCTCTCCTTCAGCGTATTCATTGCCAATTGTATATTCCTGGCGGACGGTTCCGGAGGAATTCCGCCAAACAAATAGTCGTTTTCTGTTCTCAGGTAGCATATTTTGGCGCTTTCACCCAGGATAGAAGGAGGTCTTTTTCTCGATGCGCCATGAACGTGGTCTATACAAATAAAACAATCCTCGGTTTTGATAAAACGTCGTATTTTTTCAATGTCTAATGTGCCGCGCCTGAGAAGAAAGTTTTCATACAGTTTCATGGTATTTATTCTTTCCACATATTCGGGCAAAACCTCCGGTATAATTTTATTGTTTGCCATCAATTGATTTGCATTTTTTTCGATGACATTGGTAATTTCTGTGCCTGCCGGGCCTCCGTCCGCAGGATTAAATTTAAACCCTGCATAATTGGCAGGGTTGTGAGAAGGTGTTAAGTTTATTGAACATGCGGCATTGAGCATTTCAATCGAGGCAGAAAATTCAGGAGTAGTCGCTTCGCCTGCATAATAGACCTTTATTCCCTCCCTTGATAACAACCCCATAACAGAATTTGCGAATTCCGGCCCCAGGAATCTGTTGTCATGCCCCACGATTACGCCCCGTTTTTTTATGTCCTCGAAATTCTTTGCTCCCAATGCATTCAGTAATTCACTGTCCGCATTTTTAAACATTTCAATTATTGCCGTAGTTACAATGCGCACATTATTAAAGGTATAGTCTGTTCCGATTTCTCCTCTCCACCCGGATGTTCCAAAAACAATCTTTGCCGGCGCGGTATTTTCTTTCGCGAATTTTTTGATTTCGTTCAGTAAGCCGGCGTTTCCTTTTACATCGGATACAATAGACCGCCAGCATTCTTCTGCGTTCTTACAATGATATGCCATGAGTTATTTCTCCCAAGATAGTGACAAAAAAGCAAATAGAGGAAGGTTGCTGAAATGAAATTGAGGCAGGTTAATCAGGCTATCTAGCCGTATACCTTAAAGACCTGTGACAGCCGCATAATTCTTTGAACGTGGCGCTTGAGATTTAAATCTGTTTCTTCAATACGCAAGGCAAGGGTTTCCAGTAATTTTTTTGCAAACTGTGTATCATTCGAAAGGTTTTCTTCAAATGTTTTTTTGTCCATAACGCGAAGTTTACAGTCTGTAAGTGCTATTGCCGAAGCGGTGCGCTTATTTCCGGTAATTAACGACATCTCACCAAAAAAATCACCGGCATCAAGAATAGTCAATATGCCTTCATTATCTCCGAATTTTTTAATTATCTTTACTCTTCCTGAATCAATAAAATACATTTCATTTCCTTCGTCGTGTTCGTTAAATATAATGTCATCTTTTTTGAACCGATGCGTTTCTTTTGAAAAAAGCGATTTTTTAATACTCATGTTTTTTAATAATCCTGTTACTAAATGGTAATAAAAATTATTATCTATTACGAATGCAGAGGGACTATGAAACGGAGTTTATTGCCATAATGTATTGCACATAAAGAAACTTGTCCATATGATTTTATTCATATTAAAAAAAGATATCAATAAGAATTTTTATTTTTAAGACAGCATAAAAGCAATGTTTTCTATTCATATCCCTTCACTTTTTTAATAATCAGAAGAAGGAACTATTTACTTATTCATATCTTCTATCATTTCTATATATTTCTCGCCTGCATTTTTAACTGCTTGTTTCATTAAGTCTTCATTTTCCTGCAATGCCTTGATCGTTTCTATATTCAGGCGTAATGCCTCATAATATCCGTTCATATAGGCAATTTTAATTTCCTGAAATTTTAGCTTGAGTCCCGGGTATACATGGTTTATGCAAAAAACAAAAAGAAGAAGAAATAGCAGGGTAATGGATACCAAACGTATTTTGAATCGCATTTAAAGTACCTCCGGTTTTTGATATTTTTTGGTAGGGAGAGGATACATTGAGAAATTCACAACGTCATTTATTTTACTGCTTACAGAGCGCTGTTCTTTATTTTAAAAGCAGAGACAATTTCACATATACGATTCACACTGTGTTTCTTTTTTGTTTCGTCATCCAGTTCTTTGCATAACTGCTGTAATTCATGAATGGGCTTGTTCCACTGTTCTTTTAGATTATGTATTTCACTTAATAGCGACTTAAATTCGTCCTTCTTTCTCAAGTGTCCGACAGAAAATTCCAGGTTATAGTTTGCCATTTCAGACAATATTTTTCGCATCCGATAAATGGGTCCTGCCATTCTGTGAGATACAATAACACCAAAGAAAAAAATGGATAACAATGTTGCAATAACGCAAATTGCCAATACCGGCCATAAAACTTCAAAAACGGTGTATGTATCCGAATCTTCTGCAATCTTTGTGTTTTCTGTCATATTGAATAACACAGGTTGTGTTATCTTTACCTGTATATTCCCGTAATAATGATATACTATGGCAAAGGAAAGAAGCGAACCGATGACGATTAATATGGCCAATAAGGAAATTTTGCGAATGAATCCGTATTGGAAATTGCGATCAATAATATATATACGACGTCTATTTGAGTTATCCTTCACAATTTTTCTCTCCTTTCATTTCTGGTGAATTATAGGACACATACTATATCTTTATCTTTATTATGATAATAAGAATGCGTACAAAGAAAATTTTGCTAACAAAATACCGTATTTGCAAAAAGTTATCCACATAAAATTCATACAGATTTTCAATCTATTCCAATGCAATACATTGCCTGAAAAATTGTAACACTTTAGCTTTTTGAAAAAGACTTCGATTCCCTTTATTTTATAAGGCATCTCTAATATTGACGTATGGAGCAAATTTCACCTCCATTAACTCCGCACTTTAGTGCGGAGATATCCACAATAAATACACCGGCTTTAGCCATGACCTTCTGGTGCAGTAAAAGATATTGGGCTAACTTTACCTCAGGGCTGAAGCCCATGATTGTTTCTCCCCTTAACCCCATGCTGAAGCATGGGGTTAAGACATGGGCAATTTTTCAAAAAGCTAAAGTGTTACGACCCTTTTGTTCCTTTTATTTTAACGATCATAACCGACATATATCCCCTGCCACTTCCTTTCAGGGATAATAAATCGCAGGTAACATAAGCGTCTTTTTGTCCGATATACGAGGCAAAAAGACCGTTTTCCGCAATGCCCATGTCGTCCAGCAATTGTATTACTTCATCCAGTTTTTTCGCAACCTTCATTAAAACAACGGTATCGAATGATTCAAAAACCGGCCTTAACGACTCAACATTGACAGGCACAGGTATCACTGCCAGTTTTTCATCGCCCGTCAACAGAGGAAAATTTCCGAAACATGCTGCGGCATTATACGAGGTGATGCCGGGAAGGGTGTGAATGACTTCCTTTGGCAGAAGAGAATCCAGTTGGCACAAAAGATAAATGTACGTGCTGAACGTCATCGGGTCACCCAGTGTCAGATATGCGACATTATGGCCTTTCATAACTTCATCGCGTACTTCTTCCGCTGATTTTTTCCACGCTGCGGCAAGCGTATTTTTGTCTTTTGTCATCGGATACGTCTGTGTTATTATTCTCTTCTGTTTTACATAATCCTCTACAATTTGCAACGCCAGACTTTCTTCTTTTGTATCGGATTTGGGAACAAAAATACAATCCGCATTCCGTATGGTATTTACTGCCTTAATCGTCAGTAGTTCAGGGTCTCCGGGACCAAGCCCGATTCCATAAAAATTACCTGATTTCATTTTCCCCTCATGCTACAACTTTTATGACACACCCTGTATTTAAGCATAGTTTGTTTAATCACTTGGGTTTTTTATAATTACTACGGACGACCCGTTTGCATTAAGATTCACGGCGGATTGCACATCTGTTTCATGAATTGTCTCATTGGGAAGGGAAAGGTTTTCACAGATAAACATTTGTCTTTTTCGGATTCCTGCTTCTATAAGTTTAGTGGCAATTTTCGCAGGGGTGTTCACCTTATCCGTTAAAACTGCTACTTTATCATTTTCCTTTATCTTTTTAACAAGTTCAGCATATCCGGAACTCCTTCCATGCACACTCGCAAATACGGCATCTTCCCAACTCTCTCCGATAGCGGCAAATGCCAATTGTATGCTGCTAAGTCCCGGAATTATGATACAGGATTCACGTCCGAATTTTTTAACAAGCATTTTCGTATAACTAAAAAAACAGGGGTCTCCGCTTACAAGAACAACAACCTGGCGGGTAAAACTCCAGTTTGCAATGTTTTTCAACAATAATTTATAGTTTTTTTCCAGAATTATCCGCTTTGCGCTTGTATCGGGAAACAGTTTCAGCAAACGCCTGCTTCCCACGAGAATATCGGCTTTTTTAATATTGTATAACGCCTTGGGAGAAATGTACGATTTTATCCCGGGACCGCAACCGACAATAATAATGCTGTTCCTTAGTTCATCAGCCATTTTTTTGCGCCTCCGGATTTTCCAACAGCAGCGCCTTCCATATTAAATAATATCACACCCACATATAACGCATAATTCAGATATGCACGCACTTTGCCTTCAATTTTATCCGCAACATCATCCATCAATGGCAATGCGTTATTCTTATACAATATTTCCAGAATTCCTTCAACGGTGGAAACATCATTTAATTCATTGAGCCATTGTTGTGTGCGGAAAGAAGATTTAACAGAATCAATTAAAATATCATTTGCCGGACGTGATACGGAACTGTGGGTATTAAAATCATCTCTCAGCAGTTTTGCAAGTTTACCGGGATGACCGGAAAGCATAACACATTCAAACCCCTTTTCTTTCACTGCATTCAGCATAAAACCAACGTAATTACTCATCTGCACTATCTGATCTTTTGCAATGCGGGAAAAGTTCGACATGGCACGTTCCCCTAAATTTCCCGGAACAAGCACAACATCTTTATACCCCAAGCCTTTCGCAATATCCAGTCCGCACAGGAGAGATGTTTTTAACGCCTCATCCGACATGGGACGAACAATACCGGTGGTTCCAATGATAGAGATACCGCCAATAATCCCAAGTTTCGGATTAAAGGTTTTCTCCGCCAGTTTTTCGCCATCAGGAACAGAAATAACTACCCTTGCCCCTTTATCATTTCCGATAACCTCACGCACAGAATTTTCAATCATGCGTTTCGGCACAGGATTGATTGCCGCCTGGCCAACAGGCACCTGTAACCCCGGCTTTGTCACCCTGCCAACCCCTCTCCCGCCGTCAATTTCTATTGCATTATTTTCAGCCTTTTCTACTCTTGCGAATACTTTGCACCCGTTCGTTACGTCAGGGTCGTCTCCCGCATCCTTCTGTATCGCGCATTCCGATGCATTATCCATTATCTGCTTGCATACTACCTGCAATCTTAATCTTTTTCCTATCGGAGTATCGATTTCAACCACATCAGGAATTTCGTTATAAAATAATCCCATTGCCGCAGCCTTTGCAGCAGCGGCTGCACAACTTCCCGTAGTATAGCCGGTTCTTAGAGACATAAAATAAGATGTATTAAAAATAGAGAAACACGATGCCGCTTACACACGTATTTAATGCCGCAAATTATTTACCTTCTTTTGCCAAATTAATAATCGCGTTTATGATAGAAACCGCCACCGCACTGCCGCCTTTGCGGTTATCATTGGTAATATACGGCACGGAGATATCTTTTAATGCAGCCTTTGCTTCAACCGCCCCCACAAAACCAACAGGAATACCTATTACCAGCGCCGGTTTTGCTTTACCTTTTTTTATCAAATCGATAATTTCAAACAAGGCCGTTGGCGCATTGCCAATTACCACAACGCCATCCCGCATTTCATCAAGCGAATATTGCATGGCAATCATTGCGCGCGTTTTTCCTAATCGTTTTGCCTCATCGGCAACAGTGTTATCATCAATTTTACAAATCAGCTTTCCCCCGGATTTTTCTACAGGATTTTTACTGATCCCGGCTTTCACCATGTTTACATCGGTAATTATATTCTTTCCTGCCTTTAACGCTTTGATCCCCGCCTCAACAGCGTTAGGGGAAAACATTAACGTATACGCATATTCAGTATCACCGGTAGCGTGTATCGCGCGTTGAATAATGGGTCTCTGTAATTCCGGCACATTCTCCAGATCCACAAGTTTCCCAATAATTTCAAAACTCTCATCAATAATTGATTGCGGTTGCTCCAGCCGTTCTTTGTCACTGTACTGTCTTTCTACCAGTTTTTCATGGATACGATCTGCCACAATTAACGCAATTCGTTCATCTGCCCCGATATTATTGGTATAGATAAATTCTGCTTCGGGATATTTTGCTTTTTCTTTTTCCAGCATTTCGGGAATATCTTTAAATACATGATTCCCTTTAAAAAGAAGTAGCGGAACTACCACAAGCCGTTCCATGCCATTTGCCACTGTTTTCTCAATCACTTCGTCCAATCCGGGTTTTGCCAGTTGCAAAAAAGCGGGTTCTACCATGTCCCAACGGTTCATTCCCCGGAGCATATCTGCTATCTGCAATAAGCCGTCATTCCCGCTGCTTATTTTGCTCCCGTGAGAAATTAATATTACTCCTGTTTTCATCATTAACAACCTTCTGAAAATACCTCGAAATACTTTTTAAACATCAATCGTTTCTTAAAAAGAAAATAACCGCCTATGCGGCCTCATAGTTCGAATAATTAGTCATGTGAGCGGTAATGTACGAAATAATCTCTTCCGTGCTCATACTCTTTAAGAGGTTTGGACGCAATTCCGTCGCATTTGTCATGCCTACGATATACTTTACGGCATGCTTTCGAAAAAGTATCACTCCATTCGTATGACCGTAATAATCTTCCATGCAATGTAAATGGTATCTGATCATTTCAATTTTTTCACTGGTCGAAACCGCTTCTCTGTCCCTGCCTTGAAAAATCCATGGATGTCCGATTGCCGCCCGCCCGATCATTACGCCGTCACAGTCTGTACGTTTCTTTATCTCTTTTATGTCCGCAGCCGTTCGCACGTCACCATTCGCAATTACAGGAATTTTCACCAACTGCTTTACTTCAGCAATGGCATCCCAATCAGCCACACCGGAAAAAAACTGCGACCTTGTGCGTCCATGCACTGCAATAAGAGAAGCCCCGTTTTCTTCCAATATTTTCGCAATCTCAAGGTAATTGCGTGTTTTATGATCCCACCCCAAACGGATTTTCCCCGTCACCGGCACTGATAAAGAGCCGGTAAGATTCTTGAATATTTTCTCTATTTTTGAGGGGTATTTCAGAAGCCCTGCCCCTGCTCCCTTTCCCGCAATATCGGACACGGAGCATCCCATATTGATATCAATGATATCCGGCCCCAATTGTTCTATCCTTTTGCACGCCTCAGTAATCCGGTCTTCATCATTGCCCACCACCTGGAACGTAATGGGACGTTCTTCCTCTTTAAACTCAAGCAACTTGTACGTCTTTTTACTGTTCCACACTATCCCGCACGTAGAAATCACTTCGGTATAGCTCATAGGCATGCCAAACCTGCGGCAAATAAGCCTGTAGGGAATATCGGAAAACCCCGCCATGGGAGCTAATATCAAGTCGCCATACACGGGAATATTTTTAACGTAAAAACTCGGATTCATAGCATAAATTCTTTAGAATATAAGAGCACAATTGTAAAATAATAGTATCAAACATTTGAAGATTAAATACTTCATTAGCCTTCTGATGCTTCGACTTCGCTCAGCATGACCTCACTGTCATCCTGAGCGGAGTCGAAGGGTTACATCTTTTAATGAAATTGTGAAACCGTTCCATATTTCTTAAACTTTATTTTTTTACTATACAATACAATCAAAACACAACCTGAAGCAAGGAATGATTGTACCTCTATTTTAATAACTTTCCAAATAATTTAAATGTTTTCTTTCCCCCAGTCATCTGCTATATTTATTTTTATTTCACATCATTATACCCTATGCTTTCTCAATCTGAATTATTAACGAAAAAGGGCGAACACATACGGCGGATGTTTGGTTCAATCGCCGGTGTATACGACCTTTTAAATACGATATTAAGTTTTAATCTCGACAAAAGCTGGCGGAAATTCGCCGTTAAAGTAAGTAACGTTACCCCGGATGCAAAGGTACTGGACGTATGCACCGGAACCGGCGACCTGGCAATCGAGTATTCCTCGAAACTCAATGACCGAGGCAAGGTGATAGGAAGCGACTTTTGCCATGAAATGCTTACCTTGGCCAACAAAAAATTGAGGAAGAGAAATTTGTCCACCAAAATAAATATCCTGCGCGCGGACACCCTTCGGTTGCCGTTTCATGACAACTATTTTCAGGTATCCTCAGTGGCATTCGGGATACGAAACGTTTCTGATTTAAACGCGGGAATCAGCGAAATGGCAAGAATAACCGCTTCGGGCGGCAGGGTAGTCATCCTTGAATTCTCACAACCAACAAACATCCTTTTCCAGAAAATCTATTATTTCTACTTTAAAAAAATACTCCCTTTTATCGGCAAAATCATCTCTAAAAGCAGGTACAACGCCTATTCTTATCTGCCCTCATCCGTTCTGAATTTTCCCGACAGGTACGGCTTAAAAAAAAGAATGGAATCTTGTGGTCTAGTTGATGTAAAAATCTACGCCCGGACATTGGGGATAGTGACCATACATGTAGGCAAAAAACCTTGATATCGACATAAGCATTTGTTTTTCGAATGCTTCGACTTTGCTCAGTACGACACCTGCTTTTACGTCATTCCGAGCGGAGTCGGGGAACTGCTCAGCACAACTCCGATGTTACCCTGAGCGCCCGCCTACCGGACAGGCAGGGAGTATCGAAGGGTTATTTCTCGTGTGAAAATAAAAAACCATGTTTATATTTCGAAAATCTTACTTGTTTTGCTTCAATTGCATTGTTCTTTCCAAAAGAACCTTTTCACTTTTTTATAAATCAATCATCTTGACACACCATGCAAGATTATGTAATATCTTTACTTGTCTTTTGCAACATGAGCGGTTAAATTGCTTTAGATTAACGCTCGTTTTTTTGCCTTTATAATCTCAATTCAGCAAAACAGGCCATCCAAACACTGGGGAATAGTGTAACGGTAGCACAAGTGACTCTGGATCACTTTGTCGGGGTTCGAATCCCTGTTCCCCAGCCAATTATCTCAAGGACTTACGACTTTTGCAACATTGCCCTTTTCCTCAACTGTAGTCAAATTGTAGTCAGAATCTAAAATATCTACTCCTTCTCTGAGACTCTCCGGGCAATGGTGTGCATACCTTTGCGTCATGGTAATATCATAATGGCCTAATAACTTTGATATTTTGTACAAATCAATACCTTTTTGTGCTAACCTCGTGGCAAAAGTATGACGCAAATCATGAAAATGAAAATTTTCTATTTCAGCCCTTTTTAAAGCCTCATTCAATGCTCTTATCAGATTCGGACCATTAATTTTTGTCCCTGCTTTACTGGCAAATACCAAATCATTCTTAATATTTCTTACCCTTGATTTTTCTTCCAATATACGAAAGGCCGTTTTATTCAATGGAACTGTCTTAGGGTTTCCGTTTTTCGTCTCTTGTATAATAATCGTCCTGTTAAACAGATTTACCCTATTCCATTCCAATGATAATAATTCGTTCTGACGTAACCCGGTATGCAAGGCAAAAACAACTATATCACAGAGCCATTGAGGCAAATTGCTCAGGAATCGCCTTTCATCTTCAAGAGTCAACCAACGATCTCGTTTGTTATTTTCTTTCTCTTTCGGTACTTTTGAAACGGGATTTTCCTTTATCCATTCCCATTCTTTGACTGCAAGATTAAAGGCTTTTGATAACATGGCAAGCCGACGGTTTATTGTTGCAGGCTTTTTCCCCTTCGCGTATTCTGATACTTTATAATCAGAAATTGTCTTTGGGGTAATTTCAGATAATTTACAATTCCCGAAAAAAGCCATTAAACTTTTCTTAGATGTCTTATAACTCGTTTGCATCCCGAACGACACCTTTGGCGCATATTCTTTCATAAACTTATCGATAAGATCATTAAATGCCTTGCTTTCTCCTGCAAATTTCTCAAAATATTTACCTTCAATGATCTCAGTTTTTATCTTGGCCTCTAATGCTTTTGCAAGCTTTTTATCATTTGTCTCAAGGCTTTTCTGATACCTTTTTCCGTTGTACCTGATACATGCCCACCAGACACCGCCCCGTTTAAACATATTTTCCCTCCTTTCCCGGGACTGACTTGTGTGTCTGTATGACCGTATCGGGAATTATACTCATTTCCGTAATATATCTCCAATAATTTTATCAACGACTTTTTCCCTTTTGTTTATGTCACGTTTCAGAGATTCCATCATCAGGTCTATATCATTCAGATCAAATAGCACACGTTTCTTTAATTTAATTGAGGGAATAATGCCCTGACTTGCCATTTCGTATAATGATTTAACTGGCAAAGAAGTATAGCGTGAAATCTCTTTTATACTCACATATCTTTTTTCCATAACACACCTCTTTTAATATATTTTTTAAGTATCAGGTATAACAATACAAACAAAACAATAGGAATATCCGCCCTATCTTTAGTATCAACTCTTTAATCAACTGATAGAGACAGGAAGTATAGAAATTATTGGAACAACAAAAACAATTCGTTTAAAACGGAATATCATCACCTCCAAACCATTCTTTTACCGACCCCGTATAATCTTCTTTAATCATTTTCTCTAAATCCTCAGCCCTGTATTTCTCCAAATCCTTCCGAAATTTTCTGTTTATCTTGGGAAACAATAATTGAAGCCCGCCGATAGCAAATAATCTTTCTTCGTCCTCAAAGTTATAAAACTGTAATCGTTCAAAATGTTTCACTAAGGTGCTTGGGTCATTTATCAGTTCCTTTAACGTTCCCCGATAGTTTTTTATCCTTAATTCAAACCTGGTGATTTGTTTTCCTTCTTCCAAAATCTGTTTTTCTTTTTCAGTAATTGCGAATCCCTTTTTTAGACGAGACTTAATCTCCAAGGTCTTATCGTAAATAGTTATCTTCGGGTCTGAGCCTATGTAAATAGTACTCCCTTTAAAGAAATTATAGCTTCTCCTGTTAAACCCTTTCGCGTATAAGCGAGCAACTACTACATCAATAGGGAGATTCTCAATATCCGCCTTTATATCAACTCTTGTTACGGAAAAATACTCCGGAGATATAATATTGTTTTGGACGAAAATCGTTTCTAAATAACTATAAAATTGTTTATATGAATCAAAATACTTTGGGTTAATATCCACCTTAGAGTATGAAATTCTGCAATTCGTATCTTCTCCAAATTTATGGGGGCACCACATTACCTCTGCATAATCCATCTTACAGAAATATTTGTAGAGCCTCGACCTTACTTCATCTTCCCTTATCTCCCAATACGCTTTTAAATACTCCATATCAGGAATATAAAACGATGTCAGTCCTAATTTATCTATTCCCATAATTACCTTCTCACTTTTTTCTTCTTTCCGTTTATTCTTTCAATTTTGTTTCTTCTCATGTGTATATGTGTTTAGTAACGAGTTTGCTGGTTATTACCCATAAACCAGCAAATGTTCTCTTAATCTTCTCAACTCACTCATGCGGGACGGGCTGCGCTTGATCGTGCCTTGCCGCCAAGCTATCGGCACTCATCGCTTGCCCGCAGGAGTTGAGATATTTATATACTTCTTCACTATCCACAAACCACTTGCAGGGTTGATGGGTAAATATTTCGGTGATACAGTAATCATCACCCTGCCAGTAAAAACAATGTTCGCAATTATTCTTTGCCATATTTCTCCCTTTCTTATGGTTTTCGCCCTTGTCCGTCCTGGCCCATGCAATGTGCGCTTGCGCCCACGTATTGATGGTACGTGCGCACTTGCTCTCCTTCCGGCAGTGCGCCTGAGGCATGGCGCAAGGTCTCATCGGATCAAGGGCGAAGACTTTTTTTATTACCAGGAAACACTCATAGTATTTTCACAAAATAAAAAAGCCGTGACTACAGTTGAACTTGTCAACCACAATCACGGCTTCTTTGTCTTCTGGAGACTTCTTTGCCGATTACATAGATAATAATTAGTATTATCTTTTATCTACAATAAAACTTTTACATTTAGGGCACTTCGTTTCTATCATTCCCTCTGATTTATATATATTCACAAATCTTGATTTGTAACTTATACGTTCATTTGTTTCTACTTTTAATTTTGTTTTACATATTGGACAATTACCACTGGGAAGAAGATAGAAAGGCATTTTTTATACTCCTGCTGTGTCATTTTCTTTTAATTCTTTTTTTAATTCATTGTGTACTTTTTCAAGTTCTGTCTTTATTTTTATATAAGAATCCTTTGCAAAGGCCAGAGCGGTAAAGTGGTAGCATGCCTTTTCTGCTAATTCTTTTTTCATCTCGATTATATACCCCTGGTTTTCCTTATCATTCGACTTTATATAGGCAAGTCCTTCAATAAGGGATTGCCCAATTGATTCAATGAATGAACCTGCAGCATATCTTTTGAAATCTTCGGAAATCGAATCAAAATGCTTAATAGTGTCATTTAAAATGATACCAATCCAACTTAAAAGTATGACAGGTTGATAGTCTGTTTCGGTTTTATTCGCTGGATTGAGAAATTCCGTGTAAATACATGCAATAAAATTCTCAAATGCTCTTATAATCGGTGATTTTTCTCGCTCTTTCCAGTAAACAGGCCGTTCTTGCTTCCTTTTACTAATAGTGCTTAATATGAATTCTTTATCTTCCTTAAAGCTATCAAGAAGGTTTTCATCAATAAGTTTTGACAGGGAAATACCCTTTGCCTTTGCCTTCTTTTCCAGGAACTTTCTGAGTTCTTTACTGATTCTTATTCCTACAAATTCTTCTTTTTTTGCCATGTTCTATTAGTTACTAATTGTTTAACATTTATTTACAAGCTGATTATCAATAATACCATCTATTTTGTCAATATAATTATTTATTTTTCTTTTTTTATATGTTTCGGATCATTCTTAAATTTTCTAAAAGTTGCTCATTCAGCGCTGGATTGTTTGGAGTTGCATTATGGGGGGTAATTTTTATTTTGGCAGGTTTTTTCTCTCTCGAAAATGGGTATTTTCAGTTTTTCTTTGTTCCTCTATGATCTGATCAAACAACCTATTTCGCCCGTGTCATTCCCTTCCCTCTTAGTTCCGCAAAATACTCTCCACTAAGAGCGAAGGTTTCAGCGTTATTTTATTTTGCTTTCCCCTTAGTTGTTCCCATAGCACAGCATTCTTTCATCTTCCACAAAACAGAAGATCAAAGAATGCTGTGATTTATTAAATTATCTTTATTTCAGAATAATATGGTTTTTCAATGTAATTGCTTTATATTCATTCAGATTTGTTAATAGGAAAAGGTAGGAGAATATTGATATGAGCAAATTTTATTTATTATTCACTTTTTACATCTAACGTAAAGCTCAGCGGCGAAGCGTTAGCGGAGTCCGCGGGAACGTTGGGTTAAGTTTTTGAAAGCTGCATGCAAAATACAAAACCTAATTCCATGTTTTCTAAGTACTATATTCACTGCTTAGAAGCTTTACTAAAATTTGCGCCCATTTAATGCTATCAAAAACCAATGGTCTTAATACTGGCTTTGTTCCATGAACGTCTGACATATTTGCCCTTAAATTTTGCATTACAAATGCTGCTTGATTTAAGGAACCTTCAAAGTTTTTATTAAAAGGAACAATGCCAGAATCTTTCCAGTTAATGTCTTTTAGTTGATCGCCTATTGCAGTAAACACGCCTAAAGCTTTAAGAGCCTCTGTACATCGTTGCTGAAACGATGCTTTTGTTGGATCACCAAGATTTTTATTTTGATAGATTTTATTTGTAATACTATCAACTGCCCCACAAGCCGCCGAGATTGCACCGCTTAAGTCACCATCCCTAAGTCGTTTCGCGACTTTATTAAATCATCTCTGGAAACTTCATCCAATTCTTGAAGATCGATGTTATCAAGTAATTTAATAGGGATTACATTACCATCTATAATTTGCCAACCAAGACGAGACAGATATTTTTCTAGCTGTTCTTTAGTTTCACTTTTTCTATTTAGAATTTCTTCCACAACAATATTCAAAGAACGATATTTTTCTTTCATCATCGAATTTAAAAAATTCTGATTTGATTATACTTAGAAATGGATTCCAGAAATCGCCAGTTTTTGCAATTTGGATAACATCGAAACCCGCAAGCTCAACGATTTTTTTAGCATCAAGGAGTCTAAAATGTTCTTCTAGTATTGCAGTAGCAGCACACCAAGCGGAGTCAATATTGGGATTCATAGCGCCTCATTTCAGCACCTAAAGTTCAAGCTGAGTGGCGTGGCAAAAGATCTTGCCCATAAGGCCACTGACGACAACCATGTCCACTCAAGCATTTTGTTGGGCATCGACAATATCTATTAATAAATATTCATTTTTTTTGCTATCTCAGCCTTTGGGTCAGCTGCCAAATAATTAAGGTTTAAGGGTAGATTATATTCGACTGGACTTGGTATGTTTTTTGCCGACACAGTACATTTGATGGCACATTTACTAATTTGATTATCTGAAGGTGGGATCAATATATTCAATTCAAATGTTTCATTATGAGTCTGATGCCTGAACTCCTCACATTCAAATTCCCAACGTCTAGAAGGCTTATTGGGCTTGTTGTTTTTCCAATAAAATAAATTCCTATCCCTATCATTTCTTAAAGAAAGATTAGGGATGTTTTGATATAGGGGATCAGATAACGACAAGTGGCTTTTTTGTATATCTTCAACAAGACCTAAAAAAGAGTTTCTCTGCTTTTCCCATCTACCTTCTGGTGGTTGGGGAGGAGATGGAATCTTATGAGTATTTTTTTCTTTTTGGTCTTTTTCATCAAATTTATAAAAAAATATGCCACCTAAAGCTTCAAATGTGATTATTAAATTTTCAGCAGGGACGTTACCGATATTACTAATTACAAATAATAATTTTACAAACCTTGATTCGTTTTCCAGTAATTCAGGATATTCTGAAATGAATTCCGAAACTTTATCAATCCAATTTGGGTAATCTACTTTTAAATAAGTGTTAATTTCCTCTTTAGAAGGTGGCACATAAGTTTGTGTGTAGCCAAGTGCCATTGACATAGCTCGTAATCCAGAAAACACATCATCTGGGGGGCTTGATTCATTAGAAAAATCTGTTTTAGGAGGGTATCGTTCTTTTATTTTATCAACAAATTCTTGAACTTCTTGGTCAGTCAACTTGTTATATATTAATATGTTTGTTTCATATTTATCTATTTCATTACCTATTGTGTCTTCAACAATAATGCTTATAACAGGATAGCAACTTGTAAGATCGTTTATTTGTTCTGTTAGTTTATTGATTATTTTGTCTTTTTGGTCTGGTTCTGGTGGCAATAACCATTCGTCAGGAACAACTATACTTTGTATGTTACATCGTTTGGCTGTTAGCAGAGGGTTTGTGTCATGGGTAATGATTGATATACTTTGTTTATGATATATTGATTTATAGTTAAGTATTTCAGCTATTATCCTGTCGTCAGGATGTGACATATCTAAAAAATCAGGCAGATGGCATTCAAGTTTTAACGCAGGTGTAAATGAAATTTCCACTAGAGGATTTGATTCTTTAATAATAATTTTTGTATGTTCTGAGAGAATTATTTCTCTTAATAGAGCATTTGCTTTTTTAGCTCTTTTAGACCTTCTGCTATTACCATCATGTTTTTGTCGATCAATTTCTTCCTGTACTGCCTTTGGAATAAGAAGAAGTATATGCTGATCGTCAGATAGTTCATGCCAAGGCAATTGCTTTAACTCCTTGCATTGAATAAAAATATTTGTATCAAGAAAAATTGTTTTCATCTGAATGATTTTCTAATTATTTTTGCCCAACAATGTTATTAACAAATTTTGTTTTATTCTACAAACTATACAGCACAAGTCAAAGAATAATTGACACATATATTGACATATAAAATCCTCACCAATATAATTCTAAGTTGTTAATATTACAAATTGAGTAATATCAAGAAATAGGATAAGTATTTCCTTCATTATCAGCTTAACTCGTAAAATTGTGTCATGCCAAGTTTATTTTCCATCACCTAATTTTTCTCGTACTTCATAGATAAATTTCCTAACAAATTTATCATTAACAAAAGTTTTATTCATAGGTTTTAAAATACTTCTTTTTAAATTTTTATCCCAGTTGCTATTATGTGCAATTAATTTTAAATTTAACTTAGTTGTGGTATCATTTATTCTTTCAACTAAGATGTAATATTTATAATATTTTCGATTCATAGACCATCTGCAAGTATCTGTAATAATAATCCCAGATTCCTCGTCTGATGTAATTATTTTTTCCTTTTTTTTGTTCAAAACATAATTCACTGCATCCCATACATCTTCGTACTTATAGTTAAATACACTGTAATGACTATCAAAGAGGTTTGCATCCTTTTCTCCTGATAATAATTCTTCAAAGGTTATTGCTGCAATTTCAATTTTTGACATATCAGAAATTTCTTTATTAGTAATGTCGGAACCTACTTGACTTTCATAAATCTTGGCATAGCGGTCCGCTTCTTCATACAATTCTTGAGAACGATAGAATTCCTCAAGAACTTTATATACATCATAAAATTCAGGGTCAACTTCGATCGATTTATTAAGATATAGTTCCGCGTTTTTAACAGCACCTTTTTCTTTGTATGCAAGCCCTATCAAATAAAAATAACTTGACGTTTCTTTGGTTTTCTCCAAGGCACTCTGCCAAATAGCAATCGCATCGTCCAATTTCCCTACTTTGGTGTATGCAATACCAAGGTTATAGTATATTTTTATATTTTTATCACCTTTTTCTAATGCTTTTAACCATTCAGCAATAGCTTTCTCATACTGCCCATTTTTCGCATAAAAAGTCCCCTGTTTGTATTCAGATGGAAATTCTTCGTCCTTATTTATTTTCTGAGAAGTTTGTTCTGTCTTGACAAAATTTGTTTCTTTAGAAGATTTATTTTGCTCACAAGAAACAGATGTCCAACCTTGGTTCATTTGCAACCAATTTGCCCAACCACCTGTTTGGTTTCCTAACACAAGATTTACACAAAAATTATTTTCGGTATCTAAAGAAGAAAAAATATACTCTTTGTCCACAAAAAATTTATAAACTATGCGTCTTTGTGCATATTCAAGAAAATCATCACCTAGACTTCCAATTACCAAAGCATAGGCTCCTTTTGACAATGTACTTTTTGGAGAAAGGTAAACTATTTCTTGATTGTTTGCAACGGGTTGAATTCCGAGACTAATGACTCTCGATCGTTCGCCACTACAAAATACAGCATCCCATTTTCCTATCCGTGATACTTTTTTCTCTGGTTTTCTAAAATCACCTCCACTATAACTTATTTTATTGTTGATGTATTTCATGGTAACTAAATGAATATTATTCATTAAAGTTTTTACATTCTTATCAAATAAAATAAATTTTACCTCTCCATTTAATTCTTCTGGTTCTCCTTCGTATGAACTATTTACTTCAATAAACTTTTTGTCTTTTAATAAATAAAAACCATAATATTGAGGATAAGCAGTTTGATTAATTGATGAATCTGTTTTTTGTATTTGTAAAGGATTAGTATTGTTTCGATCTATCATTATTTCGATCAATTTGTTACTTACACCGTTTTTTTTTAATTCTACCAAATCATTTGGACTTACATTAAATTGAGTAGAATTCGATTCTATTACTTTTATTATTGCAACTTCACTTAAACCTGCTTTTATAAGCTCAATTATTGTTTCATTAGTGATAACTGACTGAGCATCTTTGCTCTCAACATCTTTTGCTATTAAAAGTTGATTAACAAAAATACACAAAGATATAAATACCACAAACGTAATTAATCGTACCATTTTAGTTTCCTTAGAAAATTAGTTATTTATAAACACATTTCATATAAAATGTTCAAAATACTAGAATACTAGGGAATACTAGGAACATCGACCGTTTTATTTGTCAAGTATATTATTCTAAGATAATCATTGATATCTATTATTTTTCCCTTCCAAAATACTTTTTAATGATACAGTTATTTTAATATAAAACTAGAGGTATGCGTATATCTTCCGTTACTTTTCTTGCCTTTCGATATCCGACTATTTTATAAAAGAGATACCAAGGTCTTTAAAAATCTTTTTAGCGAGATTATCATTTATTTCAGTATGTCTTGGAACTACTGAGCTTCTGTTCATCTCTGGATTATACCATTATGATTGCCCCCCCCTTCCCTTAACAATTCACATCCTTGTAAACAAAGATGCCGGATAAGTTTAATTCATTTCATAATGTGATTTTTTCTTCCTGAAAACCGCTTCCGGCAGCAGATAGCGCGTCTTTTTTATTGAATTCCAACACTTCTTTTAAAGTAATTTGCAAGCTTTCTAACAACTCTTCCCGTGAAGACTCCTGACAATTTACACCTGGTATTTCTTCACTCCATCCTATCCACCATTTATCTTCTTTTTTTATTACCGCAGTGTATTCGTTATGCATAATTTTACCTCTTGGTTTTTTTACGAATTACGATGATATTTTGACTACGGTATGATGTCTCATTAATTTATGTAAATATTTATATTAATGCATATTTCATTATGAAGCGCCACCAGCGTAACTGGTAATTCTCGCTTAAATTGTCTCAGATACCTCAACTCTCACATCATATCCGAGTCTGTGCAAGTAATCATAGCAATTGTCCCAGTTTAAACCAAACTCACGGACATCTGCAAGCCCTATCCGCGCAAGGATATCTCTTATAAGTTCAAAATACTCATTTTCAAAATCGGCATCTTTCATCATTTCTTCTGCCCAGCTTATGAGACTTGATAAATCTATCTCCCTGTTAATATACTTTATAAGCATACCAGCGAGCATCTTTCTTGATACGATCATTGTTTTTCATCTCCCATTTTTTTATGTCCCTTATCCACAGGATATTTTTCATGGGTTTCAATCAAATTTCCATCATTATCATAAATTTCCTGATAAAATTTTATAGTTTCTTCCATGGCATCTACTTCTTTCACATATCGCGCTTTCCACCCATGTCTTCCGTTTATCTCCAACCAATATTTTCTGCCTCCGTCACTTAATTTCTCCCAGTTAGCGAATTTTCTTTCATTAAGCCGTCTTTTACCTTTGATATCCATATGAAACCAACAAGTCTAAAGTTATTTCCATATTTCTTTTGCTTCCCTGATATCTTTCTCCGTTACTTTACTCCCCCTTGTTATTCCCTGAAGTACAACACGATTTTCCTTCTCTTCTTTCTTCGTATCACTGAAATAGTCTTTTAATGCTTCTTCGGTAACAAGCCATTTGGTTCCCATTTTTCTTGCTTTAAGCTTTCCTTGACGAATATACGTTCTCAAAGTAAAGGTGGTAATTCCTAAAATTTCTGATAGCTCTTTTAATGAGTAAAGTTTTAGCTCTCTTAACATTTTGGAATATATCACTCCACAAAATATTTTTCCCTTTATCTGTAATAGTTTTTACGTTTGCGTTGGTTTAATTATACTCTTTCCCATTTAAAATAACATAAAAAACATGTGAGTTTTTTACTTCAAACATTAAAAGAGTATTTTTCTTAAAAAGTGTAGTCATTTCAGAATTTTTAAGAATCCTTTATCATTCTTTACCATCATTCAGATTTATAGTTACACAGAAAAAAGAGTGTAGTCAAACTGTAGTCAAATTGTAGTCAACGCATGCGAAATGCAGAGAATTCAAGAGGAATAGAAGGGAAAGTTCTTTTTGTAGTAATTGTTTATCATTCAATAGGTTGCGGTCATAACAGACACAAAGTCAGTCAGTTATAAAAAGTGTTAAAAATGGCATTTTTCAGACTCTGGATCACTTTGTCGGGGTTCGAATCCCTGTTCCCCAGCCAATTATTTCAGGAACAATTCATTTCATCTTGATTTCGTACGAATATTAAGCTTAAATCGCGTATTATATGTTCAAACATATTCCTGCATCTCCACTTCGATGAAAACTTATGGACATTAAAGAACGCAAAAACCACAGGATGTATATTCAGGTGCTTCGTCAAATGTCACCGGAAAAAAGATTGCTCAAGGCCTTTGAATTATCTCACTTTAGCAAGCAACTTTTTATTCATGGCCTGCGGAAAAGATTCCCTAACCTTTCAGATAAAGATTTTCAGAAAGAACTTTTGAAACGTCTCGATAAATGTCACAACAGGAACTATTAAAAAAGGTTATTCAGGCGCTCGAAAATGCCGGAATTGAACACATGATTACCGGCTCCGTAGCTTCAAGCCTGCAGGGAGAACCGAGGTCTACCCACGATATAGACATCATAGTTGCAATCCGGGAAACAGACGCAAAGAACCTGATACAGGCATTCCCACCATCCGACTTTTATTTAGACGAAGACAGTATTATTAATGCCATTAACGCACAAAAAATGTTCAATTTGATTGACGTAAGAGAAGGAGATAAAGTTGATTTCTGGATATTAACCGATGAACCTTTTGATCAGTCACGTTTTTCCCGAAAATATGAAGAAAATGTCTTTGGTATAAAGATGCAGGTATCCAGTCCGGAAGATACCATCCTGGCAAAACTAAGGTGGGCAAAACTTTCTGGTGGCAGTGAAAAACAATTTACTGACGCCTTACGTGTTTACGAAGTACAATTTAAAAAACTGGATATGCAGTATCTGTCGTTTTGGGTTAAAAAATTAAATATTGAATCCTTATGGAATCGGTTGAAAAATAGCGCAGAAACTGAATAAAATATCAGGATAGGGAGGCACATACTATGAAAATTGAAGAAGAACCTTGCGATCTTTAATAATTTATAAGATAAATAAAACTATGCCCACAATCATTCATTAGTAGCAAATCAAGCTTTGATAATCATATAGAAGGCTCCTTCACAATTCGATGCCAAATTGTATCATAAGGGCATCGTGAAATAAACGGTGAAAACGGTAAGAAAGGAGGAGCAGATATGAGTTATTTTGTGGGAATAGATT